>ERZ1106941.145-NODE-145-length-110370-cov-15.385097_pt1 | contig 110370 bp, 92 predicted proteins | sample MGYA00403670_ERZ1106941 | MGnify/ENA primary metagenome ERZ1106941 (study PRJEB35170, sample SAMEA104062400) | human gut metagenome | biome: human gut; feature: human-associated habitat; material: faeces | place: Denmark | collected 2012-06-04 ...
AAGCTGGCCGTAACGCCCGGCGGTCCAGTGCAGATAGATCTGCGAGATGCGGTTGTATCCCATGGCGACAAGTTCGGCGAGTTTGGCTGCTGTCAGCAGCGGTGCTGATGATATTTGCATTTGCATAGTAGAGATGCTCCTTTCCTGTGAGTTTGGAGAGCAGGCCATTATTTTAACGTACTCCGTTCAGCATTTTGATGTGCTGTGGCACCCTCTCACTCTTATATGGCTTTTTAGGCCCTGTTTTTTAACCTGCCGGCAGGAAAAATTTAAAAAGTGTAAAATTTGCTCTTCCAAGCGGCGGATAAAAATTATTTATGTAAAGGGGGTTAAAAATGACCTTGTAAAAAGCCATATAAGAGTAGGGGATATTATTACTGACGCAGTAAGCATACCGAATCTTTTAAATCTTAAAGACCTTTAGCATCTCTTAAAGCTTTTAAATCATTAAAATCTGTAAATCCTTCGTACATACTTATGATTTTGACTTGGAAGTTTTAAGTGTTAATAATGGTTTTGTATTACTGATCTGCGTTAGTATTGATACTTACACCCTAAATTCAGCGAAAGCAGGTAAAAAAACATGAATGATTCTTTAGCTTCACAACAAAAATCTAAAAAGACGGGCGGCGATGTGCTGAGTGCCCGTCTTTTGTATTTGGCGCTGAAATGCCCCTTACTGCAGGGAAAACACTGCCAGACAGAGACTGTACGGCCAGTTGAGCCGCAGCCTGTCAAAACGGTGAAACCGCCGAGAAAGGACGATGCTTTAGTAGAGCTACGTATCGTTTTGCCTTATGGTCTGCGTAAGCAGGCACAGGACGAGCATATCAATTGCAGCGCTTTGTTCCGCAGGGCGCTTAAGCGCAGTTTAACGTCACGCCGCAGTTCAGGCGCAAGGTGTGACTAGTGGATCATTTTACAGCGATCGAAAATGCGTGGCTGGAACCTCCGCAGAGCCTGGTGGAAGCCGTGTACAGCTGTGAATTGTGTAATGAGGCTGTTTGCGCCGGTGATTTGTATATCGAGCTGGATGGGATCATTATTTGTATAGACTGTCTGGACAGCCTGACGGCGCGGGAGCTGGCAGTAGAGGTGTTGAATAATAAGATCACCGCAGCAGGGTGAGATAAGGGGATGTATTGATGGCAGTTACTTGTACAGAAACAGCGGAGTGTGATAAATGGGCCGAAATAGTGGCTTTAGCGCAGCAGGGCAATAAAAAAATGCTGGGGGTGATTTTGCAGGCTTTTGATATCAAACTGCGTAAAATAGCACATACCAGCGCTTATAAAGGTTTTGCCGAGGATGGCGAACAGATCGAAAGGATAGCCGTAGTAAAGGCGCTGGAAAAATGGGGACAGCGGCAGGATTTCGAGAAGCTGCCGGCTTTTATCGTCAGTAAGTCGTATACGGCGCTCAGCAGTGAATGGAAACGCCGGCATAAGGATGAAGAAATGACCTGCCCTTATGAAATAGAAAGCGGCTGTGAATTTGCAGAGGAAGTGCTGACGGCAGATGCGGCACAGACGACGCGTACTTATTTTGAACAGCAGCAACTGCAGCAGGATTTTGCGGAAGTGCAGGAACTGCTGGTACAGCTTTCGCCCAAACAGGAAGAATTGATCGAACTGCATTTTCTGGAAGGCTGGAGCAACGGCGAACTGGCACAGAGGTTTGGCGTCAGTCCGGCGGCGATCAGCAAAACGATCAAAAAAGGGCTTACTAAGCTGCGGCAACTGCTGCTTGCAGCGCATCAGGCCGAAAAACAGCGGGAAGCGGAAGAACTGATGATGTAGATAAGCTGGAATATGGATCATCAGGCGCAGGCCGGCGGGCTGTTATGGCACTGCCGGACAGGGTGATCTGACTGGGAAATGCGTTTGCTGCTGCCTGAACAGAGAAACCCGTAAGTGCGCCTGACCATATAAGCAAATCAGAGGCGGAAAATATTGCGAAGGATGTGCTGAAAAATGGAGAAACCTTATGAACAGATACGGCGGATGGTAAAACTGTTTGAATATAACAGGCTGAAGCTGCGGTTTAGAAACGAAGATGAGCGGGCCAGGTTTATTGATGGCTGGGCAGAACGCTTCTGCGAGACGGACGATGCCGAATGGAATATTGCCGTGACTATTATGACTGCCCGCCGCCGCGAACCGAACTTCTATAATATGGAAAAAGCCCTGCGCGAAGCGCAGGGCATAAGGAGGGAACGCAGACTGCAGGATGAATGGCTAGCAAAAGACAAAGGGAGTTTGCAGCAAGATCAGCGAGCAAATAATAACGCCGCAGAACAAGGACGGGAGGAAAACGAAAATAATAGAGCAAACGGCCAAATAAGCACTGCTGCCGAAACAAGCGGCGGAGCAACTACCGCCAACATGCAAAAAAGAGCCTTGCAGCTACAAGGCTCTTATAATTTGAAAACCACTCCGAAAACACCCGAAGAAATAGCGCAGGAAGCGCTGCTGAGGTACGAGAGGAGGGGGAGATGCCATCAGTAATATTCTTTATATATGTTTCGGATTTTATTAAATTCATATGTATCTTTAGTTATAGCAATATCAATAATAATCTAAAGTTAAATATTGGGTTCTTCTGTATACTGAAGACAGCCATCATCGTAAGAATATTTGATTAATTTGATATCTATCCATTCTTTATTTTCAATGGGATGGCTTCCTTGAGTATATTGGCGGACGCAGATATCATTTTTCTTTCTAATAGCTTCTTCTGTGTAGTCATAAGCTAAGATATACCCTTCCAATGCTGAATAATCACCATAGGCATATTCCTTACAAACCCAATCAACGTATTTTGCAAGTTGAGTGATTGCACTGATATCAGCAGTACCCTTCTTGATTTCGATAACAAGATATTTAGAAACGATGTCTGTTCCATCGATAAAACGGTATCCAAAAATATCTATCTTGTCCATGTAATCTATTGGCTTAAATGGTGAAGCAGGAACTTGATGAGATAAATAGTCCCATTTTCCGAAAACAGTGTTTGGATCTCGGCTTAATTGATGAAGCGTAGCAGCTTCGATTGCCATTTCATGTCTTATATGATTCTTCGTATTACAAGCATCGAGTACATGCTTAATGTCGATCAAATGTTGGTCGCAGACAGTATTTTTTATTTTTTCATGTAAAATGCTGTTTCCTTCAAGTATATTATTAGATGTGGGAGCTGTTACAGCGTCTTTGTTCCTCAACATAATGATTTCTTTCAATGAGCGGTTTTCTTCATCACTGATTTTAATAAAACTTGTTTTCCAAAATGCGCGCAACATTTTAAAAGTATTAGGTTTATATACTAGGATATCATCCATATCTACACCTTGTCTGAAGAAATATGGAGAGGGTGAGAAACAGCAGATCCAGCGATTGAGGGTGCTTTGAGGGCCGTAATCTACAAGTAAATGATTTTTAATATCATTATAATAGAAATGTTTTGGAATATTTGAACATAAATAATTTGAATATTTGCAATCTTTTCCAATATTTTTGAGGGTTCCAATGCCATATATTTTTCTTTCGAAGAAAAAATAAACATTATCTCCCTCTTTCATTGTGGAATAATCAGCTAAAGTACCTTCAAAAGGAATTGAAGATAAAGTAAATAAAGATGTAGAGTAAACGCCATCTTTGGCGCAACGCTCATAAATTGAAAGAGGATCGTCTTTTCCTAATGCAAAAATATAACCAGCCATATTATCACCTCTTTATAATTTCAAGATATATATTATGATAAATAGAAAATCTATATTGTTAATAAAATGATCCATAATTGGCGATTATAGTACGTTATTTTTGATATTATCCAATATTGCTGTTATATTATCTATACATTTATTGATATCACGTTTTACTTCTTTTTCCCAAAAATGAATGACAGACCATCCCATTTCTACAAGTAAAGCATCATTGCGTTTGTCGCGAGCTATGTTTTCTTCTATTTTTTCTATCCAGTAGTCTCGATTGGATACTAGTCGAGATTTTCGATTTTCCCAATCATAGCCGTGCCAAAATTCTCCGTCGATAAAAACAGCTATCTTATATTTGGTTATAGCTATGTCTGGTGAACCTGGCAATTTCTTATAATTCCGACGATAACGTATCCCTTTATGCCAGAGTGATTTAGATAACGCTGTTTCTGCGATACCTTTTTTCAACTTTACATTGGACATCCGCTTGGATATCTCAGGAGTAGTGATTAGTTTTTGGTGTTTCATTTCTTATTGACCTCTGAGTTTTTCTATTTGCCGCCGGATATAAGTATTTTTTAACCAAAAACATTGTTTCGGCATCTTACGACCATCAGGTAATTCTAAAGTATCATTTGAATCCCTTCCATGTGGCCTTACATGAGCTATGCTACTTTCGCTCGCTTTAGGTAGATTGTTGAAAGTCCTTCCATTTACAGTATTTAATTCAACGCCCTCATTCAATATTTTTACAGTACGTTTCCAAACATTTTGGACTTCATCAATATCTTCATCAGGTATGTTCCAAAAGACAAGATCATCAAAAACAAGTGAACCATCTTTTTGAAATCGAAAGATGACAAACAAAAATTTTGTTTGTTCCAGCATTGTTTTAAATTCAGAAGTATCCCAATCTTCAGATGCTAATTTTTTAAAATCGAAGGCAGGGAAAGACATGCTTTCAGTTATAGAACCATTTACATTTATTCGCACAGTTTTAGGGATGATATTAGCTTTTTGGAATTCTTCACTTTTTGATATTTTTCCATTTAGGCCTAGGATACGTGATAGGATGAGTTCATTGACATTTTTAACATTTGGTTTTAATTGAAATTCTTTCAAAAGAGATAGTTGTGTTCGTCCTAGATATGGCTGAACTTTTTTTAAAATATAAGATTCAAAGCTATTATCAATCAGCTCATAGCTATCATTTATTATTTTTTCATTTTTAGGTTTACCAAAGATATAGTTGTTCAAAACATATGTCATATAAGATTGCTTTAAGGAATAAGCTCTTGGTTTAGCCTTTATATTGGAGAATGGCTGTGGTTTTAGTATTTTAGAGTTGGCACCTTTTGTACAAGCGCCAAGATATAAAGTATCTCCCTCTGATATCTCATGAGCCTTCCCTGTACGGATTTTATTTATTATAGTCTCCCAATCACGTTCTATGATTAAGAGGTCTTCGTGAGAGAATCTGAAAAGGATGGCTTTATCTATCATAAAATCGCCTTTAGAGACATTTGTTTTGTACTCATATGGCATAAGTAATATAGTTTTGCATTTATGCCAAAAACTGCTTGATTTAAAGGTTTGTTTATATTCTTCCATGTAATTTATTATATTACAGACTAATCTTTCCTTGGCAACTATAGTATTTTTCCGTGTACGTACATAAGGAAATGTTTTTAATTCTACGCCAGCTTTAGAAAAATCTGGCTCAGAATTGTTGTTCGGTCTATATCCGAACCAGGATTCCTCCATTACAGTTCCGATAGCTCCTTTTCCTGTTTTGAGGCGTCCCGTTTTATCGATATATTTAAGAGGGATGCCTATGGATGCTTCTGCTTTTAATAAAATTTCTTCTTGAGTCGCATATTTTTTAGATATCATTTTTGCCTCCAAAAAACATAAGGACGATTATCCTTGATCTTTTATATAAATAATGATAAAATAAGACTTGATCTTTCATAGTGTATTTGCTATAATCATATCACAGCGTCTATCGATCGACAATCGATAGATAGTGGGATAATACTTAGAATGGAGGCCCATATGGAAAAGACTGTTTGTGAATTGTTTGCGGGCGTCGGAGGGTTTAGGCTCGGATTGGAGAGAGCAGCCCAAGATTGGATAACTGTATGGTTTTCTCAATGGGAGCCAGGTAAGACAAAACAATATGCTCACGAGTGTTATGTTTCGCATTGGGGAGATATAGATGAATATACAGGTAAGGATATAGCTTCTATAAATAAGACTGATATACCTGATCATAATCTTTTGGTAGGAGGATTTCCTTGCCAGGATTATTCTGTGGCCAGACCCTTAACTGATATTTCAGGTATAGAAGGTAAAAAAGGGGTATTATGGTGGCAGATACGCGATACTTTATTAGCAAAGCGTGCACCATTCGTATTATTAGAAAATGTAGATCGGTTATTGAAATCGCCAGCATCTCAAAGAGGACGTGATTTTGGTGTCATGCTAGCTTGTTTTGCAGACCTTGGATATTCTGTAGAATGGCGTGTCGTTAATGCTGCTGATTATGGTGCTGGACAACGTAGACGAAGGGTATTCATTTTTGCATATTCTAATGATACAGTTTATGCAAATAGGTTCGTAGCAGATGCTGTTGGTTATATGGAAGAGCTTGCCAGTGATATCATGACTAACATAGGATTTTTTGCTCAAACATTTCCTGTAGAAAGAAATGTAGTAGTAAAAACGGAAGTCTTAAAATATCATGATATACTTGCTACTTCTGAAAAATTTGCTTTCGCTTTTGAAAATGCCGGGTATATGCATGATGGTGTGGTATATACTGGTAAAGTTGTTCCAGTGTTAGAAGAACCGATTCCTTTAGTATATATGTTAGAAAGAGATGTAGATGAAAAGTATTATTTAGTAGGCGATAGGTTAGAAAAATTTGAATATTTAAAAGGATCCAAGAAGGTTTTGAGAAAAAGTAAGGATGGACATGAATATATTTTTTCAGAAGGCGCTATAGCCTTTCCTGATCCAATAAATCTACCAGCAAGAACGATGTTGACTTCAGAATCGTCTGTAAATAGGAGTTCTCACGTCATTCGAGATCCGCAAACAGGTATGTTACGACTTATAACTCCATTAGAGGCTGAACGTATCCAAGGGTTTGAAGATGATTGGACGAATACAGGTATGCCAGAAAAATTCAGATATTTTTGTATGGGCAATGCATTAGTGGTACCAATGGTAACACGTATGGGACATACTCTTAATGAGATTTTCCATAATGAATAAAGACCTCCAAGGTATTTATCCTCGGAGATCTTTATATCCTGACGATGGCCTTTCTTCTACGATCGACTTCAAATGTATTTGGTGGTTCTATACCTACTATCATCATAGGTATAGTCAAGACATTTTGAAATGGTGAAAGGTAAGTCAAAAATTTTTCGTATGATCCTGTTGCTGAATCAAAATTACCAGCTCTTTTCATTCCTTCCGTTGCAGTTATTATGACACCAGCAGATGTTTGGATGGCTTTTGACACATGATTCAGCTCCCCTGCAAGCACTGGCTTTATAAGATTCCAGGCAATGGCTTCACCATGATTGAAAGAAACTTCTATAGATATTTCTTCTTTTGCAAAGTCTAGTCTCCATTTTCCTCGAGGACTATTGTATATTGGGTCGGAGAAAATTGAACTTTCTGAATTCCAGCCTAATAATACAAGTCTTTCTCTAATAAGACTATTCAAACTAGCTGAGATACTTTTTTTACCACTGTGATTATCTTTGTCGAAAGCATTTATGATATCTTCATCAGTTATACTGGATAAAGTATTAGTTATTTCATCCCATAGGTGTCGATAACGATGATCATTGATAAATATAGTTTCAGCATTTCGAAAAGAGTGATAAACGTAATTCAACTTTATACCTCCAATTATCCTATTATGTTTATTTTTTGCGTCTAATTATATTATATATCCATTAAGTTTTCAAACTATCGTTTGTTGTGCTTTTGTATTTTTATAGAAGCACTGATAATGTAGTTAAGTAAAGCATCACTATTGTTTATGGTTACATTTAGTAAAATCGTTAAAAGTCGAACTTCTTTTTCGCGCTACCATGTCCAAAGTGGTCAGTTAAAGATTCATGACAAAAATGTATTACTTCATCATTTTTTTCATCTATGACTGATTCATAATACTCATTGTATCTTCTATTTATTTCTCTTACTTTGAATACAGGTCTATTTAATTTATGAGAATACTCAAAACCAGATCGATACTCTTTTACAATATATTTATGTTTTTTCTTCCCATCTTTTTTATTGGTTATAGTAGTTCTGATACAAGGGATTATTTCAATAGACCAATTCATAAACAAATCACCTGCTGTTATTAAGATAATAAAATTATAACACAAAAGCCGCTGAATATTCAGCGGCTTTCTTACTTTCAATATAATGGTGGAGACGAAGAGGATCGAACTCTCGACCTTACGGATGCGAACCGTACGCTCTCCCAGCTGAGCTACGTCCCCACTACATAAAATATCTTACTCCTGCCGGCGCAAAATTACAAGTATATTTTTAGTTTCGGGGCTTGCCGCTATGTATACACGCGCGCTTATTGACAACTTTTGCCGCTGGTGCTACACTTTAAAGTAATTTCATAAGTATTTGATCGATGATGAGGATTAGTAGCTTTGCCAAGCGGACCTCAGCGAGCCGGTGACAGTGCAAGTCCGGCGTTTGGCGGCAGGGTGAATGGACCTTTAAGATACGGCTTGAGCCCGCAAGGGGGTAGACGCCGTCGGGATGCTTCGCCCGTTACCAGGGAAGGGGATATCGGCCATGGCCCGTATCTTAGCGAGCGGACCTTAATCGGTCAAGCAGGGTGGTACCGCGAAAGTTGTGTCTTTCGTCCCTACATGGGGATGAAGGGCTTTTTTTATTGCCCGGGCTGAAGGAGGCTTATATTATGGATAAAGAAAAAAATACCAGGCTGCCGTTGGTGGATCTGATCGAAGTCAAACCAATGCAGGACGGCTACCGCTGGGTAGCGATCACGGCGATGCTGTTCGCTATCGGCATCATCCTGCACACGGTCAGCCCTAATGTGGGCGGCGTGACGCCGAACTGGACGATCGCCATGTATTCTATCGTTATCAATCTGACGAACCCGACGCTGTCGCAGGCTGTGGGCATCGGTTTTATTGCGGGCATCACGCTGGTGCCGTCGTCGAAGTCGGCTTTTCCGCTGGGTAATATCGCCAGCGAGCTTTCGGGTGCAATCACCTGCTGCATCCTGGTCAAGGCGATGCTGCGCTGCGGTTTGGGCAAGTGGAAGCTGCGCCCCCTGGTGACGGGATTTTTGGCAACTATGGCCAGCGGCGGTGTGTTTACTTTCATTTTAAAGATCGTTCTGGGCTTGCCGCTGCATGTCTGGCTGTATGCCATGCTGCCGGTGGTGGCGATCGTGGGCGCGCTGAACGGCATGATCACCTTTTTGCTGTTCGGGCCGGTGCGGAAGCTGTTTTTTGTGCAGGAGGACGATGAATGATGGAGAGCGTTATCAGGCTGGAAAATTTTTATTTTGCTTATAATAAATCGGAGCTGGTGCTGCAGGATATCGACCTGGAGATCAAAAAGGGTTCGTTCACTGTGGTGGCCGGCCCCAGCGGCGCGGGCAAAACTACTTTGTGCAAGGCGATGACGGGCATCGTGCCTTTTTATATGGGCGGACGTTACAGCGGCGATGTGCAGGTGCTGGGCGAATCGACTAAAGGCCGCCGGGTGTCGGATATCGCGATGCGCGTGGGGCTGATGCTGGAGGATTACGAAAGCCAGCTGGTTTCGCTGACCGCGGGCGAGGAAGTGGCTTTCAGTTTGCTGAATCACGGTTTTGCGCCGGAGGAGGTGGCGGAGCGTACCCGTAAGGCTTTGGAGGACGTGGGTCTGCCGGGGCGCGAAAGCTATCAGCTGGACGAGCTGTCGGGCGGGCAGCGCCAGCGTTTGCTGCTGGCGGCTACTTTGGCGGTGCATCCAGAGATTATTGTGCTGGATGAGCCGGTATCGGCGATGGACCCGGACGGGGCCCATTCGCTGTATGAGCTGTTATATGCGATCCATCAGCGTTACGGCACGACGATCATCGTAGTTGAGCATCGAGTGGACTATCTGCTGCCTTATGTGACGGACATGGTAGTGCTGAAGGAGGGGCAGCTGGTAACGGCTGATACCTTTGCTGCTGCAGCGCGGACGATGTATGAGGACGAGGAGCTGCGTCCGCTGGTACCTGCGTTATGGCAGGTGAAGCTGGGCGTCGAGCGCCGTTTCGGTATTACTTTGGGCGAGTGGCGGACTGAGGCAGAGGCGGCTGCGGAATTACAGCTGCTTGGTTTTGAAGGGGGGAACGCCTGATGCTGGAGGCTAAAGAGGTCAATTTTGCTTACCGCAGGGGTCTGCCGGTACTGAACGATATCGCCTGCACGATCGGTGACGGCGAGTTTGTGGCGCTTTTGGGCCATAACGGCAGCGGCAAGACGACGCTGAGCCGTTTGTTCATGGCGCTTCTGCATCCCCGCAGCGGGCAGGTGCTGGTAGACGGCGAGGATATCGTCAATTATGAGCCGGCCGACCTGGCTGACAAGATCGGTTATGTATTCCAGAACCCGGATCTGCAGATTTTGGAAGATACGGTTTTTGATGAAGTGGCGTATGGACCGAGGGCTAAAAAGCTGACGGCAGAGACGATCAAAAAACAGGTGGAGGCAGCTTTGGCGGCTACAGGGCTGGCCGAGCTGGCGGGCGCGTATCCGCGTCTGCTGTCCTTTGGGCAGAAGCGGCGGTTGGGTGTGGCGTCGGCGCTGGCGCTCAATCCGCGTACTTTGATCTTAGACGAGATCACCAACGGTCAGGATGCGATCGAGAAAGAGCGGATGATGCAGTATTTGCAGACGCTGAACGAAGAAAAGGGGATCACGATCGTGTTGATCTCGCATGATATGGACGTGGTGCGCCGTTATGCGAAGCGGGCCATTGTCCTGAAGGACGGCGACCTGGTGTATGACGGTACGCCGACGGAGCTGTTCGGCGGTGCGTATGCTGTGGAAGAATGGGGCCTGCGCCGGCCGACGGCGGCTGCTTTGGCGGGCAGTCTGGGTTTTACGGCGGCGACACCCGAGGAGTTCTGCCGCCTGTTGGTGCGGAAAGGAGCTGAGGACTGATGCGGATCAGTGCGTTTACTCAAATCATTGTCACTGTTGCTGTGACGGCGTGGGTCTTTATCCTGCCGGTCAAGGCGGTGGCGACGATCCTGGTTTTTGAGCTGGCTTTACTGCTGTCGATCAAGCGCGACCGCATGACGATGGCGGCGATCGGCGGTTTGGCGGTGTTCACCGGGCTGATGATCCTGTTCCAGCTGCTGTTCGGTTCGCCGCTGGAGGTGGCGCTGACGGGCGGACTGCGGATGCTGGTCATGACGATGGCGTTTTTGTGTATGCTGGCGGCGACGCGTATCCAGGATATTGCCCAGACGCTGGTGGACCGTTTCCACCTGCCCTGTGAATATGCTTTTATGCTGACGACGGCGCTGCGTTTCGTGCCTAATTTTCTGGCTGACAGCGAGATCACGCTGGATGCTCAGTCCTGCCGCGGTTATTCCAACCGGGGCAACTGCGTGAAACGCCTGCTTTCGTATGTCGTGGTCATCAGGCCGCTGGTCATGCGGGCGGTGGCCAAGTCCGAAACTCTGGCGCTGAGTATGGAGCTGAAGGGCTTCGGCAGCAATACTTATAAAAATATGCCGCGGGAGCCGCTGGGAGCCGCCGATTTTATCGTGCTGGGGCTGGTCGTGGTTCTGAGTACCTATCCGTTCTGGAAATGATGCCCGGCTGAAAATTTTAAATCATCCTGCAAGCAGCTGCTGCCTTAGAAAGGGAGCGGCTGCTTTTTTTTGAGTAATATAATAATTTTATTGCCTAAAAGAATATAAATTACAGTTGATAAAAATAATAAATATGATAGAATAAAATCAGCAAAGTATATAATAATATCGAACTATTTTAAATGTATGGATAGAAGGTGGCTGTAATGGTGCAATCGGGTGATACTCTCGTTTTATCTTTAGCTGAATTACTGGGCGGCAAGCAGGTGGATACCGGAGTCATCGACAGGGCTCTGGCTGAGCTCTGTTCTGCTTTTGATTTTGACGGCGGGCTGATCTATGAATTGGACCAGTACAACCATCTGCATCTGAAAGAACGCTGTCTGCGTAAGGAACTGCCTTTGCGGGGCAGTTTTCCGATCGACGCGGTCGACGCTGCTTACCGCAGCTATCTGGCACAGGAAACCTTTGTCTGGCTGGAGGGTGGACAAAAGAACAGTGCGGCTGAGAATGCTTTGCTGGAGCTGTTTGCGGCGCAGTCACTGGTAGTGGCTTCAGTAGTCGATGAAACGCTGCAGATCTACGGGCTGCTGGTATTTGTACAGCAGTCGGCCCGGCCGGTGCCGCCGGCAGGCACGCAGCAGCTGCTGAAGACAGTGCTGTCGATGTTTGGCCGGTATATAGGGGTGCGGGTCTATCAGAACAAGCTGACTTTTGCCAAAAATTCGCTGGAAAGCATTTTGGATAATACAGGTATAGATATTTATGTCAACGATTTCCATACCCATGATATTTTATATGCCAATCGTTCTATGGCGGCCCCGTACGGCGGTATTTCGCAGTTTTTGGGGCGCAAGTGCTGGGAGGTGCTGTTCCCGGGTCAAAACGGGCCTTGTGCTTTCTGCCCGCAGCAAAAGCTGATCGATGAGAACGGTGAACCGACGAAGATCTATTCCTGGGATTATCAGCGGCCTTTCGACGGTTCCTGGTTCAGGGTGTTCAGCGCGGCGTTCCGCTGGGTGGACGGCAGACTGGCCCATGTGGTGAGCAGTGCCGATATCACTGACAATAAGCGCAACGAAGCTTTGGTCGAGTATCTGGCCAATTATGATTCGCTGACGAACCTGCCGAACCGCCGGATGCTGGTGAAGGAGTGCGAGCGCCGGATCGACAAAACGCAGGAGGGCGGCGAAGGTTATCTGCTATTTTTTGACATCGACGGCTTTAAAAAGATCAACGATACCTTTGGTCACGAAGCGGGGGACGAGTTCTTAGTGCAGCTGGGACAGTTCTTTTCCGGTATCCCGCTGCTGCATGACGCTATTTACCGCAACGGCGGCGATGAGTTCATCGCGATCATCGACGGCGATAAAACGGAAGCTAATATCCGGAATCTGGCCAGCTTTATCCATCGGCGGTTTGCCCAGCCCTGGCGGCTGAAAAGGGGCGAGGTGTTCTGCAATGTCAGTATCGGCGTGGCGCGTTACCCCGAGGACGGGAGGACGGCGGAGGAGCTGCTGCTCAAAGCTGATCAGGCCATGTACAAGGTGAAGAAAGCCGGCGGTAAGGGTGTCCTGTTTGGATATGAGCTGTAAATCTTAATAATAAAAGCCTTTATGACAAAGTCATAAAGGCTTTTTTATGTGCAGATCCTGATGATCAGTGGCGGTCAGTTTTGGCTGCCTCCAGGTAAAAGTCCAAAAACAGCTGGGCGGTGGCGCTTAACCGGTCTTTTTTGGACCAGAACAGCGTCTGTTCAAAATACAGTTCATCATCAGCCAGCAGCTGCTGCTGCAACCCTTGGGGGAAGTCGTCCCTGCCGCCGGCGGAAACGATGGCGATGCCGCTGCCGTCCTGCACGAAAGCGAGTGCGGCAGTATTGGTGGTGGCGATAAAGCGGATCTTGGGCATGAAGCCGTGCTTGAGGCAGGCTTTGCGCAGCAGGCTGTAGCAGCCGAAGTTACAGCAGACAGGGATATTCTGTAATTGTTTCGGCGTCAGCGGCTGCTGTGGATCAAGGCCGCAGTTTGCCTGCGGACTGTAAACGGCATAAAAATATTCTTTCTGCGTTTTGTGGGCGGCAAACAGCTGCGGTGACGGCAGCGGCGCATTGGCAAAGGCAAAATCACTGCTGTTTTCCGCAATATGTCTGGTCTGGGCGCTGACGGCTTCTTCCCGGAACTGGAAGCAGATTTCGGGATAGGCGGCCGCAAAGGGACGCAGATAGGTGTTGATGAAAAAGGTGCTTTTGGCAGGCGAAACGCTGAAGCGCAGTGTGCCGGAAGCTTTTTTATTGAAGCTCTGCATATCTAAAAGGATGGTTTCTTCGGTGCGGCAGATCTGGCGGGCCTTGCCCAGGAAGGCTTCCCCGGCTTCGGTCAGGGTCAGCTGGCGTTTGCCGCGCGCAGTCTGAATCAGCTTGGCGCCGTAATAGTGCTCCAGCGTTTTGATCTGGGCGCTGAGGGCCGGCTGGGCCAGGGCCAGTTTTTTGGAAGCTGTGGTCAGGTTGCCTGTTTCGGCGACGGTGATAAAATTACGGTAAAATTCAAAATCCATAGCTCACCTCTAAAAAAATATAAGAAATTCTTATTATAATAACAAAGAAATAGTATTTTACTTTTTTATACCACCATTCTACAATAAAAATAGTTTGAGAGCAAGAAGGGGATGGGGTTATGTACGGAAGTAAACGCAAGCGCCGCCTGCACAGCGTAGCGGTATTGCTGGGGCCGCTCAGCTTCGGCTTGACGATACTGCTGCTGGAATGGTTCTTTGGCTTCAAAGCGGCTGCGGCGCTGGGGACGACGGTCTGGATGGCGCTGTGGTGGATATTGCGGCCGGTCAATATTTCGGTGACGGCGTTCGTGCCGATCGGTGTCAACGCATTGTTTGACCTGATCCCGATGCAGCACGTTATCAGTCAGTATTTTTCTGAGATCATCGTGCTGCTGTTCGGCGCTGATCTGGTCTGCCTGACCTGGGCGACGACGGGGCTCGACAAGCGGCTGGCGATCAAGACCCTGTGCTGTATCGGCACGTCGCTGCGGCAGCAGATAGCAGTCTGGCTGCTGGTAGCGACGGTACTGTCCATCTTTCTGCCGAATGTGGTCGTCTGTACGATCCTGGTACCGGTAGCGGTATCCATGCTGCAGTTTATTGGCGAGGAAAACATCAAAAACAGTAAGCTGGCAGTGCCGATCCTGCTGGCGATCGTCTGGGGCGCGGGCATCGGCGGCTTCGGCTCGCCTTTGGGCGGGGCGGCGAACCTGGTGGCGATCAGCTATCTGGAAAAGCTGACAGGACAGGAATTTATGTATATCGACTGGGTGGTACGTTTTCTGCCGCTTTTGGTACTGGTCCTGCTGCTGAATCTGTTTTTCCTGTTCCATTTGCCGGTGCCGGTAAAGCACTTGGCTGGTACCAGCGAATATTTTAAGGAAATGTACGCGCAGCTGGGCACGATCAGGCTGGGCGAAAAAATCAGCCTGGTGCTGTTTGTCGCGGCGACGCTGCTGGCTTTTATCCGGCCGCTGTACGCCGGGTGGCTGCCGGCGCTGAAGCCTGCGTATGTCTTTCTGATCATGGGTCTGCTGGCCTTCACCTTCGAGGATGAGGACGGCAAGGCCCTGCTGACCTGGGAATTTGCGGAAAAGGGCGTTATGTGGGGCATGCTGTTTTTATTTGCCGGCGGCCTGGCTTTGGGCAGTCTGGTGACGGAAACCGGCGCGGCCCTGAAAATGGCTGAGGCGATCACGCTGCTGCCGCTGACTGGCGGTCTGGAAACGGTGTTTGCTTTTACGCTGTTTTCGACGGTGCTGACCGAGATTTCCAGCAATACGGCGGCGGCCGCTATTGCCGTGCCTGTAGTGCAGAGTATTGCGCAGGCGCTGGGGCTGAACCCGATCCCGTATTTGTTCGTGGCGATCGTCGCCTTCAACAGCGCCTATGTGCTGCCGGTATCGATCAGGGCTATCCCGGTCAGCTATGGGCTGGACCCGGCCGAGCTGTTTAAAAACGGGCTGCTGCTGTCGCTGTGCAGCGTACTGCTGATTACAGTCGTCGGTTATTTGTTCATCAGGTACTGGCCGTTGTTCTCGACGGTCTGAAAAGGGTCTGTCGCTCCCACTGCTGCATGGCGGTGGGATTTTTTTGTGCGGGCGCTGGCGGCACAAGGTTTGGGAAAGTATGAGCCGGAAAAAGAGTTCACCAAAAACAAGTATTTATTTAATATTACAATTTAAAGATTGCCAGTAAAAATCTTTTAGAATATAATAAAAATAGTAACTTAATATAATGATTGTATTTATTATAGATAATAACGGAAAATAGAAGGCAGCTGGCAATGAAAAATAATATCTTATTAAAAACTAATTTACTCGTCAGTGTGATTTTGCTGGTTGGTTTCGCCCTGATCGCGACTTTGAGCTACCGCGCTAATTATAATGCTTCACTGGTGAAGATCAAACAGGTCTCCTCGCTGGCCTCGGAAGGTATTTATTACCGTTTGTCGACGATGCTGACCAAGCCGGTGAATATCTCGCAGACGATGGCGCATGACAGCCTGCTGATCAAGCTGCTGGAGGAAGAGGGCAGCCGTTATCAGGAGGCCGGTTACCAGGAAACGATCAGGAAGTATCTGGATACCTATAAAAATAAGTATGCCTATGATTCGGTGTTCCTGGTTTCGGTGTCCACCAATAATTATTATAATTTCAACGGTCTGGACCGCAATCTTGCCCGGGGCGAGGATGAAAACGTCTGGTATTATAATTTTCTGCAAAGCGGCGAAGAATACAGCCTTAATATCGATAATGATGAAGTTGCTGGTGCGGCCAATAAGATCACTCTGTTTGTAAACTGCAGGATCAGGGATGCGTCCGGCCGGGTGATCGGTGTAGTGGGCGTCGGCGTGAATGTTGATTATATCAAAGGCCTGCTGCAGGAATATGAAAAGGAATACGACGTTGCGACATATCTGATCAATGAAAAAGGCGAGATCGAAGTTTCCAGCCTTTATAACGGTCATCAGACGGCGGACTGGTTCAAGGTCAATGACAGCGAAGATATCCGCAGCGAGATCCTGGAATGGAAAAACGGCAGGACCAACTGGGATATCTGGATGCCGGGCGATGTGCAGAATAACGAAAAAAGCTATCTGGTCGTCCGCTATATCCCCGATCTGTCGTGGTATCTGCTGGTAAAGCAGGATACCGGCGCCTTACTGGCCGAGCTGAATGAAAAGATGCTGGAAACGGTAGTTTTGATTTCTGTGGTGATCCTGCTGATCATTCTGACTATCACTTCGGTGATCAGAAAGTTCAACGTGCGGATGACGAAGCTGCTGGAAGAACGGCAGGAGCTGTTCAAGGAAGCGACCGAGCAGATCTACGATAATATTTATGAATTGAACATCACTAAAAACAGGGCAGCCAGCAAAAAGACCGAGCTGTATTTTGAGGCGATGGGCGCTAAAGACCTGCCCTATGAGGAATTTCTGCAGGCTGTGGCCGACAGGCAGCTGCTGGAAGAATACAGGGCCGGCTATGTGGCGACGTTCAGTATCGAAAATGTGATGCGGCACTTTAAGGCCGGCAATAATTATCTGCAGTATGAATTTATGATCACAGAAAACGGCAGCGATTATTTCTGGATGCGGATCGATGCTTATATTTTTTATTCGGAAGCTGATAAGTCAGTGCATATGTTTACTTACCGTAAAAATATCGACGAGGAGAAACGCAAGGAGCTGGAAACACAAAGAAAGGCTTCCACAGATGAGATGACCGGCGTTTATACGAAAAAGGCGACGGAAAGGATCATCGACGGGGTTTTGTGCGGCAAGCTGCAGGGCAGCTACAGCTTTTTTATCATCGATATTGATAATTTTAAGCAGGCCAATGATCTGCACGGCCATATTTTCGGCGATTATTGTATCCGGGAGTTCGTGGAACGGCTGAAAAAATTCTGCCGTGAGGACGATATCATCGGCCGTATCGGCGGTGACGAGTTCGTGGTTTTCGGGACGATATCGGATGAGGAAGGCGCCCGCCGCAAAGCGGCCCGCCTGTGCCAGAAGCTTGACACTATCTGTGAGGACAGCGGCAGCTGCTGGAAAATGTCTGTCAGCGTAGGGATAGCTTTAGCGCCGCAGCATGGCAGAAGCTTTGCCAAGCTGTATGAAAAAGCAGATAAGGCTTTGTATCAGACAAAGGACAAAGGCAAGAACGGCTATACGGTCTATGAGGAAAAGGAATAAAGCGGAATATAGATAAAAAGCCTGCGTTTCATTAGAAACGCAGGCTTTTTGATGTGAGGAAAGAATTTTTACGTAAGTTTTTGATATTTACCAGGGGCAGTTGGAATTAGGGCATTCAGTGCGGCCGTCGCCATAATAGCCGCCTCTGTGCTCGCCGCGATATTCACCTTTATGGTGGCGGTATTTGCGGTGGCCTTCATAGTAATGGCCGCCTGCATGGTAATAGCTGCGGAAATGCTCGCGGGCAGCGTCTTTTTCGGCATCACTCATGCTGTCCCATTTGGCGCGTGCTTCTTCACGGGCTTTCTGGCGTTCTTCAGGAGTCATTTTACGCCATTCTTCACGCTGTTTTTCACGTTGTTCAAAGCGTTCTTTTTCTTCGGGCGTCATATTTTTCATGCGTTCTTCGCGCCATTTAGCACGTTCTTCTTCATGAGCTTTTTTGCGCTGTTCGGGCGGCAGTTTTTCCCATTCGGCGCGTCTGGCTTCACGTTCCTTGACCTGCTCGTCAGTCAGCTGCGGACCGGGGTGCATGGGGCCGCCCCAGTGACGGCCGCGTTCCATATGGTAGGGACGGTCGGGATAATTGTCGCCTTCGTCGTGGTGCAGGATCGTGCCGACACGCTCGCGCATGCTGGGTTTGGTATCGGCCTGCTCGGCCGCAAAAGCAGCGGAAGCACACAGGGCGGTGAGGACACCGGCGATAACAAGGGATTTTTTCCAGGAAGTTTTTATCATAACAACATCTCCTTTAAGATTGTGATTTGAGGTTCGTTTGACCTTGTATGCTTATTGTAGAGTAAACTTATGTCAAAATTATGACGATTTACAGACTTTTTTCTGACATTTTTATTTTAGCATGTTTGGCAGGAAGAAAGCAATTTAGCTCTTTTCAAAGAATGCCTACATATTTTTCCATGCATTTTTCCAGAAGCAGCTGCGCCTGGCAGCAGGCTTTACGGGTCAAAGGAAAATATTTTTGAATTATGTAAATAAAGTAATTGATAATTAAAATCAATTTAGACTTGTTTTTATAAAGAGAGTAGTGTATAATTAAATCAAAGGTTAGCCAGAGCTAACTAAAACGAAAATAAACTGCGATGAGCCAAAGCTTTTGGCCAAAGGAGGATCTATATGTATAAACAATATCAGCTGCCTTATGCTTATGAGGCATTAGAACCGCATATCGACGCATTGACGATGGAAACACATTATTCAAAGCATCATGCGGCGTATACTAAAAACCTGAATGACGCAGCCGAAAAAGCCGGCGTGGCAGGACGGGACATCACCGAGCTGCTGGCAAACCTGGACAGTATCGCTGACAGCGGTCTGCGTAAAGCTATCAGAAACAACGGCGGTGGTTATTATAACCACAACCTGTATTTTTCGACTATCAGCCCTGACGGCGGCGGTGAACCGGAAGGCGCGCTGGCGCAGGCACTGACCAGAGAATTCGGCGGCTTTGCCGCTTTTAAGGAACAGCTCAGCGCGCTGGCGTTAGGGCAGTTCGGTTCAGGCTGGGCCTGGCTGTCTGCGGCTGCCGGCGGCAAACTGCTGCTGTCTGCCAGCCCGAACCAGGACAACCCGATCATCGAAGGCAGCAGCTTCGTGCCGATCCTGGGCATCGATGTCTGGGAACACGCTTACTACCTGAAATATAAAAATCTGCGCGCCGATTATGTGCAGGCTTTCTACAATGTTATCGACTGGAAAGCGGTAGCGGCTAATTACGAGCAGGTCCAAAACGGCTGATTATCCGGCCGATACTGAAAATAACAGAATTTATAAATCTTGAGGAGGAATCTATCATGTCTAAAAAATTATATGAAAAAATGAATCTTTATCTTGCCAATCAGGAAGTCGCTTATATCAAGCTCCATAATCTGCACTGGTATGTGAAGGGGCGCAGCTTCTTCACTCTGCATGCAAAGCTGGAGGAGCTGTATGACCGGACTGCCGAGATCATCGACGCGGTAGCTGAACGGCTGCTGGCAGTTGGTCAGGCGCCGGTCGCCAATATGAAAGAGGCTTTGGCGCTGGCGACGATCAAGGAACTGGCAGATAAGCCGATTTCTTCGGAAGAAACTGTGCAGGGGCTGATCGCCGATGTGGAATACTGGATCAGGGATACCAAAGAGATCGTGGAGCTGGCAGATGCTGCCGGCGATGGTGTGACTGCGGACCAGTTCAATGATTATTTAGGGGAATATCAAAAACTGCTGTGGATGCTCAAATCCTACATTGCCTGAAACTGAACGGATAAACTGCAACCCTCGCTGCCATAAGACGGCGGGGGTTTTGCTATGCCCGCAGATAAATTTTGCGGATAAACATTTTTTTGACACATCTTTGTGTTATATTGATTGCAGACAAGTGCGGACCTTATAATATACTTACAGGGAGCTGAGCTGTGCGGAGAATAATTTATCCCCGTATGACAAAATAAGTATATAATGGTAATAATACATTTACGAGGTGCAGCGATGAATAAAATTTTGATTGCTGACGATAATCAGCAGATAACTTCTATTTTAGCAAATTATGCCCGCAAAGAGGGTTTCGAGCCGTTGGTGGCTCTGGATGGACAGCAGGCGCTGGAGCTGTTTGAGCAGCATGAAAAAAATATCGACGTGGTACTGCTGGACGTGATGATGCCGAAGCTGGACGGGTTCGAGGTCTGCCGTGAGCTGCGCCGCCGGTCGATGGTGCCGATCATTATGGTCACGGCCCGCGGTGAAGATTTTGAACGGATCATGGGGCTGGATATCGGCGCTGATGATTATATCCTGAAACCTTTTTCAGCAGGCGAGGTCATGGCACGTGTCCGCGCTATCCTGCGCCGGGTCCAGCCGCGCGAAGCCGAGCAGCAGAATCTGTACAGCGTCGGCAATCTTGTGATCGATCTGGACAAATATCTGGTCACGATCGGCGGCGCGGACGTGACGCTGACGAAAAAGGAAGTAGAGCTGCTGTGGACTTTGGCTAAAAACAGCAGTAAGGTGTTTTCGCGTGAGAACCTGCTGGACAGTATCTGGGGTTACGATTATTTCGGCGACAGCCGGACTGTGGATTCACATATCAAGCGCCTGCGGGCCAAAGTGGATAAGTTTGAACACGAGGAGTGGGAGATCAAGACCATTTGGGGCGTAGGCTACCGTTTCGAGGAGAAAGAGCATGCGCAATAAAATCGCCTGGAAGCTGACGCTGTATTTTGCAGCGGTACTGCTGATTTTTGCTTTGGTCGTGGGCGGCACCTTTATGCATTTTTTCGGCAAGCATACGCTGGATCTGAAAAAGAAAGAGATGCAGGTGCGGGCAACGAAGATCGCCGAGGTACTGCAGGATAATATGTCGCGGCTGCAGAACCGTTACGGCGGCATCGGCAGCAGCCGTTTCATCCGTTATATCGACAATATCACGATGGAAAACGTGTGGGTAGTCGATGAGAATAAAAATGTCAAAATGCACCGTGAGGACGTCGGCGCGCTGCCCGAACAGCATGGTATGATGCACGGACATAAGCGGATGCTGATGCGTCAGCAGGAGGATATAGCTGAACCTGCCAGTGATTTTGACTATAACGCTCTGTCGCCGGAAATCAAAAGAGCGGTGGAACAGGGCTTTACTGGACAGAACTTTGTCATGGAGGAGATCAATCCCGTACTGGGCGAGCTGGTGGTCACGGTAGGCGTGCCTGTCAGCGATGCCGGCGGCAAAGTCAGAGCTGTGGTGCTGCTGCATTCGCCGGTGCAGGGCATGCGCGAAGCTGCCTGGGAGGGGATCAGGATCCTGATTTTATCGTGCGTCGTGGCGATGGTCCTGGTGTTTGTCCTGAGTATGCTTTTTTCGTGGAAGTTTACCAAACCACTCAATAAGATGCGGCTGGTCGCTGAAAAGATGTCGGAGCATGATTATACGGAGCGCTGCAATATCGACCAGAAGGATGAGATCGGGCAGCTGGCCCAAACGCTGGACGGACTGGGCGAAAGACTGCTGGAAGCAGATCAGGCCAGTAAAAAGCTGGAGCAGCTGCGGCGTGATTTTATCGCAAATATTTCCCATGAGCTGCGGACGCCGGTGACGGTCATCCGCGGTTCGCTGGAAGCGCTGTGTGACAGGATAGTCACCGAGCCGCAGGAGGTCGAGGATTACCACCGGCAGATGCTGGCGGAAACTTTGTTCCTGCAGCGGCTGATCAACGATCTGCTGGATCTGTCACGGCTGCAGAATACGGATTTTCCGATCGAAAAGGAACCTGTGAATTTATGCGATGTGGTGCAGGACGTAGTGCGCAGCAGTCAGAGGCTGGGACAGCAGAAAAATATTACTATCCAACTGTCCTTGGACACGCCTGTCTATATCATTGAAGGCGATTATGGACGGCTGCGGCAGATGCTGCTGATCTTTTTGGACAACAGCATCAAATTTTCACCGGAACAGAGTAAAATCGAAGTTACTCTGCTCGGCAGCAGGCTGACGGTAACTGACCACGGCTGCGGCGTGAAGCAGGAAGAGCTGCCCCATGTGTTCGACCGTTTTTATAAAACGCGGGGTGAAACGAATAAGAGCGGCAGCGGTCTGGGGTTGGCGATCTCGAAGCAGATCAGCGAACGTCACGGTATCGGACTGACAATGACAAGTATACCCGGCGAGGCGACCAGCGTAGTGCTGCAGCTGCCGCCGGCTCTGAAGAAAGGAAGTATAAAATAATGAACTATGGTTGTGAAGGCAAGGTCGCCTTTATCAGCGGCGGTACGTCGGGCATCGGCAAGGCTGTGGCCGAGCTGCTGCTGAAAGACGGCGCCGAGGTGTGGCTGCTGGGACGTGATGCCGAAAAGGGTACAGAAGCGGCGGTCACGCTGAGCGCTTATGGCAAAGTGCATTATGTGCAGGGCGACGTTAAAGATCTGGAAGCCTGTCGCAGTGCGGCGCAGAACGTGCGCGAGCAGCGTGAAAATATTGATCTGATCGTCAATGCGGCGGGGATCTATCAGGAACGCCGTTTGGAGAAGGTGACCGAATATGATTTTTTTTCGATCATGGACACTAATGTCAAAGGAACGATTTTTTTGACGCAGACCTTGCTGCCTCTGCTGGCGGCAGAGGGGGCGAGCATCGTGAACATTGCTTCCGACGCGGGGATAAATGGCAATTATGGCTGTCCGCTGTACTGCGCGTCCAAGGGCGCTGTTGTAGCGTTTACGAAAGCGCTGGCCTTGGATCTGGCGCCGCGGGTACGGGTCAACTGTATCTGCCCGGGCGATGTGGCGACGCCGATGCTGGGCAAACAGCTGCAGCAGGCGGACGGCAGTTATACGCTGGAGGATGTGGAGCAGGCCTATCCGCTGGAACGGGTCGGGGAGCCGCTGGAGATCGCGCATGTGATCTGCTCGGTGCTGTCGCCGTTCAACAGTTTTATGACGGGCAGTATTATTCCCGTGGACGGCGGCCTGACAGCGAAGTAATTAATTGCAAATGCAGATGAAAAACAGGGACAATAACCTTTTGGTTATTGTCCCTGTGCTATTTGCTGCAGGAAAACTTCATAATTGCCGATCGCGGCAAAGAGCATAAAAAAGACGATGGCGAACAGTATGTAGCGCAGCCGTCCGACCGGTTCTGCTTCGATATGGGTGCCGCAGGCCTGATCCCAGATCGTCGAGCCGCTGTCACGCAGCACCTGCCGCGCAAACCAGGCGGGGACGAACATCATGATTGGGATGCCCAGCCACAGCCCTTTGACATAGGCCCAGAAGGTACGTTTCCAGGCTAAATTGAAATCCAGCGGCGCAGACGGTGAAACTACACGCAGTCCCAGAAAGCTTTTGCCGGCGGTAGTGCCTGTGCGGGCCAGCATAAAGGCTTCAGCGCTGATGACGACGATCAGCTGCAGCGCCGAGTAAAGAAAGATATTGTTGAGCGCGAAGATAGAATTACGGCTCAGAAGCAAAAATAAAAAACCGATCAGGAAATAATCGAACATCCGCGCCCAAAAGCGGCGCCAGCTATGGTAATTGACAGGAGAGACGGTCAAATGCAGCACATCCTTTTCAGTGTGATTTGATTAGCTTGTTGCCCTCTTATTGTAACACAGAATTATTTGCAGATATAGTGTGCTATTTTATGAAAAAAAGCATATAATATAAATAAAGCTCAGTGAAATTTTATGCGTGGAAACAATGGGGTTGGAGGGATAATTATGCAGAAAAATGCACCTATCGGAGTTTTGGATTCAGGCGTCGGCGGTTTGTCGGTCTTAAAATGTCTGCAGGCGGCGCTGCCGCAGGAGGATTTTATTTATGTGGGCGATACGGCGCGTACGCCGTACGGGCCCCGCAGTGAAGCTGAAGTACGCCGGTTTGTAGGTGAGATCATTGATTATCTTGACGGCCGCGGGGTGAAGCTGGTAGTTATTGCCTGCAACACGCTGACGGTTCTGGGTGTGGACACACTTAAAGGCAGCCATGCTTTTGAGATCGTGGGGATGTCGAAAGGCGCGCAGCTGGTGCTTGCCGCCAGCAGCAGGAAAAAGATCGGTGTGTTTGCCACTGAATTTACGATCAACAGCGGTGCGCATAAGGCCGCGATCCTGGCAGCTGATGCCGGTGCGTATGTCTATCCTCAGGCCTGTCCGAAGTTTGTGCCGCTGATCGAAGGCGAGCAGTTTGACGGCGCCGAGGTCAGGGCTGCTGTTGCCGAATATGCGGCGCCGCTGAAGGCGGCCGGCATCGATACGCTGATTTTGTCCTGTACGCATTATCCTTTTATTCAAAAAGAGATCGAAAGCGAGTTTGGCAGTGAGGTGACTGTGATCGACCCGGCGGACGCTACCGCGCAGGATACGAAGACGGTTCTGGCTGCAGAGGGGCTTCTGCGCTCTGAAGGAGCAGGTGCTTTGGAGGTCTGCTTTACCGCCGATGTGGAACGCGGCGCGCGGATCGCCGGCAGAGTGCTGCCGCAGGGGAAATGCCTTTTTAAAGAAATAAAATTATAAGCGATTCGTCGCAATTAGAAAAAATTCCTGCTATTTGAGCAAATTTGCTGAAAAATAGCAGGAATTCTGCGATTTTTGTCTAATATAAAATAAAAATAAAAACATAGAATAAGGGCAAGATTTTGCTTTTGCCAGGGATGCTGTAAAACTAATTAGCAGACCAGTGTCTCAGGAGGTTCTGTTTCCGATGCTTTGCAACCTAATCAGCCGTACGAAGGGCTGAGGACGAAGCAAAAAACGACATCGGGACATTTCGACCCGTCTTGAAACTGTCGCTATCTATGCAGAATTGTATAGAGACTTTGCCTACCGGTTTCACAAAGACGTGGAAGCGGTATTTGTATTGCTTGAAATAAGTTTGCTGTGAAAAGAAGGGTGGTTGCTGTGGAGAAAGAGAGTGTTTTAAAAGATCGGACGATAGTGGGGTCTCCGCTGACGCATTTATTTTCCCTGGGGATACTGATGTTTGTTTTCTGGCTGGCGCTGTCAGGAGATTTTGCAGTTAAATTTGTCGTGTACGGACTTATCACCAGCGCGGTGGTTGCCTGGATCTGTTATCCGCTGCTGCTTTTGCCCAATGCCGACGGCACCAAAAAATATTTTGCACTTGGTGTTTCGCCGATTGCATTTTTATGCTACAGTATGTGGCTTCTGAAAGAGCTGGTGCTGGCGAATATCGATGTTGTCAAAGCGACGGTACGGCCGGAGCTCAGGATCGACCCGAAGGTGATCCGTTTCGTGTTCAGGTCGGATAACCCGATGGCGAAGGTGCTGCTGGCAAATTCCATTACGCTGACGCCGGGAACAGTAACGATGAATGTCACACCTGAGGGGATCTATGAAGTACATGCTTTGACGGAAGGCGCGGCGGAAGGACTGCTGGCCGGAGCTATGCCGCGGAAAGTAGCAGAGCTTTTCGGAGAAGAATTTGATTTTACGGTACTGAAGGGAGAGTAACGCATGCATATAATTATTGTTGCAATCATGGTTGCAGTCGTTTGTGTCATTGGTATGATGCTGCAGCGTATTTATCAGGGCCCGACAGTATATGACCGTATGAATGGCCTGGGCGTTACCGGTGCCGATACGATCCTGTTGATCATTCTGTTCGGTTATCTGGACGGACGTCCGGAAATGTATGTGGATATTGCAATGTCTTACGCACTGATCGGTTTTGTCGGTTCAGTGATCATAGCGAAATATCTGGGAGGTAAGGACGTATGATAGCGGATATCACTTTGCGTGAATTTATTGCCGGACTTTTTTTAGCCGGCGGAGCATTTTTTCTGCTGGCTTCTGCTATTGGTATGCTGCGCCTGCCCGATTTTTACTGCCGGCTGCATGCTTCCGGCAACAGCGAGACGCTGGGGGTCATGCTGTCGTTCATGGGTCTGGTCATTTATGAGGGGCTCACGCTCACTTCATTGAAAATGATCATGATTTTCCTGTTGATTTTTCTGGGCAATCCGATCGGTACCCACATCCTCAGTAAAGCAGCTTATAAATCGGGGCATCATGTCTGGACCCTGGAAGAGGATGCAAAGGAGGAGAAGAATCATGCAGATCTACCTCATTGAAGCGATATTATTGGTGTTTCTTATTGTAACGACGATCAGCGTCATTTTCTGTAAAGATATTTTGTGTGCGGCAGTTATTTACAGCGCTTTCAGTTTCTGTGCCGTACTGCTGTATCTGATGATGGGCGCGCCTGACGTAGCCTTTACAGAGGCCGTTATCGGCACGATCTCAACGATCTATTTCGTAGCCTCGCTGAAGAAAATAGACAGGTGGTGTAAATAATGCGCGGTTTAGTAACGGTTTTACTGGCAGTAATCACGGGGATGTTCTGTTCCTTTGTGACATATCTGCCGTTTATCGGTGATGTCAATTCGGCGCCGAACCAGCATGTTACGCCTGTTTACATCGAGCGCAGCGTGCAGGATACCGGGTCGCCCAATATCGTTACCGGGCTTCTGGCCGACTATAGAGGCTTTGATACGATGTGGGAAACTACGGTGATGTTTCTGGCCGGTCTGACAGTAGTAATGCTGCTGAGCAGCAGCACGATGGGCCGCAGACCGGAAAAGGAGGATGAAGACGCATGAAAAAACCTTTCGGCGGCATAGTCCTTGATACGGCGTTCCGGATTATCGTACCTTTTACTTTGATCTACGGCGTCTATGTTTTGATTTTCGGCGAGGCCGGACCCGGCGGCGGCTTCCAGGCGGGAGCCTTGCTGTCGATCGGCGTGGTTTTATCCAGGCTGATCATGGGCGATCACGCTTCGTTCAATATCTCGGTAAAAAATTCGCTGGTCCTGGCCGGCGTTGGGACCTTTATCTATGCGGCTACCGGCTGGCTGGCAATGCTTAACGGCGGCAATTTCCTGGATTACAGTTATCTGCCGTTTAAAGCAGAACATACCAACGAATTACATGCTTTGGGGATTTTGTTTATTGAGATCGGGGTAACGATCTGCGTTATGATGACGATCATCAATATTCTGGATGCTGTTGTGGAAAGGGGGGACGAAAATGGGAGCGCTAAATGAGTTTTTGCAGACCAAGGGGATCTATACACTGGTCATGATCTTATTCTTTCTGGGTGTATATGGTATGGTTCTGAGTAAAAATTATATGAAAAAGCTGATGGCAATGAATGTCATGCAGGTTGCTGTAATTTTCTTTTATCTGTGCCTGGCGCAGAAAGAAGGCGGTATGATTCCTATTTTTGACCCAAATGTACCGGACGCCGCTTCCTATATCAATCCGCTGCCCCACTGTCTGATGCTGACTGCGATCGTTGTCAGCCTGGGTACAACGGGTGTGGCCATTGCTTTGCTGATGCGGATCAAAGAAGTTTACGGCTCCGTTGAAGAAGTAGAGGTTATAAGGAGGGCCAGCAAATGATCCAGCATTGTCCTGTACTGATCGTGCTGCTGCCTCTGACGGCGGCTCTGCTCTGCCTCTTATTCAGCAAGTTCAATAAGAATCTCGGTTCCTGGCTGGTCATCGGCTCGATCGCCGGTTCGCTGGCCTGCTCGCTGCAGGTACTGCATCAAACTCTGACCAGCGGCGAAGCGATCCACTACTGGATGGGCAACTGGGAACCGCCTTTGGGCATTGAGTTTGTGATCGATCCGCTGAGCGCGGTGATGGCGGTTTTGATAACCTTCATTTCGCTGATGGTTGCTGTGTACAGCAAGCCCTTTATGCGCAAGGAAGACTGGCTACATATCGGCGGTTATTATACTTTGTACGGACTTTTGACGGTGGGCCTGTGCGGTATGGTCATCACCGGTGATATGTTCAATCTGTACGTTTATTTAGAGGTCATGTCCCTGTCCGGTTACGGGCTCATCGCCATGGGCGGTAAAAAATCCATGCTGGCAGCTTTTCGTTATATGCTGATCGGTACGATCGGCGCTTCCCTGTATCTGATTTCTGTTGCTTATCTGTATGCGATGACCGGTACTTTGAATATGGCTGATCTGGGCGAAAGGATCATGCCTTATCTCAGTTCGCCGCCGTTCGCTTTAGCGGTTGCATGTCTGTTTATCGGTTTCGGTATCAAAATGGCACTGTTCCCGCTGCACGGCTGGCAGCCGGATGCTTACAACTTTGCCCATCCCGGTTCGGCGGCCTTTATTGCCGGCGTGATGAGCAAGGTTCCAGCCTACGCAATCATTCGTTTCTTCTTTTATATTTTCGGTGTCAATAATCCGATCATCAGCACGGCCTTAACAGTTTTAGGCATTCTTGGCATCGGCGGCGTGCTGATCGGTTCGATCATGGCGCTGGCCCAGTACGACTTCCGCCGGATGCTGGCTTATTCCAGTGTGGCGCAGATCGGTTACATTGCTATCGGTCTGGCGATCGGCAATATGTATGGTTTTATCGGCGCCGTACTGCATATCATCAACCACGCTTTTATGAAAAGCGCGCTGTTTCTTGTTATCGGCGGTATACAGTACCGTTTCGGCGAAATCAATCTGTACCGTTTAGGCGGTCTGAATAAAAAAATGACTTTAAGTACGATCACCGTTACGTTAGCGGCTTTGTCGATGGTCGGTATCCCTCCAACGGCGGGCTTTTTCAGTAAATGGTATCTGATGCTGGGAGCTTATCAGGGCGGGCAGTATTTCTATATCGTTATTCTTGTTATCAGCAGCTTGCTGAACGCAGTTTATTTCTTCCGTATTCTTGAGCAGATGTTTGTTCAGCACGAGGCGTCGCTGACAGAAATCAACAGGCATGAAGGCAAGCTGGGCCTGCCGCCTGAGATGGCGATCCCGATTTTGTGTGCCGGTATCGGGATTTTAGTCCTGGGCTTTTACAGCGTGGATATTGTTGACGATATTCTCAAATCTGGACTGCCGGAGGTGTTTCTGAGATGACGATCATGGATTGCAGACCCTTCTTGGCAGTAGGCGTTTCCTTCCTCGCGGCGGTGCTGATCTCTTTCAGCCGCAGATATCCTAATGTCCGCGAAAGCTGGAGCGTTATTGCTTCATTTATTAAATTCGGCTTGATCATATCTATGGTACCGGGCGTTCTGGCGGGTGTGACCTATGAATGGACCCTGTTCCAGATCACTGATACGATCGGCTTTACCCTGCGTGCCGACAGCGCCGGTATTCTCTTTGCCTGTCTGGCTGCGCTTTTATGGATACCGATCAACTTCTATTCCATTGGTTATATGCGCTGTAACAATGAGCATGAGCAAACAGGCTATTTTGCCGCTTTTGCTATTTGTATGAGTTCGGTTATGGGCATTGCGATGGCTTCTAATCTGCTGACATTCTTCTTCTTTTACGAGCTGCTGACGATCGCCAGTTATCCGCTGGTCTTGCATAAGCGCAACGAAGAAGCTCTGCTGGCCAGCCGTAAATATCTGATCTACACTTTGATTTCCGGGCAGCTGTTTTTGGCCGGACTGGTGGCAGTTTACTGCATTTCCGGTACAATGGATTTCAAGGCAGGCGGCTTTTTGACAACGGATATGGCGCCTACCTGGCAGCTGCAGCTCATCTTCCTGATCATGATCCTGGCTGGGTCGGTAAAAGCAGCTGTCATGCCGCTGCATGGCTGGCTGCCGGCAGCGATGATCGCCCCGACGCCTGTCAGCGCCCTGCTGCATGCGGTGGCAGTTGTTAAGACCGGTGTTTTCGCTGTCCTGCGTATCATCGGCTTCGTTTTCGGGCCTAAGCTTTTGGCGGATATCGGGACTGCTGATATCCTGGCCTGGTTTGCGGCCGGCAGTATCATCATTTCCTCGCTGATCGCTATTCAGCAGGATAATCTGAAACGGCGGCTGGCCTTTTCGACGATCGGGCAGCTTTCTTATATCGTTTTAGGCGCGGCGCTGCTGTCGCCGCTCAGTATCAAAGGCGCGTATCTGCATCTGGTGGCCCATGCGGTCATGAAGATCACGCTCTTTATGTGTGCCGGTGTTATTATTGTCAGGACGCATCGCAGTAATATCAGTGAGATGTACGGTATCGGCAAAAAGATGCCGATCACGATGTGCTGCTTTACGATCGCCTCGCTGGGTATTGCCGGGATGCCGTTTCTGGTCGGCTTTATCAGTAAGTGGAACCTGGCGCTGGGCGCTTTGCAGTCCGGCAAGCCCTTATATGTTGCAGTACTGATCGCAAGCGCGATGCTGGCGCTTACTTATTTGATGCCGGTCTGTCAAATGGCGTATTTTAAAAGGGATCCGCAGGAACAATTCCGTACTTATGGTGAGGTCAGCTACAGAATGCTGCTGCCGATCTGTTTCACAACGATTCTGGCGCTTGTTTTAGGCGTGATGCCGGAAATATCCCCGAATTTCTACGCAATGGCTTCGCAGGCAGCAGATAGTATCTGCCAGGGCTGGACTGGAGGTGGCTGGTGATGAAGCTGACAAAAACTGCTTTGTATAAGCTGGTTCTTATAGTAGCGGTGCTTCTTGCCGCTGTCCTGGAGTTTTTCTTCGCTCATCCTCATTATCACGAATGGTGGAACACTACCCCGGGTTTTAATCTGCTGTTTGGTTTTGCAGGCTGCTGGCTGTTGATTTTTGTAGCTAAAATAGTTATGACGCCGCTGCTGCAGCGTCCGGAAGATTATTATGATGACGGAGGTGACGATGACGATGAGTAATCTGCACCCCGGTTTTATCCTGATCGCTGTCGGATTGATAGCATTGTTTGTTCCTAAAAGTCTGCGCCGGCCGGTGCTTGCGGCAGGTCCGCTTTTGGGATTAGGCGCGGTGCTGACGCTGGCGCCGGGCACGAATGCGACGCTGCCCTTTATCAACGGGATCACGCTGCATTATCTCCATGTAGACGCGCTCAGCTGGATCTTCGCCCTGATTTTCTGTATGATGGCGGCTATCGGCGGTATCTATGCCTGCCATAACAGTAACAGGATGGAAGCCTTCTGTTCGATGACTTATGCCGGCAGCGCGCTGGGCGTAACTTTAGCCCAGGACTGGCTGACTCTGATCTTCTTTTCGGAGCTGATGGCGGCTACTTCGCTGTTTCTTATCTGGTGTAAAAAAACTCCTGCTTCGCGGCAGGCTGGTTATCGGTATTTATTAGTGCATATGTTCGGCGGCAATCTGCTGCTGGCCGGTATTTTCTTAAAGGTCAGCGCCGGAGATTATTTAGTTATGCCGCTGGCACAGGGACCATGGGATACTGCCTTCTGGCTGATCTGTCTCGGCATTTCCATCAATGCGGCCGTAGTGCCGCTGCACGCCTGGCTGGTTGACGCTTACCCCGAAGGTACGATCACCGGCAGCGTTTTTCTGAGTTCGTTCACTACTAAAGTCGCTGTTTATTGTCTGATCCGCATTTTTGCAGGCACTGACTTCCTGATCTGGTTCGGTGTGCTGATGGCTTTATACGGAGCCTGCTATGCGATCATGGAAAATGATATGCGGCGTCTGCTTTCTTACCACATCGTCAGTCAGGTCGGCTTTATGGTCGCCGGCGTAGGATTGGGAACGGCTATGGCGCTGAACGGCGCAACAGCGCATGCTTTCAGCCATATCCTTTATAAGTCACTGCTCTTTATGTGTGCCGGCGCGATCATTTATGCGACTGGTATCCGCAAAATCAACCAGCTGGGCGGTCTTGCTAAAAAGATGCCGTTTACGTTCTGGTGCTTTGTGATCGCTGCCCTTTCGATTTCCGGTGTGCCGCTGTTCAACGGCTTCATCAGTAAATCCATCACGATCAGCGCCGCCGCTGCTGCCCATTACGGTTCTGTTGAGCTGCTGCTGCAGCTGGCTGGTGTCGGTACGTTTTTATCCATTGCCCTCAAGATGATCTACTTCATCTTCCTGGCGCCTGACAACGGCGTGGTCATCAAACGTGAAGTTCCGAAGAATATGTATGTAGCCATGGGTATCGGCGCGACTCTGTGCGTGTTATACGGCGTTTATCCCGAGCTTTTGTACAGGTATCTGCCCTTTACGATGGAACCATACCACCCCTTTACGGTCGACCATATTACTCAGTCTATAGAAATGCTGGGAATGGCGATGCTGCCGTTTATGATGTATCTGCCAAAAATGGCGCCGCATACAGCTTTATCACTGGATACGGACTGGTTTTACCGGAAGCCTTTTGCGGGCATCGTGACCGGGCTGTCTTATCTGTGCTGTGCAGTAAGCCGGGCGCTTGGCAATACCTGGGAGGTATTATATGAAAAATCCATGGAGCTGAGTCATAACCCAATGGAATTTTTGGATGCCAAGCCTTTGCGCAACAGTCCCAAATATAATCCGGAAAATTACCGCACTTCGATCGCCGATCCGATCATGATAACATTAACAATATTATTCTGTTCTCTGTGTTATTTTATGGCGATCATTTAATAAAAAATAACGAACCGTACCAGTATTTAAAGCCGGTACGGTTTTTTATTGACTAAATCCCGCCGCTGGCGTACAATGAAATCTATTGATATTTAAAGGAGTGCAGTTTATGCAGCTTTCATTTCGCCTGGGCGTGATATTCATTCTGCTGGCAGCAGCAGCCTGGGGACTGGGCGGCGTTGCCGGCCAGTTTTTATTTCAATTTTATGATGTAGGCGCTTCCTGGCTTATCGCGGTAAGACAGATCATTGCCGGCGTGGTCTTTTTAGGCTATCTGCTGTGTCGCGGCGAGAATATCTGGGCAGTGCTGCAGGATAAAGAAGATCGTAAAGATCTGCTGGCATTTTCTTTTCTGGGATTGTTAGGGGCACAGTTTGGTTTTTATTACACGATCTCACTGTGCAATGCGGCTACTGCTACAGTGCTGCAATATACGGCGCCGATCTTTGTCATGCTGTGGATGTCCTGGAAAAACCGCTGCCTGCCGGAAGGGCGTGAGTTCGTCGGTATTTTTTTGGCTCTGGCCGGAGTTTTTCTGATCGCTACTCACGGCAGCCTGGATTCGGTGGCATTGTCGCCGGCGGCGCTGACCATTGGGATAATTTCTGCTATTTCCCTGGCGTTTTATACAGTTATGCCGTTTCGGCTGCTGCAAAAATATTCGACGACTTTGATCATCGGCTGGGGACAATTTTTATCAGGCGGATTTCTCTGTATCTTCATCAATCCTTTTGAGCCCAGCGGACATTGGGATGGTGCGGCAGTCGCTGCTATGGTCTATCTGATCCTGGGGGCTACGGTACTGAGCTATAGTGTTTTTTTAGTGGGATTAAAAGTAGTAGGCGCTACTAAAGCCAGTCTTATTTCCTGTGCCGAACCTTTAGCTTCGATCATTGCCGTAGTGCTGTGGCTGAAAACGCCTCTGACGCTGGAGGATCTGGTCGGGATGACCTGCATTATTTTAACCGTGGTTTTATTGTCACTGCCTAAAAAATAAATTAAAAAAATACATGGACGGAGCTTTCCGTCCTTTTTTATTTGTCATAGTCTATGGTACAATAGAGTTAACAAAAATAAAGGAGTTGATTGTATGAGCATAAGTCATTATTCCTATAAATATGGTCATGGCAGTAAAGAGTTTTCTCTGGAGTCTGACCGTGTTATCAAAGAGGTCACAGTGGCCAAAATGCCATTGCTGGAGGATGTCAAAGCGGCGATTTTAGATGCCGTCTATCATCCTATCGGCAGTGCGCCAATCAACGAACTGGTCAAACCGGGACAGAAGATTGCCTTTATCTGCAATGATCCGACACGTGTGGCCAACAGTTTTGTCTTTATGCCCATTCTGGTCAACGAAATGAATAAGCTGGGTATCAAGGACGAGGATATGCATATCGTTTTTGCCTTAGGCACGCATCGTAATATGACTCATGAAGAAATGGTCGAAGCCGTCGGTGCAGAGGTGGCAGGGCGTTTGAAAATGTATAACAGTGATGCCAAGGTCAGTGAGGATTTTGAGTATTTCGGTGATACCTCCCGCGGTACGCCGGTCTGGCTCAATAAGCATATCTGTCATGTCGATCACGTTATTATGACTGGAACGATCGTACATCATTATTTCAGTGGTTACGGCGGCGGACGGAAAGCCATTCTGCCGGGTGTTGCAGCTATGGAAACCGTACGTGTCAACCACAGCTTTATGCTGGATCCTAATGCAGGTCTGGGTAAAACTGTCGGCAATCCTGTTTATGAAGACCAAATGGAAGGTGTGGCCATGTTTGCCAAAAACCATTCCGTATTTCTTTTTAATGCGATCCTGAATGCTCAGCATGAATTTTTAAAGATTTTTGCCGGTGATTATGTAAAAGCACATCAGGAAGCCTGCAAATTCGTCGATCAGGTCTACGGTGTCGAGATCCCGCAGGCGGCAGATCTGGTTATCGCCAGCTGCGGCGGTTATCCCAAGGATATCAATGTATATCAGCTGCAGAAAACAATGGATAATGCCTGGTGTGCTGTGCGTGAAGGCGGGGTAGTGATCATTATCGGCGAATGTGAAGAAGGCAGCGGTTCGAAGGTGCTGGAAGAAACCTGCAAACGTTTGGGAACGGCAGACGCTATCAAAGCCGACTTGGAAAAACATTTTGAGATCGGTGCCAATAAAGCTTTCGCGGTAACACGTCTTACCAAAAAAGCAAAGTTTATTTTAGTTTCGTCACTGGACAAAGAGCTGGCGCATGATATGCTGTTCGAAGCAGTGCCTACCGTGGAAGAAGCTCTGGCTGAAGCCGAAAAAGTAATTGGCAATGACTATAATATTATTCTGATGCCTGAAGGCAGCTTAACGGTACCACTTCTTCCAGCTTAAAGACAATAGTTTAAATATCAATTTAATTTGTATTTTTATAACTTATGCCTATATTTAAAAACGATTACAAATATTTTTATGCAAGAAAGTATTGCTTTAGCCTGAGGTTTAAGTTATAATAAATTCTGCGAATGTATTCTTAGATATTAAAAAAACTATTGCCTGCTGTATCTGCAATTTCGTAAATGCAGATTAAATTAAAAGGAGTTGTGAAGAAATGAACATTGATTACAAAGCTATTGGGGTCAGAATCAAAGCTGCCCGTGCGCGTAAAGGCGTTACCCAAGGCTATATCGCAGAAGTGACCGGTCTGTCTACACCGCATATCAGTAATATTGAAACAGGAAATACTAAATTAGGCCTGCCTACGATTATTCATCTGGCTAATGTTCTGGATGTTTCAGTAGACGAGCTCCTCTGTGATAATATTCACCGCAGCGAGAAGATTTTCCAAAATGAGCTGGCAGAATTATTGCAGGGCTGCGACGCCCATGAGCTGCATCTGATCACTGAACTGGCCAAGGTTGTTAAGAAAAACAGTCTGGACGGAGTGAAAAAAACCAGAGGCCGCAAACCGAAAAATAAAATCTGAGCAAAGTTTTTTAAACCTGCATTTCCAAAACCTTTATGTTATAATATAAATATCAGTAAAAGCTGTAGTGAAAAGGTGGACGGAAGTTATGGATAAATTTGTTCAAACAGAATTAGAAGGTGCCGGCGTTAATGTCGAAGAAACTTTAAGACGTTTTATGAATAATGAAATGCTGATGATAAAGTTTCTGAGAAAATTTGTTGACGACGAAAATATGAATAAACTGCGTACACTCATCGCTGATAAACATTATAATGAGGTACTGCCTGTAGCGCATACGCTGAAAGGCGTCAGTGGAAATCTTGGTCTTATTAAACTATATGAGATTTTTTCCAGAATGTGTCAGGACTGCCGTAATGATCAGTATGAAGATTTGGACGGGCTGTTCGCTCAGGCTGAAGCAAATTATTCTAAAGTCGTAGAGGCGATTAAAAAAATTTAAATGCCAGACCCGGAATTTATTCCGGGTCTTTTTTTATGTTTTAAGGATTTTTAATTAAAGCTATTGCCAAGTAACATTTGATAAAGTATAATAAAGCAACAAGAGTATTGAAAAATAGGAAACCGCTAAAAATAATTGTTATTGATAATTTAAAGGGTCATTTGCGGAGGGAAAGTATGCAGCTGAACGTTACTACTGACTATGCCATAAGAATAGTTTTGTATTTGGCAATCAAAAAAGAGATCACTACATCAAAAGAAATCGGAGCCGCGATGGGGATTCCGAAAAATTATGTACTGAAAATAACTCATAAGCTGGTAGAGGCTGGAATCATTGAAAGACTGGTAGGAGCGCAGGGCGGCTTTTCGCTGGCACAGAAAATAGATGATATCACTTTATTGGATATCCTCAATATCATGGAACCGACAATGAGGGTTAACCGTTGTCTGGAAGAGGATAAATTCTGCAGCCGTTATGCTACTGAAAATTGTCCGGTCCGCGGGTTTTACTGCAAGCTGCAGGAAGAACTGGAAAAAAGTTTAAAGAAAATGACGATTAAAAGGTTGCTGGCAGACGCAAATTAAAATTTGTTGTTAAAGAAACTTATAACTGAATATGGATATTTAGGCGGAGTATAAAATATTCCGTTTGAATAACTCCCCGGTTACCCGTTTTGTTTTTTTAAGCAAAACGGGTAACTTTTTTTATGCGCCGTTGAAAAACGGCGCTTTATTTTTGAGCTTGGTTAAAGTCAGATTGGTACCAGTTGCAAGACTTTCAGACAAGCGTATGCAATTACAACAAAAATGTCTTGCGGGGGGGGACAAATATGATAGTATAATGTAAATTAAAGAATAAGAATAAAAATAGCAATACAATATATTAATAAAATATTAAGGAAAAATATTAACAAACAGATAAATAATATAGCGGATAAGTGAAAGGAAGCGATAAACTGGCCAAAACATAAACTTATCACTATAAGTTTATATAAAAAATCAAAGGGGAGATAAAAATGGATAACAAGAAAGCTTTAAGAATGGCGGTCACACTGGCTATAATAAATATGCCGCTTTTAGCGCAGGCCGCAGATGTAAGTCCCGTAAGGATTACAGACGGCAGTACCTACACGATGACAGCTGATTCTGTAATAAATACCGGTTCTAATACAACAGGTATTTTTGTCGGGTATAAAGATGGCGGTACGATTGTTGGCGATAATGTCACCGTTACCAGCGACGGCTATGGTATCCAAATCCAGACTTATGCTACAGGGGGCGTTGCAGGCAGCGGCGATTGCAGTATTGAGCTTGGTAAAACGATCGTTGAGGCTAAATCTTCTGCGGTACGTGTAGACTCAAGCAGCTATGGTCAAAAGGCGACAGTTATTTTAGGTGCCGGCAGTATTTTAAATTCATCAGCTAATTCTGCTGTGTACGTTACGGGTAAAGATTCTCTGCTCCAAATAGGCGATGGCAGTACAGTTACCGGCAACAGTTATGGTGCTACAGGGGCAGCGCTTGCTTCCTCCAGCGGCGGTAAGATTGAAATCGGCAACGGTGTTACGATAGGGCACGATAATATCAGAGGCTATGATGTCAACAGCATTGCGGTATTATCGATGGATGGCAATGCGAGCCAAGGCCAAAGTAATATTACAATAGGCGACGACAGTACGATTTATGCCAAAGGGAAAGGTTATGGCGCAAATGCCGTTCAGGCGGGCTATTTATCATATACTGGTTTTAACGGTGTTGGTACTAAACAGGGGAGCTCCGGACAGATAAGTGTAGGCGATAAGGCAACTATCTGGACGGAAGGGGACGAGTCCTTTGCTGTCTATGGTATCCATGCCGATTCCACGCTTTATGTTGGCAAAGATGCCGAGATCAGTACTCAGGGCGATAAGGCTTCGGCTGTCCGCGGCGGCAATATTACTAAAGTATATGATTTTACTGCTGCCGGCGGCAAAATCACTATTGATGAAGGGGCAGAAATCAAAACTCTGGGGGATCAGTCACATGGTGTAGACGCCCGTTATGACGGCACTCTGATCGAATTAAAAAAAGACGCGGTCATAACGACAGTTGGCAGTGAGTCTCATGGCGTAACGGCGCTTGCCGGCGGCACGGTAATTTTACAGGACGCTGCTGTTACTGTGGATTCAACAAAAGATGCTTATGCTTTCAGTGCGGAAGGTAAAGATAGTGATACAGCTGCTGTCAGTACTATTACCGGCAGTGGTGTTTATAATATTGTCGGCGATATCAGGGCTGCGGACGGCGGTATTCTTACATTAGATCTGGCAGAAGGTTCGCGGTTTGAGGGAAAGGCTGTGCTCGACAGCGGCAATGATTCACAGAGCACCTTAACTATGGCTAAAAACTCGCTGTGGACTTTGACTGGCAATTCACAGCTCAACAGTTTGCAGAATGAACAGTCTGTGATCGATATGACCGGCGATAATAAGGCTTTCAGTACGCTGTCTGTGGAAACGCTGACAGGTAACGGTGGGACGATTATTATGGATATTGATGGTTCCCAGGTTGATGCCAGTGATAAAATTTATGTCACAGGTGATTTCAGCGGAAGCCAGACACTGTCACTGAAGGAGATAAATGGACTCGACAGTGATCCGGGAATAGGCCAGGCGGCAGAAAATACTGTTTTAGCCAGTGTCAACGGCAGCGGTACTTTTACGGCTGATGATCAGGAAGGCACTTTGTACTGGCAGCGTTATGAGCTGGGACAAAAAGACAGTGCTGCTTCCGGTTATACGACGGACTGGTATTTGAAAGGCATTACAAATCTTAACCTGCCGACAACCAGTGTAGAGGCTATCGCTGCTTCGGGAGCACTGGCTTATCATACCTGGCGCGACCATGATCAGCTGCTGCAGCGGCTGGGAGATCTGCGCCAGCATGGTAGAGAGGAAGAGGGCGTCTGGGTAAGGGTCAAAGGCGGTAAGCTGAGCCGCAGTGACCAGTTTGAATTTGAGAATAAATACACACAGTATGAGCTTGGCTATGACCAAAAATTGAAGTCAACGCCGGCGTATACGCGTTATGCTGGTATTTCCTTCAGCTATTTGGATGGCGACAGCAGTTACAGCAGCGGCAGCGGCGAGAATAAAGTTAAAGCTTTAAATATTTACGGTACGCAGATCGGTGCTAAGGGCCATTACCTTGATTTAGTGTTGAAATACAGTCAGCTTGATAATGATTTTAAGGTTTTTGATACCTCCGGTAATAAGATCACCGGTGACTATGACCAAAATGGCTTATCGATAAGCGCGGAATATGGGCGCAAAAACAATCTGAAAAATAATTGGTATATCGAACCGCAGGCCCAGCTCACTTTTGGCAGGCTGCGCGGAACTGACTACACCACAAGCAATGGCATCAGGGTAGATCAGGATGGAATCGACAGTTTTGTGGGACGTATTGGTTTCAATATTGGTAAAGATATCAATGAAAAAACTAATATATACTTGAAAGCTAATCTGATGCATGAATTTGGCGGCGGCTATAATGCCTCAATGGTGGATGCCAGCGGTACAAAAGCAAGACTGGATCGTAATTTTGATGATACCTGGTTTGAATATGGCTTAGGCGCAGCAGTGCAGACTGGTAAAAACAATTACTTCTATGTTGATGTCGAGCGCAGTGCCGGCAGTGATTATAAAAAAGACTGGCAGTGGAATGTCGGAGCCAGATGGAGTTTCTAAATAATTTCTTTGATTTTCGGCAAGGTGTTGCAACCCTCCAGCTTGCTTGAGAATATCCCCAAAAACAGCCGCTTTAGTTTAAAGCGGCTTGTTTTTCTTATGAGCGCACCGTTAGGAGAACGGTGCGTTTATTTTTTTGTAAAAAAGTCAGATTGGTATCAGTTGCAAGACTTTCAGACAAGCGTATTCACTTACAACAAAAATGTCTTGCGGGGGGGGACAAATATGGTATTATGTTAAAAATAAACTATAAGAATACTATTAAATATTAAGGTTAATAAATTATCTTAAATTATAAAATTGCAACTATCAGGAATGAAAGAAAACTGGAGAGATTAGCTCTTCATAGCTGCAGTCGCAATGCTACACTGCAGGATAGATAAATGAAGTTTTTTATAAACATCAGGCAGCAATTATTCAGATGATTTGTATTCCAATGAATATAAATATAATTATGTCAAATCAAGGGGGATAAAAATGAGCAGACAAAAATATTTGCAGATGGTGGTGACTTTAGCAGTTTTAAGTATGCCGTTTTCAGCTAATGCGGCAGATGCTCCGATCAATGCCGGAGCCGGCACGACGGTAACTGTCGGCGATAATTATGAAATCGAAATGACAGGAAACGGTTCCACAGCTGTTGCAGCAGCTCAGAATGCAAACGTTACGTTGGGTAATGATGCAAAAATAACTGTAGATGGAGATTCAGGTTATGGGGTCCAGACAAACGGAGAAAATTCTAAAATCGAATTTGGTGATGGTGCTGGAATCGAAATGACAGGCAATGCTGCTGTCGGTGTTGAAACCAGTGCAGATAATTCGCACATCAAATTCGGAGAGTCGGCGGAAATAGTTCTTCAAGGAGACTATAATTATGGTGCGTCTGTATGGTCTGAAAATTCCAGTATTGAATTTGGCGCTGACGCAAAAATAACTGCTGTCAGTAATGCCGTACGTGTTGGAGGGAACGATTCACAAGCGATTTTTGGCGCGGATGCTATTCTGACTACAAGCGGTGATAATGCTTATACAGTGCATTTAGGTGCCGCCTCTGGTTCCAGTATTACTTTTGATAACGGTGCTGTCATCAATTCGGATGGTCATGCCAGTATTGGTGTTTTTATCGAACGGTCCGGTGAAGTAAGCTTTAAGGATCAAGCAGAAATTAAAGTAACAGGCGATTTTGCTTATGGAGTTTATCTTCAAAACCAATATGATGGTAACGTCAGTAAAATAACTTTTGGCGATGGTGCACAAATAGAAGCACATGGTTATAATGCTGATGGAATTCATGTTGAAGCAGAAAACAGCACGGCAGAATTCGGCGATGATACAGTAGTAATCGTTTCCGGTGAAGACAGTACGGGCGTTTCTTTTGGCGGTGCCGGATCGAAAGGTGTTTTCGGAAATAATACTTATATTGAGGCTTCTGGTGAATACAGCGAAGGTGTATATGCTGGAGGAGAGGGGAGCAGTATTGAGTTTGGCAGTAATGCCAGCGTGGTCATAACAGGTAACGACAGTTATGGCGCCCGGGTATATGCAGCAGACGCTGTGATAAATTTCGGCGATGATGCAGTTATCAGTGTATCCGGTGAAGATGCAAAAGCGTTATGCGTCAGTGCAGATGATGCGCTGATTAAAGTAGGCAATAATGCGCAGATCACGGCGGAAGGCATGAATGCCCAGGCCTTGTTGCTTTGGGCTGATGGCAATTCCGGCAAAATAGAAATTGGTGACAATGCGACAATTACAGGTAATGCCGATACTGATTATCAGTCAAATCTTATCCAGGTCATGAGTGAAAATGGTGTTATTGAGATCGGTGACGATGTTAAGATAAATTATAACTATACCGGAACTGATGAAGTTATCGGCAGTGCGCTGTCTGTTACTGATGCCGGTGGCAAAATAGTTATAGGCAATGGCGCCGTTATCCGTGTGGATGGTTTTGACGGCGGAGCTGAGATCATTGGGGACGGCGGCGAGATTTCCTTCGGCGATAATCTTGATTTGTCTATTGTCAATACTTCTTATGCCAATGGGCTACGGGTAGCTGGTGAAGATGCGAGACTGGTTGTAGGAGATAATGCCAAAATACATATAAATGGTTCCGACTCTGATGGGGTTTTAGTAGGGGCCAGTGGTTATGATGGGATGTCGGCAGCGTTTGGTAAAAATGCTCAAATCATTGTTGAGGGCGATTCCAGTAATGCAGTTCGGGCGGAAGCCTGGGACGGCAAAGGCGCAAAAGTTGAATTTGGCGCTGACGCTCAGATTATAGCCAAGGGTGATGCGGTGATGGGAGTCAGTGCTGGTGGTGAAAATACCATAATTGACTTTACTGAAAATGTAAATGTAACTATAGGCACGGAAACAGTTCCCAGCAATAACGGTTCATGGGGGATTGAAGCAAGTTCCGGTGCGACGGTCAATGTTGATGGTCTGGCACAGATTAATATTTTCGGAGAAGACAGCATGGGCCTGCAGGCAGTCAGCACAGGGAAGATCATCCTGGAGCGGGCTATCATCAAAGCTGTTGGCAATAATACAACAGCAGTACTGGGTGATGAAAACGGCGGCGAGATATATATTGGCGGCAACAGTATCGTTGAAGCTGAAGGTGAAGGTGCCAAGGCGCTTTCTGCTACTGCTGGTTATGTAGAAATGGGTGCAGATGCGTTAATTTCCGCAGTCGGTAAGGGAGCTAATGCCGTGAGAGGCAATTATGCAGATGCTGAGATCAAAATTGGTGAAAGTGCGCTTATAGAAGCACAGGGCGAGAATGCAGCGGGCGTTTATGCATGGTGGGGTGCTGTGATAGATGTTGCTGATAACGCTGTGATAAGTGCAGACGGTAAAAATTCGCGTGGCGTGGTAGCACAGCACACAAACGCCGAGATTACTTTAGGTGATTCCACACAGATAGAAGTTAATGGTGATGGAGCTATCGGATTGATGGCTACGGCGCAAAGCGGTTTTGAAGGCAGTAAGATCAATACAGGAGAGGACCTTTTACTGGCAGTAAGTGGTAATGATGCTATGGGTATCTATGCGACGATGGGTAAAACCGCTGTGGGCGCAAAGGCGCAGATCACTGTTGATGGTGATAATGTGACTGGTGTATACGCTGCAGATCAGGGTACTGTTACTTTAGCCGATAAAGTACAGATTTCAGTTGAGGGTGACAGCGCTTATGGTATTTATACTAATCATAGTGGTGCCGGAGCCAGCGTGGAATTGCAGGGAGATACCGCTATTTTGGTAAATTCCGATGATGGGTATGCCTTATATGCCAAGGCTGGGGCTATTACGTCTAATCTGAACGGCGGTACTACTGTTGCCAGCGGCGGTAAATATTTCATCGAAGGCGATATGAAAACGGGAACCGATGGCATTATTGATTTGCTGATGGAACAAGATTCTATATTTACTGGGAAAACTGATGCCGGTGATGGTAATATTTCTTTGGGACTTACTGACAGTGTCTGGAATGTGACCGGTGATTCGACGGTAACGCATATGATAAATCAGAATTCTGTTATTGATATGACTTCCGATAATCAAGGCTTCAGCACATTGACTGTCGATCATTTAAGTGGTAACGGAGGCAAGATCATTCTGGATATCGACGGCAGCGTAGCGCATCAAAGCGATAAACTGATTGTAACTGACACTTTTACCGGTAACCATGTTTTATCATTAAAAGAAATCAATGCGCGCGAAGGTGATCCTACGCTTGGTGCTGATGCGCATGGTACTGTTTTGGCAAGTGTCAACGGAGGTAACGGAGTATTTACTGCCGAAGACGGCGAAGGTACTTTATACTGGCAGCGTTATGAACTTGATACGCTTAATAACAGCAATGATCTTTACACACATTGGTATTTGAAAAGCATTAACACGTTGAACCCTGGTGATAAGCCAACTACAACCGTAGAAACTGCTGTAGCGGCAGGAGCGTTAGCGTATCATACCTGGCGCGACAGCAGAACGCTGCTGGAGCGGATGGGTGATCTGCGCCATAATGGCGACACAGCGCAGGGAGCCTGGGTCAGAGTCCAGGGCAGCAAGATAGGGCGCGAGGGTAAATTTAAATTTGAAAATAAATATACCATGTACGAGCTGGGATATGACCAGAAAATGAAACAGACAGATAAGTATACGCGTTACGGTGGTGTATCCTTCAGCTATACTGACGGCAGCAGCAGTTACAGAAGCGGCGATGGTGATAATAAGAATAAGGCTATCAATTTCTATGTAACACAGCTTGGCAATAAAGGACATTATCTTGACGTAGTGGCTAAAATAAACCATATGGACAATGATTTTGAAGTTTTCGACAGCAATGCTAAAAGGATAACAGGCGATTTTGATAATACAGGTATTTCTTTGAGCGCTGAATATGGCAGAAAAAACAGTCTGAGTAAAAATGGCTGGTATATTGAACCGCAGGCACAGATGACTATTGGTTATCTGGGCGGAAGTAATTACAGCACAGGTGACGCTCAAGTCGAGCAAAGCGGTATCAGCAGTATTTTAGGACGCGTCGGGTTCAATTTAGGGCGTGATATCAACAAAAAAACTAATTTCTATGTCAAAGCCAATTTGCTGCATGAATTCAGCGGTGATTATGAAATCCGTTTTAGTGACAAATATGGCAATAGACTTAAAGTAGAAGATGATTTCAATGATACCTGGTTTGAATATGGTATAGGTATTGCCTATCAGGCAAGTGAAAATAATCATTTCTATTTTGATATCGAACGCAGCACTGGCAGTGATTTCAAGAAAGACTGGCAGTGGAATGTTGGTGCCAGGTGGACCTTTTAAATAGTTGCTTTGATTTTCGGCAAGGTGTTGCAACCCTCCAGCTTGCTTGAGAATATCCCCAGCCTCCGTTCCATTTTTATGGAACGGAGGTTTGTTTATCGACGGGCGGTAATTAAAATCCTGTTGAGAAAATGAGCTGTTGAAAACAGGGTATATTGACAGTACTTGCCGGGTTGCGTTATACTATATGGCAGAGCTTATTATGCTCTGAATCGCTACTGTAGCTCAGCTGGTAGAGCATCTCATTCGTAATGAGAGGGTCGCAGGTTCAAATCCTGTCAGTAGCTCCAATTTGTAATATTGCCGGATAAGAGAATTTCTCTTATCCGGCTTTTTATTTTTGCATAAGCGAGGTTTAGGTAAACTCAACAAAAGCATGTCCGAAAATAGCGAGAATTATCAAATAAATATGATATAATGAAGCTGTTTAAAGTAAGGGGGCGGCAGTAGTGTTAGTAAATACCAGCAGTTTGTATTCAGCCTTTAAGGCAAAGGACGCACGTTTTGACGGGCGCTTTTTTGTAGGCATATCGTCTACAGGTATATATTGCCGCCCCATCTGCAAAGCCAGACAGCCCAAAAAAGAAAATTGCACGTTCTTCAGGACTGCTGCGGAAGCAGAACAGGCAGGATATCGCCCTTGTCTTTTATGCAGGCCGGAGCTGGCTCCCGGCACTTCGATAGCCGATGCTACCGCTAATTTAGTCCATCGGGCAGCAAGAATGTTGGAGGAAAGCTGCGGCAGTGGGCAAAATATAGAAGAAATAGCAGCGCGGCTTGGCTGCACTGACAGGCATCTGCGGCGTGTTTTTACAGCTGAATATAATGTGTCACCTGTTAAATATCTGCAAACCTGCCGTCTGCTGCTTGCTAAAAATTTATTGACGGATACTGATTTATCGGTACTGAATGTAGCTATGGCCGCCGGGTTTGGCAGTCTGCGCCGTTTTAACGATTTGTTTAAAAAATATTATGGCCTTGTGCCAACCGTTTTGCGAAAAAAGTGGGCTGATACCAAAAACCATAGCGGAGATATTACCTTGGCCTTGGGGTACCGCCCACCTTACGATTGGGGTAAAGTCCTAGGCTTTTTGGCAGGGCGAGCAATAACAGGAACAGAAGTTATAAAAAATAATGAATATCTGCGTACGGTATATTTGCAAAGCGCCGATGGCAAGGCTTTATCCGGCTGGGTGCGGGTAGGGCATAAACCCGCTAAAAATGTTTTAAGTGTCACCGTAAGCGAAAGCTTGCTGCCCGTACTGCCGCAGGTGCTGGCGCGCATCAGGCACTTGTTTGATTTGTATTGCGACCCTGACGCAGTATATGAAACCCTGCAGGTAATGAATGAGCTGCAGGCTGGGTTGTGTGTTTTGGGGACTCGGGTCCCAGGTTGCTTCAATGCTTTTGAAATGTCGGTGCGGGCCGTTTTGGGTCAGCAAATCACAGTGAAGGCAGCAAGCACTTTAGCGGCAAGAATCGTGCAGGCTTACGGTGTTCCTGTTCAGACCGGGATTGAGGGCTTGACCCATATTTTTCCGACACCGGAAATTATTCTGGACATGGGCGCAGCTATTACAGATAAATTGGGTGTGTTAGGTGTTACTTCAGCCCGTTCACAGACTATTTACCAGTTGGCGCAAGCTTTAGCCGCGGGAGAAATAGACTTTGGCCTTTGCCATAGCCCGGAAGAAGAAATGAAAAAATTGCTGGCTATCCGTGGCATTGGCGGCTGGACGGCACAATATATGGCGATGCGTGCTATGGAATGGCCGGATGCGTTTTTGGAGACGGATGCGGGCGTAAAAAAGGCACTGCCGGGCTATACAGCAAAAGAATTATTGGCTTTAGCGGAAGCCTGGCGCCCCTGGCGCAGCTATGCTACTGTCAATTTATGGAATTCGTTATAAGGAGGACTGCACATGTATTATGCAACAGAATATATATCACCCTTAGGTAAGATTACCCTGGCCGGTGATGGCACTGGTGCAAAGCTTGTAGGGCTGTGGCTGGACGGGCAAAAGTATCACGGAGGCACGCTTCCGGAAGCCACGCATGAGAAAAACGATTTGCCCTTATTTGACCTGACGAAAAAATGGCTGGACAGATATTTTGCGGGGCAGAAGCCGGATCTTTTTGAATTACCCTTAGCCCCTATAGGAGGGGAGTTTAGGCAAGAGGTTTGGAAGATTTTATGTGAGATACCTTATGGTGAAGTTATTACTTATGGCAGTATCGCTAAAAAAATGGCTGGACGGATGAATAAGCAGACTATGTCCAGCCAGGCTGTAGGCGGAGCGGTGGGGCACAATCCTATTTCTATCATTATTCCGTGCCATAGGGTAGTAGGCGCCAATGGCAGTTTAACTGGCTATGCCGGAGGCATCCAGACCAAGATCAAGCTGCTGGAGCTGGAAGGTGTAGATATGTCGGTATTGTTTATCCCCAAAAAAGGCACGGCACTCTAAAATGGCGAAGAAAGGGTGATTTTAAATGATCACAGAGAAACAAAAAGAGAGGGCACGTGTTTTTTCAGCTCTGCATAAAGAAAAGAAAATGTTTCTGCTTCCCAATGCATGGAACGTTGGTAGCGCTTATGTCTTTGCCAGACAAGGGTTTAAGGCGGTGGCTACTTCCAGTGCAGGGATCGCTTATGACCTGGGTTATCCTGACGGGGAAGATATTGCTTTCGATGATCTTTTGTATGTCGTGGACAAGATTGCTGGGCGCATCGATATTCCGCTTTCTGTAGATTTTGAAAGAGGCTATGCCGAGACTGGAGAAGGAGTAAAGGACAACGCCAGAAGATTGCTTTTAGCAGGAGCAGTTGGGTTTAATATCGAAGATGGCTTGCCTGACGGAACCTTGAGTCCCCTGGAGGAGCAGTTGTCCAAGATCAAAGCGCTGGCAGTTTTGAAACAGGAATTAGATCTCGACTTCGTCATCAATGCCAGAACCTGTGCCTATTGGCTGAATGTAGCCGATGATGAGCAAAAATTTAAAATAGCCTGTGAGCGCGGCAATGCTTTTGCAGCTGCAGGCGCAGATTGTATTTTTGTTCCCGGCACGCTGAATGAAATGACTGTTGCGCAACTTGTTCAAGGGATCAATGCCCCTGTCAACATTATTTTGAATGGTGCCTATCATGATTTTGCGGGTCTGTCTAAGCTGGGCGTGCGCAGATTAAGCGTAGGCTCCGGCCCGGTAAGATATATTTACGATAAGACTATCCAATTGGCAGATGCTTTACGTCAGGGGAAAGTGGATGATATACTAAATAATAAATTTACTTATGCTCAGGCTAATGCATATTTTACTAAGGACGGTGACTGAGAAAAAATTTTCAATAATCAACAACCAATTCTTTGATTGTGGAGGTAATTATGACTGCATATGATGGCGAAAGGATAGTAGATGCGGCATTTGCTGAGCAGGTGTATGAGGCAGTCGCCCGGATACCTTGCGGTAAAGTGGCTACCTATGGACAGATAGCAGCGCTGGTCGGTGATCCGCTGGCTGGGCGTGAGGTAGGGCATATCATGAGCTGCGCTCCTTCTGGACGTAATTTGCCCTGTCACAGGGTCGTGAACCGTACCGGGGTACTGGCACCTGATTATGCTTTCGGCGGGCAGGAAAAACAACGTGCTTTTCTGGAAGCGGAGGGCGTAACCTTCCTTGCAGACGGGCGAATAGATATGGCGCTGCATTTATGGGGTAAATATGAACAATTTAATATTTTTGATATGAGCTGACAGGCCGGTCGATATTTCAAAATGCTCTGCAGTGAAAATGTTGACAAATATTTAAACAGATGCTAAAATAACCTTGTTTTTATGGAAACACCTCGGAGGGCACTACTGCCGGATAAGAGATATTCTCTTATCCGGTTTTTTTATTAGATTAAAGGAGGAAAAATAATGCTTACGGAAAACGCTTCAAAAATCCAGCAGAAATATTTAGGCGCAAAGGGTTTGATCGTACTGATCGCTGTGATGAATATGTTTGTACCGTTGTCGATAGATTTATATCTGCCGGCACTGCCGACGATAGGTACAGAATTTGCTGCGACACCTTTGATGGTCAATTTGACGCTGGTCAGTTTTTTCTTCTTTTTCGCAGTGGGGATTCTGCTGTTTGGGCCGGTAAGTGATAAATACGGACGCCGGAAGATTTTACTGCTGGGAATAGTTCTGTATACGCTGGCAAGTGGTCTGTGCGCCTTTGCCGGCAGTATTTACAGTCTGATAGCGTACAGAATCGTGCAGGCTTTGGGTGCAGGCGGCATGGTTGCTGTGTCGATGGCGGTTGTTAAAGATGCTTTTTATGGCACCACTAAAAATCGTGTTTTGGCGCTGGTGCAGGCTATGGCCGTTATTGCGCCGATGGTCGCTCCTGTTATCGGCGCATTTCTGCTGCAGTTTGTCAGCTGGCGCGGTACCTTCGGGGTCCTGATCGCCGCCGGTGCTGTTAATCTGGCAGCCAGCTTCTTTTTTGAAGAAACGCTGTCGGAAAGCGACCGTTATAAGGGCAGCTTTTGGAGTACCTTCGGCAGATTGGCAGTTGTCGGTAAAAATGTTGGTTTTACTGGTGTACTGACTGTATTTTCACTGCTGGCAGCACCTTATATGGCTTACGTAGCAGTATCTTCCTATGTTTATGTACAGTATTTTGGGCTTAGTGAGCAGGTCTACAGTTATTTTTTTGCTGCTAACTCATTTTTTGCCGTTGTCGGTCCGTTTTTATATATGAAGTTGATCGGGATCGTATCGCCGCGTCAATTTACCTATGGCTGTTTTATTTTTACTGTAGTAGCAGCGGCAGCGCTGCTGACAGTAGGGAGTATTTCACCGTGGTGGTTTTTAATAGCCTTTTTACCGGTCACGATCATGGAAAGCGCTGCCAGGCCTTTCAGTACGGCCATATTATTGGATCAGCAGAAAACGGATATCGGCTCTGCCTCGTCGCTGATCAATGCGGTGAATACTGTTTTTGGCAGCTTGGGTATGATGCTGGGTGCATTGAACTGGAGCAATTTTATTGAAGGGCTGGGGATCATTACCGCTGTTTGCGTCACCTTGGCAATTGCGGGCTGGCTGGCCCTGCTGCATTTTAAAATCAGGGTAGAAGGTTTATAAAAATCAGTCAAAATAAAAAATACCTGCCGTTGGTCAACGGCAGGTATTTTGCTTTGCAGCGAAAATTTCAGTCGCTGCCTATAGGGGAAAGATGCCCAAGCAATCCATTATTTAACGATCAAGACCGGTATTTCCGCATACATGGCAACTTTGGAGCTGACGCTGCCGAGGATAAATTCTGCAACAGCGTTCATGCCGCGGCTGCCGATGAGGATCATGCTAGCTTCGGATTTTTTGGCGGCGGTCAGGATTTGCTGCGCGGCGTTGCCAACTAAAGTTTCATAATGAACGGGAACTTTGGCGGCAGCTGTTTGTTTTTTTGCTGCTTCCATTAATTCCTGACCGGCCAGTTCATATAATTCATTGGTTTGTTTGACCATAGCGGGGTTTAACTGGTTCAAAATGGTCGATCGTTTGCTGTAAGGTTCGATTACGTGGACTACTTTTACTTCTGCGTCAAGCTTACCGGCCAGATTGATACCATAAGCAAGCACTTTACTGGACGAATCAGAACTGTCGATAGCGATTAAAATTTTCTCTTTCATATAAATCCCTCCCTGAATTTTGCATCCTGCTCTTTACTTGACTGTTCTTCTTTTCTTTAATATTATTATAACAACAATAAAATCATACTTAAAATACTTATTTTTGAAATTATAATACCTAAAAAGTATGAATGGAGGAATACTTATGAATTTGCAGCAAATGCGGTATTTCGTAATGGTAGCGCGGCTTGGCAATGTTACAGAGGCTGCCAAAGCGCTGCATATCGCGCAGCCGCCTTTAAGCAGACAAATCAAACAGCTTGAGCAGGAACTGGGCGTGGTGCTGTTCGACAGATCAGGCCGGCGTCTGCATCTGACAGAAACCGGTCATATGCTGCTGCATCGGGCAGAAGAAATCTTAAATCTAACGGATCGGACTGTATGTGAATTATCCAGCAGTGAGCTGGGACAGGAGGGTATTTTATCACTGGGAGTTGTCCCTTCGATGAGCCTGATGGTATTACCGCAGATGATTGCCGCTTTTAAAGAGTTGTATCCCAAAATAACCTATCGGTTGTTGATCGGCGAAAGTTTACGGGTGATCGAACTGCTGGAAAAGGGGGTCATTGAAACTGCTATCGTTCATTTGCCTGTGGACGAGGATTATTTTGCAAGCTATAAGCTGCCAACTGAACGCTTGGCATTAGTCTATGATGCGGCCTTTTTTCCGCAGCTGGAGGGGACTTTTGAACTGCCTGTAAGCAGGCTGCAGGGGCTGCCGCTTTTATGCCACCGCCGTTATAAGGAACTGTTGGAACAGTCTGCTGCTAAAAATGGCATCCAGGCATATTTTTTCTGTCTCAGCGATGACAGTAATTATCTGATTGCCTGGGCGAAAGCCGGTTTGGGACTGGCTGTTATCCCCGAGTCAGCAGAAGCGATTGCCAGGCATGAAGGGCTGGCCTGTGTCCGTATGGACGACCCGGAGCTGACGACTACGGCGGCAGTGGTATGGGGGCGCAAGCATTATCACTCGCCGACAACACGTAATTTTATCAGCTTTATACCGCAGTATTTTGAACAGTGCAAAAAGTTCTGCTGAGTGCTGTTGACTGTAGATCAGAGAAAATATAAATAAAAAGCCCCCGGAATTTTTAAGATTCCGGGGGCTTAGTTTTTAATTATTTCCAGGCCGGTAAAATTGTGCCCTGGAAGTGTTCCATAATGAATTTTTCATTATCAGCTGATTGGTAAATTTCTTTCAGTTTAGCGATCCGGGGATCGTTTTCATTGGTTTTCTTGGTTACGAAGATGTTGACAAACGGATTGTCAGCAGATTCCAGAATGATGGAATCTTTGGTAGGGTTCAGGCCTGCTGGAATAGCGTAGTTGGCATTGATTACAGCAAAGGTAACGTCGGGCAGGCTGCGGGGAATGGTAGCTGCATCCAGTTCCAGGAATTTGAAGTTATGTGGATTTTCGGTGATATCGGCAACGGTGGTAGTAACGTTTTTGATATCTTTGACTTTGATCAGCCCGGCATTGGCAAGAACTAAAATCGCACGGCCGCCGTTGGATGGATCGTTAGGAATACCGATTGTGGCGCCGTCAGGAATGGCGTCGCCTTTTTTCAAAGTTTTGGAGTAAGCGGCCATCGGGAAGTTAACGGTTTTGAAAACTTCTACCAGGTCAAATTTAGGCTCTTTTTGCAGAGTGGCATCTAAATAAGGGCGGTGCTGCATGCTGTTGGCAAAAACCTCGCCTTGGAACAGTGCTACATTAGGAGTTACATAGTCGTTGAATTCAACTACTTCGATTTTCAGACCTTGTTTTTCAGCAAGTTTTTTGACATTGTCCATAATTTCAGCATGAGGACCTGCAGTAACTGCGATTTTGATAGGCGCATCGCCGGCAGGAGCTTTTGCTGCTTCTTTTTTATCGTCGCCGCAGCCGAAGGTGGTCAGGGCAGCTACGCATAAAGCTGCCGCGGTCAGTATTTTAGCTAATTTTTTCATGATAATTTCCCCTTTATAAGATGATTTTATAGTTTGTTTTTATTAAGCTTTTTGGAAAAGTAGTCGCCGAGTGACTGGATAGATTGGACCATAACGATAAGTACGACGACAGTGATCAGCATAACGTCCATTTGGAAACGCTGATAGCCGTAACGGATCGCCAGATCGCCTAAGCCGCCGCCGCCTAATGTACCAGCCATGGCGGAATAACCGATCAAAGCGATAACAGCGAGGGTGATACCTAAAACGATGGAATGCAGTGCTTCCGGCAAAAGGACCTTGCGGATAATCTGCATGGGGCTGGCGCCCATGGCCTGAGCCGCTTCGATAACGCCGTGGTCGATTTCCAGCAGCGAAGATTCGATGATGCGGGCAATAAAGGGTGCGGCTGAAATAGTCAAAGGTACGATGGAAGCGGTAGTACCTATCGAAGAACCTACTAAAAGGCGGGTCAGAGGAATGATCGCTACCATTAATATAATGAAGGGAGTTGAGCGGGTAGCGTTGACAATAGCGCCTAAAACGCTGTTTACAGGAGCGTTGGGCAGGATATGGTTTTTACGGGTGACGGTTAAAATCACGCCGAGCGGTACGCCGATGAGTGTGGCGAGTATTGTGGAAGCCAGCACCATATAGCAGGTTTCCCAAAAGGATTTAAGTAAAAGAGCTAACATTTCAGGAGACATAACCGATCACCTCAACTTTCAGCTGTTGTTCATGCAGATATTGCAGAGCATTTTTGATACCTGCGGCGCTTCCTGAAATCTCAATGACCAGGGTGCCGAAGGGTATATCCTTAAGCGAGTCGATATTACCGTAGATGATATTGATATCGACATCGAATTTTTTGACCATACCGGAAACGATCGGATCGCCGGCTGAGTTACCGATGAAGGATAATCGCACGATCAGTTTGCTGCCTTCTGTGTAGACTGCGCTGATTGAAGAAGATTGCAGCAGTGCAGGCAGCTCGACATTGTTGATGCTTTTGACGAAATCTTTGGTAGTGGGCTTCTGCGGATCGGTGAAAACATCGATCATGGAACCTTCTTCAATGATCTCGCCGTTTTCGATAACAGCTACTCTGTCACAGACTTCTTTGACCACTTCCATCTGATGTGTGATCATGACAATAGTCAGATTCAGGCGTTTATTGATATCTTTGAGCAGGTCGAGAATAGATTTTGTTGTCTGCGGGTCCAATGCCGAGGTTGCTTCATCACACAGCAGTACTTTAGGATCGCTGGCCAGAGCACGGGCAATACCGACACGTTGTTTCTGACCGCCTGACAGCTGACTGGGATAATAATCGCCGCGGTCCTGTAATTGTACCAGCTCCAGCAGCGGCTGCACCCGCTTTTTGATTTCAGACTGCGAAATACCCTGTATTTCCAGCGGAAAAGCGATATTATCGTAAACTGTGCGGGAGGCCAGCAGATTAAAGTGCTGGAAGATCATCCCGATATTTTGGCGTGCTTTGCGCAGTTCCTGATTGTTCATTGCAGTCAGTTCCTGTCCATCCACAAAGACCTGACCGCCGGTAGGTACTTCCAGCATATTGATGCAGCGGATCAGGGTTGATTTACCGGCACCGCTGAGTCCGATGATACCGAATATTTCTCCGGCGTTGATATGCAGATTTGTTTTCTTTAAAGCGTGGATATCACCTGCATTGCTGTAATAGGTTTTTTCCACATTGCGTAAATCGATCATACAGCGTTCCTCTTTCTTTTCTAAAATCGTAAAAAAACCCTTCACACAGGTGAAGGGTAACGAAAGCGTTTCGTACTGCTTCATCTGTCGGATTTACATCCGTTGGATTTGGCACCGTTCACGTCGTGATGGTTGCCGTAGCTTCATAGGGCCAGTCCCTCGGCTACTCTTGATGAAATACCGTTTGAAGTTGTTAAACAAAATAATACACTTACAATCGGCACTTGTCAATAAAAATTTTAAAATTTTTGTAAAAAACCTTGCCTTTCACAAGATAAAGTGATAAAGTATAAAAGAAAAAAGGTGCTAGCACCAGCTAAATTTAAGGAGGCAATCATGGCTGCAAAAACCAGAGACCATTTGACCGATCAATTATTTAAAGCGATTCTTAGCTTAAAAAGTGAAGAGCAGTGTTCCAACTTTTTTGAGGATATTTGCACGATCAGCGAACTGAAATCCATGGCGCAGCGTTTGGAGGTTGCCAGAATGCTTGATGCAGGCTGTATTTATGAAGAGATAGTAGAAAAAACAGGCGCCAGTACGGCGACGATCTCACGGGTTAAACGCTGTCTGGTTTATGGCGCTGACGGCTATAATTCGGTAATGCCATTATTAAAAAAGGAAGACAAGCACAATGCTGAATAATAAAGCTTTGCAGGTGCCGTATGGAACTAGGGACGTACTTCCGGGTGAAGCCGGCGCCAGAAGGATAATTGAAAATAAGCTTGCCTCTACCTTTAAAGCCTGGGGCTATGACGAAGTGGTCACGCCGACTTTTGAATATCTGGATACTTTTGCCGCAGCAGGTCAGCTGTCAGACAGCAGTTTTAAATTTTTTGACCGTCGTAATAATATTTTATTGCTGCGGTCGGACATGACGACTCCTTTGGCGCGTTTGGTAGCTACTCGGCTCAATGAGGGACCGGCGGTAAAACGGCTTTTTTATCTGGCGAATCTATTTCGCTATGAGGAAACACAGGCCGGACGCCAGTGTGAGTTTAATCAGGCCGGTGTTGAAATGATGGGTGCGGCCGGACCTTCGGCAGATGCCGAGATGCTGGCTTTAGCAGTAGCTTCGCTGCAGGCAGCAGGGTTAAATGATTTTGTGATCAGTGTTGGCCAGATCGATTTTATAAATGGCCTGATTGAAGCGGCTGAGGTCACTGAACTGCAGGCGCAGGAGCTGAAACGCTGCCTGATCGAGCATGATGTGGTACGGTTGGAAGCGTTGGCAGATGGCAGCAGGATGTCACCAGAACAAAAAGATTTGTTTAAAGAGCTGCCGTTTCTGCATGGCGGGCTGGAACTTTTAGATAAGGTTGAAGCCTGTGGTTTGAACAATAAAAGCTCCAAGGCTGTGCAGGATCTGCGCGAAATCTATGCTTTGGCCGAGGTCTATGGTGCGGCTGGTTATCTGCGTTTTGATCTGGGGCTTTTGCGCGACCTTGATTATTATACTGGAATGTTATTTGAAGGCTACGCTGAGGATATGGGTTTCCCGATCATTGGCGGCGGCCGTTATGATACAATGATGGAAAATTTTGGCAGATCCTGCCCGGCAACAGGATTTGCTATAGGGATAGACAGGATCATGTTGATTCTGAGTCGGCGCCGGCAGCTGGACAATATCAGCAGCTGGGATGTTCTGGTGGCCTGGCAGGCAGGCTGTCTGCCACAGGCGATCGCGCAGTGTATGCGTCTGCGCAGGAGCGGCAAAACAGTGAAGCTGGCTGCCGAGCCTTTTAACCAGAGCGAAGCAGTGGACGCGCAGCGTGCTAACGCCTGCGATACGCTGCTGTATATCGAAGATTGATAAAGGAAGTGCCGTAATGGATTATATTACCGTAGCGTTGCCGAAGGGCAAGCTGTTTCAAAGATCAGTAGAGCTGCTGGATAAAGTAGGCTATAGTGCTGATAACGTAACTGAAGATTCGCGCAAACTTGTTATCAGTAACGAGGATAGCAAGGTGCGCTTTATAATTACTAAAACTGTCGATTTGCCGACCTATGTAGAATACGGTGCTGCCGATATCGGGATCATTGGTAAAGATGTGCTGTTGGAAGAACGCAAGGACGTATATGAGCTGCTGGATCTGAAATATGGACGCTGTCGTTTGATGCTGGCAGTTCCTGAGCAGATGCAGCGGCCCAGGCTGACTGATTATGCGCATCTGCGGGTAGCAACTAAATATCCGAACTGTGCCCAGGAGTATTTTCGCAGTCTGGGGATTCAGACCGAGATCATCAAGCTTAACGGCTCGATTGAACTGGGGCCGATGGTTGGATTGTCGGAGCTGATCGTTGATATTGTGGAAACAGGCCGTACCCTGAAAGAGAATAAATTGGTGGAGGTAGATTCCATCTATACGGCGACAGCAAGACTGATTGCCAACAGGGTGAGCTTTAAATTGAAATTTGACCGTCTGGATAAACTGGTCCGAGATTTGCGTAAGGTACTGGATGAGGAGGAAGAGCAATGCAAGTAACAGATGCCAGAGGAATGAGTGCTGTTGAAATAGCAGCTTTGATGCAGAAAAAAGCTTTTGATGAATGTGAGCTGTCCCCCGGAGTACAGGCAGGTGTTACCGCTATGTTTGGTGCGCCGCTGACAGCAGCCCAGGTCGTCGAAAGAATTGTGACTGACGTAAGGGCCGGCGGTGATGGAAAGCTGCTTTATTATACTAATCTGATAGATAAAGCAGGCTTGAGTGTCCAAAATATCCGGGTCAGCAAGGCTGAATTTGCAGAAGCCCGACAATCAGCTGATGCCGAAGTGGTAGAAGCCATAGAACGTGCTATTGCAAATGTGCGTCGCTTTCACGAAGAACAGCTGCCAAAAACCTGGCTGACTAACCGTGAATGCGGTGCTATGCTGGGACAGAAGGTAACTCCTGTTGACTCTGTGGGCATCTACGTCCCCGGTGGAACTGCGGCTTATCCTTCTTCGGTGATTATGAATGCTGTACCGGCTACAGTAGCAGGAGTACCACGGATCGTGATGGCAGTACCGCCCGGACGTGATGGCAAAGTCAATCCTTATGTGCTGGTTACGGCTGAATTAATAGGTATCAGGGAAATTTATAAAATGGGCGGTGCACAGGCCATTGCTGCGTTAGCTTTTGGTACGGAAACTGTACCAAAGGTTGAAAAAATTACCGGCCCGGGCAATATTTTTGTGACGCTGGCTAAAAAAGCTGTTTACGGGCACTGCGACATTGATATGCTGGCAGGTCCCAGCGAAATATTGATTATAGCCGATGATGGCGCTGATCCTAAATATCTGGCAGCTGACCTTTTGAGCCAGGCGGAACATGATCCTCTGGCCAGCGCTATTTTAGTTACGGACAGTGAGCTGTTGGGCAATGCTGTTGCAGCAGAGCTTGAGATGCAGCTTGCTGTTTTACCGCGGCAGGAGATCGCTGCATTGTCTTTAGCAAATCATGGCAAGATTATTATTGCGTCTGATATGGAAACAGTAATTGAGATGGCGAATATATCAGCACCGGAGCATTTGGAGGTTATGACGAAAGAGCCTTTTGCTCTGCTGCCTTATCTGCGTAATGCCGGTGCGATCTTTTTGGGCGCTTATTCACCGGAGCCTTTGGGCGATTATTACGCAGGACCGAACCACATTCTGCCTACCGGCGGCACTGCCCGTTTCTACTCAGTTCTGAATGTGGAGACGTTTATGAAGAAAACAAGTATCATTGCTTATACGCAGGGCGCCTTGACTGCTGTGGGCAGTGACGTTATTAAAATGGCTGAAGCGGAAGGGCTTCAGGCGCATGCTAACGCTATCCGCGTGCGTATGGAAAAGAGGTGAGGAGATGGCTGGATTTAATGCCAGGACCGGCTTGGAAGAATTGGAAGAATATGCTGTAGAACATGTGGCTGCCGATATTATCGTCAATGCCAACGAAAGTAATTATAATCTGCCGCGGCCGATTGAGCAGGCTGTAGCGGCGAAGCTGGCCGGGTTTCCTTTTAACCGTTATCCGCCGATGCAGGCTGAAACGCTGCGCGGGCTGATTGCTGAAGATCTGGCGCTGGATGCAGACAATATCAGAATCGGCAACGGTTCCAGTGAACTTTTGCAAATGGCCTGTTATGCTTTTGGCGGCAATGGACGTAAAATCGCTTTTCCGTATCCGTCCTTTTCTATGTATGGCGTTTATACTAAGCTTGCCGACAGTATAGCCGCACCGTATCCGCTGACGCTGGCGGGATATGTCGATCCAGATAAGGTCATCGAATTTTGCAGGGCAGAGCAGCCGGCGCTGTTGATTGTCTGCAATCCCAACAATCCGACGGGAAATTATAATCCGCTTGAAGTAATGGAGAAGATTTTAGCAAATGTCAGCTGCCCGGTAGTAATGGATGAAGCCTATATGGAGTTTGCTAAAGGCAGCGGCGTTGATCCGCAGGATCTGCGCCCGCTGAATAAATTAAAGCTGGTAGCAGGTTCTACTTTGGCTCTGACAGGTAAATACAGTAATTTTATGTGCTTGCGTACTTTTTCTAAAGCTTATGGACTGGCTGGACTGCGTGTAGGTTATGCTGTCGGCAGTGCCGGTATCATGCGTGTTTTGGGAAAAACACTGCTGCCTTATCATGTTAATGCCTGGTCTTTAGCTGTAGCGGAAGAGGTTTACCGCCAAAAAGACTTATATAAAGAACAACTGGAAACTATTATCGAGCAGCGTGATCTGATGCGGGAACAACTGGAGCAAATGGGCTTGAAAATCTGGCCGTCCGCAACGAATTTTCTGACCTGTTGCCCGCAGGGCGAACTGACTGCCCGTTTAGCGGCTGCCTGCGAGCAGCAATATGGCAGCCAGGGTGAAAAAACACAGCAGATGCTGGCAGGAATGTACTTATACCGCAAACTGCTGGAGAAGAAAATTTTGGTGCGCGATTATACCAGTCATCCTGTATTGCAGGGATGCCTGCGGATCACGGTAGGCCTGCCGCTGGAAAATGCTGAAATCATCAGCCGGCTGGAGCTCTTATGCGGAGAGGAGGCAATATGATGCGGCAGGCAGTTAAAGAACGAAAAACTTTAGAAACTGCGGTCAGTGTCAGTATTGGGCTTGATGGCAGCGGGAAAGCGGATATCGCTACAGGCGTCGGTTTTTTTGATCATATGCTGACACTGCTGGCCAAGCATGGTTTTCTTGATTTGCAGGTGAAAGCACAGGGAGATCTGCAGGTTGACTGTCACCATACGGTTGAGGACTGCGGCATCGTTTTAGGAGAAGCTCTTAAAGCGGCTGTTGGCGATAAAAGCGGTATTCACCGCTATGGCAGTTGTTTTATTCCAATGGATGAGGCTTTGGCACAGGTAGTACTGGATTTTTCCGGGCGGCCGTACCTGGTTTTTGAAGCCGAAATTCCTAAAATAACTTTGGGTAACTACGATACAGAAATGACTGAGGAATTTTTCCGCGCCGTAGCCGTGGCCAGCGGCATGACTCTGCATATTCGAGTCTTGTATGGTAAAAATGTACATCATATTATTGAGGCGGTTTTTAAAGCTTTTGCCCGTGCGCTGGCAGAGGCAGTAGCTGCAGATCCGCGCGTTCAGGGCGTGATGAGTAGCAAGGGGGCTTTATGAGTTCGAAGATAGTCATTGTTGATTATGGGATGGGAAACCTGCACAGTGTTAATAAAGCGATCGCTGTTGTTGGCGGCGACCCGGTTATTTCCAGTGATGCCGCAGTTATTGCACAGGCTGATAAACTGATTTTACCGGGAGTAGGGGCTTTTGGCGATTGCATGGCTAATCTGCAGCGCAGCGGTCTGGTACCGATACTGCAGAAATATTTGCACAGCGGCAGACCGTTTTTAGGTATCTGCCTAGGAATGCAGGTTCTGTTTGAAGGCAGTGATGAAGCTCCCGGAGTGAAAGGTCTGGGCTATTTTCAAGGGCAGGTGCGCAGACTGGATACCGCTTTGAAAATACCGCATATGGGCTGGAACAAGCTGAGTTTACGCAGCAGTTCGCCGCTGCTGCAGGAAGCAGGAGATGAATATGTGTACTTTGTGCACAGCTTTCATGTTGAGCCGCAGCAGCAAGAGCTCATTACTGCCGTATGTGATTATGGTATGGAAGTAACGGCTGCCGTCGGCCGCGGCAGTGTACAGGCTTTTCAGTTCCATCCAGAAAAATCAAGCCGGGCAGGCCTTGGCCTGCTGCGCGCTTTTAAGGAGTGGCAGCCATGATAATTTTTCCTGCTATAGATATCCGCGGCGGCCGCTGCGTCAGATTGACGGAAGGTCGTTTTGACCAGGAAACTGTTTTTGCTGATGATCCTTCGGAAATGGCTGCCCGCTGGTCGGCAGCCGGAGCCGAATATTTACATGTCGTCGATTTAGACGGTGCTTTGGCCGGTGCGGGACGTAATCTGCCGGCAATCCAAAAAATCCTGGAGCACGCTTCTATGCCAGTGCAGGTAGGAGGCGGAATCAGAAGTCTGGCAGCTGTAGCAGAATTGCTGGAACTGGGGGTCAGCCGTGTGATTCTTGGATCAGCAGCAGTGCGGGAACCGCAGCTGGTTGCTGAAGCCTGTCGGGAATTTCCTGGTCAGGTTGTTGTAGGTATCGATGCTAAAGACGGGAAAGCCGCTATCGAAGGCTGGGGTGTCAGCGGTGGTATCGATGCGGTAGAGTTGGCTCTAAAAATGGCTGCTATCGGGGTCGAGCATATTATTTTTACTGATATCAGCCGCGACGGTAAGCTGAGTGGGGTGAATGTAGAAGCCACTGCCGCTTTGGCAAAAGCCTGCGGTGTTAAAGTCATTGCCAGCGGCGGTGTGGCATCGTTGGAAGATATACGCCGGCTGCAGCAGCGGGCCTCGTCTGGGATCGAGGGCTGCATCATCGGGAAGGCCATTTATACCGGAGCTGTTGACCTGCGGGAGGCTCTGCGGGTCGCAAAGGAGGTCTGAGATGCATACCAAAAGAATTATTCCCTGTCTGGATGTAAAAGAAGGGCATGTAGTCAAAGGCACTAATTTTGTGGAATTGCGTGATGCCGGTGATCCTGTTGAACTGGCGGCCTTATATGACACTGAAGCTGCCGATGAGCTGGTTTTTCTTGATATCACTGCGTCTGTCGAGCAGCGTAAGTCTATGCTGGATGTCATAAACCGTACGGCGGGACAGGTTTTTATGCCGCTGACAGTTGGCGGTGGGATCAGCACGGTGCAGGATATTCGTAATGCTCTGAATGCAGGTGCTGATAAAATTTCTGTAAATACGGCGGCAGTAAAAAATCCGCAGCTGATTGCTGATGGTGCAAAGCTGTTTGGCAGCCAGTGCATCGTTTTAGCTGTAGATGCAAAACGCTGCGGTACAGATAAATGGGAAGTTTATGTACATGGCGGACGTACTCCTACGGGAATTGATGTACTGGACTGGGTCAGAACGGCGGCAGAATTGGGCGCCGGCGAGATTTTACTGACCAGTATGGATGCTGACGGTACAAAAAACGGCTATGATATACCACTGACCCGGGCAGTTGCCGAAGCGGTGAAGGTACCTATGATAGCCAGCGGCGGCGCAGGTAAGCTGGAACACTTCTATGATGTTTTGACGGAAGGTAAAGCCGATGCCGTTTTGGCGGCATCAGTCTTTCATTATAAAGAGTTTACTATCAGGCAGGTCAAAGAATACCTGCGGTCTAAAGGTGTAGAGGTGAGATTATAATGCAAGTAGATTTTTCTAAAATAAAATTTGATGAAAAAGGCTTGATTCCGGCCATTATTCAGGATGCAGCAACCAATGCCGTGCTGATGCTGGCCTATATGAACGGCGAATCACTGGCGAAGACTGTGGAAACCGGTTATACCTGGTTTTGGAGTCGCAGCCGTCAGGAGCTGTGGAACAAAGGCGCTAGCAGCGGCCATGTGCAGAAGGTCGTCAGTATTGATTATGATTGTGATGGTGACAGTCTGCTGGTAAAGGTTGAACAAAAAGGTGCAGCCTGCCATACCGGAAATTATTCCTGTTTCAGTTATCCATTATGGAACAGCGGTGCAGGCAGAAATCTGCCGGTACCTGAACCGGATGGTATTCACGGTATTTTGGCTGAATTGTACCGCGTCATTCAGGACAAACGCGTCCATGGCGGCGAAAAATCTTATACCCGTTACCTGTTTATGTCAGGACAGGATAAGATTTTGAAAAAGGTCGGCGAAGAAGCTGCAGAAACTATCATTGCTTCCAAGAATAATAACGGCAAAGAGGTTTTGTATGAGATGTCTGACTTGTGGTATCATTGTTTAGTGCTTCTGGCATATCATAATATCAATCCGGCAGAACTGCTGAACGAATTGGGTGGTCGCCGCAGTAAAGAAAATAACAGTAAATATTAAAAAAAGAAACCTTCTGCAGTCTGCGGGAGGTTTCTTTGCTTAAAATTTACTGCTGACAGTTTTATTTTGTGCTACAATGACAAGTAAGAAATACGGGGATAAGAAGGTGGAAGCATGGAAAAAACGGTTTTAGTTATCGGTCACCGTAATCCAGACACGGATTCGGTCTGTTCTGCCATCGTCTATGCTTATTTAAAGCAGCAGCTGGGTTTGAACGCAGTTCCGGCACGTGCAGGCAAGATCAATCCGGAAACACAGTTTGTGCTGGAACATTTTGGCGTACCGGTACCGAAATTAGTAGATGATCTGTATCCGCGGTTAAGTGATATACGCCTGGCGCAGCCGCCGACAGTGGGGCCAGATGCGTCACTGCGTGATGTGGGCAGGCTTTTTGTAGAGCACGAAGGTTTAAAATCCGTACCGGTATTGGATCAGGAAAATAATATCGTCGGCATCATTACTGTCGGCGACCTGGCGAAACGTTATTATAATGAGCTGTCAATTCAAGATCTGGACGACGGCGAAATAGATTACAGAAGTATTGTCCATACTTTAGATGGTCAGCTGATCTGCGGTGATCTGACACATACCTTTAATGGTAAGATCAAAATTGGGGCTTCGGAGCCTGAAACACTTAGCACGGCAATTAAAAATGGAGATCTGGTTATCATCGGTGACAGAGTTGAGGCACAGCTGGCAGTACTGGAGGCCGGCGCCGCAGGTTTGATTCTGACGCGGGATACGGAAATAACGCCAATCGTACTGCAGACGGCCCTGCGTTATAAGGCTGTTGTCATCAGCACGCCTTATGACACTTATACTACGGCCCGGCTGATCAATCAGAGCATTCAGGTCAGGCTGGTGATGACGAAAAACCTTGTGACTCTGAAAACGACAGACTTACTTTCTGATGTCAGAGAAAAGATGCTGGCGGCAAAATTTGTCAGTTACCCGGTGTTGGAGCGTGGTAAATATGTAGGGATGATGGATCGTGGTATGATGCTGGTTCCCGATCGTCAGGAGGTTATTTTAGTCGACCATAATGAACGCAGTCAGGCGGTGGAAGGCATTGAAGAAGCGCATTTGCTGGAAATCATTGACCACCATCGGCTGGGCGGGCTGACGACAGGCGCGCCGATCTTTATCAGACAGGAGCCTGTAGGTTCAACTGCTACTATCGTTGCCAACCTTACCTGGCACAGAGGCATCGAACTGCCGCCGGCTTTGGCAGGTATTCTATTTGCGGCTATAGTTTCTGATACTTTGTATTTCCGTTCTCCTACTGCGACTCTTTTTGACCAGGATACTGCTAAACGTTTGGCAGAGCAGGCCGGCATCAAGGATGCGGAAGCTTTTGCGATGGAAGTACTGCGTCATGGTTCTGCTATTGGTACGATGCCGGTGCAGGATATTGTGCGTAATGATATTAAGGAATTCGATTTTGGAGAACACCGGATTACGGTCAGTCAGATCAATATTATGGATCGGCAGCAGGCTTTAGAACGGTTAGGAGAACTGCAGAAAGCTCTTAATGAATTTCGTAAGCAGGAAGGTTATGACCTGTCGCTGCTGATGGTTACTGATATTTTGGGTGAAGCAACAGATCTTTTAGCTGCAGGAAGTCCGCAGACACAGCTTGTTCACGCTTTTGGAGAAGCTGCTGCGGAAGGATGCTATCACCTGCCAGGCGTTTTGAGCCGTAAAAAACAAATCATTCCGCCCTTGACAGAAGCCTTTAGAAAACAGGACTGAATTATAGAAAAAAGACTGCTTCTTAAAGAAGCAGTCTTTTTTTTTACTGTTAATTAGCAGGGAAGAAAGGCCAAACAACTGGGATTACAACCAGGGATACGATAAAGGCTACGATAACGAGGCCGGTACCACATTTTACGTAGTCCATGAATTTGTAGCCGCCGGGGCCAAGTACCAAAGTATTCGGAGGAGTGCCTACCGGAGTTGCAAAAGCACAAGAAGCAGCAACTGCAATCGCCATCAATACTGCTTTCGGATCAGCACCAAGCTGTTTAGCAATAGCAATACCGATCGGACACAGCAAAGCTGCTGAAGCAGTGTTGGACATAAATTGGGTCAGACCGCAGGACAGAATGAACAGAATAGCGGTCACTACTAAAGGAGACGGACTTCCGCCCATCAGGCCGACGGTCCAGTCAGCTATCAAAGCGCCGGCGCCGGTAGTATCCATAGCTGCTGAAACAGGCATCATACCTGCGAACAGGAAGATGGTTACCCAGTCGATAGAAGCATAAGCTTGTTTTTCGGTCAGGCAGCCGGTCAGTACGCAAACAAGCGCGCCGGTGATAGCAGCGATTTCCAAAGATACGCCAGGGATACCAACAGCCATGGTGATGATAACCAAAGCAAGGATGACGCCGGAGATGATTTGTTTGGTAGAAGAAGTGGAAGCGGCTTCGATTTCCTGTTCAATTTCCTGGTCAGCAGAAAGATCTACTTTCGGAAGCAGGTATTTGCCTACGAACATCATGTACAGCATACCAGCAATAGAAACCGGAATACCGATCCAGGCAAATTCAAAGAAGCCAAAAGGTTCAAGACCGGCAGAGGTCATAGCGCCGACTGCAATAATATTAGGCGGCGTGCCTACCATAGTAATGATACCGCCCCAACCGCAGGCAAATGCCAGAGGCATCAGTTGACGGGAAGCGGGGATCTTAGCTGCGGCACAAATACCGAGCGCAACTGGCAGCAGGCAGGCTGCAGTACCAGTATTGGACAGGCAGGAAGATAAAACCGTACCGACCATCATTAAGCCAAACATCAAGCTGTTCTCGCCTGTGCCACACATTTTTACTACTACACCGCCGATTTTTTGAGCAAGACCGGTGTAGAACATGGAAGCACCTACGACGAACATACCTGCAAACAAGACTACGGTAGAGTCGGATAAACCCGAGAATACCTGTTTTGCAGGAATAAAACCTAACAGGCCGCAGGAAATCGCGCCTGCCGTTGCAGTAATTGCCAAGGGAATAAGTTCAGTTACGAATAAGAGAGCAACTACTGCCAACAAAATTAAACATTTTACTGCTTGGGACATATTATTCCTCCTTTGAAAATTTTAAAATGCGTTAACAGAATAGCAAATTTTGAAAATCTCCTCTGTTGCAACGGCAACATTTTTAAGTAAAATTTATTATAATTATTCATTTTTACAAAAAGTTTTACCTGAATTTTACTTATTTCTTAGATGAATGATACGAAATATCAACATTGTATAACTTATTTAAAAGAAATAAATAATTGGTGATTTGAAAATAAATAAATAATTTTTAATAATTAACCGATTTATATTTTTATTATTAAAAATAATTGATGAGATTAAAACTATATAGATTAATTTAAAAGCAAAAAGAACGCAGATATTTTATCTGCGTTCTTTTTGCTTTTAAATAAGATTTTTGTGACGCCAGACTCCACTGTGCCAGCGATAAATAAATATCAGGGCCCTTAAACATTCATCCATCATCATAGCGATCCAGATACCTATCAAGCCAAAATCGAGGACGATACCAAAAAAGTAGGCACCTGCTACGGAAACCAGCCACATGGAAAGTAAGCCTATTGTTACAGGACCTTTGATGTCACCGGCAGCCTGCAGTGACATGACCATAACCATGTTGACGGCACGGCCGATTTCCAGAAAAATTTCAATGAGAAAGATGTGGCGTCCCAACTCCAGCACTTCGGGGTTATCAGTAAATATACCATAGATATGGTCGCTGTTGAAATATAAGAGCGTTGTCAGGGTACCGCTGATCAGCACCGCTAACCGCACAGTTTGCCAGACTCTTTGGCTGACTGCTTCCTGGTCGCCGCGGCCTAGAAGAAAACCAACGATGATTTGTGTCGCCATTGCCAGAGCCTGCGAATAAATGTATGAGAACATAGCAATGATATAGGCATATATTTTGGTCGTTATGACTACTAAACCCATCAGATTGACAAATTTCATAATCACCATCTGCGACAGCTGATACGAAAGCGACTCACCGCCGGAAGGCAGACCCAGATAGAGGATATTGTGCAAAGTTTTTTTGGGAAAAGGACGAAGATATTTAAAAGACAAGGGCAGATTGATAAAACGGCGGAAAAAATATAGAATCAGCAGCAGACCCAGTACTTTACTGCTGTTGGTTGAAATAGTCACTCCCAATACTCCCAAGGGGGGGATGGGCCCGAAGCCATGAATAAGGAAAACATTACAGATAATATTGATAACATTCATGATGATAGAAGTCATCATCGTTACTTTTAGCAGTGAATAACCGCGGAAAAAAGAAATAAAAGAGATGTATACTGCCTGGACCACTATAAACAAGCCGATATAGCGTAGAAATAAGCCGGCTTCAGACCGGATGTCATCAGGTACGGCCAGCAGATCAAGAAAGAAGTTGTCGAAACAAAACAGAATTGAACTGATGATAAGTCCGAAAATGAAGTTTGTTAAAAGAGCTACGGTACAAACTTCCGTGACTTTTTCCTTATTACCGGCACCACGGTATTGGGCAATCAGGATTGTTGCGGCCATACTTATTACGCTGAGGGCAATAATAACGATGTTGATGATTTGATTGGCGTTACCAACGGCAGCAACGGATTTTTGAGAATAATGACTGAGCATGAATTGATCTACATTGCCGACCATCATCTGCAGCAAAATTTCAATGAAAATCGGCCAGGTCATTTTGAAAACAGAAAGCTTGGCCGCGGTAGTTTCGATAGAACGCATTGTCAAACACTCCTGAAAAAATAAATCTGCCTTCCTGAAGGCAGATTTGACCCAGGAAGGCAGGCGTCTTTGCTTGCGTCATACATTATAGCACGGTGCTTAACCTACTGCAATATTTTTGAGTTATATTTTACAATTATATTGACAAGTAAGGCTGTTTTCTATTATAATCTTAATTGTCTTGGGGGCATAGCTCAGCTGGGAGAGCGCTTGAATGGCATTCAAGAGGTCAGCGGTTCGATCCCGCTTGTCTCCACCACTTGAAAATGTAGAATCCATGCAGACTTTACGGTTTGCATGGATTTTTTGTTTTGAAAATAAATGGGTTGGCATTGAAAGTTGAATGGCAAAAATATAAAATTATCGTAATAAAGGCAGGCTTCCAGTAAGTTTAGCAACCTTCTTTTTTGAGCCGCAGATTGCAAGACCAAAATATTTTAAAGCGCTTTCCGGTACTTGAGTCATTTTTTGAGTAAAATCATCATAAGTTTTACAGCTCTGCGCTAAATCAGAAAAATCAACAACGAGCAGGTCATGAAAATCGTCTTGATAGAGTTGTTCCCTGATATATTTAAGTTTTTCTGCAGAGCTTTTCAAGACAGGAACAGGGAATTTGATAATGCCGAGATGACTCTTTTCTGTCTGATCGATTACATCAGGACCGACTGCTTCAGGCATGGTTTTGCCTAGGGTTATCCCCAAGATCACAGCAGTATTTGCAATAATTCCTAACGGCAGCTCTTCGTCAACGACGATGACACATTTTTCATTTTGCAGATTCATAATAAGCCTCTTTTCTATACAATGTTTTATAAGCTCCAAGCATTACAAAACTATTGTAACGATAAAGTAAAGAGGTGTCTTGTAGAATATTGGCAATGACCAAAATATTACGTTGATATATTAGAATAGTGATTATAAAAACTAAAAATTTGACGACGCTAAAAAACAGGGAGCACGATTTGTCTTAAATCTCTTTATAGCCATCTGCCAAAAGATCAAGTTTACCCGTATGGGGGTCAATGATAAGTCCGTGGATAGGTATATCATTGGGAATAAAAGGATTTGCCTTAAGTTTTTTAATGACTGTAAGTACATTTTTGGTGGGGTCGGTGTAAGGATCAAGCCAAACTTGAAAATCTTTTTCAATCAGTTTTAATTGCTGCTCTGAGACGCCTCTGCTTCTCATATTATGTAATATGTCTTTTGATGATGTCAGAGCGACACCGCAATCATAATGTCCGACTATGAAAATTTCTTTAATATCAAAAACATAGATGGTTAGCAAAAGACTTTTTACGGTTTCTCCCATTTCTCCGATTAAAGAGGTTCCGGCATTTTGAATTATTTTTGCATCGCCTCGGTGGATGCCCAGTGCTTTGTTGATCAGTTCAACAAGTCTGGTGTCCATACAAGTGAGCAGGGCAAACTTTTTCTGCGGATATTTGGATATTTCTTTTGTACACTTGTTATTTGCCAAAAATTCATGGTTGTTTGTCAATATCTCTTGTAGCAGCGTTGCCATTTTATCGCATCCCCTCGGTTTTTGCACTTTTTTAAATGAAGTGTATTTTATTTAAGATTATCAGTGAAATTATCATAGGTTTATTTTATCATTTATCAACTGTTTTTGAAATGAAAGATATTTAGTAAGGTTTTGTTTACCTTTGTCTATACAGAAGTGGAATTATTAAAATACGTGCATTATTGTACTTAGCATAGAAATATAAAACACCGCAGATTTCTGCGGTGTTTTATATTTTAATTATCAATAGATTATTTTGCAGTATTTTTAGTTATCTGCAACAAGTAATTTTTCATAGTTTTCCAGCTGCATAGGACGGTAAAAATAAAATCCCTGCGAATATTTACAGCCAATTTCCTGTAGTGTTATGGATTGTGCCTGTGTTTCAACACCTTCACAGATTACCTGCATACCAAGCTCTCCGGCCATATGGATTACGTTGCCGACAACTATTTTTTCACGCATACCTGCAACTCCGTGGCTTACAAAGCTGCGGTCTAGTTTTAAAACATCTGCAGTCAGTTGCTGTAATTGACCTAAAGATGAATAACCGGAGCCGAAATCGTCAATGGCTATTTTGAATTGCATTTCTTTAAGTATCTGAAAAACCTCTGCAATAGTCGTTGATTCTTCCAATAGGACACTTTCGGTTATTTCTAATTCTAAAAGATGGTGCGGAACATTCCAACGGTCAGCGATTTCACAGATTCGTGCAGGGAAATCACTTTGTTGAAAATGTAGTCTTGAAAAATTGCAGGAAACATGGAAAAGAGGATAGCCTTTTTCTGACCAAGTGCGCATTGTTTTACAAACTTCTTCAAACAGCCACAAGTCAACTTTTTTAACCATACCGTTTTTCTCAAAGATAGGGATAAATACGCCTGGCATCAGAAAACCTTTGTCAGGATGGTTCCAGCGAATTAAAGCTTCGCTTCCTATAATGGAGCCATCTTTCATAGAAACCTTGGGCTGATAATAGACTACAAATTCATTTTCCTGCAGAGCCTGATCTAAGCGGCTTTCCAACTGTTGTGCTAAAAGTGCCTGAGCACGCATTTTTTCATCATATAAAACAATAAAACTGCCTGGAGTATCTTTTGCGTAGCGTCTTGAATAATTGGCTAAATCAAGTTTTTGATGAAGGTCAATAGTAGCATTTTTTTCAATCAGACAAACACCAAATACGAAATCAATTTTATAAGGAATATCGGTTTTCGCTTTACGCCAGCAATTCAGCTTTTTAACAAAGTTTTGCATGCGTTTGTCTAAGTGTTCCCAGCAATTATACTTTAGCAGGAGAGCAAAATGGTCGGAGGATATCCTTCCGCAGAATTCATCATCTTCCAGGATTTCCTGTAATATTTTACCGCTGGCTTGCAGTACCTGATCACCCGTAGAAAAACCAAAGTTATCGTTGATAAATTTAAACTGACAAATATCACTGTAGAGTAAAACAAATGACTGCTGTTTTTTGGGGGGATTATTTTCTTCTTTCTTTTTCCAGAAACCATTATAAAGTACAACAAAAGACTGTTGTTTGGAGGGAGTGTTATTTTCTTCCCATTTCTGATAGAATCCGTTCATATTATAAAGACCGGTCAGTTCATCCTTATACAGCAGATCCTGAATACGGCGGTTACTGCGTAAAGCGTTTCTTAAATTACTGCCTATCAGCAGAATTATTATGCTCAGGACCAGTATCACAATACAGCCTACCTGCCAAAGATGCTGCTCAATAAATTCCAGCATACTGACTTCTTTGGTATTGGCAGAATGCGTTACAAGATAGGCGTCTACCTGCTCTGTAGGAAGATATTGGATACACTTATTAATGATCGAAAACAACTTCGGATCGCCCGACGCAGATAATCCTACACACATTTCATTGATTGGCTGAGCTAAGGTTATAGTGCGCATACCCTGGTAAGCTGATCTGCTTAGATAAGCGCCGGCAACATGAGTGTTTGTACAGGCAGCATCAGCTTTATTGTGCAAAACTGCGTTAAGACAGTCTTCGATAGAAGGATAGTATTTGAAGGTATAATGTGGATTTGCTGCCTTGATAGCTTCAGAAAGTTGATACCCTTGAGGCAAAGCAATTACTTCCAATTTATCTGAATCGTATCTGGTGATCATTGAGGTAGGTGCACGTAGATAATAAAGTGTGGAATTGATATTGTTTCTACCGTCCCAAAGGTAATCGCCGTCAGATAAAGCCAAAGCAGATATTTTCCCCTGCTGTAAAAGTTGCAGAGCTTCAGTTTGATTATGTGCTTCAAATTCAAAACGCAGACCGCTGTTTTTGGCAATAAATTCAAAAATATCTGCAGTTACGCCAGTAATTTGCCCGCTTTTTTTACTCTGGTATGTTAAAGGTGCAAAAGAAGGGTCATAAGATACTAATATCGGTGCAGCTTGTTTTATATATTGGAGTTCTTCTTTAGTAAAAACAGGCTTTTGGTTAACACTTGGGGCAAGATACTTATCATACAAATCCCGGCTGTAACCAGGATTAGCCAATAGAATATTATTCATGGCCTTGTTGATTTCAGACAGTAACTCGGGATTTGTCTTGGTTACGGCAAAATATAAAGGACTGGGAGAAAACTGGGCTACACTGCGGAAAGTACTGTTTTTTCCAAGGTGGGTAATAGCAACACCGTCCAGTGTACCATTATCAAGTGCCTCTAAAAGTACACTTGTTTCGTCATAATCAATAATATTTAAAACAAGATTATGCTCACGGCAAAAACTTTTAAACCTTTCGCCGTCTACTCCGCCGCGGATAATGCCGACATTCATGCCCTGGAAAGCTTTAAAATCTTCATAATCATAGCGTGGATCATTCATACGAACGTTTAGGGTAGTATAAATACTGCACATTGGTTGGCCGGAAAAGAAAATTTCCTCTGCCCGCTGTTCTGAATGATAAACTGCCGGCAGCAGATCGATTTCACCTTTAACCAGCATATCATATGCAGCATTCCAGCTTGCAATATCAACCATTTCGAAAGGAAGTCCTGATTGTTTAGAAATTTTTTGTAGATATTCAATATTATATCCGCTATATTCTCCGCTTTGACTTTTGGACATATAGTCGCCGTCCTCATAATAGCCTACTTTAATAGGACTTGCATCTGCGGCTGCGGATAGTGGTGGCAGCACCAGAACAAACAATAACATGACTGTAAAAAATAAAGCTATTGTTTGTTTGATCTTGGTATTCATATATATACCTCGCCCATAATTACCTAATTTTTACTGCAATAAGATTAAAATAATTTGTTATAATATAAATATTGTATCATTAATAATAGAAATTTTCTATATTTTGTTATGGTTTTATAGTATAAAAATATATTAGTTTTTTTATAGTGGTTTGTTAGCTTTTAGTAAGTGATTATAGAAATTGACAAACGATTTGGAACGGGCAATAGAAGCTTGCAGCATAAATCAGAAAAGTCTGCAGTTAAAATAAATAGAATCAGCACATAATCTCTGATAGTCTTTTGATTAAAATATAAATTCTAATAAATGTATAATAAAATACATATAATTTAATTATTTTTAATATTATTATTCGAAATAATTGCTTTTTTGAATCATTAGTAGGATAATAGATTAAAATAGAAACTAAAATTTATAATAGGTATTATTATGACTGGAAGAGTGGGGAGATGGACAGGGGTGAAAAAAGAAGTTGTAATTATGCTTTATGTCTTGTCTCAGACTGTCGGATGTTATGCTGCTAACCAGCTTCCAAGCAGTGACGTCCAGCAGAATGGGATGTCTGATAATATGCTTAATAATCAGCGTGTCGTTGTACATAAAGATGATATTTCGGAACATGCGGAAAAATCGCAGTCGATGGTGTATGTTAAAAGATTCCAACTTGATGTTAGTGGAATAGAGGAGTGTTTGCCCCCCCCCCCCAAGGCACTTTTGGAAAAATACAGTGGACGCAATTTGGCTGTTAACGATTTGCAGCAGTTGACGAAAGCTTTATCTGTCTATTATAGAAAACAGGGATATCCTGTGGCAACTGCATTTTTACCTAGGCAGGATATTGTGGCTGGTATTGTAACAATTAAGGTTTTTCCTGGGGTATTGGATAAGTTAAGAGTGAAAAATTCTACAAGTCTGGAAGATCGTTTTGTGGAAGGGTTTTTAAAAAAATTATATACTGGGATGCAGTTACGCAGTGATATTTTAGAAATGACGCTGAATAATCTGAATGCATTGCCCGGTGTGCAGGCCAAAGGTATTTTAGAGCCTGGTGATAAGATTGGCAGCAGCAGTTTAACAATTGTTTTAGAGGCATCGCCAATTGTGGAAGGCGCTGTTTATACTGACAATTATGGCGGCAAATATTCGGGACGTTACCGTTACGGAATGCAGGTCATTGTTAATGAGCCGCTGCGCAGCGGGGACAGGTTTGTTATCGGCGGGATGCTTAGTAATGAGAAGATGAAAAATTATAATTTAGGCTATGAAACAGCAGTTAATAGAACGGGAGGTCGTTTAGGTATCAGCTGCGCGGAGTCGGATTATACTTTAGGGGATTATTTTACGCAGGCAGGTGCTGTAGGAACGGCTAAAACGGTGAGCCTATATGGTTCGCAGCCTTTAAGCGGCAGGAAATCCGGAAATTTACGGTTGATTTACGGCTATGAGCATAACCGTTTGAATGATGAACTGCGTGTTTTTGATTATACGGCACGTAAAAGCAGTGATGTGTTTCATCTTGGACTGATTGGAAGTCTGCAAAGTGCTGTTAGTTATAGTGGTTACAGTGCTGTCTTACGTGCCGGTAATTTAAAGCTGCGCAGCGGGGAAGCTCAGGCTGCTGATGAATTCAGCAGGACGGAAGGAGGCTTTAGCCGCTTTAATTTTGATGTTAATCATGTCAGTAAATTAAGCAAAGTGACACAGTTCTATGTTTTTGCACATGGACAGCTAGCAAACCGCAATCTAGACAGCAGTGAACAGTTTTATCTGGGGGGTGCTGATGCGGTGCGAGCCTATCCGCAGGGTGAAGCAGGCGGTGACAGCGGTTATCAGGCAACGGCAGAATTAAGGTATCAAACTCCGGTCAAAGGTATGAGTATGACGTTGTTTGCTGACGTAGGTGAGGTTTTGGCACGAAAGGACGGAGATACCTCCGATCCGCATCGCAGGCTGGCAGGTTGGGGTATTGGCGCAGTTTATAGCTTGGATCGCAGCTTGTACGCAAGACTGGATTATGCACGCAAGATAAAGGGTGAATCTTATCGCAGTGAGGCGGAAGATAAAAACGGCAGGTTATGGTTCAGGTTATACAAATTGTTTTAAGAATATCGTGAGCGGAAAAGAGCGGATTAAGATGAAAAACAGGCAGAGACTAGGGAAAACAACGGTCGCTATAGTAGTTAGCACTTTGGCTTTTTCTAATTGCGCATGGGGATTGCCACAGGGTGGGACGGTAGTTACTGGTAACGGCAGTTATACGTCCAGCGGTAATCAGATGGATATTACCGGTACAGGCAACGTGTCGGTAAAGTGGGATAGTTTTAATGTTGCTGCTGGAGAAACGGTGAATTTTAAGAATATGAACGCTATTTTGAATTATGTTACCGGCAGACAGGGCAGTGAGATTTTTGGCGCTTTGAATGGACAAGGGGTACATGTTTTTTTGATAAATCCCAATGGGATTTTGTTTGGTAAAACGGCACAGGTAAATGTTGGTTCGCTGACGGCTTCTACTAAGAGCTTATCTGATGTCGATACAGCTTTACAAAATTTTAAAAACAGCGCTGGTATCAGTGATTTTGGGATAGCGGGAACTGCTGAGCTTGTCAATATGGGTAAACTGGAAGCAGACACACTGCGTTTTGAGGGCAGCCGTATCGTTTTAGATACTGATAATATAAAATTGGGCGGAGATGATTTTGACGGCAGCAATGCTGTTATTAACGGAGATTTTGCCAATGGTAACGTTGTGTTGGGGTATACCGCTCATGATGCTAACGGTTATGCAGGTAAGTATAAAAATTTTGATATCAATGGCGGAGCTCAGAGTGTAAAAGGTTATATGTGGGTGACAAATGCTGAGCAGCTGCAGGACATTAATACTAATCTAAGCGGCAATTATGCTTTAAAAAATGATATTGATGCTAGCAGCATTAATAGTTTTATACCCATCAGCGCTGACAGTACGTTTAAGGGAACCTTTGACGGTCTGGAGAATGATATAAAAAATGTAACTGTAAATGGTGGAAATGGAAGCTACAAAGGGTTGTTCGGACAAACTGCAAGTGGCAGTGTAATCAGAAATCTTACTTTATCCAATTGTAATATTAGTGGATACCAGGCTGTTGGAGCAGTTGTAGGTCAGAATAACGGGTTAATTGAAAATGTTGCAGTAAGTGGTATTGTTTCAGGAACAAGTAAATATACCGGAGGTATTGTTGGCATTAATGCAGGAATAATAAAGAATGCTGAAGTTGATATAACAGTAAATAATACTAGCGGCGGTTATTCCGGCGGCATTACAGGGTATAATTATAAGGGCCTTGGGGAGATTGATGGTATAGTTGGCAAGATAAAAGTTATTAATAGTGCGGGTGGTTATACAGGGGGCATAGTTGGCTATAATGCTGGAAGTGTTAAAAATGTAGATGCAGAAATTGATTTGACTGGCGGCGGTGTTGGGATAGGTGGTATTGCTGGACAAAATACTTCTACAGGTACTATTGATGGAATTTTACTAAAAGGAAAAATTGATGCTGGAAATAATAGTGCTGTAGGTGGTATTGCCGGAGCTAATACAGGTATTATAAATAGTGTCCATAACTATGCTTCTGTTAGTGGCAATAGTACTGTTGGAGGAATTGTTGGACAGAATAATGGGAATATCTCTGACGGTATCAATGATGGAAGTATTAAGGGAAATGAACTTGTCGGCGGGATTTGTGGACAAAATAAAGTAAATGGTTATGTATATAATATTGAAAATAGAGGTTTTGTAGGCGGAGCTCGTGAAGTAGGCGGAGCTATTGGTGAAAATAACGGAACTGTGAGCAAAGCGCTTAATAAAGGAAGTGTTTTTGTAACCGATGGTGTGAGTGTTGGTTCAAGCTATTATATTGGTGGTGTACTAGGTTATAATGATGCTGAAGGTTCCAACTATGTCAGTGAATTAAAAAATGAAGGTACAGTAAAAGGTTATAGTTATGTCGGCGGTGTTATTGGCTGTAATGCTTCTGGACAAATAATTGTCGATGCCATCAACAATGGTAACATTAGCGGATTAGATAGTGTTGGGGGAATTTTAGGATATTATTATTGTGATGATGATATGCTTTTAGAGAATACCAATAATTCAGGGACAATAACAGGAAGAACAGCGGTAGGCGGTATTGTTGGTATGGGGGGCGGCGTGTCTATGTCAGGACCTCCCAGTGCCGGTATTGGATGTGTATCTGTCAGTAGGGCTGAAAACAGTGGTGCTGTTAGCGGTAGCGGTAATAGTGTTGGTGGGATTATAGGAGTAGGCACATCTTCTAAAAGCATTGATAATGTGTTAAATACAGGTACAGTCCAAGGCAGGGACCAGGTAGGCGGAATTATTGGTAATTCTGTTGAAGGGATAGTAGAGAATGCACTGAATTTAGGGCAGGTCATTGCTACAGACGGTAATGCACAGTATTGTGGTGGGATAGTAGGATGGGGACCAGGTGCAATTGTTTCTGATAAGGCTGTTTATGCGACGACCGATAAAGATGGCAATACTTACGATATTTCTAAGTATAACGACAAAGGTGTTGGCAAGGCTTATGCAGATATCTTTCCGGCACCGCCACTACCGCCTGATCCACCAGAACTGCCTGAAGATGAGCATGATATTACTAAACTGCCTGAATTTGAGGATAATTATCATAGCAGCAGCTCTGCTGTAACTTCTGAGCTGCATACTCCTGTAATAATAAATCCAAGTGGTGAAAACACAAATATTGGTGTCGGAACAATTGAAATACATAACAGTGATGACAGCCTGAATGCAAGTGGTTCTGGCAGCAGTTTTAGTACTGGTTTTGAGAATATTTTAGCTGGTGCCGGTCAGGAAGAACAAGCTGACAGTAATTCTCGCAGTTCCGATACAGGCGATGTGCAAGGTAGTCAGATGGATAATCTGGCTGGTGGTAACGATACTGATTTGAGTATGTCTTCTGATAGTGATACCGAAGATCAGGACGAATAGAATAACGAAGAAAAGTAATTAAAAACTCACATCTTCCGGGGTGTGAGTTTTTAATTACTCGTAATTCGCATATTGCTTTTCTGAAAACCACTTATTTGTACGGTGAGTACTAATAAGTAGAACTATAGCTATAACAAGCCGTAATTTTATATAAAATATATAATTATTTCATATAAATAGCAAAATATTTGAAATATAAAAAATAATAAAATTCATTAATTTTAAGTGCATTTACATATTTAAAGACATATAATTTCTTTGCATGTATAATTTTATTTTGTATAAATGAGTAATATAGTGCACGTATGTGCTGTATTTTATACAGCAAATGCATTTTTTTTGTAAGATAATAAGTATAAAACCAATATCTATAAAAGTTTAATTGTTAAGGTGAAAAAAGTCATGTTTGCTGAGAAATATAGAAGTATAGGCTTAAATATTTTATATTACAGAAGACTGAAAGGTTTAAGTCAGGAAGCATTGTCTATTAAAGCCGGTTTGACCCGTTCCTATATATCAAAAATAGAACGTGGTGCTGCCAGATGCGGTTTGGAAGTATTTTTTCTTATCGCACAGGCACTTGAGGTAGATCCGGCTGAACTTATCAGCGATCTGCCGCCAGGAACAGAATCGGCGCAAAAATAAATTTATTTAGTAACAGGTGATGAAGGAGGTATCTTTATGAATCCCGATTATAAGGAAATTGGTAAGAATATCAGGTTAATGCGTATCAGACACGGTATCAGTCAAAGTGAACTTGCTCAGCGTTTAGATGTTTCGCAGACGCATATGAGCAACCTTGAGCACGGCCGCGTCAGTGTTAGTCTGAGGGTATTGCTACGTTTGGCGCATTTCTTTAAGTGCAGTGTAGATACGCTGCTTGGCAGTGTTTTACAGGGACATGTTGTACCGGAAGTAAATAATGACGGTTACGACATTGAGGATCTGGCTTTGTTGCTGAAGGTTTTGAAACAAAAAAGAGTAGAAGTGATGTAAACAAAATACGAAAGGCTGCCGCAGTTTTTAATTGCGGCAGCCTTTTTTATGATAATTATTTGCATTGCAGCCATTCGCTGATGACGGCAAATAATTCTTCCAGATGAAACGGTTTGGTAATATGAGCATTCATTCCTGCTTCACGTTCTTTTTTGATGTCATCCAGGAAGGCATTGGCAGTCATAGCAACGATCGGTAGGCTCTTTACATCCTTGCGTGATAGTTTGCGGATTGCTTTGGTTGCATCGTACCCATTGAGTTTAGGCATTTGTACATCCATGAAAACAAGATCGTAATGGTTTTCAGGTGCCTGAGCAATTTTTGTCAGTGCTGCAGCACCGTCAGTGGCCTCTTCTATCATGGCACCGGTCATACCAATCAACTCACAGGCGATTTCCATATTGAGCGGATTGTCTTCAACAAGAAGTATCCGCTTGCCACTGCAGTTAGGTTCATTAGCAGCAGATGGCAGCAGATGCTGTGTTCTGGGTGTGTTTGTCTGATGCATTTTGTTGAGTACCTGTGCAAGGTTAGTAGCAAACAGAGGCAGAATCAGGAGTGCGTCAAAAGAATAGTCTTTAATGGTCTGGCTGAGATCGGAGAAGGTGATTGCCAAAGCTATCTTTAATGTTGATGACAGTTGGCGTAATCCGTTTAACATTGCTTCCAGATCCAGCTGTGGGTTATAGACTATGATGGCTGTCGTATAGTCACTGCTTTTTTTTATGGCAGCTGCTAGTTTGTTATTTGCTTCTTTAAGACTGTGTACTGCTTGACCGGTAATTTGCAGTTGCTGTAGCTGCTGCAGGATATTAGAGGCATAAGTTTGATCATAGTCGATGACCAGGGCCTGCAGTTCGGAATGAATGGCAGAAACCGGGACGGGCTGCTTGTCAGCCAGCTTCAGTGGCAGGGTGACTGTAAAGGTGGTTCCAGAGCCTGCAGCACTGGTGACTTCAATAGTACCACCCATCAAATCAACAATATTTTTAGTGATAGCCATACCCAGGCCTGTGCCTTCAATACTATCAGTATTTGAGGTTTGGGAACGTTCGAAGGGAGTGAACAGGTGCGGCAGAAATTCCTGGTCCATGCCAATGCCGTTATCGCTGAAAACAAAACGAAAGTGTCCATACCCTGTTGGCGCCAGCGTTAATTGCTTGATCTCGAGTTTGAGCTTTCCTCCTCGAGGCGTAAATTTGATAGAATTGCTGAGGATATTAGTGAAGATTTGATTAAGGCGTACAGTGTCACCCAGCAGATATTCGTCACTGATATTATATGTCTCTACATGCAGTTCGTGCTGGTGTTCTTTTAACTGTGGATTGATGAGTGAGATCAGATTGTGAATAAGCTCAGCCAGATTGAGCGGCGATTCCTTAAGTGATAATTTGCCGCTTTCGATCTTAGACATATCGAGAATATCATTTATGAGCTCTAAAAGATGATTGGAAGCCAGCTCGATTTTGCTGAGGCAGCTGTTAATACGAACAGGATCGTACAGGTATTGCTGCGCGATTGTAGTCATACCGATGATGGCGTTCATTGGAGTACGGATATCGTGGCTCATATTTGACAAAAAAGCGCTTTTGGCGGTATTGGCCTTTTCGGCAGAAAGCAGGGCAGCTTTTAATGCCTGCTGTTGTCTTTCGTAGGCCAGTTTTTGTGTATGGATATTCCGGAAAGCGATAACGCAGCCTGTGATAGTTCCTTCGGTATTTTTAATGGCCTGAGCTTCCAGACGTACCCATTCGTATTTGTCGTTGGCAAAACGCCGCAGCAACTCTATTTCGACAGAGTTTTTATTGTTTTGAGTCAATGTTGTATAAATATTTTCTAAAGCAAAAGCCTCTGATAACTGTTTGCGGAATTTCACATGAACAAAATTATTGACGAAGGTAGTCCAGGCTTCGGTATGATCTTCTAATCCTTTCAGCATATTGGCAGTGATGATTTCGGTAAGCCGCAGAATATAAAATCTATGTTCCTGCAGGTCGACATAATAGACTGCATAGTACATTTCAGCCAGCGCATTGGCGATATTATGATGGCGCATTCTGTCGGCGCTGAGTAATGCAAGTTCATGTTCCTGCTGTTTTTTATCGTCGATGTTACGCAGCAGCAGCATGATTTTTTCGCCTTCGATTGTAGATATCCTGGTACTGTAATAGGTATAATAGTGAAGTTTTTTGTTTTTATCCCAAATACGCAGTTCACCTTCGGCATAGGTTTGTCTGCTGTAAAGTTTGGCATCAAAGATGCCTGACAGAAGCGCTTTATCACTGTCCAGCAGCTGTTGGTGGAATTGGGCATAGAAATCACGGTAACGGCCACGTTTTTGCAGCGAGAGTATCTCTTCCGAATAATGGATACAGTTATAACCCTGATGCTCCATATCGACGCTGATTGCCAGTGCATACATATGCGCAACTGCCATTTTGGCAGTTTTTTCACTGAGTGAATGTTCGACTTTCTGGGTCAGGTCTTCAAAGGCCAGTACCGCATAAGGATAAGCGTCAGAGTAGCCTGGTGCCGGAATGATCTTGACACTGAGCCAAAACCCCTGCTTATTTTTAAAAATATGCTCAATCCGGTTATTATCGTTGGCAAACTGGTCAATGATGTAGGTGCTGTTGGTAATTTTTAAGAGTGTCTGCTGCCATTTAGGGTCTACAAATTCGTTTACATACATAGAAAACTGTTTATCATAGCATTCTTCCATATGTACGATTTTTTTGAACTGTTCTGGCACACGCAGGCCGCGTAAAGTGTTATTACTTAGATTAACAAGGTAAACTGCATAATATTCTTCACTTAACTGAGCGATCCAGGCGGTCTGTTCGCGTTGGCTCAACTCAAATTGTTTTTGTTTTTCAATATTGCGGTAGCACCATAATACTTTCAGGTGCCCGGTTTGAGCATCAATAGTAGATACTAGATGAGTTTCAATCCATTCAAAGCTATCTGGCGCAACAAGACGGCGCAGTTCGCCAACGATATGCATATTTTCCTGCGGCATATTCTGACGCAGGCTCTTTGTTGAAGTCAGTTCCCAGAATTTCTGCCGGTCTTCAGGATGGATAAGCATTTTACCGTAAAGATCATTGGCCTGAGTAAAGTCGCCGGCATGAGGAAATGCCGAAGCACAAGGGCCGAGCTTCGGAGAAATATAACGGTCGTCGACAAGATCAATAACTACATATTCGTCAAAGAGAACATCGATGCCCTGCAGGAGATCTTTGGAATGGTCGTGCCTGATCTTGACTTCGCCGGCAAAAATATGAGGTGTGACAGAGATTGCTAAGGCAGGAATCTGTCTGCCCTCATCGTCCCAAAGAGTTCTTTTCACTCGGACATCTACGTTGCTTCCTAAAATAGATTTTTCAGCAAAATACTGATAATCACCCTGATGAAAATTGACGGCATCAAAGCTGAGAGTGTCAGGATGATAGAATACACCTCTCCTGAAACCTGCTTTTGCAGCAGTCTGATTGCAGTAAAGTATCTGCAGAGTTGACTGATCTACGACGAATAATGTTAGATTACTGATATCGTTGATAAGTTTGAGGACGTTTCTTTCGGAATTCATTATAAATACCTTCCGTATCCTTTATATATTGAAGGAAAACTTTTATAAACTAATTATAATATAAAAATATAATAAAGTGAAACAAATATTGTGGTGATTATTACAATTAAAACAAACTCCCTGGACATATTTGCCCAGGGAGTTTGTTTTAATTTTTAGCAGTACCTAATATTTCGTTGGCTAAGGCAGAAAGGCTTTTGTGATCCAACTCAGCGAAGAACAATTGTCGGGAAGGATGGGGTGTCATTTTTTGGGACAAAGCGGCGTTGTATTCGGCGCCGCGCTTAAAGTCTGTTTGCTGGCATTCCAGCTCGCTTTGGCAATCTGCAAAAAGTCCGGCGCCTTTTTCTGTATTGACGAGGACCAGCGTAACACCCTTATCGTCATCAAAAAGCGGGAAATGCTTATTGACGCCCCAATAGTCGGCTATCGTCAGATCAGCCAGGCTGTGTTTATTGTTAAAAGCGCAGTCGGAACAGGAAGGGCGAGTACTGACATTATTCAGGAATAAACGCATATATGGACCGCGGCGTTTATGTGTTGCAAAGATATGGTTTTCAGTTTGAAAAACGATATTAAAGCGTTTCCAACCGGGAGTTTTATCGCGGAAATTGACTTTTATTACCGGTGATGACGAAAGCTCGGTGACTTCGTCCAGTCGTTTCTGGTAGACTTTGGGACTGGGAACCCCATGGCAGACTACGTCAATGGTATAAAGCCTTTCATAGTCTTTACGCAGATATCCTTTCAAGCCTCCGATCTGGCACGGCGTACCGCTGAATAAAACAGTATGGCCTGCCTGAAGCAGTTTTTCGGCGTCCTGGTAGGTAGTGCTGATATCGCTTTGTACATATTTGGAACCGCGTAATTTATTCATTGCATTGACGCTTGTGACAGCGATATGTCTAACGTGCCAGTTGTCGTCAAAGGCCGCCCCGAAGACTGTCCCCTGACGTCCCAGGATTTTTTCGGCAGCCAGGGAGAAAAAACCGCCGCTGGAGCTGACAAAGCGAACGGCTTCGTTTTTATTTTTACAGCCGATAACAGCTAAAATCTCATGAGGTTGAGGTTTGTGCAGCAGAGGACAAACGCGTTCACACAAACCGCAGTGGATACATTTGTCAGTATCGACCAGCGGATAATTGAAGCCTTCTTCGTCTGGTGCCATAGTGATGCAGGAGGTCACGCAGCGACTGGCACAGGCTCCGCAGCCGCAGCAGTCGGTTTTGTTGGTAATGGTAATCATAATTTCACCTTCTTAAACAATTTTTGAAGCTTAGGAATGCTGTGAAAAATAGTTTAAAAACAGTTGGGCGACATTGGAAAGTGGACGTCCTTTAACAATAGATAGCGTTTTATTCAGGAATAGTCTGTCATCGCGGATGATCTTGCAAATCAGATCGTTGTCAAAAATTTCACCCGGTGAAGCCGGTACGACGGCGATGCCGGCATTTTCTTTTGCCCAGGCTATTGTAGACAGTTTAGTAGAATTAATGCTCAGGATCTGCGGGAAGATCATGGAATCGGAACAAACGTTTAAAAATAAAGTCGAACAGCCGCGTGACAGGCAGATGGGCATATCTTCCATATGTGCCAAAAGCAGAGCTTTGTCGTCTGCCGGCAGCCAGGGATTGTCTTTGTGCATTACTGCAACAAGGCGCTCCTGCTTGGTATAGATAGTATCAAACCGGCTTTCCTGTGTCAGCGGAGCATTGGCAACGCCGATCTCCGTTTTCCCGGTCAGCATCTGATTGATTTGTTCCAAGATGGAAACTTCGTACAGCTCATAGTTGATCTGCGGATATTCTTTGGAAAATTTGCTGAGGTAAGTTTGAATAAAGGAAATCGACATCGAAGGCGACAGGCTGACTCGCAGAGTACCTGTATAGCCGTTGACGCAGTCCGATATTTCCCGTTGGGTATCATCTTCCAGCGAACAGAGATATTTAGCTTTGTTATAAAGAATGCAGCCGGCATTGGTCAATTCTATATTATGTACGCCGCGACGGATATTGACTAGCTGAGTGCCGAATTTTTTCTGCAGCAGCTTCAGTTGATTACTGAGGGCCGGCTGGGCAACGTGTACGCGCTTGGATGCCGCTGAAAGACTTCCTGCTTCGACGATGGCAATAAAATTGCGGTAATATTCCATGTCCATAGTCTGCTCTCCTCCTGTTACTGGCAATATAGATTTAAGTTTAAGCTAACTGTAGTTTGTTTATCGTTTAACTACATTATAGATGATAAAGCAGCTTAAACCTATCTTTTTCTGAAAAAATTTTTATAACTTTAGATAAGCATATAAATAAAACTTATAAATTATATCAATTATTTTGATGTTTAAAGATAGATATTGTCAATGAAAATGGCAAATGTTGTTAGAATGAATTTTTTATAAAAGTAATATTACATCAATTGAATTTTATGAATAGAAATAAAGAAAAGTGTAATTTTAAACTCGAAAACCAAATTTAAACATATCAAATAAATTAATATTTTCTATTGCTTTTTGGTATTTTACGTTATAAGTTTCCGGAATTATACTGAAAGTGAAGAAAGGTGTATGAGAAATTTAAATCTGGGAAAGAAGGGATGAAAATGTTAGACAGCACGAGATTAAGAAATCCGCAGTTGTTTGACAAAATCGTTACTCCGGAAGAAGCTGCGGCGCTGATTACTGATGGAATGAATGTGGGCGTCAGTGGTTTTACCCCATCCGGCTATCCTAAAAAAACAACGATAGCTTTAGCCAAAGCTATCAAAGAAGGTAAACGCTGCCGTATCAATATCTGGAGTGGCGCTTCTGTTGGTCCGGAAATTGAAGAGGAGTTGGCGGCAGTTGGCGCGATAAAAGGCAGGATGCCGTATTATGCCGCGTCCAACAAAAGCATGAAAAAGGGCATCAATGAAGGCAAGATTGAATATGTGGACCAACATTTGAGCCATTTCGGACAGCAGGTAGATTATGGTTTTTTTGGTGATGTAGATGTAGCTATTATTGAAGCTACGGCAATTACTGCAGAAGGCAATATTATTTTAGGTCCTGGTGTTGGTAATGCGCCGATTTTTGTGAAGCATGCGAAGAAAATCATTATCGAAGTCAATACTTCGATTCCTTTGAATCTGGAAGGTATGCATGATATCTATATTCCGGCGATCCCGCCAAATAGAACTGAGATTCCAATTTATCATGCGGGGGACAGGATAGGTAAACCTTATGTAGAATGCGGTATCGATCGTATCGATTGTATCGTGGAATCTGATATTCTGGATCATGTGCGTGACTTGACTGCTCCTGATGCAGCAAGCATCAAAATTGCTGAGAATTTGGTGGAATTTTTAGAGTATGAACAAAAGATGGGACGTTTGCCGGAGAAAATGCTGCCCTTGCAGTCCGGTGTCGGCAGTATTGCCAATGCGGTTCTTTTAGGACTGGCCAAATCCAGATTTGAAAATCTGGAAATGTATTCCGAGATTTTACAGGATTCTGTATTCCGTCTGATCAAGCTGGGCAAGATAGCTAAAGCCTCCGGCTGCGCGTTCACTCCTTCGCCTTCGGTTTGGGAGATGTACAAGGAAGATCCTGATTTGTATCGTAAGAGTATTGTTTTAAGACCGCTTGATATCAGTAATCACCCCGAGGTTATCAGGCGTTTGGGAGTTATTGCTATGAATACGCCGTTGGAATTTGATATCTACGGGCAGGCTAATTCAACACATGTTATGGGCTGCACGATGATGAATGGTATTGGCGGCAGCGGTGATTATATGCGTAACGGTTTCCTTACGATTTTTTCAACGCCGTCTACAGCGAAATGCGGCTCGATTTCCAGTGTAGTACCTATGGTTACTCATGCAGACCATACTGAACATGACACGATGGTTTTTATTACTGAACAGGGTGTGGCCGACATCCGTGGTTTGAGTCCCGTCAAACGTGCTAAAGCTATCATAAATAACTGCGCACATCCTGATTTTCGGCCGCAGCTTTTGGAATATCTGAGGTTTGCACAACAAAAAAACGCCCATATGCCAATTGATTTGGCACATTGTTTCGATATGCAGAAAAAATTTTATGAAACCGGCACTATGCTGTGAACAGCGAAGCGGAATGAGAAAGGGGTCAATGACATGACTAATTATGAAGAAATCAAACAGGGACTGGCGGATTATGAAGCAAAGGTTGCTAAAGCCAATGCCAAATTTCCTGAAAGAAAAGAGTTTAAAGAAAAACACGTGTATACTCCTTTGGATGTAGAAGGTTTTGATTACTGCTCTAAAAGCGGGTTCCCTGGACAATACCCTTTTACACGCGGCGTACAGCCGACTATGTATCGTGGGCGGTTGTGGACGATGCGCGCTTATGCAGGCTTTGCTACAGCTGAGGAAACCAATGCCCGTTATAAATATTTGCTGGAAGCAGGTCAAACCGGCCTGTCGGTAGCTATGGACCTGCCGACACAGATCGGACTTGATTCCGATGCGGAGCTTTCGCATGGTGAAGTTGGTAAAGTTGGCGTGGCTATTGATTCGCTGGCTGATATGGAAAAGCTTTTTGAAGGTATTCCTTTGGATAAAGTCAGTACTTCTATGACTATTAACGGCCCGGCTGCAGTGCTTTTGGCGATGTACGTTGCTGTTGCCGAACAGCAGGGTGTTAAGCCGGAACAATTAAAAGGCACCATTCAAAATGATATTTTAAAAGAATATATTGCCCGTGGCACATATATTTTCCCACCACGGCCTTCGATGCGGCTGATTACCGATACTTTTGAATATTGCTCTAAGAGTATTCCAAAATGGAATACGATCAGCGTAGGTGCTTACCATATTCGTGAAGCCGGTGCTTCCTGTGTACAGGAAATCGCTTTTGCATTTGCTAATGCGATGGCTTATATTGATGCGGCAATCAAGGCCGGACAGAAAGTAGATGATTTTGCTCCTGGTATTTCCTGGATCTTTACTGCCGGACTTAATATGTTTGAGGAAGTTGCTAAATTCCGTGCGGCACGCCGTTTGTGGGCGCGCATTATGAAAGAACGTTATGGTGCTACAGTACCGAAAGCACAGATGCTGCGTGTGCATGTGCATACTGCCGGCAGTGTTCTGACTGCTCAGCAGCCGCTTAATAACGTAGCCCGTATTACCTGGCAGGCGTTGTCCGCCGTTTTAGGCGGTATTCAGTCTATGGCCTGCTGTGCTTATGATGAAGCGATTGCTTTACCAACTGAAGAGTCGGCTACTCTGGCACTGCGTACTCAACAGATGCTGGCTTATGAAAGTGGTATTACCGATACTATTGATCCGCTGGCAGGTTCCTATTATGTAGAAGCCCTGACGGATAGGATGGAAGCAGAAGCTTATGAATATATCAAGAAAATTGATGCTATGGGCGGTGCTGTAGCTGCTATCGAGCAAGGCTATATGCAGGGGGAAATGTCGGCTCATGCTTATGAAGATCAACGCGATATCGAAACTAAACGGTCTATAGTTGTCGGTGTTAATAAGTTTGTTGATAATAAACAACTGGCAGAACAGGATGTTCTGACTGCTGACCTTAGTGTTGCTGAACGCCAGATTGCCAAAGTCGAAAAGCTGAAAGGCGGACGTGATCAGAAAGCCGTCGATGCTGCTTTAACGGCGCTGAAGCAAGCTTGCGCCGGCGAAGAAAATTTGATGCCTTATCTGATTGACGCTGTTAAAACGTATGCCACTTTGGGAGAAATATGCGGCGTGATGAAAGAAATATTCGGAGAATATAGACAGGACGGTTCCATGTTCTGATCTGACTGACAGGTTGTGAGTGAAAGAACGGAGTTGATTGTTATGACAACGAAAGCATTGGCTGATTTTGTGGCAAGCGTACAATATGATAAATTGAGTCCGGAAACAGTTCGGATTACAAAGCAGTGTATTTTAGATTGGCTGGGAGTCTGTATTCGCGGTTCGCAGGAAAAACCTATCCAAATCATTCGTAAGTTGCTGCTGGATGGCGGTGGTAAGGCACAGTCTACAGTTTTGGCTGGACAGACGGAACAAACTACTGCTTTAAATGCTGCATTTTGTAATGGAAGCGCTTCCCATTCACTTGATTTTGATGACCTTCATAATCCATCTATTATACATCTGGCTACAGTAGTTGTACCGCCGGTATTTGCCATTGCTGAGGCGGAGCATAAAAGCGGTAAAGATATGTTGGCAGCTGTAGTAGCAGGATATGAGGTTGGCGGCCGCGTGGGCGAATCCGTTATCCCTGAGTCCTATTTCTTCTGGCATACTACCGGTACAGCAGGTACCTTAGGCGCTGCTGCTTCGGCAGCGAAGGTTTTAGGTCTTGATGCGGCTGCGACACTGCAATGTCTTGGCAGTGCTGGTACACAGGCGGCAGGGTTGTGGGAATTTTTGAAAGAGGGCGCAATGAGCAAAACTCTGCATGCCGGTAAAAGTTCATATGCCGGCGTACTTTCAGCATATCTGGCCCGTGCTGGTTTTACTGGTGCGACAAAAATATTGGAAGGAGAAAAAGGCTTTTGCCGGGCTATGGTCACAGAGCCGCATTTTGAAAAATTGACGGATGGGCTGAATGATGGTATATATAAGATTGATAATAATTCGTTCAAACCTTATGCCTGCTGTAAACATTCTCATGCCGCGCTGTATGCGATGCAGGTGCTGCGTACTGAGCATGGATTGAAGCCTGATGATGTTGAAGCGATAGAGATTTTAGTCAATGAGATCACTGATTTTCTGATCAATAATCCTCAGCCTGAAAATCCGTATGGCTGCAAGTTCAGTATCCAATATTGTGTTGCCGGGATGCTCAAATACGGCGATATGGGTGTTGATCGCTTCCTGACGGAAGTTATTGGTGATGCTGAAGTCCGTAGCTTGATGGCGAAGACCAAGGTCATGCGTGATGCTGCGATCGAGGCGGTACATGCTGCTGATGCTGCAAAACTGGCATCAAAGCTTATCGTTCGCTGTAAAGATGGGCGAGTATTGGAGTTACAGGTAGATTTTCCGAAAGGAGATCCGCCTAATCCGATGAGCTGGGATGAAAGTGTTGCAAAATTTATGTCTTTGGCTGCTCCTGTTTACGGCGAAGAAAAAACGGCCAAGCTGTGCGGGCTTATCGATAATCTGGAAGCAAGCGCAGATTTTGCAGCAGACCTGGCTGAATGTCTGGCATAAGACGGCGTTAAGGAGGAACTCCCTGTGGTTGAAGCGGAAAAGATCAAAGCAAAGGTCAGCGAAATTTATTCGCATAATAATTTTATGCAGGAGTGCGGCATTTACATCGTAGATATGTCTTGCGGCAGCGCTACAGTTGCAGTAAAAGTAGATCCTAAGCGGCATGCTAATCTTAATGGTATGGCGCATGGAGGACTGGTTGCAACGCTGGCTGATAATGCTACAGGCATTGCAGGTGCAACGATAGGTAAAAGGGTAGTGACATCAACTATTGCTACAGATTTTATCAAAGGCGCACCGGTGGGTACGACGATCAGCGCTACTTCACGGATAACACACGCTGACGACAGATTGGTAACCATCAATATCGAAGTGCGTGATCTGGACAATGATACCCTGGTGGCTAAGGCTACAGCGGCGATGATTGTAGTGGATACATTCGCTGGGATTCCTGAAAAATGGTAATAAGAGCAGGGAGTATTATTCGGCTGTTGTGTCGTTGCAGTTAAATATTGCTGTTTGGGCATTAGCAGAAGGCAATTTTGTAAGAGTGTACAGTTTGCTGTGATTTTCTAAAAAAGGCGGCTTAAGCCGTCTTTTTTGTGTTTATTTCGATACCGAAAGTAGTATTTTTGAGACCTTGTTTAAATATTGCAAAAGAAAGTTTTCTACCAAATATGGTTGCATGTGCAAAATAAAACACAACATCTAGTAATTTTTGGCTTTACATTAACAATGCGCTGTGCTATGATGATAATGTAAATTTTACGCATAAATAATAATTTTTGTTTGGCGTTAACGATAAGAAATTATGAAAGAAGGCGTCAGTTATGAAAGTAATCAAACGTGATGGCAGTACTGCCGATTTTGACAGCAGCAAGATTATAGTTGCTATCCAGAAAGCCAATCAGGTAGTCGAACCGGAAGACCGTATCGATCAGGAACGTATCGAAGCTATCGCTCATTATGTGGAAAGTAAAAACCGCATGCGTCTTTTGGTTGAAGATATACAGGATATGGTAGAGCATCAGCTTATGGACGAGGGGAAATTCAACCTGGCCAAGTCTTATATTATTTATCGCTATACTCGCGCTTTGGTGCGTAAGGCTAACACGACTGATGAATCCATTTTATCTCTGATCCGTAACAGTAATAAAGATGTTATGGAGGAAAACTCTAATAAAAATGCTGTTATGGCTTCTACTCAGCGCGATCTGATTGCCGGCGAGGTTTCCAAGGACCTGACCCGCCGTCTGATCCTGCCGGAAAAGATTTCTAAAGCCCATGATGAGGGCGCTATCCATTTTCACGATGCTGATTACTTCGTACAGCCTATTTTCAACTGTTGCCTGATCAATGTTGGCGATATGCTGGATAACGGCACTGTAATGAACGGTAAACTGATCGAAAGCCCGAAAAGTTTTCAGGTGGCTTGTACAGTAATGACTCAGATCATCGCTTCAGTAGCCAGCAGCCAGTATGGTGGGCAGTCTGTCGATATTCGTCATTTAGGCAAATATCTGCGCCGCAGCTATGAAAAATTCAAACTGACGATCAAAGCTGAGGTCGGTGACAGTGTTGCTGATGAAGTTGTAGAGCGCCTTACAAAAAGACGTTTGCAGGATGAGCTGCGCAGCGGTGTGCAGACAATTCAATACCAGATTAATACTTTGATGACAACAAACGGACAATCTCCGTTTGTAACTATCTTCCTTAATCTGCAGGCGGACGATGAATATCTGGAAGAAAATGCAATGATAGTAGAAGAGATTTTGCGGCAACGGTTGGAAGGCATTAAAAATGATAAAGGCGTTTTTGTAACGCCTGCTTTCCCGAAGCTGGTTTATGTGCTTGATGAACATAACTGCCTGAAGGGCGGTAAGTATGATTATATTACTAAGCTGGCTGTAAAATGCAGCGCTAAACGTTTATATCCTGACTATATCTCTGCTAAAAAAATGCGTGAGAATTATGAAGGAAATGTTTTCGCACCGATGGGCTGCCGTAGTTTTTTGGCTGCCTGGAAGGATGACGAAGGTAATTACAAATTCGAAGGCCGTTTCAATCAGGGTGTCGTATCTTTGAATTTGCCTCAGGTGGCTATTTTGGCACATGGCGACGAAGAAAAATTCTGGCCATTGCTGGATGAACGCTTACAGCTTTGTTATGAAGCTTTGATGTGCCGTCATAATTCATTAAAGGGTATTCGCAGTGACGTCAGCCCTGTACATTGGCAGTATGGAGCGATTGCACGCTTGGAAAAAGGCGAAGTTATTGATAAATATCTGGAAAAAGGCTATTCTACTATTTCACTCGGTTATATTGGTTTGTACGAAATGACTAAGTTAATGAAAGATGTCAGCCACACAACACCTGAAGGGGAAGAATTTGCTTTGCGCGTGATGAAATATCTGCGTGCTGCCTGTGATAAATGGAAAAAAGAAACAGGGTTAGGTTTTGCCTTATATGGTACGCCTGCTGAATCATTGTGCTATCGTTTTGCCCGTATTGACAAAGAACGGTTTGGTACTATTGCCGATGTAACGGATAAAGGCTATTATACTAATTCTTACCACGTAGATGTTCGTGAGGATATCGACGCCTTTAGTAAATTCAATTTTGAAAGCCAGTTCCAGCGTATTTCTTCGGGCGGCGCTATTTCCTATGTCGAAATTCCTAATATGCGCCATAACCTGGAAGCAATGGAAGATGTTGTTCGCTTTATTTATGACAATATTCAATATGCTGAATTTAATACTAAATCAGATTACTGCCATGTGTGCGGATTTGATGGTGAGATTATCATCAACGATGATTTGGAATGGGAGTGCCCTAACTGCGGTAATAAAAATCAGACTTTAATGAATGTTACTCGCCGTACTTGTGGCTATTTAGGTGAAAATTTCTGGAACGTGGGTAAGACTAAAGAAATTAAATCCCGCGTCCTGCATCTGTAAGCGGGAGGCGTTATAAATGAATTACGCTACGATAAAGACCCATGATACCGCCAATGGGCCGGGAGTGCGTGTGTCGCTGTTCGTCAGCGGCTGCACTCACCAGTGCAAAGGGTGTTTTAACCCGGAAGCATGGGACTTTAATTATGGTGCTCCTTTTACAGAAACAGAGGAAGATACAATCGTCAGAGGATTGGAGCCCTGGTTTATCCGCGGGCTTTCGCTTTTGGGCGGCGAGCCTTTTGAACCGTCTAATCAACAGGCACTTTTGCCGTTGCTGCGTAAGGTACGTAAGTCTTATCCTGAAAAAACGATCTGGTGTTATACCGGGTATGATTTTGAACAGGATCTTCTTACGGGTCGTTTATGTGATTGGCCGGTTACTGAGGAGATGCTTTCTTATATAGACGTTTTAGTAGACGGCGAATTTAAGCTCGATTTAAAAAATCCCAATCTGCGTTTTCGAGGCAGTTCTAACCAGCGCGTTATTGATTTAAAAAAATCGCTGTATGGTGATGAACTGGTTTTATGGTCAGAAGCTTATTAAAATTAAAACCCCTTCCACATATAATAATATGGGAGGGGTTTTTGTATGATATCGTAACTAAATAATTAAAATATATAATTTGCGTAGCTTGTCTCTTCAATTAAATAGCTTTATAATATTATCAATAGATAATAATTTAATTTTAATGTGGAGTGAAGTGCATGTTAAATGTGTTTAAAAATAAACTTTCACAGATTCACAAGCAAAGTAAAGAAGCGAAAGAACTTTTGCGTTTTATCGGACCTGGTATTTTGGTAACGGTGGGATTTATCGATCCAGGAAACTGGGCTGCTAATTTGGCGGCCGGCGCCGATTACGGGTATGCTTTGCTGTGGGTCGTAACGTTATCAACTCTGATGTTGATTTTGCTGCAGCATAATGTAGCTCATCTGGGCATCGTCACAGGTGAATGTTTATCGGAAGCAGCGACAAGATTTTTACCTAAGCGTATTTCACGTCCAATTCTGGTTACTGCTATTATGGCGGCACAGGCAACTGCTTTAGCTGAAATTTTGGGTGCGGCAATTGCACTTAATATGTTGTTTGGCATTCCAATTATGGCTGGTGCTGTGATTACCGCTATCGTTTGCACGCTGATGTTGTGGACAAATTCCTACAGTCGTTTGGAAACATGGATAGCGGGTTTTGTTTCTGTTATTGCCATGTCTTATTTATTTGAAATTTCAATGGTACATGTTGATTGGCCGCAGGCCGTTGTCAGCTGGACTGTGCCTAATATTCCAGCAGGCTCGATGCTGGTGGTAATGAGTATTTTAGGTGCTGTAATTATGCCGCATAATTTATTTCTGCATTCTGAAATTATTCAAAGCAGGCATTGGAACCTGGAAGATAAGGCATTGATGGAAAAACAGCTGCGTTTTGAATTTGTCGATACTTTATTTTCTATGAGTATCGGCTGGGCGATCAACAGTGCCATGATTTTGCTGGCCGCTGCAACATTTTTTGTTCATGGAGTTAGTGTCAGTGAATTACAGCAAGCGCAGGAGCTGCTGGTGCCGCTTTTAGGTGAGAATGCAGCACATATTTTTGCAATAGCACTGCTTTTTGCAGGGATTGCTTCTACAACAACGGCGGGTATGGCAGGTGTTACTATTTTTTCAGGTATGTTCGGTGAATCTTACGATATGAAGGATATTCATTCACGTGTTGGTTTGCTGCTGACATTTGTTCCTGCTGTTATCGTTTTATATTTCATCAATGATCCCTTCTGGGGATTGATCGTCAGCCAGATGCTGCTTAGTGTGCAGCTTCCGTTGACTGTATTTATGCAGATTTGGCTCACTTCTTCACCAAAAGTAATGGGGACTTATGCTAATAAGCCTTTTACTAAAGGTCTGCTTTATGCGGTAGGATTTATTGTTACAGCACTCAATTTGTATCTTTTATATGTTAGTTTGCAATAAAATAATGATGCGGTATGAATTAAAACGGTTCAGCTTAGCTGAACCGTTTTAATTATTAATCTGTCAGTTTTTATTGCCCAGCTGCTCCAGCATGGTAGCAACGCTGAACGGTTTATTTTCCAGTAAGGCATCTATGCGCATAGTAATCAACGGATGCTGGCTAAGTCTGCGTGCTGTGATAAGTGCCGCCCGCAATGCTGGTGTAAGCTGTTCGTGTCCCCATTCTTCAAGAATGATAGAAGCAGCGCCGCGCGGCCAATCGTAAATAGAGGTCAAAGCGGCTGTGACTATAGGAACTCCGGTACCAGGGTGCGTTTCCAGGTATTTCAGCGGGATCAAAAGCGCTGTTTCTGATTGTGTATAGGTATTGATGTTTTTTTCGATAAAAGTCAATACTTTCTGGGGACGTTCATCGTTTTCAAAGCCTAGAAGATAAGGAAATAAAGCACTTTCCAGAGGGTGCTGCTTAAGATAATCGAAAAGACGTTCCCATATATCAATATCCAGTTCAAAGGCAAATTCAGCAGTAGTGTAATTTACGCTGCCATCTTCTTTGAATAATTGTGCTTGCACTTCCTCATACCAGTCGCGGCTGTAAATCAGTTTTTCACAGCGGCTTACCAGTTCGTGGCTGGCGTTAGAAGGTAATGCTGCCCAGTTGCTGTCGGTGATAAGCTTTTGCAGTCCAATGGAAATGTTTATTATTCCGATCAGGTCAGCAGGAGTTTTATCATATCGTTCAGCATGGCGCAGAAGCTCGCTGATCAGAGTCTTAGAATCGATACCGCTGATATCAATATAAGTTGGATCACTGTTTCCAATATAGTAACGGTCAAGCATCATAATAAAATTATTAATGATCAAAAGACAGCCACGGTAAGTTTTATAGTCCAGCTGCTCTTTATGCAAATGGTGTAATAACTGTCCCTTACGCATTACTACCAGACAAATCGGAGCATAATCGATTTCGATTTCACAACCGTGCCGAAGCAGCCAAATTTCTTCTTCTTCTGTGGTGCATTCAAGATCATAGAGGGTGAATATACGTCCCCAGCCTCTGGTAGAGCGAACAAGTTCCCATAGCTCGTCCTGTGGTGCAATATTATTGATACGGTAGGCAAAGGTAAGGAAAAAAGTGAATTCTTCACAGCGGCAAAGATCGACTAAATCATCCCAAAGGTTTTCGGAATGTTCTTTGCGCAGCTTCTCCAGTCCAAAGACTGCTAAGATGACGATTGCATATTTAACAAGCTCACGTTTATGCGCTGTATACAGCCAATCTTCGGCTAAAGCAAGCAGTGGTTCGGGAACTTCGTCTTCTGACAGCAGTTCTACAAGCGGATCACAAACACTGACACATAAAATTTTTATCAACGCTTCTTCAAGAACCGCTTTTGCAGTAGCAGAAGGTTCATCAGCATAAGCCAGCAGCATACTGCAGACGGCTTCAGCACCTGGCAAGTCAGGCGGCATTTCGGCAGTATATATATAGGCATCATCGCTTCCTAATGGCCGTGGTAATGACGGAGTCGGATCATCTATCAAGGCACCTCCTTGATAGATGCCATTTTCATCTAGCTGATCCATTACATAAGCAAAAATACTGTGTTCATTTTTATCCATAAAGTTCATCCCTTAATTTTAAAATTATGCCTATTATACCATATAAGGCTATTCTTGACAGAAAAAAATACCCTGCCTGAGCAGGGTATTTTGCTGTTTATTTTAGAATGTTACGGGTTCACCGTAATAAGCACAGGTCAGAACCTTCTTCATACCTTCAGCATCAATTTTTCTCGGATTAGAACCAGTGCAGGGATCCAATACTGCATTGGCGGCGATTTCATCTATATGTTGTTTGAATAATTCTTCGCTGACGCCGTTTTCTTTATAGGTTTGGGCGATACCAAGTTTTTTGTTCAATTCTTTGATTGAATCGATAAGTGCATCAGTCAGCTGTTTATCTGTATTACCGGTAAGTCCCAGCATACGCGCTATAGTTGCATATCTGTCAGCACAAACTTTGGCATTATATTGGATAACAGACGGTAGCAGGATCGCATTACAGCAGCCGTGCGGGATATCGAACATCGCACCGGTTTTATGGGCCAGGCTGTGGGCTATACCTAAAAGTGCATTCGAGAAAGCCATCCCAGCCAGGCATTGAGCAATATGCATTTTGCCTCGTGCATCTTTATCACCATAATAGCTGTCAATCAAACTGTCATAAATATCACTAATAGCTTTAAGTGCCAGCGGGTCAGAGAAATCGCTGCGTGCAGACGCGACATAAGCTTCGATTGCATGGGTCAAAGCATCCATACCTGTATGAGCAGTCAAAGTTTTCGGCATGCTCAGAGGGATATCGGTATCCAAAATAGCAATGTCCGGCGTGATTTCAAAATCTGCCAGCGGATATTTTATATTAGTAGAGTAATCAGTAATGACCGAGAACGCAGTTACTTCTGTTGCCGTACCGCTTGTAGAAGGAATTGCTACAAAAATAGCCTTATTCCTGAGTTTGGGTATATTGAAAGGTTTCTTGATTTCTTCAAAGGTTGCTTCGGGGTGCTCGTAAAAGACCCACATGGCTTTCGCCGCATCTATAGGTGAACCGCCGCCGATAGCGACGATAACGTCAGGAAGGAATTTGCGCATGGCTGCGGCACCTTTAAAGACGGTCTCGATAGACGGATCTGGTTCGATGCCTTCGAAAAGCTGGGTTTCCACACCGATTTCATGCAGGATATCTTCGACCTTCTGCAAAAAACCGCCCCGTTTCATAGAACTGCCACCGGTGAGGATCATTGCCTTTTTGTAGCCTTTCAGATTTTTTAATTCGTCGATTGCACCCGAGCCATAATAAATGTCACGTGGTAAAGTAAATCGTGCCATAGCTTGACACCTCCTAAAATAATTTGCCTTGATACTTTCATTATAACATTTTAACTAAATTCTACAAGGTTAGTAGGAATATAAAAAGTTAAATAATTGTAAATTTAAGGAAACATTTAGTAAATGGAGTTGGGAACCCAAATGGCTATAAATTGAGGAAAGTTTTAAAACTTTGAATAAAGTGCCGTGATACGGGAATTTCCTTTTCCAGGCAGTTTTCAACGGTCAGTATATAAGTGTCATTGAACCAGGGAATGATTTCGCGCACTTTATTCATATTGACAATATAGCTTTTGTGAGTTCTCAAAAAACCGCAGGGACGTAGTTTTTCTTCCAAAGTTTTTAAAGGCAGGTTTGATTCCAGAATACCTTTATTGGTATAGATCAGTATTTTTTTACTGGTATCTGTTTTGATAAGATAAATTTCTTCTTTGGGATTAAAGACTAAAAGTTTATTGTTGTTCCAAATAGAGAGCTTGATAGGAAAATTACAGCGGGATGGCAACTGCTGCTGAGATTGATTCTGCAAAACTTTTTGCAATTTTATAACAGTTGCCTGCAGGCGTGTCTTAGTATAGGGCTTAAGAATGTAATCGAAAGCTTCAAGTTCGAAGGCTCGTACTGCGAATTGATCGAAGCCTGTGGAAAAAATTATTTTCGGAGGGTTGGGCAAAGTTTTAAGTTTCTCGCCAACGGCTAGTCCGTCTAATACTGGCATTTCAATATCTAAAAAAACAGCGTCAGCAGTATTGTTTGAAAAATAATCAAGTACTGCCTCTCCATGTTCACATTCAGCAATGATCTCCAAATTGCTGTTAGTTTCCAGTAAGGCTCGCAGTTCTTGGCGGGACGGAAATTCATCATCTGCGATAACTATTTTTAGCATTTCAATCCTCCTCTTGCTTTGGTATTTTAAAACTGACGGTAGTACCTGTACCATATGTGCTGTCTATATGAAGACCGTTGTCCGGGCCGTAAATTGCCATTAGACGTTTATGTATATTAGTCAGGCCAATGGATTTACGGCCAGGGATATCAAGAAGCAGCGAAGCCAGTTTTACTTCAGGAATGCCAATGCCATCGTCATGCACGGATATAAAAAAATATTCTGTATCTTGGCTGACTGTTATAGTGATAGTGCCGCCATCTAATTTTGACCGTAGACCATGTTTGACAGAATTTTCAATTATTGGCTGTAAAATCAGGGCTGGAACCTTAAAAAAGGCTGTGTCATCAATTTCATAATTTATTTTTAGTTTGTCGCCGAAACGTGCTATTTCAATATTAATATAGGCATTGATGTGCTGCAGTTCCTGCCGCAGGGAAATTAATGTATTTGGATCAGCAAGGTTTTGGCGGTAATAATCAGCCAGATAATTGATAAGTTTTTTAGCTGTCTGAGGCTGTACGCTGCAATAATAGCTGATCGTATTTAGGGCATTGAATAAAAAATGCGGATTGATCTGCGCCTGTAGAGCTTTTATTTCAGCATTGGCCAGCAGTTTAGTACGTTCTTTGATCTGATTGATTTCGATATGCGTAGAAAGCATTGTTGCGATACCTTCAGCCAGCTTTGTTTCAAAGGCAGTCATTTTTTCTGCAACTATATGTCCCACACAAAGATAACCAATCGTGGCAGTATCGTTTGCCAGCGGCAAAGCCTGATAAGAAGTAAGTACAGTAAGCTTTTTATTGTTCAGGCAAAATTTTTCTGATAGCAGTGTTTCCAGGTCTCTCTGCAGGTAGTCAAGAAATGGCTGTTCTTGTTCACAGGCTGCGCAGCCAAGTAGCTGATAGTTAGAGGTAATACAGACAACGTCAAAGGATTTGACGTTTTGCAGGATGCTTTCCGTAATTTTTTGGGCGGCATTTTGATCGAAACCATTCTGCAAAATAGAAATTGAACTATTAGTAACATTCAGTGCAATTTTTGCCGCCAGCCCTTCAAGAATATCCTTCTGTTTATAACTGTCCATGATAAGACCGATAAAACAACCGGTACCTAAAGCTGTCGTGATCATTACCTGGAGAGCACAATCTTCAATTGATGGTGTAAATGTGTGGGGATAACAAAATAAGGCGAGTAAAATGATATGGCTGGAAGCGAAAATAAAACTTACGCCGATAGCGTGAGGCAGCAGTTCTTTTTTTTGTTTGAACCAGTGTGATAAAAGTCCTGCCAGTAGCCCTTCTACTAGGAAAAAGCAGCCGCTCACGAGAGCAGCTTTGGTATGGATAAACAAAACATAGTGAACAGAGATGAGCAGACTTGTACAGAAACCGATTAAAGGACCGCTGACTAGACCAGCTACGATAATAAAGATGGAACTGGTGTTGATAAGCCAGCTTTCGCCATATAAAGACCAGTAAGTATTGAGGATGCCTAGCAACGAAAAAAACGCAATAATATGTAGCTTGTTTTTTAACGAATAATTTTGTTGAAATAAGGTTGTTTGAAAAAACGCGGTTCGGCTGCAGATAAAGAAAATAATTAAAAATACTGCTAGTCCAAACCATAAATGACTCATTGTTTGGTAAAGAAAGTTCAGCATGAATTGCTCCTTATAAAGGCAAAATCATGCATCTTATTGCAGATTTTGTCATCTTGAGTTCATTTTTATCCTAAAAGTTGCATTTTATGTTATTTTAAATTTAGGAAATTGGTTGAATTTATCAGATTAAGTTCATTATATAAAAATTTAGTTATACATACAAGAAATGCATCCATTCTATTATGGAAGGGGGATAGTAGCTAATAAGCGCGAAAGGAGAAATTTATTATGGATTTGAAAACGTGTCTTTATGTTGGGTTTGCTCTTTATACGATATTTGTTATTTATGTGGGTTTTATTGGCTCTAAAAAAATAAAAGGGTTAAGTGATTTTGCGGTTGCCAGCGAAAGTATGGGACCGATATCATTAGGATTGGCTTTTGCCGCCTCTTTCTTTAGTGCTGCTACTTTTCTGGGGTATGTCGGATACGCTTACGCCTGGGGGGCTTCCGCTTTATGGATATTTTTAGCTATTTTTGGCGGGTCTACATTAGGGTTTATCGTTATTGCAAAAGGTGTGCGTGACAGTAACACTAAAATTAAAGCTTTATCATTGCCGGACTGGCTGGGAGAAATGTATAAAAGTGACTTTTTGAGGGCGTTGGTTTCTATTATCGTTATGATTCAGATGTTTTATGTGGCTGGTCAATTATCGGCAGGCGGTACGCTTTTATCAGGCCTTTTGGATATTGATTACAGTACTGCCGTTATTGCGGTAACTGTAGTTACTATTGTTTATGTCACTTTAGGTGGTTTGTTTGCGGATGTTTATACAAGTATTGGTCAGACTTGTTTGATGATGTTTGCTGGTGTGATTGTTTTCTTGTCAGGATTCTTTTTCTTCAAGGGCGGCATTACAGAAGTCAGTACGATCATTGCTGCGCGTGATCCACTGTTGACTGCGGTCATTAATCCTAAATCATTACATATGTACAGCTACGCTACTGTTTTCGGTGTTATTTTGATTGAATTTGCTTTTTCTGGACAACCGCAGCTGCTGACAAAAATTTTAGCATTAAAAGATCCTAAAGATATGAAAAAAATGATCTGGACTTGGATTGTTGCCTCATTCTGCTGTATGTTGGTAATTTTTGGCGGTTTGTATATGCTGGCACTGAATCCTGATCTGCAGCAGCCTGACTATGCGGTAGTAGAATATGTCAGAGCTTATTTTCATCCCATTATCAGCACGCTGCTTGCGGTTTCGATTGTAGCGGCATTGATGTCGACAGCCTGTGGTCTGCTTTTGGTTATGACAACCTGTATTGCTAATGATCTTTTTATTAAAACGTTGGTTAAACGTAAAATCATAAATATTCCGCAGGAAAAAGCTCAGAGGATCGCATTTATGATGACGAAGATATTGCCGGCAGTTTTTGGGATTATTTGTGTTTTGATGACACTGCATCCACCGCAATTTATGGGAGTCATGGTCTGGATTGGCATTTCTGGTGTCGCTTCAGCTACATTAGCACCGATGCTGATTGCTATTATCTGGCCTGAACGTATTAATGCTACTGCCGCTATCTGGGGAGCGATTGCAGGAGAAGCAACTTACATGGTTGTTTATCTGTTTACTAATATTGAAAAAAGCGTTATGGCAGCCGGTGCCTGGGGGTTGATCGTCAGTTTTGCGGTAATGTGGCTACTGTCTTCTAATAAAAAGAAACAGCGAATAACAGAAATGTGATCAAAAGTAAAGGATGTGATGAAAAATGTTGTGGGCAAGTCCGATGCTAACAGTTTGGGCCGTAGGTTGTGTATTGACACTTATAGTTTCATATATCCTTTTAGAAAAATGGTATTGAGGCAGGTGTAAATGATGAGGAAACCAAAAGTCGTAATTCTGGGAACTGGTGGAACTATTGCCGGTAGAGCAGGCTCTAATACAGAAATGACAGGCTATCAGGCTGGTGAAATAGGTATTCAGACCTTGATAAATGCTGTTCCGGAAATGCTTGAAGTTGCGGATGTAACTGGTGAACAGTTCTGCAATATCGGCAGTTTTGATATGATTGATGATATCTGGCTGAGATTAAGCCGTAGGGTCAGTAAACTTCTGCAACAGCCGGAAGTCGATGGTATTGTTATTACACATGGTACAGATACGCTGGAAGAAACAGCATATTTTCTAAATTTAACTGTTAAAAGTGAGAAACCGGTGGTTTTAGTTGGCGCTATGCGTCCGGCAACAGCGATGAGTGCCGATGGTCCTGTCAATCTGCTGAATGCAGTTGCTTTAGCCGGTTCGCAAGAGGCGGTTGGTAAGGGCGTATTGATTGCAATGAATGATCAAATTAATGGGGCTCGTGATGCAACTAAAACCAATACTACACATGTGGAAACATTTAAATCGTGGGAACTGGGATATTTGGGCTATTTTCAAAATGGGAAACCTATTTTCTATAAAGCAAGTCTGCGTCGGCATACGGCAGCAGCTGAGTTTGATATCAGTAAAGTAACTGCTCTGCCGCGAGTTGATATCGTCTATCTGCACGTAAACTGTGATGATATTTTAGTAAGAGCGGCAGTTTCGGCTGGGGCGCTGGGAATAGTTATTGCAGCCTTTGGTCACGGGAATCTGCATATCAATATAAAGCCTGCCCTGATCAAGATTGCTCGAAGTGGTATTCCTGTAGTACGCAGTACGAGGGTCGGTAATGGTATCGTAAGCCGGAGTGCAAACGATACTGATAACAAATTTATAGCTGCGGACAGTCTTAATCCGCAGAAAGCCAGAATACTTCTGCAATTGGCGCTGCTTAGAACGAAAAGTCCAGAGGAAATTCAAAGAATGTTCGATGAATATTAAGGAATGAGAATAAAACACCGTTTGTTTAAACAAGCGGTGTTTTTGTTTGTAGCAGAATAAATTTAGTGGATAGGATAGAAAAATTGGTTTGGCAGGATTTGAATTATGGTTTATAATGATAACACTGGTAAGTGTTTGCTAACTTTAAAGTGATATTGTATCAGCAGACGTAATTATGAAAGGAATGAAATTATATGAAAGACTTTTTGATAGTTTATTCCACTAAAACTGGCAATACCGAGAAAGTTGCAAAGAAATTTTATGAAGCGGCAGGAGAACGCTGTGACCTTGCTGCAGTGAAGCAGGTGCCGGCAGTGGATGATTACAAGGTTATTTTTGCTGGTTACTGGGTTGATAAAGGTGAACCAGATAAGGATATGCAGGAGTTTTTACAGACTTTGGATAACAAAAAAGTTGTGCTTTTTCAAACTTTAGGAGCGGAAGCATATTCTGATCATGGTGTAAGTGCCTTGGCTAATGCCGGCAGATATTTAAGTACCAGCTGTAAAGTGGTAGGGACTTTGTCTGTTCGCGGCGCTATAGATTCCAAGCTTATTGAAGCAATGATGAAAATGCCTGAAGGTCATCCGCACGCGCCAACAGAAGAAAGTAAAAAACGTTGGAAGGATGCCAGCACTCATCCTGATGAAGCTGATTTGGAAGCAGCAGGTGAGTATATTCAAAAATTTATTGCTTTTTATGATAAGTTTTATAAATAAAAGGCATAGGAATTTTTAGAAAATAGTGGAGAATCAATTTAAAGCTGGTCGGAGTAATTTTCCTACAGGGTTAGAGTTGTCAGAGTTGGTTGTTGGTTGGTGCCGCAACGGTTTAATGGAAGCTGCTGATGGTGTTTATAAGCTGACGCCAATGGGTTTGTTCTGGCAGAATCAATTGAATCGTGCAGTGATGATAGCTGTGCAGTATTTAGTATACGGGCCGCGTGTTGCGGGAAGAAAGTCAGCTTTGACAATGATGAGTGCAATGGAAAATCGTACTTAAAAGTTATATGATTAAAGCCCCTGTTCAATAAGAACAGGGGCTTTAATCTCGGTTATTATTTAAGCTTTTAATTCGATTTCCAGCAGGCAGTCGCCGCTTTCGATACGGTTACCTGCTGTTACGTGGATCTGGGCTACGATACCGCTGATTGGGGCGGCGATAGTTGTTTCCATTTTCATAGCTTCGGTAACTACAAGCGGGGTGCCTTTAGTTACTGCTTGTCCTTTTTCCACCAGTACTTTAACAACGGAACCTGATAAAGTAGCGCCGATCTCACCCTGATTGGCTTTATCAGCTTTTTTGCGGCTGATATTGGTAGCTTTGACATTTCTGTCTTTGATATCGATTTCCCTGGGCAGACCGTTGAATTCGAAGGATACTGTACGAATACCATCGGCATTGGCTTCGCCGATATGTACAAGCTTAATGACCAGCATCTTGCCTTGTTCGATTTCTACTTTGATTTCTTCGCCTATTTTCATGCCGAAGAAGAAGGTTGGTGTATCAAGTACAGAAACATCTCCGAAATCATGTACGCGTTTGACCCAGTCAGTAAAGACTTTTGGATAGAGACAGTAAGAGCTGACGGCTTCTTCTGTAATAGGTGCTTCCAGTTCTGCAAGTTTAGCTTTTATTTCCTCAAAATTAACAGGCGGCAAAGTATCGCCGGGACGGCCTTCTAAAGGTTTACGTCCTTTGAGAACTATTTGCTGCAGTTTTTGAGGGAAGCCTTGATAAGGAACGCCGATACGGCCTTCAAAAAATTCCACTACAGAAGCAGGGAAATCGAGTACGTCACCTTTAGCATAGATATCTTCTTCGCTGAGATCGTTTTGTACCATGAAGAGAGCCATATCACCGACTATTTTAGAAGAAGGAGTTACCTTGATTAAATCACCGAACATCATTGAGACGCGGTGATACATATCTTTGACTTCTTCCCAACGTTCGATAAGACCGAGAGCGGTTGCCTGCTGTTTAAGGTTGGTGTATTGGCCGCCCGGCATCTCGTGTACATATACTTCCGGGTTTGGAAACAGTTCGGTCTGGTCAGCGGCTTTATAATATGGACGTACGGTTTCCCAATAACGGGATAGTTCGTTCATAGCATCGACGTCTACACGCGGCTGGCGCGGATGACCGCTGAGCGCATAATAGAGGCTGCTGCCGCTGGGCTGAGAAGTGCCGCAACTCATAGCGGACATCGCTGTATCAACAATATCAACACCGGCATCGACGGCACGGGCGTAAGTGTAGATAGCATTGCCGCTGCCTTCATGTGTGTGCAGATGTATCGGCAGGTCAACAGCGTCTTTGAGAGCACTGACCAGGCGGTAAGACGCCTCAGGTTTTAACAGTCCAGCCATATCTTTGATTGCAATAATATTGGCACCGGCGGCTGCCAGCTCTTTAGCCATATCCACATAATATTTCAGATCATATTTATCCCGGCGGGGGTCCAGAATATCGCCGGTATAGCACAGTGCCGCTTCGGCAACTTTATTGCATTCTCGCACAGTATCTATGGAAAGACGCATATTATCAAGTCCGTTGAGGCTGTCAAAGATGCGGAAAACATCGACACCGTTTTTGGCGGCCAGATGAATAAATTCCTTGACGACATTATCAGGATAGCTGGTATAGCCAACTGCATTGGCTCCGCGCAGCAGCATTTGCAGTAAAATATTAGGTGCTTTTATACGGAATTGCTGCAGCCGATCCCAGGGACTTTCGTCGAGAAAACGGTAAGCAACGTCAAAAGTAGCGCCGCCCCAGCATTCGAATGAGAAAAGGTTTGGAAGTTTTCCTGCTGTAGCAGCTGCTACTTTCATCATATCGTTTGTACGCAGACGAGTCGCAAACAATGACTGATGTGCGTCGCGGAAAGTGGTATCAGTGATTAGTACTTCACTTTGGGCCTGTACCCATTTTGCCAATCCTGCAGGGCCATGGGCATCAAGAACCTGTTTGCTGCCATCAGGAATCTTACCGATAAAGGGCTTGGGCATATTCAGTGGGGCAAATTCCGGTTTTGGCTGTACACCTACGTTAGAATAGCCATTGATAGAGATATCGGCAATATAATTGAGCAGTTTAGTACCGCGGTCATGTGTTTTAGGGAAAATAAACAAGTCGGTGTTATCATCAACAAATTTAGTGCTGTAGCTGCCGTCAGTGAATTGCGGATGCTGCAGTACATTTTCCAAAAAGAGAATATTGGTTTTAACGCCGCGTATACGGAACTCCTTCAGACAGCGCAGCATCTTACTGATAGCTATTTGATGTGTCAGTCCCCAGGTGGTTGCTTTAACGAGCAGAGAATCGTAGTACGGGGTGATGACGGAACCAGTAAACGCATTACCTCCGTCCAGGCGTACGCCAAAGCCGCCGCCGCTGCGATAAGCGATCAGTTTACCGGTATCTGGCATAAAATTGTTGGCCGGATCCTCCGTAGTGATACGGCATTGGATAGCATGGCCATGGGTAATGATGTCCTTTTGTTCGGGGATCGCTATTTCAGGATCATGGATGGAATAGCCTTCAGCAATTTTAATTTGTGTTTGTACAATATCGATACCGGTGATTTCTTCGGTAACTGTATGTTCAACCTGAATTCTTGGATTAACTTCAATAAAGTAGAAATTATTGTCCGGTGTTGCTAAAAATTCAACTGTGCCAGCACTGATATAATCAACATTTTTCATCAATTTAACGGCTGCTTCGCAAATACGGCTGCGAAGCTGCTGAGGCAGAGAGAAAGCAGGAGCAACTTCGACCAGTTTTTGATGCCGGCGCTGTACGGAACAGTCACGTTCGTGCAGATGTACAATGTTACCGTGGGTATCGCCGATGATCTGTACTTCGATATGTTTAGGGTTTTGCAGATATTTTTCAAGGTAGATCTCGTCACTGCCGAAGGCTTTGAGTGCTTCTGATTTGGCAAGGCTGTAAGCCTGATCCAGCTCGTCCATGGAAGCTACCATACGCATGCCGCGTCCGCCACCGCCGTTAACAGCCTTGATAATGATCGGGAAACCGTGTTTCCCCGCAAAAGCACGTACTTCTTCTACGCTGCTGACTGTGCCGGTAGAACCGGGAATCATTGGAATACCAGCCAGTTCAGCCTGCGTGCGGGCATTGATCTTATCACCGAACATTATCAGGTGTTCAAGACGCGGACCGATAAAGATGAATCCTTCTTCAGCGCAGCGTTTAGCCAGTTGGCTGTTTTCTGATAAAAAGCCATAGCCGGGATGAATGGCGTCGACATCGTGTTCTCGGGCAATACGCATGATGTCTTCAATATCAAGATAAGCGTCTATGGGGCCTTTGCCTTCACCGACCAGATAAGCCTCATCGGCACGGTTACGATGCAGAGATAAAGTGTCTTCCTTAGAGTATATTGCTACAGTACGGATGCCTAATTCATTACAAGCACGAAAAACGCGGATCGCGATCTCGCCGCGGTTAGCAACTAGAACTGTTTTAATTTTTTTCATGGTAAACCCTCCTTTGGTTGAGACCGTATCCATTGTATAAGAAAAAAGTACTTCTGGCAACATCAAAAGTTCATGTATACATAATTCTTGCACTGCATTTTGTATACATTTTTTGAAATACCGGCTAAGTTGTGGTTTTTTAGTGTAAAATTTTTCGGTATATGAATAAAATTTGCGGGACTGTTTCCTGACAGGAAAATCAGGGCAGAACAGTGGTTAGGATTTTTAGAAATTATTTCGATACTTTATTTAATGAAAAAGAAAGTATTATTGCCGACTTTCACAGATTTTTTGCTTGTTTAATTATCGAAGAACGGTTATCATTTAATATAGAATAATAATGTAAGTACAATATATGTACATATTTGGAGGTTCGGATATGCCAGAGAAAAAAGCTCCCCCTAAAAAGCCGCTTTATTACTATTATATTTTGGCTTTGGCAATAATTTTACTGATCAATACGGTTATCGTACCAACGTTTTTCAGCCCGCAGGTCAAAGAGATTTCCTATGGTAACTTTTTACAGATGGTAGACGATGGTAAGGTTGCAAAAGTAGAGATCACTAATAATAAGATAGCTGTTCTTGCGAAAGACAGTGATAACAAAGTAATTTATGTAACAGGCAGGGTAGAAGACCCCGATTTGGTTAACCGCTTAATGAAGAGCAAAGTAGAATTTTCGCAGGTTATTCCAAAGGAAAATTCACCGCTTGTCAATTTCTTTATGAACTGGGTCTTACCGATCATGATATTCTTCGCATTGGGCCAGCTTTTTATGCGTTATATGGGCAGCAAGCTGGGTGGTGGCAATGCCATGAGTTTTGGCAAGAGTAATGCCAAGGTGTATGTAGAAGCACAGACTGGTAAAAGTTTTGCCGATGTAGCCGGGCAGGATGAGGCTAAAGAAGCATTGATGGAATTAGTGGATTTTTTACATAATCCTGCGAAATATCAGGCTATCGGAGCCAATATGCCAAAAGGTGCCTTGCTGGTTGGTCCTCCTGGTACAGGTAAAACTCTGCTGGCTAAAGCTGTAGCAGGTGAGGCTAAAGTGCCGTTTTTCAGTATTTCCGGCAGTGAATTTATTGAGATGTTTGTTGGTATGGGTGCGGCGCGTGTCCGTGATCTGTTCAAGCAGGCTCAGGAAAAAGCTCCTTGTATCGTATTTATTGATGAGATAGATGCTATTGGCAAGCGTCGTGACAGCGGACAATTTGGCGGCAATGATGAACGTGAGCAGACTTTGAATCAGCTGCTTTCAGAGATGGATGGCTTTGATGGCAGTAAAGGTGTTGTGATCCTAGCTGCAACTAACCGTCCGGAATCATTGGATAAAGCGCTTCTGCGTCCAGGTCGTTTTGACCGACGTATACCTGTTGAGCTGCCTGATTTACAGGGACGTGAAGCAATTCTGAAAGTGCATGCGAAGGCAATTAAAACCTGCGATGATATTGATTATTTGACGGTAGCAAGAGCTACTGCGGGTGCTTCTGGTGCTGAATTAGCGAATATTGTCAATGAGGCTGCCCTGCGTGCTGTCAAAATGAACCGTACCTGTGTAAGCCAAAGCGATCTAGAGGAATCTGTTGAAGTAGTTATTGCCGGTTATCAGCGTAAAGGCGCTGTAATTCCGCCGGAAGAAAAGAAAATAGTTGCTTATCACGAAATTGGACATGCACTGGTAGCTGCTTTGCAGAAAAAATCAGCTCCTGTCCATAAAATTACGATTATCCCTCGTACATCTGGAGCCCTGGGTTATACTATGCAGGTTTCTGAAACTGATAATGTATTGATGAGTAAAGAAGAACTTTTCAATAAGATCGTTACTATTACTGGTGGACGTTCTGCAGAAGAAGTTATTTTCAGTTCTATTACGTCCGGTGCTTCCAATGATATTGAGCAGGCTACCAAGCTGGCGCGTGCTATGGTTACCCGCCTGGGTATGACGGAAGAATTCGATATGATGGCTACCGAAACAATGACTAATATTTATCTTGGCGGAGATCCTTCGTTGAACTGTTCTGACGAAACAGCCAGTAAAATTGATGCCAAAGTTTTGGAAATTATCAAAGAAGCTCATCAGAAAGCGCGTGAGATTCTGGAAGAAAATAAAGAAAAATTACACGAGCTGGCAGCCTTTCTGCTGGAACGTGAAACGATTACCGGCGAGGAGTTTATGCGTTTGCTGAATAGTGAAGCTGATGTTATTGAAACTTCTGCGACGGTTGTAAAAGAAGGTGAAGCTGATGCTGAGGAAGCAAGCAGTATTTGACAGAGAGACTTTTTTGACACTGCCAGATTTACCGCCTCGTTTAAAGCTATGGGGTGAAGATAGAGAGCTTGAAGATTTTCTTGTAAAGAAAGCGTTTATGATTAATCCTATTCCCAGTTCTGTGGCGCGTGCAGATGGCGAGGTGAAAATTGCCGTCGTTGGTTCAGGTCCTGCTGGTTTAGGCAGTGCTGACGAATTGACTCGGTTAGGTTTTAAAGTGACGGTTTTTGAGCGTGACGATCGTCCGGGCGGGCTTCTGATGTATGGCGTACCTAATATTAAGCTTCCTAAAAATATCGTCATGCAGAAGATAGAAGCGCTGCAGGATGCAGGAGTGGAATTTCGTCTGCAGACAGAAATAGGCAAGCAGGTAACTTTTGCCGATCTGCAAAAGGAATTTGCTGCGATTATTGTTTGTGTTGGCAGTACTTCACCGCGACGTTTGAAAATGATCCGCGATGATGCTAAAGGTGTTTACTATGCTAAAGATTTTCTGACTTATGTAACGAAGGAAATGTTGGAGCAAAACACATCTGTTCCCGCTGATACGGCAGGTAAGGATGTAGTGATTATAGGCGGAGGAGATACTGGTATCGACTGCGCTGCAGTGGCTTTTGCCCAAGGGGCCCGTAGTATCCTTCAGCTGGAGCTGAGGGAATGTGAGATGACCGGAAAAACGCAGGACGGTTTCTGTGAGTTGGTCAGCAGTGATCCTACATTATCATACGGCACTATGCTTCAGGATGTTTTATATGATGATAATGGCTTTGTAAAAGGGGTTCGCATCGCTAAGGTAGAATGGATAAGCTCCGCTTCGGGCAGCTTGCCTAAACCACAGTTGATCGAAGGCTCGGAGTCAGAAATCCCGGCGCAGCTTTTGCTGCTTGCTACTGGTTTTACAGGACCGGAGCCTGCTGTGTTCAGTACTTTTGCTTTTAATAAAACTCCTGTTGGCACGATCGCTAAAGGAAGCGGCTATTTTGATACTTCACGTGCCGGTGTATTTGCAGCAGGCGATGCTCGGCGTGGGCAAGGTGTTGTGGAATGGGCTTTTGCAGAAGGTCGTAATGCGGCTGTTGAATGTGCTGAATATTTGCATGCTTTAAAAAAATAATTATACAAAAATGCCAATATCCTTTTACGGATATTGGCGTTTTTATTTTATTAATAAATGCAAGCGAATTTTTAAATAAAAATAGCAGGGTAATTAAAATACAACGTAAAAATGTTTTTATATACTTTAAAATAAAGTGGAATATATGAGGCTGGAGAATGGCTTCAGTAGCTAATCTACGAACATATGTTGCCTCAGCAACAAAAAGTTGAACATTTGTTTAATTTAATTCAAATATTATCAGCAATATTGTAACGGATTTGTTAACAATTAACTTCGGCATAAGTTAAAAAAAATCTTTACAATAAAGGTTAAGAAAGCAATAGCTTTCAAAAGCGAAGGAGAAATTTTATGTAGTCTATTTTGAGAATTGAGGTGAGTCTTATGACACCGGCAGTAAAATGTCTAATCGTTCTGGCAATAGTGGCTTTATTATTTATTACTGAACTTATTCCTTTGGCCATCACTGCTATGAGTGGCGCTATCGCCTGCGGCCTTTTGGGTTTTATCCCGGCCAAACAGGTTTTTTCGGGCCTTTCTAATTCAACAGTAGTACTTTTCGCAGGTATGTTCGTTGTTGGTGCTGCCATGTTCCA
>ERZ1106941.148-NODE-148-length-107261-cov-11.793538_pt1 | contig 107261 bp, 106 predicted proteins | sample MGYA00403670_ERZ1106941 | MGnify/ENA primary metagenome ERZ1106941 (study PRJEB35170, sample SAMEA104062400) | human gut metagenome | biome: human gut; feature: human-associated habitat; material: faeces | place: Denmark | collected 2012-06-04 ...
TGCGCTCGTTTCTGATTCGAAACCGAGCGGAGGTAGAGCCTATGTTGTTATCAGAGGGTACGGTGGAAGAATACGTGGATAGTATGAACGAAGTCAAGGAACAGGAAATTGAGCGGCTAAAAAAGGTAGTTCAGGAAAAGGATGAGGAATTGTCGAAGGTAACTCAGGAAAAGGATGAGGAATTGACAAGAATAACTCAGGAAAAAGATAGTGAAATCGCTCGATTAAAAGCCTTACTTGCAGCAAAGGAAAATAACTAATTAGCACAGCAGGAGAAGTTATCATCTAGAGCGGGCGCAGGAAGCGCCCGCTCAAACTAATATGTAAGCAAGAAATTCCAACACCGATTGAAACTATATTTGCAGTTTCCTATAATTTTATCCCAATTCCTTTTTGTGCTTCACAAAAAATGCACTTTGTTTTTCTCGTCCCAGCGTCTGCCAGTCACCATCCTTACAAATTAAATCCTGCGTAGAACCCAAGTAATCCGGAATTGGTTTCGTATCTGAAAAATAGCAGTTATTATACCACTCCGGGTCCTTCCATTGCCGATATAGAGTTATTCCGTCCAAACGAACAATCTCTTTATCCTTAATTTTTTTCCACTTCTTTTCCATGTCTTTTTCTTTAACATAATGTGTAGCAACCAGATAATCCGGCATTTCCGATGCCAACAAATCAACTGTATCCGGCACCCTTTCCTCCAGATAGCCAAACAGGTATCCATTTCGGTAAGTAACTTGTGAGTAAGGCACTTCATATTCTGCCTTCTTTTTGAGCGAATAATCGTATTTCAGCAAATAATACTTTAATGCTCTTCTTTCAATAAGTACATAAAGATACTTTTCGCTGGCTGTTATCATCCATGGGGCTTCAGAAAGCCCTGTTTCTCGAAGCGGTTCATTTTTTTCATTTCCCACAACGAGTTTAACCCCATCATAAGTATCACCAATCCATGCAGTCCCATGAGGTGTCTTAATGTAGTTTCTCCCATACTCAATTCCGTATTCTATTGGTGGCTTTAATAAATCACAGCCGGCAAGCAGCATCACCAAAAGCAAACTCACACATGCAATATGTATCTTTTGTCCTTTAAAAATTTTCTTCATAATCCCCCCTTACTCTATACTTACTACGAATTTTTCTTCATCCGATAATATAGTATTTTTTTCCGTCACTTCAAAATATTTTCCAGAGCTATTTTTTACCGGGCTTATGCTGCTTCCTTTTTTTATATCTCCCCATGCATAGATCTCTCCATAATGGGAGCAGTTAAATATTTTCTGTGTCTTTTTTGCATTCAAAAGAGCCTGTGTATAAATTGCATTTTCTTTTCGGTAAATCACTTCTTTTGAATTTGCCAAACCAAGCATTTCTCCATTCGTAAATGTTTGCAAAATTTTAAACTTCTTACTTTTAAAATAATAGCAAAAAGTGAATGCCTTTTTTATATCTTTCAAATCAATTCCTTTATACATGTTATAAACCCAGCCATCCTTAAAAACATTGCAATAGCCATATATGTTATCACCATCCTGTAACATACTCATGTCGAATTTTTCATTCGTCAAATTCAACTCTTTCAAAATTTTGTTCTGTTTTTTTCTGCTGAAAGTATATGGTTCTGCTGTGTATCCATCCTGCTCTATTCCGGAAGAACAAATTTCTCTCCCGCAAAATAAAGGAATTGTTTTATTATTAGAAAAATATGGCACATCATGACGTAAATCATCTTCATGCCTATATAAAACAACAGAACCGACTTTCTCCTTCTTTTTTTTCGTAGAAATTTTATTCCATTGATTTTTCCAATTCTCTTCCTTAACATAATGTGTTGCCTCAATATAACGTGGCGTGAGATAAAAAAATACACGGTCATAATCTTCATTGCCATCATCATACCCAAACAAGTACCCGTCTTTATAATATATATTATGGTACATTGTGTGATTGACTTCTTTTAAATTCATTTGCAAATCATACCGGCAAATAATTCTTACGTCCGCTGTTTTTTCACTAGCCATTACTTCTACTACAACATAAATCCAATTGTCACTAGCAATTATTTGATTTACATTTGCATTCTTGTATGGCAGCGCAATATTTTTGATTATCTTTGGCTTATCATTTACCATTTCCCCATAACAAATATTTCCACTCTCTGAATTATAAACAACAATATGATTTCCAATTTTAACCGAATCAGCTCTATTTAACACGTCAAATAAATCTGTCTCTTGATTATTTGTGTCCGAATTTGAACAGCCGGCAAGCAGCATCACCAAAAGCAAACACACACATGCAATATGTATCTTTCGTTCCTTGAAAATGTTCTTCACAAATTAACCTCCTGCTCTAAATACTTTCATCCGCAAATACCTGCCAAACTTACACTACAAAAAGGCAAGCTGACCAAAGCCAACCTGCCTTTCTGGTTTTACGCTTTTAACACATTATAATATTCGCCAAGAATTACTTCCTCTAACACCGCTCTCATACCACTATGAATCGGATGTGCAACATCACGGTATTCACCATTTGGCATTTTCTTGTTCGGCATTGCAACAAATAAGCCCCGCTCTCCTTCAATTACCTTAATATCATGAATGGCAAATGCCTCATCCAAAGTAATCGAAGCAACCGCTTTCATTTTCGCATTCCCGTCCACAATCCGGACGCGAACATCTGTTATCTGCATCGTATCCTCCCTTCATCTGTACGCTACATTACATAACGCTCATTCCTCTCCTGAATGATTTTAACGTCATCCGGACTTCCGACATAGTTGGAATTTGCCCGAATGGTTCCATGACTCTCTACGATGCAATTTTCAATATAAGTGTTATCCCCAATGTAGACTTCATTTAAAATTATCGAGTTTCGTATTGTACAATTGTTGCCTATATAAACTTCCTTAAACAAAACGGAATCTTCAACCTCACCATTGATGATACAACCACTTGACACAAGGCTGTTCTTAACTTTTGCGCCAACATTGTATTTAGCCGGAGGTAAATCCTCAATTCTTGATGCAATCTGTGGGTATTCATTAAAGAAATACTCTCTTGTTTTGCGGTCTAAGAAATCCATATTTGTCTTAAAATAGGAATCAACCGTTGTTACATTGCTCCAATAGGAGTCCAACGGATAGGCATAAAATTTCTTGATTCCTTTGTAACGGATAAAAATATCCTTTACCAAATCGAATCCATCTTCCGCCCCTGCACGCTCAATCATCTCAATCAACTGTCTGCGGCGGATTACATAGATTCCGGTAGAAACCAGCGTTTTCGAAGTCACAAGCGGCTTCTCTTCAAACTCGGTCACCCTGCCTTCGATGTCAACCGATACGACACCAAACCGGCTCGGGTCATCTACCGTTCCCAAGTCCTTCGTCACGATGGTAACATCAGCATTTTTCTCAATGTGATATTCCAAAAGTTTATTCATATCCATCTTGTATACACAATCACCGGATGCAATAATTACATACGGCTCATGACTTGATTTCAAGAAATCAATGTTTTGCGCAATGGCATCTGCGGTCCCGCGGTACCAATAACTATTGTCATGGGTCTGTGTCGGTGTGAATACAAACAAACCGCCTTTTTTACGTCCAAAGTCCCACCATTTTGATGAGTTCAAGTGCTGTGTCAACGACTTTGAATTGTACTGCGTAATGACACCAACTTTGTTAATCCGGGAACTGGACATGCTGCTAAGTACAAAATCGATGCTGCGATATCCACCGGCAATCGGCAGTGCTGCTGTCGCACGATTTTTTGTCAGTTCTTTCATGCGGGTACTGGACCCACCTGCTAAAATCAATCCTATTGCTCTCATTACATGTCACCTGCCTTTATCAAAGTTTCGCCACCTGCTAAGGTGTTATCCGGGTAATCTTCAATGGTTGTCTTACCCGCTATGGCAGTGTTTTTACCGATGGTAACGCCATCCGGAATCACGGTTTTTTCGCCAACCGTAACCAAGTTAAAGGCATAGACATCCGGCTTTAGTTTGTTTGGAATGTTGTCTTCGCCCGCACCGAGCACACAATTTTCTCCAATTATCGAACCCTCTGCAATAATTGCACGGTCAAGAACGGTATTTTTACCAATTCTCGCAGAATTCATAATAATCGAATCACGCACTACAGCGCCTTCCTCAATGACAACATCCGAACCAATCACAGAGCTATGGACTTCTCCATAAATCTCACAGCCGTCACCCATAATGGCTTTGTCAATCACAGCATCTCCTGCAATATACTGTGGACGAATCCATTCGTTACTTGTGTAAATCTTCCAAAACTCTTCGTACAGGTTAAATACCGGAATCAAGTCAATCAATTCCATATTTGATTCCCAGTACGAACCAAGCGTACCAACATCCTTCCAGTATCCATTGTACTCAAAGGCAAAAATGCGGTCGCCCCTTTCGTGGCAGTAAGGTAAAATATGTTTACCAAAGTCACAGCCCTTCTGGTCTTTCAACTGAATCAGGGCTTCTTTTAACACCGGCCATGAGAATATGTAAATTCCCATAGATGCCAGATTACTGCGTGGATGCTCCGGTTTTTCCTCAAATTCCAAAATACGATGGGTATCATCTGTAATACAGACACCAAACCGGCTTGCCTCTTCAATCGGCACCGGTATCGTCGCCATCGTAATGTCCGCGTGATTTGCCTTATGGAAATCAAGCATTACCTGATAATCCATCTTGTAAATATGGTCACCACCAAGAATTAATACATAATCCGGGTTGTAATACTCCATATAATTCAAGTTCTGGTAAATCGCATTTGCGGTTCCGGTGTACCACTCGCTGCTTGTGCTTCTCTCATACGGCGGCAGGATTGACACGCCCCCAATATTGCGGTCAAGGTCCCATGGAATTCCAATGCCGATATGAGTATTCAGCTTCAACGGCTGATACTGTGTCAGCACTCCAACGGTATCGACTTCCGAGTTGATACAATTACTCAACGGAAAATCAATGATTCGATACTTTCCCCCAAAAGCAACAGCAGGTTTTGCTACATTTGCAGTCAAGACCCCCAGTCTTGACCCTTGCCCCCCAGCAAGTAACATGGCTATCATTTCTTTTTTGATCATGTTATCACCCCTGTTGTTAATATTGTAAAATAAGTATACCACATTGTTTAAGTTTTGTGAATATTTTTCACAAAATATTTTCTTATGATTCTTTGATTTTGTACATTTTGCACAAATATCGTGTGAAAATCTTAAGCATATTCACCTTTTTCCTTGTATTTTCTCCCCTGTCTATATATAATGAATCTGAGGAAACATAATTTTGTTTCCAAATAATAGAAGGAAGGGTGTCATTTATGTACGAAATCGACTTTACACATCCGGGAAAGATTCATTTTATTGGAATTGGCGGCATTAGTATGAGCGGGTTCGCCGAGCTGCTTCATTCCATGGGCTTTACCATTACCGGTTCCGACTGGCATGAAAGCAAAATCACAAAACATTTGGAATCTCTCGGCATACAAGTAGTATATGGACAAAAAGAAGAGAATATTACAAAAGATATCGATTTGGTTGTCTATACCGCAGCAGTTAAAAAGACCAATCCGGAATATCAGGCGGCTGAAAAATTAAATCTTCCGCTGATGGAGCGCGCAGTTATGGTTGGGCAGGTAATGAAAAATTATTCTTCCGCCATTGCTATTGCAGGAACACACGGAAAAACAACGACCACTTCGATTGCTTCCCACATCTTTTTGGCAGCAAACCTTGACCCGACAATTTCCGTCGGCGGTATTTTAGAAGCAATCGGCGGCAACATCCGCATCGGCCACTCCAAGCATTTCATTACGGAAGCTTGTGAATACACGAATAGTTTTCTTCACTTTTTCCCTACTGTGGGAATGATACTTAATATAGAAGAAGACCATATGGACTTTTTCCATGACCTGGCAGATATCCGTCACTCTTTCCATTTGTTTGCAAAACGGATTCCGGAGCATGGCACGTTAATTATCAATGCTGATATTGAAAATTATGAAGAAATTACAGAGGGGCTTTCCTGCCGTGTTATCACATATGGATTAGAAAATAAGGACGCTGATTTTACAGCTGAAAACATCACTTACAATGACCTTGGATGCGGCACCTTTGACGCTGTCGTACAGGGAGAAGCAAAGGGGCATTTCCATCTGTCCGTAGTCGGCAGACACAACGTTTCCAATACCCTTGCCTGCTTAGCATTAGCTTCTCTTTATGGTATTGATGACGGCACCGTCCAGAAAGCATTGACTACATTCCACGGCGCAGACCGCCGCTTTGAATACAAAGGTGAGAAAAACGGATTTACCATTATTGATGACTATGCTCATCACCCGACGGAAATCCGAGCAACACTCACAGCAGCGAAAAATTATCCGCACAAAACGTTATGGTGTGCCTTCCAGCCGCACACCTACACACGTACCCGCGCCTTTTTAAAGGATTTTGCCTCTGCCCTTTCTCTGGCAGATAAAGTAATCTTAGCAGACATTTATGCGGCACGTGAAAAAGACCCGGGAGATATTTCTTCTGCTGACCTTGCAAGAGAATTGGAAAAACTCGGAAAGGAAGTTCACTATTTACGCAGTTTTGACGAAATCGAAAAATTTATTTTAAAAAATTTAGTCAACGGCGACCTGTTGATAACTATGGGTGCCGGAAACATAGTAGAAATTGGTGAAAATCTTCTGAACAACTAAGTTATGAACGTTATCCACAACCTTATCAACATTCAGTCGAAAGATACGGTTGTGGATATTTTTTTGTTCAAAAAAAAATGTGAATAAATTGCATTTTTTACTTGACAAGCTCAGCCAACGTAATTTCGGCACATTGGCCCACTCTTTCTACCAGAATAGTCTGTTTGTGGTTTTGTTATGAACATTATGCACATTATCAACAGATAAATTCTACATGAAATGTATGCACATTTGCAATTTGCAACTGTTTTTTCTTTGTGATATACTCATCCTTGCTGACAGGTAAAAAATACCTGATGGAGAAAGGGAATGAGTTTTATTATGGGATTTACAATTTCCACAACATCGAATTGCGGACTCACTTTGATTTCCAATTCATTTATTCAAAATCATATGCCATCTGCAAATGGCAATTTCGTGAAAATATATTTGTATCTGGTTATGCTCTGCCAGCATGCCGACACCGCAGGTAATTCATCCATTGATGCTCTTGCCGATTGTTTCGAATGCACAGAAAGTGACATTTTGCGTGCACTGCGTTACTGGCAGAAAGAAGGACTTCTTTCTTTCACAGAGCAAAATGGCGAGATTACTTCGATTGTTCTTTCTACTGACGCCGCAGACACTGCGTCAGCAGTTACGGCAGAAAGAGAACCGGATATCGATGCTTCACCGGTAGCGGAAGAAACCGTTGTACCCGACGGCATCTCCATTCCGAACCGCCAGGAGTATACTCCTTTACAAGCGGAAGCACTGATGAAAGATATTGAAATCAGCGAGGCGATTTCGCAGGCAGAAAAGATACTTGGCACGACCCTTTCCACCACACATCTGCAAATGATTTTATATTTTATGTGTGACATCGGATTTTCACAGGAGATGATTGCTACCCTGTACCGCACGGCACACAGCCGCGGAAAGACTTCACCAAAGTATATGGAGGCAATTGGTCTTACATGGGCGAAAAAAGGGATTACAACGCCGGAGGAAGCAAAGGATGAGTCTTCTGCTTTTTCAGGTCTTTATCATGTCGTAAGCAAAGCACTTGGCTTAAATCGCTCCCTTGCTCCGGCAGAACGTGAAATCATTGATACATGGAGTGATTACGACTTCTCGGATGAAATTATTGAGCAGGCATGTAAGCGTACGGTTTTGCAGACCGGTGGCACAAACTTAAATTACATAACAAGTATATTAAAGGACTGGCACAAGAAAGGTGTCCTCACCCTTGCGGACATAGAAAAATGCGACAAGTCATTTCAGCAGAAGAAAAAAACCGGAGAGCAGAAAAACTCTGCCACACAGCAAAAAAGAAACCAATTCCAGAGTTTTCCTCAAAGAGAGTATTCCAAAGAGGATTACAGTTCACTGGAAAAACAGTTACTGCGCAATGTGCAGGCATAAAACAAACGAAAGGATCCATTTATTATGCTTTTGACCAACAGTCAGTACGAGCATCTGATGTCCCATTACTATCATCAGCAGCTCAAGGACAATTTCATCCTGAAAAAGCGCATGAAGGAAGTCTATGATGCGATTCCCCAAATGAACGAATTGGAAAACCGGATTCGTACACTTTCGGTGCAGCACGCTGCCTCTCGTTTGAAAGGACAAACCGATTCGATTGACCTAGATGCCGAGATTGATAAAATCACAAAGCAAAAAGAAGCCCTGCTTTTGCAGCACGGTTACCCGGCGGACTACCTGAAACCGGTCTACGAGTGCGCTGACTGTAAGGATACCGGCTATATTGATGGCAGGAAATGCCACTGTTTTGAAAAACTGATTGTTCAGTATTTGTACTCACAGTCAAATTTGAAAGACGTTTTGGAACATGAGAATTTTTCTCATTTTAATTTGAATTTTTACCCGGATGACTACACCGAAGAGGCAACCGGCGAAACACCGCGTGACAATATGCGACATGTCTTAGAAACCGTGAAATCCTATTTATCCGGTTTTTCGGACACACCGGGAAATCTTCTGTTATACGGCAACACCGGTGTCGGTAAAACTTTTTTAACAAACTGTATTGCAAAAGAGCTTTTAGACAAGTCTCATACCGTTGTGTACTTGACTTCTCTAAAACTATTTGATATTTTAGAATCGTGCAAATTTGACCGGGACTTACCACAGACCCGGAAAAATGCTTCGCTTTCTTATTTATTAAGCAGCGATTTACTGATTATCGATGATTTGGGAACAGAATTAAACAATAGTTTTACTTCCTCTCAGCTTTACCACTGCATCGATACACGATTAACAAACCACCGTTCCACGATTATTTCAACAAACTTGTCGTTTGATGATTTACGGGAACGCTACAGCGAGCGGATTTTCTCCCGGATTACAAGTAATTATACGTTATTAAAAATCACCGGCGATGACATTCGTTTGAAAAAGGCAATTATGCAACATTAAGTATGTTTTTCTTTCTGTTGCTGCAAACTATAAACCTACAACACAATATTTACACGGAGGACTTTAATCATGAGTCAAAAAGATTTGTCGAAAACAATCCCTTATGGAGACCTTGGTATTATTCCATTGGAGAGCAGCAAAGCAATCGGAAAAAAAGTGGATGATTACATTGTTGGCTGGAGAAATGAAGCCGATGTAGATTCTTCCATTCATTTTACCAATTACAAAAGGGATTCTTACATCATCGATGCCGTATGCCCACGTTTTGGGTCCGGTGAAGCAAAGGGTATCTTAAATGAATCCGTCCGCGGAAAAGATGTATACCTTCTTGTTGATGTATGTAACCACAGTTTAGCTTACACAGTATGTGGACAGGTTAATCATATGTCACCGGATGACCATTTTCAGGATTTGAAACGTATGATTGCCGCAATCAGCGGAAAAGCAAGACGAATCACTGTTATTATGCCTTTCCTGTATGAAAGCAGACAACACAAACGCAGTTCCCGCGAATCGTTAGACTGCGCTTTGGCACTTCAGGAACTGACCGCTATAGGCGTTGACAATATTATCACTTTTGACGCACATGACCCTCGCGTACAGAATGCAATTCCATTAAAGAGTTTTGAAACTGTACAGCCAACATATCAGTTTATTAAAGCCCTTTTGAAAAATGTACCGGACATTCATATGAAACCGGAAAACATGATGATTATCAGCCCGGACGAAGGTGCTATGGGACGTGCAATTTACTTTGGTAACGTAGCCGGTGTTGATGTAGGAACCTTCTACAAACGCCGTGATTACACAAAAATTGTTGAAGGACGTAACCCGATTATTGCACATGAATTCCTCGGTGCTGATGTTTCCGGTAAGGACGTTGTCGTGATTGACGATATGATTTCCTCCGGTGAAAGCATGATTGACGTTGCAACTGAATTGAAGCGCCGCAATGCAAACCGTATTTTCGTTGCTTCTACTTTTGGTCTGTTCACAAACGGTCTGGAGAAGTTTGATGAAGCTTATAAGAGTGGTCTGATTTACCGTGTCATGACGACAAACTTAGTATATCAGCCGGAAGAACTGTTACAGCGTGAGTATTACATCAATGTTGATATGAGCAAATACATTGCTCTCCTTATCGATACTTTAAATCATGATTCCTCAATTGCGGAATACTTAAATCCAACCGAGCGTATCGAGCGCATCCTGAAGAAATATCATCAGGAACACTAATAGAAACGTGTGTCGCAAGGCGCACCTATTAAAAAGCCTGTCAAGCATTTGCCTGACAGGCTTTTTTTAGCTCTTATTTTTTATTCCGCACCCTCTGCTGCCGGGTCTGCTGCCGGGTCTGCCGGAGGCTCTGTCGCAGCCGGTTCCGCTGTTGCCGGAACTTGTGTCGCCGGTACCTGCGTGGCCGGTGGTTCCGTAACCTGTGTATCCGTTCCATCATCCGGATCCACATCAACGTCATTATCATTCGAATCTGCCGGGTCCGTATCTACACTTCCACCACTTCCGGTATCTTCCTGTGGAGTCGTATAACCACTACTGCTGCCACCACCGGAACTTCCCGATGATAACTCACCCAAATCAAATTCTTTTACATCTAAGTCTTTATGAATCTCATTCATGTACTCATGCCAGATTCGTCCCGGATAAGTCGAACCATACAAATCGGCAACTGTTTTCGGCGAATCATAGCCAACCCAGACTGCCGTTGTATAATATGGTGTAAAACCACAGAACCAGCCGTCTTTTTTATCATTGGTTGTTCCGGTCTTACCGGCACTTGGCTGTCCATTATCAAGGCCAAGACCACGTGCCGTACCACGTTTGATTACACCGGTCAGGATATCAACCATCGCATGTGCTGAATCCTTCTTGTAAACACTCTTTTGCTCGACTTTATCGGAAACAATTTCATTTCCATCGGAATCTAAAATTTTCACAATGCACGTTGGTTCCCGGTACTTTCCGTCATTTTCCAGTGTTGCATAACCGGATGCCATCTCCAACGTACTGGTACCGTATGTCAATCCGCCAAGGGATGCCGACAAGTAGTAATCCGACTTCACGATTTTGGAATAATTCATATCCAATAAATACTGCAAGCCAACTTCCGGTTTTAACTTCTCAAACAGCTGCCATGCAACCGTATTCAAGGACTGCTCCACCGCAAAACGAAGCGAAACATAACCGTAGTAACGTCCACTACTATTTGACGGACCGCCCTTAAACTTATAATCATGTACGGTCGTGCTTGCCGTTGAACCACGCTCCAAAGTCGGTGTATAAACAATCAACGGCTTAATTGAACTACCCGGCTGACGGTAAGACTGGTACGCACGGTTTAGGGAAAGTCCTTCCGTCTCCTGGCTTCGTCCGCCCACCAGTGCAACAACACGTCCGGTCTTATTATCGATACATACTGCCGAACCCTGCATTTTGTAGGTTCCGTTTGTCTCTTTATCCTTAAATCCGGACAAATTATGATTGACTGCTTTTTGCAGTTTTTTCTGTTTCTTCAAGTCAAAAGATGTATAAATCTTATATCCTTTATTCAAAAGCATCTGCTGAGCCGTCGAGTACGCATCATCATACTCCGTCTCATAGGTCTCTCTTTCTTCCTTATCCGCAAATGAATTTTTAAACTCAAATCCATTCTTTTTCATCAACTCGCGAATCGCACAGTAAGAAACAAACGTCTGGATGTAATCTCGTTTCTGCACTTCCTGAATATTCAGTTTAATTTCTTCCTGGTACGCCTCATCGTAATCCACCTTCGTAATCACGCCATCATCTAACATCTGGTCCAAAATACGATTTTTACGTTTGACCGTGTTATCAAAATTTTTCAATGGGTTATAAAGGGTTGGATTATTTGGAATAGAACACAAAAAGCATAACTGCCCAAGTGACAATTCCTGACAGCTCTTTCCGAAATATCCGCGTGCCGCCGCCTCAATTCCATAGTAACCATTTGCATAATAAATGGTATTTAAGTAAAATTCCAGAATCTGGCTTTTGGTATACTTCTTTTCCAGCTCAAGCGCAATAAAAATTTCCTTTATTTTACGCTCATACGTCTTCTCCGTCGAGAGGAAAACACCGCGTGCTAACTGCTGGGTAATTGTCGATGCTCCCTGTGTTTTCTCACCGTTGTTCTTAATCAATGCAAGAACCGCACGCATAATACCTTTGGCATCAATTCCGTTATGTGAGTAAAATTTTTTGTCCTCGGTAACAATTGCTGCATCTTTTACCGCCTTTGGTATTTTGTCCAAGGTAAGGTAATAGGAGTCTTTTTCTCCCTTTAATTTTGCTATCTCTTTGCCCTTATTGTTATACACAATCGACGTCTCGGATGAACGGAATGTATCTATGGACGACTCTTTCACAAGCGCAACCGCGTCATCCTGCATTGCGAAAATGTCTTTTCCATATTTGAAATAAAAGATAATTCCGCCGACTAATATTGTGAGCAGAAACAAAAGCAATACCATTTTAAACCCAAGCCAAAACTTAGGATGTTTCCGCTGTTTTTTGTTTTTTCTAGCCATCTTTACCTCCATTTCTCCCGCTTTATACTACGTGGACGCTTTGACTTATGTATCATCATACCACATTTAGCGTATCTTGGAAAGAATTTCTTTATGCAGAGCCCCTGCACGGTGTTCCCATGTATGCGACTTCTTCGCCGTCTCATACGCCGCTTTCTGCATGCACTCCCATTTCTTTCGATTTTCTAAAATCCCCTGCACCATATCCGGCAGGCATTCAAGTGCATCCAGTTCATAAAAGAAAATATCCTCTCCATCAAGTAAATTTTCTGCCAAATACCGGCTCCAGTCGGTAAAACATACAGCGCCGTTTAACATCGAATTAAATACGCGGTCATGTGCGCCATCCTTAAACCACGGCATTACATTCAAAGAAACTTTCGCCTTGCTTAACGCCTGCAGACACGCCAGTGAATCAACGCCACCCTCTTTTATCAGATTTTCCGGATGTTCACAGGGAAGAAATTCCCATCCAGCTCCAAAACAATGCACGGAAACACCGGCATCCACAAGCGTCTGCACCACTTTTCCACGAAAATAATTGCGCACATACAAATCGATCATAATCATATTTGGCATCATTTCTTTTACACCGTCTTCGGTAATATCCTCAACCTCGGAAAGCAGATGCTCACGAATTCCGATATCCATCCCCAGATGTGGATGTTTCTTAAAATCCTCAATAATTCCGTAATAAAAATCGGCATACTCTTTGCCATGTCTCTCAATCGTTGGTTCAAATTTAGAAAGCGGCGTGTAATTTCCGGTAAATACAACGTCATATGGGCGTTCTTCCCACTTAGGCAGCGTATCTTCTTCCCATAAAGACGTTCCCGCCAGCGGTAAAAACGGACCCCGCTTAATTTCCGGAAAATAATACTGCAAATAAGCTTCATGCTCTCTGTCAATCGAAATCTGGCAGTAGTCTTTTGGCAAAAATGGCAGAAATTTATGATAGTAAAACGGATGGTCTACCACAATATTGATAACCGGTATTTTTCTGTCATCAAACAAATGAATTCCCTTGCAGTCAATAAAATATCCCTCACCACAGCAGCCGTCAAAATTAAACGTCACTGCCGCTGTTGCCTCCGGTTTGGCAAACAAAAGCAATTCGGCAAGACTATCATACGATTTACACTGGTCAAAGTAAAACACTTCATATCCCAATTTACTAAAAGTCTTCCCAAGCTGCTCACTAAAAAAACTTAATGTTTCAATTCCCTTGGTAAATAAAATAATTCGTTCGATTTTCATACTGCCTCCGCTATTGATTAAATATGATCAAATGCCTTCTGTCACAAAGAGGGTATTCCGATTTTACAATCAAAATACCCTCTTTCTTATCTTGTTTATTTTACCTTACGGCAAATCAATTTCTGAATATTCTTTCGGTGGCAGTGCAGTTGTTGAATCCTTAACAAACTTGCGCACAGCCTGTGCCGCTTTCGGTATCGCAATATTCGTACCAACACCGGCAACACAGCCACCCGGACAGCCCATGCCTTCAATCAGACAGCCATCCTTTTTACCGGCCTTCGCCATAAGAAGCATTTTCTGACAGTCGGATAATCCTTCCGCATGCTCAATATAAACTTCCGTTCCCGGATAATATTCGTTAATACAGTTTTCAATGGCATTTGCAACACCACCGGCAACGGCGTAACCACGTCCGGTTCCTGTTGCATCATGAATTGGCTCCTCTGCATCATAGGTTTCCATATCAATTCCTTTGGCAGTGAAAATCGCATCCAATTCTTCAAAGGTAATTACAAAATCCACATCACTTCGTACCGAACGGCGGGAAGCTTCCAGTTTCTTTGCCGCACACGGTCCGACAAATACAATCTTAGCTTCCGGATGACGCTGTTTAATTGTACGTGCAGTCGCTACCATCGGTGTCAGCGCACTTGAAACAGTCTCTACCATATCCGGCAGTGTTTTCTTTGCCAACATCGACCAAGCCGGACAACAGGAAGTCAGCAAAAATGGAAGTTTTCCTGTTTTTACTTCATTTACATAATGTCTTGCTTCCGTAATTGCTCCGATATCTGCACCAAGTGCAACTTCGAACACTTCCGCAAAACCAATTTCTTTCAATGCTGCTTTGATTTTCCAAAGACGGACATCGTCACCAAACTGTCCGATAACCGCCGGAGCCAATTCGGCAATAACCGGTCCCTGCTTCATTGCCTGAATCAACTGGAAAATCTGGGATTTATCTGCAATCGCTCCAAATGGACATGCAGCCATACATTGTCCGCATTTTACGCATTTTTGGTCATCAATCCGGGCACGTCCGCGCTCATCGCTGGAAATGGCTTTCACACCACATGCAGCTGCACATGGACGAACCTTCTTCGCAATTGCATCATAAGGACAGATTGCCTTACATTTTCCACATTTAATACATTTATCTTTATCAATATGAGATTTTCCGTCTACAATGCTGATAGCACCTTTCGGGCAAACCTCTACACAAGGATGTGCCACACAGCCACGGCACTGATTGGATACTTCATATACGTTATCCTCGCACATATCACAAGCCGACGGAATTACCTGCATCAAAGGCGGCTCATAATATTTTTCTGTCACATTACTCTCATCCAATCCACTTGTAACGTGAACCGGTTCGTCATCCGGTCTTAATGAAAGTCCCATCGCAAGACGCACACGCTCCGAGCAGATAGCACGCTCACGGTAAATACTCTCACGGTATAAAGGCGCATCTCCCGGCGTAATTTTATATGGGATTGCCTCGATATCATCATTTATGTTCTGTGAATCAAAAGCGACTTTTGCAACTTCTGTAAACACTTTCTGTCTCAGTGTCTTAATCGGGGTTTCTATTCCTCTCATTCTTGTCCTCCTTGGCGTAATTGATACAAATTCTCATAATCAATGGTAGAATATCATAGTTTCCAAATATTTTCAAGATACTTCCGATACTTCTCTTGTTCTTCTTTTGGTTCCACGATTGAAACACCCTTTCCAATCCCCGCAAGCCAGCCATAAAACTGCTTGCTGACACTGATTTCTACAAATGTCCGAAACTGTGTCTCGGACTCTTTTAAAACAGGAATTTCCTTTCCAAAACGGTCAATTGCAACGCCAATCAGCGAATTATCAAAAACAAGCTGAAGCCTTTTTTTCTCCCCGGCAAACATTCCAAACGTTTTTTTTGAAAAATCCGTGACATCCAGTTTTTGATATGCTGTTTCCCCTTCTCTTTTTCCCTCTTCTCTCTTTAACTGTCGAAGTTTATCTACACGGAAATATTTAATCATCTCTGCTTTGTGGTCATACGCCAGCAGATAATAATTTTCGTCTTCCCACATAAGCATCCATGGAGAAACAAGATAGCGTTCGCCACCGTGCCGCGGCACAAGTTCCTTGTTCTGATTCCATTCGCAGTAAACAAAAGTAACCGGTTGATTTTCATGCATTGCCTGATGAATGTCATCAATCAGATAAAGGGAAGACAAATTTTCTGTTTTCACACGGTCATTGACACAAACTTGACGCTGTAACCGATTTGCCTCATGGCGGCTCGTGAAACGTTCCAACTTCTCAATCAAATTTCTGCTTTGTTTTTGCGTAATAAATTTGGACGCCTGCACAGCATCAACTAAAAGTTTTAACTCCGCCAATTCAAACTCACGGCTTCCCAGATAGTAACCCGCCGGGTTTTTCTGACATACAACATCGTACCCGAGTATCTGCAAAGCTTCCATGTCCGAATAAACACTTTTTCTTTCCGCATGAATACCATTCTGCTTTAAATACGAGATGATTTGCGGCATCGTTACCGGATGTTTTTCGTCACTCTCACTTCGCAGCAGTTCCAAAATATAAAATAATTTGTATTTCTGGTTTGGTGCTTTCGGCATCAGGATTCCTCCTCCCTTGATTCCATTACAATCTGGTCTCGCCCATGCTCTTTTCCATAATAAAGAAGTTCGTCCGCACGGTTAATCGCTTCTTCCATTTTCTCTTCTTCACAGTAAGTTACAATACCAATCGTCAGAGAAATTGAGAATTCCATACCGTTATGTGAAAACTTTTTCGATTTCACATCGTCCAAAAATCCCTGCAAAACTTTTCTCGTCTCATTTACTGTTCCATCAAAACCAATCAAAAATTCTTCGCCACCCCAGCGTGCGGAAAAACCATCTTCACCAACTGCTTTCCGTAGTGCTCCGGCAACATATTTCAGAACTTCGTCACCTTTTTCATGACCATAACTGTCATTGACACTCTTAAAAAAATCGATATCCGCAATCGCAAGTGAAAAACAATCGTTATCTCTACGGTAATCCATCTGAATCTGCGCCGCACGCCGGTTCAGAAGTTTTGTCAATGGGTCACGTGACACCATTTCTTCCAATGAATCACTGACCGCCACTGCATATTCGCCCATTTGCGCCAGTTCGTCGCCTCTCTTTAAAACAATTTCCGGCATTTCATGATGAAATTCTCCATGCGACACTCTGCCAAGAAATCTCTTAATCGCCTGAATTGCCTCCACCATTTTCTGTGCCGAAAGATTGCAGATAAATCCGGCAAGAATTATGATAAACAGGCAGATAATCACATTCCCCTGCGTCATAAATCTCATGGAAGTATTCACAGACTCCGCCGACTCTCCGGCAAAACTAACACCTACAACTTCATTCTCATCATTGCGAATTGGCACATAGTAACCAAAGTATCTGACTCCCATAACGTCAACATTCTGGGAAAAATATTCTTCCCCGTCTTCAATCACTTGTGAAGCAACTTCTTTATCTAAGTGAGAGCCAACCAAACGATTTCCTTTTTTATCAACCAGTGTTGTAAGACATCTCTCATCACCAACAAATACAGTAACATCCGCACCGGTATCATTTTTAATATCGTCTAAAACGCGGTAATCCGATGTAATTTCTGTTTCCCCCTTATAAACCCTATCGTCTTTCTGTGAAAAATCTCCCGCATCCAACACATTATAAATACTAATCAGATTATGAGCGATACCGGACAAACTCTTTTCAATCTCAAATACCATACCTTCATGAACCGAATTCTGACTGTAAAATGTCATGACAACTCCTAAAATTGCAATCGGAATTACTGACATTCGCATGATGGTAAAAATTAGACTTTTCCTTTTTTTTCGCGCCATATCCGACACCCCCTCATTTCCATTGTATACGTTTACTCTTCGTCCTCTTCCGGCAAAGCCATTTTCTGCTCTACCATAACTTTTTCATCCAAGCAGTTAAAAATTCCATCTACAATTGCTTCGTCCGGTTTCTTCGTTATTACACTAACAACCGGGACAACAATCAAACCAGCAATCATTGCTAATGCTCCGGCGTTAATCGGTGATGCAATATAATTGATAAACATGTTAGAAACCGTAATTCCAACTCCGGCAATAAAACTTGCCCAGACAGCCGCTTTTGTCACGCGCTTCCAGTACAGTCCATACAAAAATGGTGCTAAAAACGCTCCTGCCAGAGCACCCCAGCTGATTCCCATAAGCTGTGCAATAAATGCCGGCGGATCAAGTGCAATCACAACGGAAATGATGATAAAGAACGCAAGCAGTATTCTCATCCAGATTAACTGCTTTTTCTCACTCATATCTTTTACAAACAATGGTTTGATAAAATCAAGTGTGAGTGTGGAACTTGACGTCAGCACAAGGCTCGACAAAGTCGACATGGATGCAGACAAAACAAGCACAATGACAATTCCAATCAGAATGTCAGGCAGGCTTGAAAGCATCGTCGGTATAATAGTATCATATGCCACACTGCCATCGGCTGCTTCTGTCACACCGGAAATCTGGCTGAATCCACCAAGGAAATAGCAGCCGCCGGAAACAACTACGGCAAACAACGTCGAAATAATAGTTCCTGTATGTACTGCTTTTTCATCTTTAATGGCATAAAATTTCTGAATCATCTGTGGAAGGCCCCACGTACCCAATGAAGTTAAAATCACAACCCCAAGCAGATTCAATGGGTCTGGTCCAAAGAAAGATGCATAAGCTCCCGGCATTACGTCACTTGGCACATGCGCAAGTTCCTTCACTGCAGCCAAAAATCCGCCATGACCGGAAAGCACTGCCGCAATGACTGCCACAATACCAAATAACATAATAATTCCCTGAATCAAGTCATTCAGTGCAGTCGCCATATAACCGCCCACAATAACATATACACCGGTCAGCACCGCCATCACGACTACACAGATGCGGAAGTCGATATCAAATGCCATACCAAACAAATAGGAAAGACCATTATACACCGATGCGGTATACGGAATGAGGAAAATAAAGGCAATCATCGACGCTGCAACGCGAAGCGATTTACTGCCATAACGTTTTCCAAAGAAATCCGGCATGGTCATGGATTTCAAATGCTTTGTCATAATTCTTGTACGTCGTCCCAATACAACCCATGCAAGCAGAGAACCAAGCACTGCATTGCCAATTCCAATCCAAGTGGAAGCAAGTCCGTATTTGTAACCGAACTGTCCTGCATATCCGACAAATACAACCGCTGAAAAATAAGACGTTCCATATGCAAATGCGGTCAGCCACGGACCAACCGAACGTCCTCCCAACACAAAGCCATTCACATCTGTCGCATGCTTTCTGGAATAAAATCCAATCCCCAGCATCACGGCAAAAAATACCAGTAACAAAATCACCTTAATAACCATAATAAACTCTCTCCTTCGTATGTTATTGCAACTACCCTATTACTCACTATTTTACCATAATTTCGGAGGGGTTTCCATAGTGAGTTTTTTGGTTTCCGTAATTGCGTAGAAAAGCTTTGCGTCTCGTGGGCGCTCTCGCTAATTGAGCTGCGTAGCAGCAGGGGTGCTGAAACTACCAGCACCTCCTGCTGACGCGCTCAAACCCACGAGTCACAAAACTTTTCTACGCAATTACTGGAATCCAAATAAACCGACAAAAACAGTTGTCCCCACATTTCTGCGCTTATTTGGGGTTATTTTCATACTTTTTCTCTTTTTCACCACTCCTCAGCCAGCCTGCATCCTCCTTCTCACCAGCCTCCTCTTCCCCAAAAAAGCAAAAAATAAAAAGAAATCCCCCGAAAAGCTATATTTGCAACGCAAATATCCCGCTTTCGAGGGATTTCTTTTTATTTTTCAGCTAACTGCAACCGAATCAACGATTTTCGCAAGGCCAAATCTGCTCGTGCCATGTTAATATTTTCATCCGCGCTTTTTAAGCGGCGCTCGGCTCTCGCCTTCGCCTCTGCCGCACGATTGATGTCAATTTCCTCCGGCCACTCGCAGGACTGGGCAAGGATTGTAACTTTATCCGGAGTAATTTCCATAAAGCCTTCCAGCACTGCTGCCTCTTTGAGCACGCCTCCCGGCTCGGTAATCGTCATTACACCCGGCGCAACAATCGTCGTAAGCGGAATGTGATCCGCATAGATTCCGATGTCACCTTCCGTCGTCGTAAGTTCCACCATCTCAGCATCTCCGGTATAGAAAATGCGCTCCGGCGAAATCACTTCAAGACGAAATGTTTTACGTTCTGCCATGTTGTAACCACTTCCTTTCCTATCCGCCCGAAATTACTGGCGGCTCTCTTTGTATCGTGCTACAACATCATCAATACTTCCGGCATTTAAGAAATAACCTTCCGGAATCTCATCATGTTTACCATCCAGAATTTCTTTGAATCCCTGAATCGTATCGGACAACTGAACATATTTACCGGGAAGACCGGTAAACTGTTCTGCGACGTTAAATGGCTGCGACAGGAATCGCTGCACTTTACGTGCACGGTTGACAAGCATTTTCTCGTCTTCCGACAACTCGTCCATACCAAGAATGGCAATAATATCCTGTAACTCTTTGTAACGCTGCAAAATTTCCTGAACACCACGGGCAACCTGATAATGTTCTTCACCCAGCACACGAGGGTCCAACATACGGGATGTTGAAGCCAGCGGGTCTACCGCCGGGTAAATACCAAGTTCTGCAATGGAACGCTCCAATACAGTTGTCGCATCCAAGTGGGCAAAAGTCGTCGCCGGAGCCGGGTCTGTCAAGTCATCGGCCGGCACATAAACCGCCTGAACGGATGTAATCGAACCGCTCTTTGTCGAAGTGATTCGCTCCTGCAAAGCACCCATCTCTGTCTGCAGTGTCGGCTGGTAACCTACCGCACTCGGCATACGTCCTAAAAGCGCTGAAACCTCAGAACCTGCCTGTGTAAAACGGAAGATGTTGTCAATGAACAAAAGCACATCCTTTCCACCTTTGTCACGGAAATATTCTGCCATCGTAAGTCCGGCAAGACCTACTCGCATTCTCGCTCCGGGCGGCTCATTCATCTGTCCAAACACCATGGTTGTTTTATCAATTACGCCGGACTCAATCATTTCATAGTACAAATCATTTCCCTCACGGGTACGCTCACCAACACCGGTAAATACCGAATATCCACCGTGCTCTGTAGCAATGTTTGTAATCAACTCCTGAATGAGTACCGTTTTACCTACACCGGCACCACCAAACAAACCAATTTTACCACCCTTCTGATATGGGCACAAAAGGTCAATTACTTTAATACCGGTTTCCAAAATCTCCGATTCGGTAGACTGCTCTTCAAAAGAAGGTGCTTTTCTGTGAATCGGATCATACTCTTTTACTTTTGGCGGCTCTTTTTCATCAATTGGCTCGCCGAGAACATTAAACATACGTCCTAATGTTTCTTCACCTACCGGCACACAAATCGGAGCTCCCGTTGCCACTGCTTCCATGCCGCGGACCAGACCATCCGTTGGTCCCATGGCAATACAGCGAACGGTATCATCACCCAAATGCTGTGCCACCTCAACTACAAGCTTATCCCCATCCTGTCGTTTGATGTGGATTGCTTCATTAATCTCAGGCAGGTTTCCATCCTGAAAACGAATATCCAGTACGGCTCCAACAATCTGGGTAATTACGCCGAGACTTGTCTTACTATTCTCTGCCATTTTCTACCTCCTAACTTATCGCTGACGCACCAGCAACAATCTCTGTCAATTCCTGAGTAATTGCAGCCTGTCTTGCACGGTTATACTGCAATCCCAAGGTATCAATCATCTCCTCTGCGTTACTTGTTGCAGAATCCATCGCCTGCATACGCGCACCATTTTCACTGGCCACCGCTTCCACGAGCGCACCAAAGATTAGGCTGTTTACATACAAAGGAATGATATAACCCAGAGTTTCTTCCTCCTCCGGCTCATAATTCATCTGTGCCACAGCACCCTTATCCTTCTCATCCTCTTCCTGTGCATTCTCCTTGATATCATCCTCTGCAAATGGAAGAATTTTAATCAAAGTAGGGATTTGTGTCACGGTATTTTTAAATACCGTATACGCTAAATACACTTCATCAATGTCACCATTTTCCAACGCACCAATCACGGTCTTTCCAATGCTTACCGCATCTCCAAACAACGGATTGTTAATCACCTCGGAAAAATCACCCTGACAGGTATACCCCTGCCTCACAAGGCTTTCCAAGCCTTTTCTTCCAACCGGAAAAATAATCGTATTTTCTCGGTCAAAATCACCTTTGGTAACTAACTTGACAAGATTGGAATTGTAACCGCCCGCCAGTCCACGGTTTGACGAAATTACAATCACACCTTTTTTGCATGGTTCATCCGGATTTTTCTCTCGTTTTCCGGGATATCTCACGGTGCCGGATTTGGCAAGCATACCCGAAACCGTCTCATACATTTTGTTAAAATAAGGCTGTGTTTCTTCTGCTCTTCCCTTCGCTTTTTGAAGTTTTACAGTCGAAACCAGTTTCATTGCCTTTGTAATCTGAGAAGTGCTTTGTATACTTTCTTTTCTTCTTTTGATGTCCCTCATTGAGGCCATAGCATCACACCTCTCTTTTATTTCTCATGAATAAAATTGCGTTTATATTCCTCAATCGCCTGAATCAATTTCTTCTCTGTCTCTTCACTGATTTGTTTCTCATCGCGGATGGCAGCCGGTACTTCCGGATACTTTTCATCCACAAAACGGAACAAACCTTTTTCAAACGCAAGGACGTCTTCTACCGCAATATCCAAAAGATACTGTTTTGTCGCTGCATAAATGATAATAACCTGATACCATACTGGCAGCGGCGCATACTGATCCTGCTTTAAAATTTCACGGATTCTTTCACCCTGGTCTAACTGGCGTTTTGTGTCGGCATCCAAATCGGAGCCAAACTGGGAAAATGCGGCCAGCTCGCGGTACTGTGCAAGCTCGATACGAATCGGTCCCGCAATCTTTTTCATTGCCTTAATCTGTGCCGAACCACCAACTCGGGATACGGACAGACCCGGATTTACCGCCGGACGGAAACCGGAGTTAAACATCTCGGTCTCTAGATAAATCTGACCATCTGTAATCGAAATTACATTAGTCGGAATGTATGCTGATACGTCACCTGCCTGTGTCTCAATAATCGGCAGCGCCGTCAAAGAACCGCCGCCTAATTTATCTGACAATTTTGCTGCACGCTCCAAAAGACGGGAATGCAGATAAAAGACATCGCCAGGGAAAGCCTCACGTCCTGGTGGTCTGCGAAGAAGCAGCGAAAGGGTACGATAAGCAGCCGCATGTTTGGTCAAATCATCATAAACGATAAGAACATCCTTGCCGCTCTCCATCCACTCTTCACCAATCGCACATCCTGCATATGGCGCAATATACTGAAGTGGTGCTAACTCACTTGCAGTCGCTGCTACAACCGTTGTATAATCCATCGCACCACTCTCTTCGAGTGTCTTTACAATATTCGCAACCGTTGATGCTTTCTGTCCGATTGCTACATAAATACAAAGTACATCCTGGTCTTTCTGGTTAATGATGGTATCAATCGCAATTGCCGTTTTACCGGTCTGACGGTCACCGATAATCAACTCACGCTGACCTCTTCCGATTGGAACCATAGAGTCAATCGCCTTAATACCTGTCTGCAGCGGTGTATCTACCGACTTACGGGAAATAACACCTGATGCCACACGCTCAATCGGACGAATCTTATCCGTATTTACCGGACCTTTACCATCAATTGGCTGTCCGAGCGCATTCACAACGCGGCCTAACATTGCGTCGCCAACCGGCACCGTTGCCACACGTCCTGTCGTCTTAACCATGTCACCTTCGTTAATGTTTGCCGAATCACCAAGTAAAACCGCACCAACATTATCTTCCTCTAAGTTCATGACCATTCCGTACACTTCATGCGGGAACTCTAACAGCTCACCCTGCATTGCCTTCTCCAGTCCATGAATACGGGCAATTCCATCGGCAACCTGAATTACCGTTCCTACATTGGCAACTTCAAACTCCGTACTATATTTTTTTATTTCTTCTTTAATGACTGAACTAATTTCTTCCGGTCTTAAATTCATGTTTCCAACACACCTTCTTTCTGAAAGCCGCCCGTCTAATTTGACAGCCTTACTTTACTCAAATCTCTTGTCATCGCATCCAGTTTTGCACGGATACTGTTGTCAAGAACTTGGTTGCCAATACGAATCACGATGCCGCCAAGCAGACTTTTATCAATTTCGTAGTCCACCGACAAAGTTTCGTACTCGCTCACCTCAAGAAGTTTTTGTTCAATTTTCTTTTTTTGTTTCTCCGATAGTGGCATCGGCGTCTGAATCTGAACTTTTCCTATCTTTTTGTATGCCATGGCACATTCATTAAAATATGCTAACACAGGGATTAGTTCTCCGATTCTTCCTTTTTTTACAAGAACATGCAAAAGTCCCATCATGTCCTGGGACAGTTCCTTTTGAAAAACCTCCTGCAGCACATCCATCTTTTTTTCCATCGTCATTTCAGGATGTTCCAAAATCGCCATGAAATCCGGATTTTCCGAAAGCACCTGCTTCATCGCACGCGTTTCGTCCCAGAGTTCATCCACACGATTTTCTTCTACCGCAAGAGAAAACAAAGCATCGCCGTACACTTTTGAAACTAACTTTGCCATGTCGAATCCCCCATTTCATTGCATGTCTCTTCAATCAACTTGGCCTGTGCCTCTTCACTGATGGATTCTGACACCAGTTTGCCAGCCATCATAGAAGCCACCTGAACCATTTCCTGTTTCATTTCATCACGGACTTTATCCTTTTCAAGTGCCACTTCTTTCTCTGCACGTGCCAGAATACGATGTGCTTCATCGCCGGCCTCATTTACAATTTCACCCGCACGCTCTTTTGCTTTTTGGCGAGCCTGTGAAATCAATTCTGTGGATTCATCATCCACCTTTGCCAGTTTGTCATCATACTCTTTCTTCATGGCAAGTGCCTCATCTTTAGCGGATGCCGCCTCCGAAAGCTGGCTCTCTATATAATCCTTTCTCTTTTGAATCAGCTTGCGTGCCGGATTAAACAAAAGATACGATAAAAGGATAAACAATGCCAGCATGGCAACTAACGTAATGCATGTATCAAATAACGTCTGCGGGTCAAGTCCAAATATTCTTGGATCCAATTACAGTCCCTCCTTTCTTACAATTTTCGGATGGATTGCATTATACTCCAAATGGATTTACAAACAGCAGAATCATGGCTACAACCAGACCATACAAACCGGTTGTCTCGGCTACTGCCTGTCCAAGAAGCATGGTTGACATAATCTCACCACGGGCACCCGGGTTACGTCCTACGGCACTTGCACCATATCCGGCTGCAATACCCTGTCCAACACCAGGTCCGATACCTGCGATAACTGCTAATCCTGCACCAATTGCTGATGCTGCATGTACTAAATCTGCTCCTGAAATATTCATATCTTTTCCTCACTTTCTGCGCTTATGCGCGATAAAATTAATCATCCAAATCTGCGGCATTCGCAATGAATACCATTGTCAGCATAGCGAATACATACGCTTGCAATGCGCCGGCAAATACATCCAGATAAGCGTGTAGTGCAGCCGGCCAGACCCACAAAAGGAACTTAGGAAGAAGTCCGTAGATCAACGCCATCATCATGGTTCCCGATAAAATATTGGCAAACAGACGAAGTGACAGAGATACCGGTGTGGCAAATTCACTAATTACATTAATCGGGAAAAACAAGAAAATCGGTTCAAACAAACCTTTGAGTTTCCCCCACTTCTGCCATTTGATTCCCTGATACTGAATCATAACAAAAGTGATTAATGCCAGTGGAAGTGTCGTACCATAATCCGCAGTCGGTGGTCTGAGTCCAAAAAGCCCGGACAAATTACATGTCACAAGGAACATGAAAATCACGCCAATATAGTTTTTGAACTTTGGCGCCAGCGTCTTTCCCATGTTGCTCTTAACCAGATTGTCAAGGGTTTCCACTAAAAGCTCAATGACATTTAAAAATCCGGTCGGCGCTTTCGTCGGGTCTGCTTTTTTGATTTTACGATTTGCTGCAATCGCAAAAATAATCAGAGCCGCCATAACGATAGCCAGACATATATGGGTCGTCGTGATGTACACCGTCACGCCGCCAATATGAATCGGCAGATGCCCATATACATAAAAATCTACTCCATCCACGCTCTCACTCTCCTTTCCTATAATAATTTCTTTTTACGAAGTCTTATTTTTTCCATCCATGGAACCATAAGTGCTGCTGCCTTTCTTGCAAGCAGCCCCGCCAAAACGGTATATGGCATAACCCATTTTGAAAGAAAAAAACTTCCTACAAGCACTCCGATTTCAATGGCGCTCCGTACAAGCCCCATCGCTCTGGAGTGACTTACTGCCTTTTTTTCCGGAAGGTCTAACTCAATGTCAATGCTCCGGTATAAATGAACCATAAGTCCACTCGCCGTGATACTACCAGCGATTTCTCCCAAAGCATACGATAACGGCTCCGGCACAAAAAAGATGCCGCCAAGAATTACCACAATGGCAAGAATCCATATGCCGATTATGACTTCCCATAAACTAATCTTCGCCGTCTCCATCCTGTTTTCCTTCCTGTGTTTCCTTTTTTGTACTGCCCGGGTGATACTGTCCGGTCAATACAAGCATACTGCGAAGCGATGCCAAAATCCCGATAAACATCATGATTACCATAAAACATTTGGTACCAAAAAGCTTGTCTAAGCCATAGCCAATCAGCAGGCTGACACTCATGCAGACCATCATCGACAATCCAATCTGCATAATCATCGATAAAGCATGTATGATTTCTCTCCGGTTTTTCGCTTCGTCACGTTTTCTCATAATTCTCTCGCCTTCTTCACGCATGCCATCTGTCCTTCTATGACAGCACTGCGCAGTCCCTTTTCCTCTAAGACACGAACTGCCTCAATCGTCGTTCCCGCCGGTGAGCAGACCATATCTTTTAATTCGCCCGGATGTTTTCCGGTCTCAAGCACCATCTTAGCACTTCCGTACACCGTCTGTGCCGCCAGTTCATAAGCCATGGCACGCGGCATACCATCCGCCACAGCCGCATCCGCCATTGCCTCAATAAACATAAATACGTAAGCCGGCGAACTGCCACTGACACCAATCACGGTATCAATCATATTTTCAGAAACTTCTGCAACCACACCAAAACTTTCAAATATAGTAATTGCCGTTTCTCTCTCTTCTTTTGCAACCGATGGATGAAAACACATCCCGGTTGCTCCCGCTAACACAAGTGCCGGTGTATTTGGCATCGTGCGTACTATTTTCATAGTCTTTCCAAATAACTTCTCGATATTCGCTATCGTCTGGCCTGCCGCAATCGAAATGACTAACGCATTTTCTTTACAAACCGGTGCAATCTCCGGAATCACATCTGCAAACTGATACGGTTTTATCGCAAGTACCAGCACATCTGCTTTTTCTGCCACTTCTTTGTTATCTGTTGTTGTCTGCACGCCAAGTTCTTCATGCAATGCATCTAACGCCTCTTTGGTACGTCTCGATACAATAATCTCATCTGCTTTGTACAAGCCTTTTGCCAAAATCCCTTTCAGCATCGCCTGTGCCATATTTCCACATCCAACAAAACCTAACACGTTATTTCACTCCTTATTCTTCAATCATATCAACCCGGCGTTTATGTCTTTCCACACCGGAAAATTCTGTGTCTAAAAAGATGTCTACAATTTTTTCTGCAAGTCCCGGTCCCACGACTCTCGCACCGAAGGCTAAAATGTTGGCATCGTTATGCAGTCTGGTCGCCTCTGCGCTGAAACAGTCACTGCATACGGCTGCACGAATTCCCGGTACTTTGTTCGCGGCAATCGAGATACCAATGCCGGTCCCGCAAATTAAAATTCCTTTGTCACATTCCCCATCAACAATGGCATGTGCTACCTTTTTTCCATACACCGGATAATCTACAGGGTCGGGACTATAACTTCCGTAATCTTTGTAGGAAAGTCCGCGTTTCTCCAAGTGACGCATCACCACCTGTTTCAATTCATATCCTGCCTGGTCGCTGCCTAATGCTATCATATTGTAACACCCTCCTCATATTTTAGTTCCACTGTAATTTTTTCTTCACCCGGTACAATAAATCTTTGAGTTCTAAGTAACATTCCTCATATGCCTCATCCCCGCTTCCATATGGGTCCGGCACATCTGGGTCAAATTCTTTTCCATCTTCTTCCTGCACAAATTCACGAAGTGTGTAAACGTGTTCCGTCACGCCATAATCTTCGAGAACTTTAACTTTTTCGGTAAAATTCATGGTAAGCACAAGTGTTGACTCATCGACCTGTTCTGCATGAAATTCTTCCGACACCTGCTCCTCGCAGGGAACCCCATGATTCATAAGCAGTTCCGTCACCCGCTGGTCTCTCGGTTCCGCAAAAAGTACAACCAGTCCACGTGACATAATCTGCTTCGATTTATCCATCAAAATACTTTTCATAATCCACTCTGCCATTGGACCAAGAAGGACATTTTCCTTCGATACAAAAATAATTTTTGTGTAATCCATCCGTATGCCTCCTCCAATCACTTATCCGAAAGATACTCAATCTTTTGCCCTGCTGCCTTCAATAAACGGTTCATAATTGCCTCGCTCCGGTCATCATCCGCAAAACTCTCAGAAAAAATAACCGAAACCCCCATATGGTCAAATTCGCGTAATGCACGGTATAACCCCTGCTCAATGGTATGTTCATTCCGCGATCCCGCTGACACAACTTGTCCATGTGTATAACAAGACAACGTTTCATCCGCAGCAAGAATCCCCACTTTTTCTTTTGGATATTCCGCCGCAAGTTCTTCAATCCGGCGGATAACGGCTTCCTTTTTTCCCTGAATCACTGTCATCGACGCCTTCGGCGCGTAATGTCTGTACTTCATACCCGGTGCTTTCGGCTTTACCGATTGGTCTAATCCGGATAAACCGGCATCCATCTGTACCGTACCAATCACCTTGGCAATCATATTTTTTGTAATATGTCCCGGACGCAGAATCGTCGGCGTCTCTTCTGTGACGTCAATAATCGTCGATTCCACACCGATTCCAACCAGACCGCCATCGATAATCATATCAATGCGTCCCCACAAATCTTCTTTTACATGTTCTGCCGTCGTCGGGCTTGGTCTGCCTGACGTATTTGCACTCGGTGCCGCCACCGGCACGCCGGCACTTTCAATCAACTGTCTGGCTCCCTCATGTGAAGGCATCCGGACAGCTACCGTATCAAGTCCACCGGTTGTCTCATAAGGCACAGCTTTTGTCTTTTCAAAAATAAGTGTCATCGGTCCCGGCCAGAATGCATCCATAAGTTTTTCTGCCGTTTCCGGTATCCGTGCGGCAATTGCGTCAAGTTCTTCTCTCTTACTGATATGAAGAATCAGTGGATTATCACTCGGACGCCCTTTTGCCTCATATATTTTTTTGGCCGCCTGCGGGTTAAATCCATCCCCGCCAAGTCCATACACAGTCTCCGTCGGGAAGGCAACCAGCCCGCCCTGCCGTAAAATCTGTGCGGCATGATTCAATTCTCCTTTGTCATACCCTGTTACCGCATCGAAGTAAATCCATTCTGTATCCATATACGATTCCTTCTATCTCGCTTTTTCTCAAATACTCATCTGACTTATCATACCATATTCTGCCTATTTATACAAGAAATTTTCAATGCCCTCTGCAATCCCTTCGACCATCTTTTTTTGATATTTTTCGTCATTTAACAGCCTCTCCTCGTCAGGATTTGACAAAAACCCGCACTCTACGATAACAATCGGACAGCTCACCTTCCGAAGCATATAATAACTGGCATTCGCTTTTTCCACACGGTGGTTTTCTTTGTCCGCTTTTTCTTTGATGGACTGCTGTAAAATACCAGCAAGACGCTTGCCTTTTTCAGAACTTTTATGATAAAAAACCTGTGCCCCTTTTGTGGATGCAGAAAAACTGTTCTGATGAATGCTCACAACCAAATCCGGTTTCTTTTCTTCAATCAGCGCCACACGATTCTGCATATCTGCTCGCTTTTTTGATGATTCATCGCCACGGCAGAGTGCCTCATCACTCACTCTTGTCATATAAACCGTATAACCGCTTGCCGCCAGTTTTTGATTTAATTTCTCACTAATGGCAAGGTTTACATCCTTTTCCAATGTCTGATTTACTCCCACTTTTCCGGGGTCAAAACCACCATGTCCGGGGTCAATTACAATCGTTGCCTTTGTTCCTTTCGCAGTCTGGTTAAGTGTCTTGCGAAATGGTTTTTCTAACGGTGACATAAACTTGTACCACGCACTCAAAAAAGCAGCCACGGCAAAAAAGATTACCATAGCTGCTTTCTTTGTTTGTTCTATTTTTTCCTTTGACATAACGGACTCCCGCATCCTTTTTGGTACTATTGTATGTCTTTTTTCTTTCAAATAGTCTTACCATCCGCGAACGGCATCCGCTATCGTCGTCCAGGTAACAGCGCGCTCAAAACCAAGTTTCCAGAACGCCACACCTGCTGTCTTATTTTTCTTCACAACTTCCAGTTTTTTCTTTAACGAAGTTTCTTCTTCCAGCCAGATTTTATAAGTTGCACCACTGGACTTAAATTCCGCATAATACTGACCGGTTGCTTCATCCCACTTTGGTGATGCATCATTTGCCCGGACAACACTCTCGGCGCCGCTCATGCCATAAGCTTCCGGATGTGGCTTTTTGCCTTTTACTTCTTTCCACAATCTCGTGTAGAACGGAAGTGCAACTACCGTACGTTCTGCCGGTACCTTTGCCAGCACATTTTTGACACCTTCTTTTACAAATGGAAGCGACGAAACCGAACCGCTTTCTTCACTGCCGTTGTAATGCTCATCATACGCCATCAAAATCACATAGTCCACAATGCGTCCCTGCTCTTCCAGATCATAATACGCATTGTAACTTGCCGGCGAATAGTTGTCCACCGAAACAATCAAATCATTTGCGTGGCACTTAAGAGTAAGTTCACGTAAAAATTCCAGATATGCCGGTGCAGTATCTTTTGTTACATGCTCAAAGTCAATGTTAATTCCATCCAATTCATGCTGAATCGCCGTTGCCACCAGACCATTTACCAAACGGTTCCGGTTTGATGTCACGCCGAGCACTTTACTTAATTTAATTCCTTTACCAAAATCATTAATCAGCCCCCACACCTGTTTTCCCTGTGCGTGTGCCTGAGTAACGTAAGAAGAATTTGCCAGCGAACTGAACTTGCCTGTATTATCGCTGAGCGCATACCACGTCGGGCTGATGACATTCATCGCCTTTGCACTCTGAATAAGCGATGGAAGCTTTCCGCTGCTCGTCTCATTCGTTACCTGATGCCAGCCTAAACATACCTGTCCTTTTGTCTTTAACTGAGTAAAAGATTCCGGTTCTTTGTCAAATTTCCAAGCCGTCTCTTTCTGCCCCTGCAGGCGGTCGCTCGGTACATAACCGGCAATTCCATCCTGTGTAGTAACTGCTGTATAATCATTTTCCTTTTTCTTGTCCGTCTCCACAAATACGCGGACGCCTTTTGACAGTTCCACAAAATATTTGTATTTCTTATTCGGCCCCTTGCGCACACGAGTATCTTCTGTCAGTGACGCCATCGTATAGGATGCACTCCGGTCTGACATAATCACAAGGCGTTTTGGATTTTGATATGTTTTATAATAGCAGCGCGTGTGTTCTTTGATAAAGGAAAGGGATACATAAAACGCATCATCTTTTTTCTGCAGAATTGGCTTCTTCGCGTTCTGCGTCTCCTTGCCAACCTGATAAGAAACTTCTCCTGCCTGCGCCAAAATCACGCCGCCACTTGTCACATAGGAAAGGCTGCTTTCCACTGTATCGACATAAATTCTCTGGTCCATATAAGTAGACGCAACCGATGCCGGTACATAAATTTCGCCCTCTGCTTCATATCCCTTCTCTTTGCTTTGTTCATCATTAATCACAAGTGCCACTTCATTTTTCTTTAGTTTAAATAAATCATTCAGCGGTGCCTGTCCCGGGTCCAGCCATTCTATCACCAAATTCACAACCGGTCTTGCAAGCAGTGCCACAAGCACAACGGCTAAAACCACAACAACCAACAGTCTTTTTTTCTTTTTCGTCATGGAAGTTCCTCCTTCCTTAAGCTATCAGTCTTTACCATTCCAACAATACGTGCAGAGTTTTTCTTTCGGAATTCCAACCGCCTCCAACATATCATCTAAGCGGTTAAAACGAAGGGATGTGAAGTTTAACTCCTTGCGGATTTCTTCAACCATCTGATCATATTTTTCCGATTCCGGATCGGTATACTGCTCTAATACTTCCTCTGATACATCCTCCGTTCCTTCCAGTCGTGCAATCACACGGCGGGTAATCAAATCCATCTCCGATGAGGAACGCGAGAAATTCAAAAACTTACATCCATATACAAGCGGTGGACACGCCGGACGAATATGTACTTCCTTTGCCCCGCTGTCATACAGAAATTCCGTCGTTTCACGAAGCTGTGTTCCGCGGACAATGGAATCGTCAATCAAAAGAATACTTCTATCCTGAATCAAATCATGCACAGCAAGCATTTTCATTTTTGCAATCATGTCACGCTTACTCTGAACTGTCGGCATAAAGGAGCGCGGCCACGTCGGTGTATATTTGATAAATGGTCTTGAAAATGGAACACCGGACTCATTTGCATAACCAACCGCATGTGCCGTACCGGAATCCGGAACCCCGGCAACAATATCCGGTTTTACATGGTCACGTTTTGCCATATTTTTCCCGCAGTTATAACGCATCTGCTCAACACTGATTCCTTCATAGGAACTGGACGGATAACCATAGTACACCCACAAGAATGTGCAAATCCGCATCTTGCTTCCCGGTGCCATCAGCGTTTTAATTCCCTCTTGATTTACAATTACAATCTCACCCGGTCCTAATTCTTTCAGTGGACGGTATCCTAAATTCTGGAACGAGAAAGATTCCATCGCCATGCAATAAGCATCTTGTTTATGTCCAATCACAAGCGGTGTTCTTCCATATTTATCACGCGCTGCATAAATGCCCTTTGGTGTAAGAATCATTAACGTTAAAGAACCATCAATCCGCTCTAAGGCATAATGGATGCCATCAATCAAGTTCTCTTTCTGGTTAATAATCGCTGCCACAAGTTCTGTCGGATTAATATCTCCACCACTCATTTCCAGAAAATGAGTGTTATTGTCATTGAAAATTTCATCCACAATTTCCTGTGCATTGTTAATTTTTCCCACGGTTGTAATGGCAAATGTGCCATGATGGGAACGCACAATCAATGGCTGTGGCTCAAAATCGGAAATGCAGCCAATCCCGTAATATCCCTTCATTTTCTGCATGTCTTTATCAAATTTCGTCCGAAATGGTGCATTTTCTATATTGTGAATTGCACGGTCAAACCCGTCCTCTCCATACACCGCCATTCCGGCACGTCTTGTTCCCAGATGGGAATGATAATCGGTTCCAAAAAACAAATCAAATACGCAGTCATCCTTCGATGCCACTCCAAAAAAACCGCCCATGATGTCCTCCTCGTTCTCTATTCATTGTTGTAATGGATTAAATCCTCTAATAGAATACCACGTTTTTCGACAGTTCTCAACCCTAATACTCTTTGCTCAGCAGAAAATCTGCTACGTGCATTGTCTTGACTCCTTCATAGTTTCCTCCCGCGTACTCATCGGTTCTAAGGACATATTTGGGGTAGTTATCCGGAATTTCCAAGAGTCTCTCGTATTCTCTCTTTTCTGTTTTTTCCGAATCAATCCGCTGTGTCACCTGAACATATATCTTTTCGTTCTGACGCATAGCAACAAAATCAATTTCATATACGCCAGCTTTCCCAATGTAAACTTGATATCCTCTTCTGCATAATTCAAGATACACTACATTTTCCAAACTAGACGCAACGGTATCCGGTTGATATCCCAGCACACTATATCTCAACGAAGTGTCTGCCAAATAAAATTTTTCCTGTGTTTTCAGCATTTCTTTTCCATGCAGATCATAGCGATAGCAACGGTGCAGCAAATATGCTTTTTCTAATTTTTCCACGTAACGGTAAACCGTTTCAATATCAAGTGTCCTTCTTTCCGACTTCAAATAATCCGATATATTTTTCGCCGAAAACGTATTTCCAACATTATTAAATGTATATCTCACAACTCGCTCTAACTGATCAATCTTCCGAATTTGATTTCTTCTTACAATATCCGAAAAAATAGTGGAATTATAAATATCCTTAACAATTGTATAGATTTCGTCACTGCTGTAATCACGTAAATGTGTCGCCGGAAAACCACCATTTTTCACATAAGAAGCAAGTTCTTCTTTCGGATTAGCAATAACTGAATATTTACTTTTAAACGTCAAGTATTCCTCAAATGATAACGTATAAATCCGGAATGTTATATATCTTCCCGTAAGATATGTTGAAATTTCCGAAGACATCATCCGTGAATTTGAACCGGTTACATACAAATCCACATCAAAATCCGCCAAAAGTGTATTTACTACTTTCTCCCATCCATCCACATCCTGCACTTCATCCAAAAACAAATAAGTTCTTTTGCCCTCGCAAAGTCCTGCTTTCAATTGCTCATACATTTGCTTGGCAGTCATTCCTTCATATTCCATGGAATCAAACCGATAACTCACAATCTGTTCCTTTGGAATTTTCCGCTCCTTATGCAACTTCTCCATAATCATCTTAAGTATTGTTGACTTCCCACATCTGCGTATACCAGTAAGTATTTTCACAAACGGTGTATCTGTATACGCCATAATCTTTTCTATATATAATGGTCTATCAATCATATCAAGCACCTCCTTATATTAGAAGTATACACCATATTTTTGTTTGTATCAACAAAGTTTTTCGGAGTATAACCCGATAAACTTTTCATTTTTAAAGCATTTATCGGATTATACTCCATATTTTTCTCACTCTCTACACAAAATATTATTTTTGCAGGAGCGATGGTGTCTTGGGGAAGGGGTTTCGATGAATGGCGCTCCCCAAGACGCCTGGACTTCCGCAAAACCAATATTTTACCTTGATTATATTTTTATCTCTTATTATAATAGAAAGGTAAAGAACGTAGTTTTTCACCAAACATTCAAAAAGAAACGAGGTACTCATTGTGAAAAAATTAGAAGAATATATCCGGAGTATTCCTGACTTTCCGGAAAAGGGAATTATTTTTCGCGACATTACAACGATTTTGCAGGACGCAGAAGGATTGAAGCTTGCGATTGATTCCATGATTGAAACACTCAAAGATGTGGATTTTGATGTAATTGTCGGAACGGAATCCCGTGGATTTATTTTTGGTGTACCGATTGCCTATGCAATGGGCAAACCATTTGTGCCATGCCGTAAGAAGGGAAAACTGCCTTGTGAAACAGTAACTGCAGAATATGATTTGGAATATGGCAGTGCAGCAATTGAGCTTCACAAGGATTCCATTAAAAAAGGTCAGAAAGTTGTTATCGTGGACGACCTTATCGCAACCGGCGGTACAGTAAAAGCATGTGCCTCCTTAGTTGAGGAATTAGGCGGAGAAGTTGCTAAAATTGTATTTCTGATGGAACTTGCCGGCTTAAAGGGAAGAGAACAATTGTCGCAGTACGACGTGTCTTCTTTAATTATTTACGAAGGGAAATAGGCGGCTATTTGCTGCCTTTTACCGCCTCGCGAAGGGAGCACGTGAGCGCAATATATCTATCACTTACAAGGAGGAGCATTTCATGTTAGAAAAAATGTTCAAACTGAAAGAGAATAATACCTCTTTCCGTACTGAGGTTGTTGCCGGTCTGACAACATTTATGGCTATGGCTTACATCCTCGCTGTCAATCCAAATATTTTAAGTGCTACCGGAATGAATTCCGATGCCATTCTTTTGGCAACTGCACTGGCATCTTTCGTCGGCTGTATGGCTATGGCTCTGTTAGCCAACTATCCATTTGCCCTTGCACCGGGTATGGGACTGAATGCATACATGGCATTCACCGTTTGCGGCAATATGGGATATTCCTGGCAGATTGCTTTGCTTGCCGTATTTGTTGAAGGTTTGATTTTCATCGTATTATCTTTGACAAATGTACGTGAAGCCATCTTTAATGCCATTCCAATGGCTCTGAAAAAAGGCGTAAGCGCCGGCATCGGCTTGTTTATCGCTTTCATCGGCCTTCAGGGTGCAAACCTTGTTGTCAACGATGATTCTACTCTTTTGACTTATGTAAAATTTGTAGGCGATTTCCATACCATCGGTATTGGTGCCCTGCTTGCTTTAATTGGTTTGTTCATCATCGTTGTTCTGCATCACAAAAATATCAAAGGTTCCATTTTGATTGGTATTCTTGCCACATGGATTCTTGGTATGATTTGCGAAGCAATTGGTCTTTATGTACCGGATGGTAAAGAGTTCTACTCCCTTTATCCAACTTTCCGCATGATTGACTTTGGTGCATTTGGAACAACATTTGGCCAGTGCTTCAACGTTGATTTCTCAGGTGTTGATATCCTGAACTTCATCGCTGTTTTATTTGCCTTTTTGTTTGTTGACATTTTCGATACGCTCGGAACTTTGATTGGTGTTTCCACCAAAGCGAATATGCTTGATGAAGAAGGAAAACTTCCTCGCATCCGTCCGGCTCTTTTGGCAGATGCCATCGCAACTTCGGTTGGTGCTATTTTCGGAACATCAACTACTACTACTTACGTTGAGTCCTCCGCTGGTGTTGCAGCCGGTGGACGTACCGGTTTATCTGCAATGGTAACCGGTCTGCTGTTCTTATTGGCTATCGTATTTGCGCCAATTTTCACAGCAATTCCATCCTTTGCTACTGCACCGGCATTAATCTTCGTTGGATTTTTGATGATTTCTTCTATCATCTCGATTGACTTTGAAGATATTACAGAAGCCGTTCCTGCATACCTTGCTATGCTTGCAATGCCTTTGATGTACAGCATCTCCGAAGGTATCGCACTCGGCGTAATTTCTTATGTTGTAATTAACTTATGCTGTGGAAAAGCTAAGAAAATTAAACCTTTGATGTATATCTTAGCAGTATTGTTTGTTTTGAAATACATTTTCTTATAAGAAAATTTTCTGCATATAAAAAGGCCCACCAAAACTTGTCTGCTCCCGACAATTGGTGGGTCTTTTGTCACTCTTAAATTCCAATTATTCGAATGAAATTGTCAGATAAAATCTTCTTTTTTTCTGTCTCTGTTAAATCGGTTTCCATAAACCACTGCACCGCATCTTTTTGCCCACTCCACGGACTGTCCGTTCCGAACAGGACACGGTCACTTCCCATCGCATGAATCAAATCGACAAATGCTTCTTTTGTAAGCATTCCCGAAACACCCTCTTTTTGCAGATAATCACCCGAAAAAGAAGTGTCAAAGTAAAGCGGCTTTTCCATCAGTTTTTCTTTCACTTCATTCCACAAACGCCATCCGCCCATATGGGCAAGAATCAAGTGGTCCGACTCTGTGTCCTTTAACACCTCAAGCACATGATTAGGCGTACAGTGAACGGGGTCCGGCATTCCAATATCTACGCCGGCATGGACGGTAATATACAGTCCTAATTCTGTTGCTTTTTCTACAATCCGCTTGTACCGTATATCATTAAAAAAGGTCCCCTGATAATCCGGATGAATTTTGATTCCTTTAAGCCCAAGTGCTTTGATACGGTTTAATACTTCCGAAACATTCTCGGTCTCCGGATGAATTCCGCCAAACGAAAGAAGCCCAGTCTCTAAAGCCTTTGCATTTGTTTCTGCTGCCACTTCATTAATCGTATCTACCTGTTTTTTTGACGTAGCGACAGGAAGAAGCAGGGAATAAGAAATCCCTGCCTCTTTCATCGACGCCATTAAGCCGGACTGCACACCATTGGTGTGAGCCTTCGTACCCGAATTTTTCTCAAGCTTTTCAATCGCCCGTTTTGCAATCGTCTCCGGATACGTGTGCGTATGTGCATCAATTATCATTTTTCAAAACCTACCTCAAATGCTTTTTGGTTGATTTCAACGGTTTTTGGCGGAACAGTGTTTGCAATAACATCTAACCACTGCTGTTTGTCAAAGTCCATATTTTTCGCTGCTACACCAATAATAATGGTGTTAAATACGCGGGAATTGCCAAGTTTTTTCGCCTCATCCATCGCATCAATCGAAACCACTTTGTGGTCTTTTTTCAGTGTATCCAAAATATTCTCCGGATATTCAGCAACGCCGGTCACAACCGTCATCGGGTCCATGCGCTGGTCATTGACAATCATAACGCCATCTTTTTTCAAAAAGTGTGCATAGCGCATTGCCTCTAATTTTTCAAAAGCAATGAGCACATCTGCCTGTCCTTCTTCTACAATCGGCTCATATACTTTTTCACCGTAGCGGACAAACGTAACAACGCTTCCGCCTCGCTGTGCCATACCATGAACCTCGCTCAGTTTTACATCAAAGCCTCCCGCTTTAATAATTCCACCTAAAATGCGGCTGGTAAGGAGTGTTCCCTGACCACCTACACCTACAATCATTATATTTTTTGTTTCCATGAATCAATTCCTCCGTTTTGCTTAGCGTGCCACACAATCAATAGCGTCAAACTTACACAACTGTTTGCAAAGCCCACAGCCATTACACATCGTCTCATCAATTGCAATCGTTCCATCTTCGTTTTTCGTAAGTGCCGGACATCCCGGTTTCAAACACATACCGCATTTCTTACATTTATCCGAAAGCGGCACACACTTATTCGGGAACTTCACGCCCTTAAGAAGTGCGCATGGTGCGCAGGCAATAATTACGGAAACTTCATCTTTTGCCACTTCTTCTTTAATCGTCTTCTCCATTGCAGCCAAGTCAAATGCATTGACTTCCGTTACATTTTTTACGCCAATCGATTTACACAAGTTGTAAATGCTGATTGCCGGTACTACATCACCCTGCAGCGTTTTTCCGGTTGCCGCATGGTCCTGATGTCCGGTCATACCGGTTGTGGAGTTGTCCATGATGATAACGGTTCCAGTTCCCTGATTGTAAACCATGTTAATCAGCGAATTAACACCGGTGTGCATAAAGGTCGAATCACCAATTACAGCTACCCAGTTTTTAATGTAATCTTTGCCGTGTGCCATTTCCATACCATGAAGGGTTGAAATGCTGGCACCCATGCAGACCGTTGTATCAATAACATTTAACGGAGCTACCGCACCAAGTGTATAACATCCGATGTCACCGGCTGCGTGAATTTTCAATTTGTTCAGTACGGTGAATGTACTTCTGTGCGGGCATCCCGGACACAAAATCGGCGGACGCGCCGGAAGGTTCGGATATGGTTTTGTCTCAACATTCTGTCCTAATACTTTCTCACGCAAGAGGTTTGCACTGTACTCACCCTGACGGGTAAAGATTTCCTTGCCAATACACTCAATCCCCCATGCTTTTACCTGCTCTTCAATTACCGGCTCCAATTCTTCAAATATGTAAAGTTTGTCTACTTTTTTTGCAAACTCTTCAATCAATTTTTTCGGAAGCGGATATACCATACCAAGTTTTAACACAGATGCCTGTGGAAATACTTCCTTCACATACTGATAAGGAATACCACTGGTAATGAAACCAATGGATGTATCGTTGTATTCTGCTTTGTTAATTGCAAAGTCAGAACCATCTTTCTCTAAACGGTTCATGCGGTCTTCCACATGAAGATGACGCTTAATCGCATTACCCGGCATCATAACATTTTTGCCCGGATTTCTCTCATATGGTTTATCTTCCGGCTCCACACGGTCTTCCAATACAACAGGGCCCTGTGAATGTGCCAGTCTTGTCGTCGTGCGAAGAATTACCGGTGTGTCATATTCCTCACTGATTCGGTAAGCTTCTTTGACAAAATCTTTTGCTTCCTGGCTGTCGGACGGCTCCAATACCGGTACCAGTGCAGCACGTGCTACACAACGGGTATCCTGCTCGTTCTGGGAACTGTAAAGTCCCGGATCATCTGCTACAACCACCATAAGACCGCCATTTGCTCCAATATAAGAAGCGGTATACAATGGGTCACTCGCCACATTTAACCCTACATGCTTCATCGATGCCATTGCGCGGACACCGCTGATGGATGCACCAATTGCCACCTCAGTAGCAACTTTCTCGTTCGGCGACCATTCGCAGTAAATATCGTCATACTGTACCAGATTCTCGCTAATCTCCGTACTCGGTGTTCCCGGATAAGCAGCCGATACTTTTACCCCGGCTTCATAAGCACCACGGGCAATCGCTTCATTTCCTAACATAATCTTCTGTTTCGCCATGTCTGTTTTCATCCTCCTAGTTGTTTGTCCTTGGTTTAGCTCCTCTGCCAAACCCTAATGATACTATTCTATCACATTTGCTCATAAATGGGAAATTATTTCATCATCTTTTCAGATAAACATTCTTCTGATTATTGCCCACGTTTTCAACCTGAAGTGCACGGATGGAGTGCACCAGTTTCTGAAACGTTGCATATCCCAATTTCTTTACCTTAAAATTCGGGAAATGGTCATACACCTTCTGCGCCAGCTGTCCAATATCAATTCCTGTGACGCCCGCCTTTTTCACCGTATCAACCATAAATTGTTCCACTTCTTTGGCATCATTTTTCAGAATTACCTGAATACTGGTATGATTTCTCTTCAATTCAAAATTATCCAAATCCTCAATAAATCTCGACAGCGAACTATAACCATAATTTCTCACGTCAAAATCGGAATATTTTTTCACAAGGGCACTTCCAATTTCACCAAGTCCCGTATCTTTTCCATTGTTTTCGTTTGTCGTAATAACTTCCAAAACAGCATCCGAAATTTTCTTTTTGGAAACGGCATTTTTCTTTTCTTTCTTATTTTCCTCTTTGTCACCCTCAAGTAAAAGCTCGATATTCGTAAATACCGAGCATGCCCCACGGAATGATTTCGGCGTCTTACTTTCGCCCATGCCAATCACTTCCATGCCGGATTCTCGCAGACGGCTCGCTAATCTTGTAAAGTCACCGTCCGATGACACAATGCAGAATCCTTCTACATTTCCTGCATACAAAATGTCCATCGCATCAATAATCAGTGCCGAATCCGTCGCATTTTTCCCTGTCGTATTGCGAAACTGCTGAATCGGCGTAATCGACCGCTCCGCCAGCTCACTTTTCCATTTGTTCATGTGGTAGTCAGTAAAATCGCCGTAAATACGTCGATACGTTGCCACCCCATGCCTTGTCATTTCATCCAGAATACTGTCAATGTATTTTGCTGATATGTTGTCTGAATCAATCAGCAGCGCAAATCGTTTGTCACTCATATCCCTCTTTCCTTTCTACTGATTTATAGGAAAATGTTCTTTTTTATTCTATCACAGCACCATACCCCATGCAACATTAGACAAATTTCTCTTTTAACCTATCCATACATTCTCTATCCATTCCAATACTCTGAAAATAATTGGATACATCTCCATATTTTTCTCGAAACATCTTCAAAAACATTTCCATAAAATATTTGTTTGGCGTTACAATCGCCATATCAATATCTGAATTCTGCTTAATATACTCAAGTCTTTGTTTAATATAATATTTTGTAACTACATAATTCTCAATAACATCCTCATCTTTCGCCCCGGCAAATAAGAGCAAAATAGCAGAAACGACACCACTTCTATCTTTTCCGGCAGAGCAATTAAAAATAACTCCTTGCGGCGCATTCGCAATACATTCAAAAATGGCTTTCATATTTGGTTCTTCTGCAATTTTCAAAAAACTAAAGGGTACCTCTTCTACTGAATTTGGCACCTTACTTCCTTCATAAACGGGGAAGTTATAATATGTCATTCCTTTAACATTTGTTAAACTACTTGGCTTTTTCTTTACATCTTCTTCCGTTCGCATATCTATCACTGTTGTAATATCATGGTTGACAAGAAATTTTTTATCTCTATCGCTTGCATATCCCTGCCTGTCACTCCTAAGAACCGAAAAACTCTTTGTTTTTCTTCCATAACAGGTTTCATAGCCTCCCAAATCTCTTGTATTTTGAGTTGTTTCCAGTAAACTTTTATACTCCATATTCTTCTCCATTTCTGCAAATTTTTAATATTATTTCTTATATTATCACAACACCATGTGACCTTTCAACTTTAGAAAAATCTTAGCAATGCCTCATTAAATGAAAAAGTAAATCCCCCCTTGCTGTCACGATAAAATTCCGTTTTGCACAGTAGACATTTACTTATCCATTTTAGACACACAACTAATTTTGTTGCCTGTTTGACAAACCGTTTCTCATATATTAGAATCAAATTTTAGTAGAAAGGAGTTGTTTTCATATGAAAGAAATTTCTCATATTTCTGATTTGACTTTTAATATCAGTTCTCTTGTTTCTAATGCTCCATGGCATTATGCAGCACGTGCTTTTTTATTAAACAAATCTAATCACCTAGCTCTTTCACATGAAAAGGTAACTGGTTTATACGCTTTAGTTGGTGGAACTATGGAAATCGATGAAACCCCTCAACAATGCTTACTTAGAGAACTAAAAGAGGAAACCGGCTGTGACTGTCAAATTCAGGCTCCACTTGGCATCATAACTGAAAACAGAGGCTTACTTGACTATAGAAAAAAGTCCTTTTTTTATACCGCTTCCGTTCTATCTGCAGGAATTGCGAAGCAAACGCAGGAAGAAAAAATGCTTCAACAAGAAATCCTGTGGTTACCCATTAATGATGCTTATGATATAATACAAAAACAAATTTATAATTCAATACAATACCAATTTATTCAAAAACGCGACATTTTGGCATTTGAGGAATTTTTTCTCAAACTAAATTCCATATAGGACACCATGAATTTTTTCCCAATATACCTAGTTGTCAAAATAGAATTGTGCTTGCATCCTAAACAAACACACTACATTACACTCGTTGCTCCAGCTGCTCTCTTGCGTTAGCAATTGCCAAAGACAACTTCTTTTCCAACAATTCTTTAGGTGGCATTTTCGTCAAATATTGCCCTACATGTATACTTCCATGATCTAATTCCATTAACTCAATTGTTTCTTGTGATTTTTCTGCACATAAAATTAATGCAACCGGGCTTTGTTCTCCTTCAGCTTTCTCGTATTTTTCAAGCCACCGGAGGTATAACTCTGTCTGCCCTTTATCTTGTGGTTCAAATTCGCCAAGTTTTAATTCTATCAATACCAGTCTCCGCAATGTTCGGTGATAGAACAATAAATCCATATAGTAGTCTTTCCCATCTAAAACAATGTGTTTTTGACGTGCCAAAAACGCAAAATCAGATCCCATTTCAAGAATGAATTTTTCTAATTCTGCCAAAATGGCATTTTCTAAATCTTTTTCACTATATGTGTCTCTTAAGCCGAGGAAATCCAACATATAAGGATCTCTATAAAACATATCCAACGACATTTTTTTGTCATCACGTAACTCGGCAATTTCATTTGCTATTGTTTCTTCCGGCATTTTAGATATCGCTGTTCGTTCAAATAACATTGATTTCTTCCGCTCACGTAAAGTTCTTACTGACCAATTTTCATTTTTACACATAACAGCATAAAAATCTCTTTTCAACTCATCCTCTATTGGTAAAAGTTCTACAAAATGCGACCATGTCAATTGTTGCGACAGTGTCGACACTTTTTCATACTCTGGAAACTCTTGATAAAATTTAACCATTTTAAAAACTGAAGATTTTTCAAAACCTTTTCCATATTCAGCCGTCAGTCTTTTGCTCAAATCACCAATTATATTCTTACCATATTCTGGTTTTTTCCCTTGTAATACCTCTTCTGACAATTTCTTTCCTATATTCCAATATAACGTGATGACGGAGGTATTTACTCTCAGCATCACCTCATTCTTGGCATCATAAATCATTGTAGATATATCAGAAAAAATAGTCTCTACATCTGTCCCGTTCATTAATTCCTCAGGCATCTAATTCTCCTTTCTCAAAAGTGGCGACGTGTCGCCACTTTTCACAAAAACAATGTCTTTAAAATGATTTTTTATATAATTTTCACTCATTACAAAACAAAAATATTTTATCACTTGGAGATATTCTGTTGTAAAGTTCTTTTCCCAGTCAAAGGGAATATAGTAGCCATCGACGATAAGATTTTGCTTATTTTCTATTGCCGTTTTATCATCTCCCGAACGATCGGCCATAAATATGCCGTCAATTCTATTTCATCACTGACCGGCGTCAATTCTGTATTTCCACTACGAATCAATCTCATTTTTAAATGGTCTATGGACAAATAAGGATACTTATATTTTCCCACAAATTACTCTCCCCTATATATTACTTTTCAACTCTATAAGCCAAATGTTGTACTTTTTATAGCTTGTAAATCGTTTTACTTAAGATCGACCAATTCGATTACTTTTTATTATACCACTGCCCGCATTATAATGAAAGCACATTATTATTAAATTTGTTGCAAAATCCAATTACAATATCTCTGAAATAACAAGCAGAAACAAAATAAGCGCCCCTCGATTCCGTACTTCACTTCCAATCGTCTTGCCTGCGGCAATCCGCACACGGGCATTCGTCAAATGCCCGTGCTTTCAATAAAAAATGAACATCAGCAAGCAAGCTTGCCAATGTTCATTTTGTTATTGTTTATCGTTCGCTTGACTCAAAGTCAACGTGATTACTCGATGATTGTAGCAACACGTCCTGAATGTATTTATGTTTCCATGCACTACCATGCATTATCACACAAATCGGCTTTTTTCAGGCTTTCTTAATATGCACAATGCAGTACCCATATGCATTATCAAGTGCGTATTTGTTGCAAATCTGTTGCAAAAGTACAAATTTGTTGCAAATATATGTGCGTCCATTTCTTGGGACTCTTTCCTAGAAAATCCTTAAGTTTTTTGATAGATTTTCCATTGCCTCTTTTTTCTTCGTCTCTGTCACTTCGGCATAAATATCCATTGTAGTATTTATATCCGCATGCCCCATGACAGTTTGAATCACTTTAACGTTTGTTTCGTTTTCACAAAATCTGGTACAAAAAGTATGTCTAAAGGTGTGACATGAGAAAAAAGGTAACATAATCGGTTCTCTATGCTCCTTTTTCGCCCTAATCTCTTCTTCAGCATTATGATTATTAACAATGCGTCGAATCGAATGGTCAATCGCTGAATGTTTATATAAAGAACCTACTTTATTGATAAAGATGAAATCCGTCATGCCATCTACCACTAATGGACTAATTCCATTCTTTTTCCGCTCATCGTACAACTCCTTCAACACTTCATACACAGCATCCAACATTGGAATTTTTCGTATCCCAGCTTTCGTCTTTGGTGGACCTGCTTTAAACTCTAATGTATATGGTGCTTTCTTTCCTCTCCGGAAATATGTCATACTATGATTGATATCAATCACATGATTTTCCATATCAACATCTTGCCACCGAAGCCCGCAAATTTCACCTATGCGGCACCCAGTCCCAAGCAAAACAGTAAAAAGAGGACGCCAATAATCATATAGCGGATGTCCAGTCACATAATCCAAGAGTTCTCGCTGTTGCTCAAGTGTCAGTGCGCGCTGCACTTTCATCTTACGTCCTTGTCTCTTTCTTACTTCCGAAAGAACCCCATCACTAGGATTTTTTCTAATAATGTCATCACGTACCGCCATATCAAATGCCGGATGCAGCACACAGTGCAAACTTTCAACACTTTTAACCTTTATACCTTTATCAATTAGAGAAAGATAAAAGTTTAGTACATCCGAATATCGAAGTTCCGTAACTTTTCTTTTTCCGAACCCATCACTACAAAAATGATCATATGTGTAACGATAATTTGCGTAAGTCGAGGAGGCAAGATTATTCTTAGTCGCCATATACCGGTCAACCAAAAAATCCAAATCTGCTTTTCCTGCCACATAAGAATCAATACCATCCAACTGGTCTCGTTTCAATTCATCTTCCTTTTCACGAAGTTCCATCAATGTGTTTGCATAAATGTAACATCGCTTGCCAACTGGATTTGTGTATGTATACACGTATCGTCCATCTTGCGACCGCTGGACTTCTCCTTTGCGTAGCGCTCTGCCTTTATTATCTTTTCTTGCTTTTGCCATACATTCTCCTTTCCATTATCTAGAAAAGAGATTTTGTACCTGTACTAATTTCCCTTGAAAAATTGTTCAAGAGCACACTGTACAACTTTTGTAATGGATAGCTTATGCGAAGTTGCATATTGCATTAAGATTTCATATTCCTGATCAGACAAACGAACACCGATTGATTTCTTTTTCGTTATTTTCTGCTTAGGACGTCCCATCTTCGCCATCTGCTCACCTCACATTGTTTACTATCTTCAGTATACTTTTTGTTAAACAATTTGTCAAGACTTTTCGTCAAACAAAATCTCATGTATGTTTTCTAAATTCTAAATGTCTCCAAGTACATTTCAAACAGTTCGCAATTTACAAGTGCCATTTTCCCAACTTTATAAATAGCTCCCGCATCTTTTGCCATATCCTGAAATTTGCGCATACTCATACTATACATTTCAGCTCCTTCTTTATATCTGACAAACTTTTTTTGCCCATCTTTTTTCATTATTGCAGTTTTTCCTTTCTTGTCTCAGTACTCTTTTACTTTCTGAAATGTATGCATCCAAAATTGTTACACACTTTAGATGCATATTTTCAGAATCAGAAAGTTCAAAGTTCTTCCAAAGAATTTCACTTGGCATCTCTGCCAATAACAGCATACCGCTTCGGATACGCTCTCATTGACAGGGTTGCTTATTGCTCCAGTTGAAATCATCGGTCACTGTGGTTAGCAGTGCACTCGGGACTTGCACCCTCTATCATTGGACCCATACGGGGAGTATCATTATTATAAAGCAGTCGCAACCCGGAACCACCACAGTTCCTATTTTGCATGGATGTTCTCGCTCACGGTATAAACCGGTCATGGCGTATCTGCGTTTCGGCGCAATGCGTAGCTGCTTTGGACGTCCGACGAAATCATCATATTCAGTTAATGTGTCCTTATTGTAGACACACTCTTAGTATAAAAAGGGACTTTTTGTTTGACTAGACTATTTATTCCGCAGCATATACCACGGTTTATCGCAAAAAAGCATGGAAACTTCCGAAAACATGAACAAGGCGGCCTGTAAGCCACCTTGACATTTTTCTAAATATTTTTTACTTTTTCTCTAATATTGTCTGGCAGATCCGATATTGAATCTTCTGATTTATATGTTACTGTAGAATAACTTTTTTCGTTTGTCTGCTTTGAAAAAATGTATTTTACCTCATATAGTTCTTCAAATCTGCTAGTACTGATATCCTCTACTCGGAACGAATAGGGAACCAGACAATCATCAATCAAAGTTCCTGTCTTGTCCCGATTCGGTCCGCATAAAAGAACAAATTGAAAATTAGTTACTCCTATTTTATATATAGCTGTTATCGTCACTATTTCTGTCGCAATCATTACATTGGTGCATGTAACCTTATACAAATTCTCCAAATGATTGATTTTCCTTTCCGCCAGATCATACGGATGCATCTTATCAAACATCACTTCACTTGGTCTTAACCCTTTTTTCTTCTTTGCATGAAGGAAAAAACCTTTTGCTTTTAAATTAGTCTTCACTCCGGTTAAATGTAAGAATGAAGAACTCTTAAAGACGATTTCAACATATCTGTCCTCATATACATAAAGAAAAGTTCTTCCTGCTAAATGTTTTTGATAATTAATCGCTGCACTATATATTTTCTTTAGCAATTTTGATTTTCCCATCTTTATTCTCTCTTTCTTTCCTTCTCTATGCCATAAAAAAAGGGAAGCTCTCGCTTCCCTTAGAATTACCACTGGCAGTTTGCTTAAGCTGTTACCCTCAAGCCAATCGCATATGACCTAATCCTCATATTGGATATGGCATTTTCCTCTAGGATACTGTGCCACGCAGTTTGCTATAACCAAAATTATAACATAGCCACAAATCTTTACATCCTTTGTGTGGATGTCCAGTGCTTTCTATCTATTATATTATGAAGAAATTTCGATTTTGTCAATCAAATTTCTTCATATACAATGTTTTATGTACTAAGTGAAACATACTTTTTAAATCTTCTTTTCTGCAATCATTCTTAAACTCTGCAAAAACTCAAACAATATTTCCTGATATTCCGCCGGAAGCAATCTTGATTCTTGGATCAGTTGAATCTCCTGTATTTTCTGCAGTACCAGAATCTGTTCATTCGTTTGAAACAATTCAAAAGGTTCAATGCTCATTCCATGACTTACCTTAACAATATTGCTCTCCCGAATATCATAATCTTCTTTTCTGAGTATGTCATACAACGTACTTTGCGACATTCCGCTCTTCTGCGAAAATCTGTACTTTGACATTTTTGTTGCTTCTAAATATTGAATTAGTTTTTCTCGGACTATGCTCTTATACATCTTTCAAGCATCCACATCCTTCCTGTGACCACAAGTAAAGTATACACTACCCTTTTATTGTATGGTAGACTATTTGTTCCGTGGTAAGTACCACGGTAATCCGTGATATTCTTTTTACAACCAATCACATAATACACTTTGAAATTTCCACTTTTTGGGAATTTTCGACTAATCCTGTTATTATTATGCTTTTTGATATAGTTCTATAATGCATCTCGCCCGATAACACAAAAGTTCAATAATGGAAGGATCGGATGTCGTCTCAATTCTTATATATTCTGTAAGGTTTATAATCCAGTTACAGATGGCGGTTTTCGTTGAAACAATCCTCATCCGAAAAATATTGTCCTGCGCTTTCATTTTTGATGTAATTCGAAATTCCAGTTCCACCGCTTCCACCAGTGTTTCATCAACCAAAAGTGTAGCACTGACTGGCTCTTCATATGACATACGTGGATGCTCTTCCAAATACTTTGAGATTTCAAAAAACTCGTCAACACTTTCTACAGAATAAAAATCTCGCCCACGCTCAAAGTTCATTTCCACCTGCTCCATCCGGTCGATTCGATAATGCGACAGCGCATCCCTTCCATCTGTATTGCAGATCAAGTAATACCAGCCTCCGCTAATGATCAAAAAATACGGGGATACTTTAAACACTTTATCTGTCAGTCTCCCATTTTTTCGATACCGGAATGATACTGTTCTTGATCTTTTAATCGCTTTCCCGATTTCAACTAAGTAATTATAAATATACGCATTTTTTGTTCTCTTTAGCATTTCACGGTACTTCACAAATTCAAACCAGCTGCCAAAATATTTGCTGGCACATCGTTTCAACTTTTCAAGCAGCCTTTTGGCGCAATTATTATCTATCCCCGGAGAAAATAAAATACTATCATGCAGCATGCGAATTTCTGTATCAGTAAACAATCGGCCATTCAGATAATAGGTTTTTATATAACCGCCCGATTGGTTTGGGTTTGCAACCGTTCTTTCACATATTTGCAATTCCTTTTGTCCATCCGGTTTCCATTGTGTTTCTTGAAAAAACAAGTTCAGCTGACGAATATTCGATGAAACCAGTTTTTGTAATCCCAATCTTGTCATTCTTCTTTCTGCTTCAAAATCCTCTTCCAATCGATTGCAGATAAAATCCATAGTAACCATGTTCTCCTTATCTGCGTGCTTCCATAAGATTCTAAGTATCAATAACGGAATCATCTTCTTACTAGTTGTTTTCCCCATATCTAATCTTCCCCCTTTTTGCTCAGAATTCAATCTTCCCATATGTAAAAGAAAAGAGGAATCATGTTTCTGACAACACGTTCCTCTCGAACCTTTACTGTTTACTCCAACATTAAATTTATTGGACGTTACTTAACTTTACTTTAATAAGAATTGCTGTATTCCATAACAATTGTCGACTATGTCATCACATAAATAATGCTTAATCTGCTCCAATAAGTGTACTACATAACTTGGCTTACACCGATCCCATTCATCTATGAAAACTATAAGACGATTTCCCAGCGTCCATCAACGGCAACAGTGCCTGCAATTTCCTATGCCATTAGTAAATCATATAAATACACTAAATTCTTATTGCTAGGCAAAATATCTTCGTTTAAAGCCCGTATCAGATTTTCTTCTGACGCCATCAACTCAAGAGTATTCATATGTTTTCACTCCTTTACTCTTTTATCAGCACTACATCCGTTATAAATACACTTCCCTTTTGCCCCACACACTCTTCCGGAAAAAAAACAAAACAAATTTCATTTACCGCTTTCCAATCCTCCACAGATTTTATGTATTTCCCCAGTGGAAGAGAAAATTTTTGTTCCTCTGCGGATAACTGCAGTTTTCTTCTACATAGTTTTTTCCCTATACGTGTATTTGTTATTTCCAAGTTGATACATTGTATATTCCAATCTGTCATATACTGAAATTCTAATGCATAATTCTCATTGACAAAAGTACGCCAGTCACCCATCGGCAAAGATTGAATCGTATAACCAATCCACCGGTTCCTCTTCGGCTTTGAAATAATATTGCTAAAATCTACTATAAAACAATAGTTATTTGCATTACCGGGAGTAATCATTTTACATAACCTTTCTGCCACATTTTCACTATATCTATAACTCTCATCCGCTAAAACAGGATATCTGCTTTCTGTTAATACGGGTGGTTCATCAATCTCTCCCAAAATGGTCGCTTCTCTGTAATCGTAATATGTCGCCCCCTCATCTGCAATAACAGAGTTCCCTTCTGCGACTTTCTGTACTCCATCCCCTGTCTGTATTACTCCAGCATTATTGTTGTTAGAATTAGATAATTTAACAACCTTCGATGCGACAAAAATTGAAATCAGCAGGCTAATTATAGAAGAAATGCCTGCTATCACATTAAACCATTCCATCATATCCATAGCATCTCTCCTCTACCTCTTTTCCTTCCGGCATTCTGTGCCTCCTGCTCAGAGTGAAAAAACACTAGATTATCAGATGCCTGTCTGGAGCAATAATAAATCTTTGATTTAGAAACTCATTCCGTTCCCTTCTTTCCCACTGGGACAAATCCAACTCTAGATAAACATCTGCTGGATACGTCCGATTCCACCCAAAAGCAATAATTTATTCAATCTTTTCAGCAATGGGTGCTAAACTCTCCGATTCTATCAGACAAAACCATTGTAGATACCTCTCTGTTCAATAAGATTTTTACTAACCGCCAAGTCAGTAGTCTTATTATACTCTGAGGTATTTTCAATTTTCAACATTCACATTTTTTATCACACAGGAAGCTCCTATAGTATCTCTTGTTCTCTATTTTAAAAGACCGCCATTTAAAGTTCAATATATATGTCAATATTTGCAGAATGAGGGGACACATTTGCAATATCTTGCCTGCCAAATTCACTCATGTTTTATTTTCCCATCTTTCAACCAAATTCTCTTACTTAACATACTTCTTTATCTGACATCATTCCAAAGCTTATTTTTCGCTGTCTTAACATATATTTCCTATGCTTTTCAGAAACTTTATCAATTTAGGTACCGTTGGATCTACACTTACCAATTCAATAACGCAAAAAGCTATAACAATAAATAATATCCAAGCTATCACATAATTTTTTCTCGTCTTCTGTATTGTGCTTTTCATATTATTTATTATCCTATCATTGTCAAATATATCATTTAGGTCCTCCTGTGTTAAAATATCTAAATAATTGTTTTTCAATAATTTGTAGCTATCACATACTTTATTGATCTCATATTTGGATTGTGCATAACAAATAAATAAGTAAAGAAATGAAGCTATCAACACACTCTCTAAAAGTATCGTAATATCTCGTGTGAAAATATTACTCAGCGGCTGATCCGACACAATATTAGCCAGAATCACCGTAAATAAAAAAGCAAATATAGCAATCACATTAGATTTGAACTTGTTTAACAAAAAGCAAGCATATTCGCCTGTTTTGGATACTATATCACTTATAAACTCCGCAACCTTATTTTTTAATTCTAAATATTCTTTTACATTTTCTTTCAAATATAAATTATAATTCGATTGAATTGACGCCATAACTTTATCATCCATCTCAGTTATTGAAATATATTTGCAATGTAAACTTATAATATTTCTGGCAATAATTATTTTATCAATTGCATTGCCGCTTTCATAAATCCAATTATATATTTTATATAAAATCATATTGCTAGCAAGTGTTTCTACATCAACTGCATATTCCATTAATCTTTGACCGTTAATTGCTCCTCTTAACTGGTTATCCTGTAAAGATGCAGATGTTGAAATAAAGCTAATCGATAACAAAGTAACTATTTTGTCAAAAAGCTCATTTAAAGGATTTCCTGGAGAACAAATCTGGAGTTTAAAATCATCTGGTATCACTTCATATATATCAAAATTATAAAAATATGATGCTTCTTTACATTTTATTATTTGCTGTTTTCTATCAAACTCGCAGTTTACTCTTTCACAACCATGCGGCAGAAAACACATTGTTTTTGTTGTAAACATTGTCACCTGTTCAAAGATATCAAATATTAAAAATCTCTCCGCTTCCTTTAATAACTGCGAAAATGCTCTCAAAACCTTTTCTATTGGTAATTTCAAAATATCATTGATAAATTCATTATAATCATATACTGAAAAATACCCATCTTCAATTGTTTTATCAATTTTAACTCGCACTTCTAAAATTTCATCATCCAGTATCCCATCCATAAATTCTTTGTATTTTTCAGCATCATAAACATTATTATTGAAAATAAACAAATCATCACTTTCATTTGATAAAGTAATTCTAATTTTATCACGTTTTGGTACCGCTGAAACAATATTAGTAAAGTAAGAACTTTCTGGTATATTCTCCTTGTGTATCATATACGAAGATTCATATACTTTCATTCTCTCTTTAGTATTAAGCTTCTCAATTGTTGCCTGTTTTATCAATGATATAAGCATATACATCCTCCTAATGGCATAATATAACTATACCAAATTTCATATTTTTTCTTTACTGAAAATTTCATAAGTTGTATCATTATCTGTTTTTATCTTTAAATACTTATTTCCATTATCATCTCTATATGCCTCAATTGTATCACAAATATCAGGAATTGCATCTGTTATTTTAATCTGGATACCCTTACAAACATCATAAACTTTTCTAATACGCGCATTTATTACTTTGGAAACTGTATTAAACTGTTTATCAAATTTGTGGCGTTCTGGCAATTCTTTTACTTTTTCTAAAAATTTCCCCATTTTCTCTGATTCTATTTCAACCGGTTGATAATTATTTATTGCGTTTTCAACCATTGCATCATAATCAATATATGTATTTGTTTTAAAATATGTAATTATAGAATTTCGCAATAATGTATAGTCTCTCGGATAATCTTTCTTTATTGTTCGATTGAGCAAATTATCTATTGTCCTAAATGCTTTTTCAGTATTAACTTCATCACTAAGCACTTGCTCCAATTCAAGAAAACTATCATACCAATATTTTGCTGCTGTATTTGAATATACTTTTGCAGTAAACATATCCTCGTCAATATCCTCAATATTAAAAATACAAGATTTCCATATTTTCTTTGTATCTTTTGAGAAACCAGATTTAAAACTAAAATCTGTATCATCCACAAAATCAGTATGTTCAACTTTGGCTAATAAATACATGCTGCTATCTTTATCCTCATCATATAAAAGAGCTTGTATTAAACTTCCTTTCTGCACATTTGTATCCATATTTGAGATTGTTTTTTGCGCTTCGCGCTCTTTTAGCAACAATCTTTGTGCAATAAAATTCATTCTATCGGTCATCAAATCTTCATCAATTTGGTTCTTAACAATATCCAGAACACAACTTATAACTTCTGTATTAATTGATCTTGTTCTATACCCCCGAATGGATGTATTACTATCAACGTAAGCAATTAATTGTCTTACATAATCAGAAAATGCGTCTGGAATATCCCTATTCACGACCTTATTATTTTCATAATCTATAATTCTAATTGTCTGCATAATAATTTCCATATACATAACCTCTCTATTCTTTTCTTTTTCATGTATGTTCAACAAACTTAATTTTACTAACTTTGTTGAACAGTTAATACGTTACAACATATATCTCCAAAATAGAATTTTCTGGATATAAAGTGACTTTGTGCAGGCCTTTTGTAATGATTTTAGTTACAAAAGCAAAAATAACTTTGTTTCTTGCTTTTTTCCTTTGTCAACTCGTTCATCTGTCTCCTATTCTCTACTTCTATGACAAAATTCCACACTAAAACACTGTATAACTAACTATATTTTTCCCATCTATAACACAAATCTTTCTTTTATCGTTAAGATAAGCTTTGTAGCCTCCGTTAATTCTTTTTATTAATTGGGGATTTTCTTCCTCTTCCTCCCCAAATCCAAGTTCTAAATTCTTCTTTACCTGAAGTACACGCAGTTCCAATACATCCTTCTTATTTCCTCCAGCAATTATGATTTCTTTTTCTCCATCGCCATTAACATCACAGGCAGCCATTTGATAAAAGAAACCTTTTTTCGCTCCTGTCCACTCCTCTTCTAATGATTCTCCTAAATTACTAATTAAATCAATACTTTGGTTTTCCGAAAAAACCTTCATCGAAATACCTTCACCTACATCCTCACGTTTAATTACGAAACCTAATGTTTCTCCTTCCGTTATCTCCGTCGACATTTCACATTTCTTCCTTTTATGTAAATCCTTCGCGCTTATCTCAATCGATTCCATCTCATCCGCATTAAAAAGGTACTCCCCTACATTATCTCGCTTCTCTTGCGACAATGTCATATCGTTTTTAACTTCTGTCTTTTGTTTGATCTTTTTGCCACCACAACCCACTGACAAAAATACACAAATCAAACTAATAAATATTATGCATATATTATTTTTCATCTTTTCACGTGGTATAATGAATTCATAAGGGAATTAAAATTCACTACACATCTTCCTTTCTAAATTATTTTCTATATACTCAATTATAAACACTATGAATTAGTAAATTCACCTACGACAACCTCCCTATAAGCTGACTGTTTCCTTTAAAGGCTTTAACCACAACTCTATGTCTATTTGTTTATTAGTTAGATAACGCATGATGTTATGCTACATTCAACATAAAGTTTGCAGAAACACAGCGTAAACTTTATACATAGAATGTTTTTTATGTTGGTATTTACTTATCCAAATCAAAACACGATTGCTGTATCATAGGTTCGGATAGTATTGATACTCTTCATATTTCAAACACCTGAGACAGTTTCAATACACTTTACACCACCATCATATCTGCTCTCAACCCAAGTAATATTTCAAATGTAAAAATAGAACTTGAATCAACAGAGTGTATTAAAGCACAAACATTACTAATTTTCCATATTCTATACACTTTAATATTACATTTAAATCCTTGTATTAACATATACTTTCGCAATGTTAGGGTCTTCAGGAAAATCAAAATAGATAACTACTGCGATGCCAAAGTTATTGCAACTATGCTCCTTTCTGATGAATCAAAATCCTATTTCATCATTATGATCCCAAATAAAGAGCTAAAGTCACTAACAATATCTCATTATCGCATAATTGGTTATCGTTACAAACTTATGCCTTCTGTCACATGACTAATTAATATCATTTTTTCTGAACTGTCCGATTTTGTATATTCGGTCATTTCACCAAGTTTCCAGTTATCAATTATTACTTAAACCACCTCCAGAAACTATAAATACTTGTTTCTTAACAAATATTCTTACAAAAGCTTCAAGAGGAAAGCTCTTTAATATAGCCCAAAGTCACATATACAAAAAATTTATTCGCGTAATTTACTCGCTCTTGAAAAATAACACTACATTTATTTTGCAAATGTAACTTGTAAAATACTTTTTATGAAGGCAACTTCCATTTCCTTATTTATCATGCAATTTTTTATCTATAAGAAAAACTATAAATGCTATCAAATTTTACTTGACTTCATATAGTTGGCTCCAAAAATCATTTTAAATGCCATGTATCAAATATGATGCTTTCTAATTTTTCTGCATAGTGAGAATCCGTTGCATATCCTCTCTTTTGCAAAGATCTTGCCCACTTCTTTATAATCTTTTTCCTTTTACTTGTAGTAATTTTAGGCTTGTAACGATCTCTTAAAAGTATTGCATGATATTTCAATGATTCATCATCGCTACGATACTTTCTAAACTTAGCACTATCGCCTTTTAATTTTCCATCTATTTCTTCATGCGTAGCACATTCAACATACAATTTATTTTGTATCTCTAATTCATTTGCTTTTATTCCAAAGAGATTATTACTTGTTACCTTCGATTTTTTATCTTTAGGTATTGATTTACCATATTGTGATTCTAAACATGCTTGCGCCGTGCAAATTGCTGCAGGAACTTTGTATTTTCCCTCATATATTAAAGACTTATTATAAATTTTAACTACAAATTTCTTCTTATACTCCTCTACATTTTTTTTAGAATAATCCCTTACATGAATTTTTCTCTTATTTAATTTATATTTTTGAAAATCCATTGTCGGCATACCTGGGATAATCCTAACATGCCCACTCGGATCCACCATATTCACCCCATCATTCTCACAATAGGTATACAAATGCAGACTCAGCGGCTCATCACTTTCCCCGGTATAGGTATCTCTTGTGATAAATCTTCCTACACTTGGCTCATAGTATCTTGCCCGCAGATAGACTTCCTCCGTCTCTTTATCGTAGTATTCCCCACAATAACGGTACGGGTTCTCATCCTTTTTCTCCGGTTTTACTTCGTTTCCAAAGGAATCATACTCATATGTCTTTGTGACATTTCCGGATTCATCCAAAAGCTGCACTACATTGCCGTGCATATCTGTGACATAATACGTTTTCTCCGTATTCTCTCCTTTATCAGCATACACTAAATCATTTCCACGGATGTAACGTTTCTGTACGGCTCCTCCCTTTGACAGTTCCATTACCACCTGGTCTCCGTCCCAGACATAAACCGTTTTTTCTCCGTTTACCGTCTTACCGGTACGAAGTCCTTCGGCATCATAAGTAAAGCTTACCTTATAGTTTTTCGTAAGCGTCTCGGTCAGCTGATTCAAAGCATTATAATGATTGACTACATTTTCATTTAATCGATTGTCCCCCAAAGTCACATCGATATCTACATAACTTCCATCTTTTCTATCATTTGGGATTTCATAACGGTTAATGGTAGCCAGCTGGTTTCCATTTTTATCGTTTTTATAAATAACTACAGCGTTTTCCTCTGTTTCTCCATTCAATGTATCGGTACGCAGTAGCTCATCGTTCTGATTATACTTATACACAGTAGTTTTATTCCCTACCGACATTTCCCTACGGTTATTATGACTATCATAGACATAGGAAATATCTTCACTTCCGGTTTTAGTTTCTTTGGTGATTCTGCCAAGTAAATCATAGGTGTAGGTAGCAGTTTTTGCACTGTTCTTTCCTTTTTCGTCCAATACTTCTGAAGTTTCTTTTGATTTCTGCCCGTTTGTCAAATATTCAGACTGGTACTTAGAAATCACGCCTGCACTTTCTGTCTGATTGGTGAGTTTTGTCAAACGATTCTGATAATCATAAGTATAGGTGGTAACAAGGTCTGCTCCGGCTACGCTTCTTTCTGACAGATTTCCATTACTGTCATACTCATAACCTGCCACTTTATTTCCTTCCGCATCCTTTACCGAAGTAAGCTTGGACTCACCATCATATTCATAGGTTAAGGATAACTTGGTATCATCCCCTACTTTTACCTTGAATGCAGATTTATTTCCAGCACTGTCATAGGAATAGTTCTTCACCACATCCTTATTCTTTGTAAGTTTTGTGGTTTCTTTTGTGACCTGGCCGGATACATCGCCATACACAAACTGTGTATCATCCTGTACTGCCACATCTCCGTAGGCGTTGTAACGGTAAGTATGTACGGTTTCTTTTCCGGTCTTTTTCTCCTTTGCTGTCCTCTCAGTCAGCCGGTTTTTATTATCATATGTGTTTTTCAGCTTCGTATAAAACATACTAATTTCATTAACCTCGTAATTATAAAAATCTTTTTACTGATATTACACCCTGTACCTCAAAAAAACAATATGTTTGTCATTTTTTGCAGAATGAGGGGACACTTTTGCAAAATAGTTAGTACTCTACGCAAATAAAAACTTGTAGAGCAACACCGCCATCATTATACGTTTTAAGGGCATTCTTCGTAATCATTTTCTATTATACCAAGAACTTTTGTCGCAAATATTTTATTATATACATTTTGTTTTACCACATTAACATCTTTAATTTCTTAACATATATGATGATTATTCTTCTCCAACTTTCTTCAAAAAAAATAACAAGTTTTTCTGCTCATACTTATCCTTTACTATACAACTAAAAAATCCTTATAATTATATCCTATTAGCTGATATAATTAGGAAGTACTTACCGCTTTCCACTTAGCTAATTACATTTTTTATAATTATCCTACCATGTTGACGCATTCTTGCATCATCAATAACAAGTATATTCCCCTGTATGTAAAATCCACTTTTATTTTCAAGACCGGTTCTTTTTGCATTAGATACAGATGGAAACATACTTTCATCCATAGAGCATTCATCCACCATTTTTTCTAACTCTGTAATGGGAGTCTTTTTTAAGGATTCACGAAACCGTAAAGTTGCCCTCTCATTCTCTTTCTTATCCAAAACCGCAAATTCTTTTAAATAAACATCTGTTCCTTCTCGCATTTTTTTAATAATTGTCTTCTTATCCACAATGTCTTTTAAAAAAATTCTTTTTTTTCTTTTCAAATCAATTGTGATAAAATTACATATTTCAAAAACTTTGTTTGCATGAGTACGATATGTTAATTCAATTGACAAATATCTATCGTTATGGCACCTGATTACTGGTTGTTCTCGTTCTGCTACTGAGCTTACAAAACAATAGTTCATCCACTTTGTAGCACTATCAAACAAAATATCATTTATCTCATCTGTTGTTTCTAGGTTCTCATCTGTTGTTTCTAAACTAGCAAAATCCACAAAAGGTATCCAGCACTTTTTTGTCTTATTCCGGATTTTCTTTTCATAACTATAGAATCCAATCGAATAATTACCATCTTGTACCGTTTTTTTTACTGTTGCAGTATTTTTCACTGTTTTAATATCATTACTTTCGTTTGCATTATTTCTAAAAATACAACTCACCAAAAACACAATTATAATAATAACTATAATATTAATTCCCCAAATAATATTTTTTTTCATCCTCAATTCTCCTCGTATAAAATATTTTAGATTAGGCGTTTGCAAAACGCCACAAGCCACATAAATACTACACATTTCTCTTTAAAAGCAAATAACTCCTGACTAGATATGGTATAATTGAGTTGATAGATGCTAAAGACCAATCACCTAGAAAGAAGTTATTCTAACATTATGATACCATATAAACAGTTTTTTAACAAACATTTTATCAGATTGTCAAAACATATTTGAAAATGACAACCCTGCGTTTATTTCTCTATTAGAAATACATATCAATATTAATGTATTTATTCCTATTTCTTTTCAAAATAGTTTTTGTACATTAACGGAAAGAGTCTTGATTTTCCTTTGCATACCCTGCTATAAAATTTAATTATCCAGCATACTTCCCTTGTCTACTAACTGCCTTTTGTTAACAATTCTTAACATAAACATACTGGACATACTGTGTCTTTTCATTTTCCAGACTGCTTTTCACCTGAACGAGATTTCCCTGTTTATCATAAGTATACTCGATTTCTTTGTTCTTGTCACCCTCGATTTGCTCTTTTGTTTCCACAAGGTTGATTCGAAGTATTAAGTAAAACGTAATTGCTTTCCATCTTTTATTATGAAGGCTTCGCCATATACACTTTCCTCGCCATCCACTGACACAAGAAAACTGCCATCATTTAAAGCAAGAAATTCTTTGCCCATACTATCCGGATAAGTAATATCTTCCATCACCCGGAGCCCATCCACAATGTCATTCTTTACATCTTGATAATGAGGTATTATCATTTTATTGGTAATTCCAAGCCCCTCCATAAATCTTTTATACTCTTTACTAACAGCCTCGCCCTCTAACTCAGGCTGTGCATAAACAACAGCCGCACAATTCATAGAGCCAGCACTCCATGCAATCAGCATTCCTTGAAAGTTTTCCAAGTTCTGTTTCAACCTAATTTTTTTAAAAAACTTATTCTGGGTGGGAACATGTCCACCTGCCAGTATTATCACATCATATTCACTTATATTTTGTGCCATCTCCTCATTACGTGCATCACATATATCAAAAAACTTCGCATCTAATCCACTCATTACGAAAGCTTCCCGTTGACAGAACAAAATATTATCATTTCGTATAAAATCATTGGGTCCGGCACTTATAATGAGAACTTTGGACATAGGCTTCCAATATTTTTTAATTTGGTCTAACAAACCATTTTCATTTTGCAAACAAGTCGGAATACGCTTGCCGTTTACTTTATGAGAGCCTCCCAAAGAACTTGTCAATATTGCTACCATATCTTTCCTCCTTTAAAACAAATTATATGTTCCTAATTTAATTACGCCCCTCGCTTTATCTTCTCCGAATATCCATAATATCCACGCCCGCTCTTTTGATATTCCTTCACATCAAATTTCTGTGCGGCATCCAAAATCTCTTTCATTTTTTCTTCCCGCTCTTTATCGGTCTTGCCAGGGATGAAAGAATCAAGCGCATAACTCATTTTTTTGTAATCAATATCCGAAACCTTTCCATGGAAAAGTTCCTTGTAAATACTCGCTCCGGAAATAAATCCATTTAAGTATGTTGGATGAACTTCATCCATTGACTGAATATCATAGTGCTTGAGTATCTTTCTCTGGACAAGATCATCACACAAATCACCACCCGGTGTAAACCCAGCAAGCGGTTTTGAAAAATCATTTTTAAATTTGCAGTAATTTCTATATCTCGTGTAAATGGTTCCAAGCGAATAAATTTTTGCATCTTTGCGGCATTTATCAGAAAGAGTGGAAACCATCATTGCCTCATAATCGTGAAGTGGCTGGATAAGAATTACATCTGCTGTCAGATATGCCGTTTCCGGCAAATCCTTTTGAAAATCATTCAAATGGTCCATTACCATGTAACCGCTTCCTGTATTTGTGTAATGAATCACCGGCTCCTTTTTCTGGTCACAGATATCCTGAAAATAGGTATCCAGATTTCCATCTTCAATCAAACTATTTCCAATAAACCAGACAATCGTTCCCTTTCCTTTCGTGTTGACCTCTTTTAATTTGGGACATCTTTTGAAAATGCCATCGGATTTGAGAGCCATTTTATTTCCAATTGTAATCTCCTCGCAGTCCGGCAAGTTAAAAAATGCCATAGAGCCAATTGTTTCTACCGAGGCAGGAATCGTAATTTTTTTCACATTACAATTCTTAAATGCCCCCGTCCGAATTTCGTTGACTGTTTTTCCCTCTATCTTCTCTGGCACAGAAACTACATCTTCCTTGCCAATATAGGCTTTAATACGAATCTTATTCTTAACAACATCATATTGAAAAGGGACGTTCGCTTCCGACCACGGCTTTACCTTCCACTGCTCTCTTTGCACTAGGCAAATGGACTGTTTCCTTTTGCAGCCTTTTTTGTCTTCTGTCACAACCTGGTACAATACCTCTTCTGAATTCTCACTCGTTTTGTTAAGGGAAACAATTTTTCCGGTAACTTTAGGATGAAAAAAATAATCCATCTTTTCCGGTACACATATTTTTTTCAGACCCAAAAAGTATTCCTGGTTACAATAAAAAACGTACTGCCGAATTGTTTCTTCCTGATTCATATTATGTAAAAATGGAATTTCATAAAAACATGTTCCAGCGCAAAACAGCACAACCAGAATCCCCATCAGAATCTGTCCTTTTTTGTTTCTCTGCTTTGACAAAACATTTCTAATTCGAGCCTTTAACCCATAAGAGGAAGGTGAAATCATAACTGCATGGCAGAATAATACGTCTGTATTTAATCTTTCCACTGTCAAATCCAGCAAGATTTTTCCGTATTCTTCTTTTGCAATTCCCATGCGATTAATTGTCCGCTCGTCGCACGCCATCTCACAGTCCCTTTTTGATAATACGGCTGCCAGCCAGGCAATCGGGCTAAAAAAGAAGACCGCTGTCAAAAGCATTCGAACTTTTCCAAAAAACAAATCCCCAGAATCCAAATGACTGGTTTCATGTTTGATAACCGTCTGAAAAACTTCCAAATCATTGGCTGCCTTCCGCCCTACATAAATCGCTTTTTCGCCATGTATTTTAAATGCACAGGACGATGCAATATCATTTACCAGATAGACCGGGTAAGCTGCCGTATCCTGCGGAAGTTTTTCTCTTTCTTCATATAATTTCTTTTCAAAGCGAAAATTTACGAACCACTGCCAAACAAGCACAAGTACACTTCCCACCGTCCACACAGTCATGAACCAGACCGGAATACGGATAGCGGAAGCGTCAAACCGGGCAAAGGAAACCTGCGGCAGCATAGCTAGTATTTTCCCAATCAGATTTACCAAAACAGTCTGCTTTCCTGCTTCAAATAACAACCCAAACGGCAAAAAACGAAGCGGGATAAATAACCACAAAGCGTAACGCATTTTTGCGGAAAGAAAGGAGCCAAACAAAGCCCGTAACAAAATCAGAAAAAGCATCAAAAGATGACATTCCAACATAAATTCAAACATTATTCTTTCCCCTCTCTTGCTTCATCTAACATACGATATAACTCATCCAAATCTTCTTTCTTTACCGCCTTACTGCTAAGAAAAGAATTAACCATTAATCGTAAACTGCCCTGACAAACACGCTCAAAAAACTGCTCTGTCTCCTGCTTTACAGTTTCTTTTTGTGAAATTAACGGATAATACTCTTTGGCGCGGCCATTTCTCTCAAATGACACTGCTCCCTTTTTCTCCATCCGGTTCAAAAGTGTTATCACCGTGTGTTTATCCCACGCCTTCTTTTCACTTAACGCAATAACAATTTCGCTGATTTTTTGATTCGGTTTGTTCCACAGACAATTCATAATCTCCCATTCTGCATCCGATAAATGAATTTCCCCCATAAGTAACCTCCTTTTCTTTTGGTAATCATTTGTATACCTTGTCTTTATAGTACTTGATAGGTATACATTTGTCAACCAATAATCAAATAATTTTAATCACTTTATTTTTTTCCGAAGTTAGCCGATACATAATTGGATTATTATAAAGAGGTATTACACTATGGAAATTTTTTATCAATATACAATTGGACAAATTAATTTTGAAACACTTGGCTTACTTTTCAGTCTGATGGGTGTTGTCGCCGGTATAACCAAGTTGGGTTATATTGACAATTTCACAACATTTTTCTTAAATAAAACAGGTAACACATCTAAACTTGCTCTCTTTCTTATTGGCGCATGTTTTTTTCTTAGTATGCTTTTAACAAATGACGTTGCACTCATCGTGCTCGTTCCTTTTTCCATTGGCATTCTAAACCGATTAAACCGCAATGATTTGTTAATTAAACTTCTTGTGTTAGAAACAATTGCAGCCAATATGGGCAGTATGATGACGCCAATCGGCAACCCACAAAATGTTTATTTATTCCAAACTTACCAAATGACACTTGGCTCTTTTTACGCTGCCATACTTCCTTACGGAATCGTCGCCTTTCTTTTTTTACTGGCTCTCATTTTTTTTAATTTTAAAAAGGAAAAAATAGCAATAACAGTCGATGAAGAAAATAGCTTTTCAAAATCTCTTAAGTACAAAAGATTTTGGAGCCTTGTTTTTATTTTATTATTTATTTTGTGCCTTTTGAACATCCTTCGAATTGTTCCCCATTATGTGACCTTTATTCTAGTTCTTGCCAGCCTTTTTCTTTTCGACAAAAAAACATTTCGAACTATTAACTTTAACTTATTAATCAAATTTGTCTGCCTTTTTATCCTTGTTGGGGATATTGCACAGATTCCATGGATAAACAGTTTTTTATCCCACATTATTTCCGGAAGGGAAATTGGTGGCGGCATCCTCGTCAGCCAGATTGTAAGCAACGTCCCTGCCGCCATCTTGTTATCTAAATTTACCCAAAATAGTACCGCCCTTTTAATCGGAGTAAATATTGGCGGCTTAGGAACTTTAATTGCTTCTATGGCAAGTATGATTTCTCTTGAATACTACAAAAAAAACAGCGCTGCAAATTCAAAAAATTATATTGCATGTTTTACAAAATATAATTTGATTTTCCTTGTCCTTGAACTTGTCACCGCACAGTTGGCAGGCTGCTGAGATTATTCGTCTCCTTTCCATCCGGAAGTGCCTTTAAATACTCTGTATCACCACGGTGCGCTACGCCCACGCCCTGAATATCGCCCGCTTTTGCCATAGCAACTCCTTCACTCTTACTTACCATTTGTCCATCCGAAAGCTTATAGCCGGTTACTTTGCCCTGCGCTTTCACAAGTCCAACAATTTCTTTTGCATTCTCTGACGGCTGTGGGATTTCATCCAGTGCAGCCATCGGAAGAGTGCTTTTAAAATTATCCTTTTGATTCATTTTTCTGTCCTCCGTTTTTATTTTTAGATTGCCCAGTTTTTTGTGTTCTTATAACCAATTAAGCCTTGCATTTCACATGTGTTATGGTATGATGTTATTATAACAATGAATGATTTGAAAGGAGTGATGGATATGTCAACCTTAGAAAAAACCATTAATCTCTTGAATGATTTACCGGAAAATGAAGTAGAAATCATATATAGTTATGTGAGATTCATTAGTTCACAACACGAAGAACGAAAAAAAGCCACGGAACCGATTGAGGATATTTTTAATAATATTGTTGGTGTTTTACCGGATACAGGGAAAACTGCCAAACAATATCACGATGAAAGGATTGCAGAAAAATATGACCTTGTTAATTGATACTAACATATTACTGGATATGGTTTTTAAACGGCCTAATTGCGAAAAGGTGAAAAAACTTTTTTCACTGATTCTTGAAAAGGATGTTCTCGCTGTTATAACCGCATCTGCTGTTACAGACTTATTCTATATTATACGGAAGCTGACACATGATATTGATAAAACATACACTATTATGGAAAATATTTTTAAATTAGTAAGTATACTTTCTGTAACAGATAAGGATATTGAAACCGCGTTTTTTAAAAAATGGAAAGATTTTGAAGATTGTGTTCAGTATACTACAGCAAAGCATAATAGCGTAGATTATTTAATAACCTCAAATGTACATGATTTTGAAGAAACTGTATTTCCTATTATTTCCGTAGATGAAGGCATTGTCCTATTAGAGCATTAACTTATTAAAATACAATAATAGAAAATGCTTTTTAAAGCACATATTAAAAAAAGGAGGTAGACAGTTATGACTAAAATTTATCTTGCAGAAAACTTTTTAGAAGCAGACCAGATTATTTCCGAACTCGAAGCCAATCACATTTTTGCTAAAAAACATGAAATCATCGAAACATCCATCACAGCCCGGATGGCAAAACCAGTATTTGAAATTTATGTCGATGATAAAAATGTGGAAAAAGCCGTTGAAATAATCAAACAAATGTCTCTTTCGGACAGCAGCGTCAAAAGCCGCCGGATGGGACACCGCATAGCCGCACTTATCATGGTAGGTGTTGTTGCAGTCGGCATTTGTTTATCTATTATTTTGTAAAATCAACCCCCGGATTCTTATCATGAAACCGGGGGTAATTATTATGATTAATTTCTAGCAATACACATTTTTTACAACAGATTTTTGCGAAGTTCTGCTCCATCTTTGGCACTTAAATAAGCCGGAGCAATATCGAATACTGTCTTGCATCCGTTCTGTCCTTCTTTGTACAGACGATATGCTGCCCGCGCATAAGCCACGATAACACAGGAAGTAAATTCCGGATTTGAATCAAGTTTCAAGCTATATTCAATTACATGACTATTTTCCTGATTCCAGCCTGTTTTTCCGGAACGAATTACAAATCCTCCATGTGGAATACCACTGTGGTTTGCTTTCAATTCTTCCTCACTGATAAAGTGAACCGTCGTGTCATAATCTGAGAAATAATTCGGCATATTTTTAATAGTTTCCTCTACCTTTGCAGCATCCGCACCATCCTCTAATACAACAAAACACTCTCTGGTATGTTTCTGTCTGGTTGTAAGTTCCGGATTTTCACCATTTCTTACAGCCTCCAATGCAGCCTCTACCGGAATTGTATACTGTTTGCCGTCTTTTACACCTTCCACGCGGCGGATGGCATCCGAATGTCCCTGACTAACTCCTTTGCCCCAGAATGTGTAATCACGTCCCTCCGGCAAAATGGCATTGGCATACATACGATTCAAAGAAAACATTCCCGGATCCCAGCCCACGGAAATAATACCAACATGTCCGCTTTCTTTTGCAGACTTATCAACATTTTCAAAATGCTCTGGGATTCTTGCGTGTGTATCAAAACTGTCTACGACATTAAACATCTTTGCATATTTTGGTGTCTGCTCCGGCAAATCCGTAGCACTTCCGCCACAGAGAATCATAACATCAATCTTATCCTTCCACTGCTCTACATCATCAACAGAACAAACGGCTGCTCCCTCTGTCAAAATGGATACTGTCTCCGGCGCACGTCTCGTAAATACCGCAGCAAGCTCCATATCCGGATTCTGCTTAATTGCACATTCCACGCCTCGTCCAAGGTTACCATATCCTAAAATACCAATTTTCATGTTTCTTAGTCCTCCTATTCCGTAATTAAATTACAAATCTATTTTACTTTTTTCACAAAAAAGCGTCAACCGGAAAATTAGAGGAAAAAAAATAATTTATCTTCTGTCGTCCGTGCACATATGCTTTACAAAGCCGCATGGCTGTTTTAATTCCGTCCGGAAAAATTCAGGATAAATTTTCTCATCACCATCCATCGTCAGCCACACCAATCGTTCTTTATGATTGCTCCCCGTAAAACTCTCGCAAACCGGCGAAAAATCTTCTGGCATTTTCATATAAAAATAGAACGAAATTTCATAAACTACTTGATTCTCTCTGCCCGGCTCGTCCAGATAAAAATAATTTTCATGAACAAATCCCAACCTGTCAATTTCCATCTGTGTCCCTGTTTCCTCAAGCACTTCCCGCACAATTGCCTCTTGCGCTGTCTCTCCAAATTTTACGCGGCCGCCAACGGAATATAGAAAAGGATCTTTGTCATTTTCCATCATTAGAAATTCATTTCCTCTGCAAATAATTGCGCCAACTCGAATGTTAAGTAAGCCATCATCAATTGGTACTGTACAATCTGAACCCATTTTGTCCTCCTTTATTTTTTAGATTAGTATAGCACAGAAAGGTTGCCTTGTTAACTTTAACGTAATTCTCTCATAAATTACTCATTGACAATTACTTTTTCATGTGATATATTTCTAACAAAGAGAGAAATATATCACATGGAGGTACACTTATGAACAATAACATTTTAACCATTAAAAAAAACATAACACTTCGCTATATAGTTACTGGCTGCGCGTGGCTATTGTATGGTATTTTAGCTTTAATACCAAATACTATAAGTAAAATTATATCCATAGTATCACTGCTAATTACCGTTATTTCATCTATATTAGTTTTCATTAAAAAAACAGAAAACGATGATGAAATGTCTCGATTTCATTTTTCAAGAGCCTGCGAAATCTCAATACTTATAACACTAATCGTAGTATTATTAAGTGATATGATCTGCTCAATCATTACTGTATTTCATAGCAATTTTGTGCTATCTTATCAAACTATGACCCCCTTCCTTTTAGCTACTATACAAATATGTATTGGAGCATTCTTTTATTATTTTGAAAAAGAAGGTGATTAAATGTCCGTACTAAAAACAACATTACGTGATTTAAGAAAAAGCAAAGGACTTCAGCAAGCAGATTTAGCTGCACTTGTCGGTGTACGGCGCGAAACAATTGGAAATCTAGAAAATGGAAAATACAATCCATCACTAAAATTAGCTATGGATATCGCAAAGGTATTTAACAAGACCGTTGAAGAAATCTTTTTCTTTGAAGATGACAAAGAATAATACAAGCCGTTCAGCTACTAAAAAAATGACCGCCTCATAGCGGTCATTTTCTCAAAATTTCGCACTTTTTTATTCCTCTTCTGCCTCTTCATCCTCCGGCACTTCATTGTTGCTTGCAAGGATGCTGACAATCGGTGCATCAAGGTCGGTCTGCAAATCAATCTTATCATTCTTTGCAATGTCAAGGTCTGCTACTTTCAACGTATCACCCAGTCTCAGAGTAGCACAGTCTATCTCAACCTTTTCAACCAATTCCTCCGGCGTTGCCTTATAAGCAATCTCTTCCAGAAGCTGCTCGAGTACACCTTCGGTTACTTTCTCTTTATTCAAAAGAATCACTTCCGCAACGGAATGTACTTTCTCACCTTTTACTAATGCCTGGAAATCCATCTCAAGAATCTGATGGTCCATCGGACGGTAATCCATCTCTTTGATTAACACATCATATGTTTTCCCGTCTAACTCAAGGTAGAGCTGGCTTCCTTTCATGCACTCTCTTTCGATTCTCTCTGCCTCCTGCTTTTCAATCTGCAGTGGAATCGAACCCTCGATTTCTTTGCCAAAAAGGTTACCTGTAACATAGCCTTCTCTTCTCAGCTTTTTAGCCTTAGTTTCCATGTTTCTTCTTTGTACTTTTAAAGTAGTCATTTGTCTTTTCCTCCATTCATACAAATTGATAACATAGGGAAGTTTGCGGAATGTCGATATTAAATTGGCGTTTCGTTTCTCTTGTTATAATTGTTTTTTAGTTACAACTCTGTTATAGCACCATTCACAAAATTCGTCAAGAGGGGGAAATATTTTTTTCTATACTTCCACCTTATTTTGATCAAGAATCTTCTTGATATCACAAAATGTCTTTTCCCTTATATTCAACTCCTCCGCATATTTTTCAAAATCAGAAACAACTAAACTAATTTGGGAAATGATATCCTTACACTTTTTCTTTTTAAGCCCCATATTCTCACCAGCCATCAGCAAATCAGTAAGATTTATATTGCTCTTTTTCCCATTAATCGTCATCTGGTGTGCACTTAACCACTTATTGGTAACATCATAAGAATAAGTTACATCATATGCTGGTGACAGCCTCCATTCTCCACTTCGATTCATTAGGAATGATATATTTTTTACATGATCATCTTGATTAACCGCTACACAGTTAAATACCATTCTACTATAAAATTGCTCAATATCTTTCATTGGTAAATAGATTTCCCGCATATACCCTGCTGCCATTTCATAACTACATAATCTTGGCTCTTTATAACTAATATGTGCCATCGCCCCAAGCGACTGCATATGCACTTTTTTTCCATGAATACGGTCAAATCTCTTTGTCATAAAATGGTTTTCTCCGGCATTTGAATATATTCTGCAATCACTCATCAAAATTCCGGCATCCAATGCCATTTTATAATATGCATATTCGATTAACGTGTACTCCGGCACATCCTCCAATCCATGATCACCATTCTTTGCCACATTATCGAACTTCATCAGCCAATAATCATAATCCTCATCAAGATTGAGCTGTCCGGAACGAATCTCATTTGTTTTTTCATTCCATGCTATTAATGCCTTCGCTCGTGCACCACCAGCAGAACTTCCCACCTGTACCAATTGTGAATATGTTAATTTTTCCTGTGCATTTAACGTAATTAATTTTCTCTGATTTAGCACATCAGATGCAAATTTAACCATTTCAGATACATTAATATTCTCATCAATGTCACTCATTTCCGAACTTGCAGGTACATACTCAAGAGCTCCCATTCCTCTCTTTCCCGTATAGCACAATCTATCAATTGCTGTAAAATCTTTTATTGATTTTCCCTGTGAAATAAGCCATTGTTCTATTACCTTATTTCCAAATGTATCTGGTAAGGAATCTACAACTAATCCCGGCATACCAAAAAAAGGTTCTCCTGAAAGAAGAGGAAACTCATAAACAATGTTACTAAGTGGCATTCTTATCGGTGAAATTTCTATTCCGCTTTTCAAAAACTCACTATCATATTCAAATGATGCATACGGTTTATCTAAATCCTGATGAATTATCCCAACTCTGGTTCCCCATAAATATACTTCTGCTGTTGTATTCATTATTTCTCATCTCCCCATTTAAAATTATCATTAGAACGCTCTTTTTTGCGAACTCGCTGCTTTGGCTTCCGGCTATCTTCTAAGTAAAAAGATGGTCGTTTTGTCTGGTCAGGTATTAACAAATCAAGATTGGCATCCAGATTAAGCGCCGTTAAAATTTTTACTAAACTCTCAAGTTGAACCGATGCTCCCTGCTCTAATCTGGATATGCTGCGAACGGACACTCCCGATTCATTCTCTAAATCTTTCTGTGAAATTCCAGCATTAACACGATATTGCTTTATTCTATCACCAATTAGTTTTTGGTATTCTTTATAATTTAATCGACTCATTTTAACACGCCACCTTTGTCTTGTTATACAGTCATATTATACTAAAATGTCAAATTTGTCTAGTTAAATTCATTTTATTTTTTAACTAAAAAAATCGGCAGCCTACTGCCGCCGATAATATTTTATCCCATCTTCCGGTCGAAAATACGTCCGCAAATACCCCTGTGGCGAAACCACAACAAAATCGTTGGTCTCTTCCAGATAATATACATCATCTCCATCTTTCTGCGTTTTATGCAGTGCTTCCTCATTTAAAATCACCGCATTGGCAGCCGCCAGATACTCCTCTGCCGACGCGAATCCCATCGCTTTGCCATGTTTTTCATAATGCTCCTTTAACTTTTCATCACTTTGAAAAAGGACTGCTTTTTGTATGCTCGAATTCGGATTCTCTGTAACCTGCGTTATCTTAGTTTGTTTCGGCGTACTGCTTTCCGGCTTACGCACAAAAGAAATATAAACAAATGTAAGCGCAATCAAAAGAATCAAAGTCGTAACCGGCACCTGCCTCAAAGCATTTTTCCGGCGTTTTCTTCTTTCTTTCCCTCTCGGAACAACCGCTTCATTTTTCTCAATGCGGTTTCTCTTCCGACATTCCTTGCAGCGCTTTGGAAGAGGAAGATTTTTCTCTTCATAAAAATCTTTCTCCGCCTCAGATAATTCAAATTTTTTTCCACACTGAACACAGGTATACCACATGTTCCTCATTTCCTTTCCATCGGATTCGTTGCAAAAACCTAGAATTTATTAATTTCTTCCGATTCATCATCGTTTTTGCGAATCCCGCGAATCGTCACATAATAGCTGACTTTATCGTTCACTTTCACTAGAACGCGCTCGCCCACGCGGTGTTTCAAAAGCGCTTTCCCCATCGGTGAATCAATGCTTATCATCTGATTCAGCGCATCACTTCGGACTGTTGTGACAATTTTATATTCCTCTTCCATGCCATCATCTTCAAAATGCACCGTCACCAAATCATTCAGCCCGACTTCATCCTCACCGGATTCATCCTCGACAATCTGCGCCGTCTTAATCATCCGCTCCAAATAGCGGATGCGGCTCTCATTTTCATTCTTAAACTTTTTTGCCGCCTTGTATTCAAAATTTTCGCTCAGGTCGCCATGCGCCCTCGCCTCTTTGACATCTTCCAATGCTTCTTTGCGCACCACCAACTTACGGTGTTCGACTTCCTGCTCCATTTTCTCAATGTCTTTTTTCGTCAATTTATCATACATCGAAAAAGCCTCCCTTTTTTAGACCTGCAGTTTCTGGAGAAATGCTTTTGTTCTCTCATTTTTCGGATTGTCAATTACTTCTTCCGGACGGCCCTCTTCTACTACTTTACCGCCATCCATGAAAATCACACGGTCGGAAACCGCTCTCGCAAAATCTATCTCATGCGTAACAATAACCATTGTCATTTTCTCTGCCGCAAGTCCTTTTAATACACGTAAAATCTCTGCGGTAATCTCCGGGTCAAGTGCACTTGTCGGCTCATCAAAATACAGCATTTTCGGACGCATTGCAAGTGCTCTTGCAATCGCAACACGCTGTTTTTGTCCGCCCGACAGTTCACACGGATACGCATCTTCTTTTCCTTCCAGTCCCATTTTCGCAAGCAGAGCACGTGCCTCTTTCTCCACTTCCTGTTTCGGACGCTTCTGATTTTTCACCGGCGCATCCATTACATTTTTCAATACGGAAAAATGCGGGAACAAATTAAAGTCCTGAAAAACCAGGCCAAAGTTTGACTGTGCCTCCAAAATCTTTGCGCGCTCCGGTTTTTTGGCATTTCCTGCGGTATCATTTTCCACATAAACTTTCCCGCCGTACGCAATGCTTCCGGAATCAATCTGCTCTAAAAATGTTGCGCAGCGAAGTAACGTCGATTTACCGGAACCGGACGGACCAAGAATCGAAACGACTTCTCCCTCTTCTACCGCAAGGCTGATATCCTGCAGCACTTCCAAATCTTCACCAAAACTCTTTTTAATATTCTTTATTTCCAAAATACTCATGCCGTAGCTCCTTTCCCTTAGCGGTAATAATCCAGTTTCTTCTCAATAGCTTCCATCACAAAGGCAACCACAAAGTTAAATATATAATAGAATAAACCGGCAATAAACAGTGGCATAAGCGAAGCCTGTGCCGATGCAATCTGTTTTGCCATTGTAAACATTTCCGTGTAAGCAATGGCAAATGCCAAAGAAGTATCTTTAACCAGCGTAATCACTTCATTTGTTACCGGCGGCATGACGCGTTTGACCATCTGTGGGAAAATAATACGGAAAAACGTCTGGCGTCTGCCGTATCCCATGACCTGTGCGGCTTCGCGCTGTCCCTGCGGAATACTCTGAATACCGGAACGGTAAATCTCTGCGAAATACGCCGCATAATTCAGGGAAAATCCAATGATAACCGCATACAAACGATACATGTAAGGTGTTGAAATTCCGAACACATAGTACGGAGCAAAGAACACAACCAAAAGCTGTAACATCAACGGCGTACCACGCATAATCGAAATGTAAATTTTTGCAATCCACCGAAGCAGAGCAAACCGTGACATTCTCACTGCCGCAATCAAAAGTCCAAGAGGAAGCGAGAATAATAACGTGAATACAAAGATGGACAGCGTTGCTAACATACCACTGCCTAACTGCTTCATAATAAACCAGATACCACCCTTATTTGCTTTTACGCCATCCGATTTTTCTGTCGTCTTATCATTCTTTTTCTGTATTTTTGAAAAATCAACATACGGAACTTTTCCGCCATCTATGTATGTCGTATCCTTTTCCGAGAGACACGCACTATCCTTGAGCCCCCACTTGTTTACAATCTGCTCAAATGTTCCATCCGCTAACATCGTAAGCAAAGTCTTCTGCACTTCATCGCGAAGTTTCGTATTTCCTTTTTTGAAGCCAATTCCATATTCTTCGGAAGAAAGACGCTCATCTAACATACGGAAATTATCGCCCTTTGCGGACATCTGATAAGAAGCAACGCCGATATCCATCGCAATCGCATCCACCATACCGCTTTCCAGATTCATAAATGCAGAATTGTAATCAGCTACCTGCTGTAAATCTTTCAATGAAGCCGCTAACTTTTTATTTTCTTTTGTCGCATCATCTCCGGTCAGAGCAGCGAGCGCTGACGAATCACTCTGCACAATCAACCGCTTACCCTTCAAATCGGATAACTTATGAACATTTGAATCTTTTTTTACGATGACAACCTGCGAATTATCCACATAGGCTGTTGACCATGTATAATCATCCTCACGTCCATTCATCGTAAATCCATTCCAGATACACGAAATCGCGCCTGTCGCAAGTTCCGAATCCTTGGAATCCCAGGCAATCGGACGTTTTACTAATTTCCAGCCATTTCTCTTGCAGACCTCTTCTGCTAAGTCTAAATCAAAACCGACATACTCTCCATTATCATCCATATATCCATATGGCGGAAATTCGGCGTCAAACCCAACAATAAACTGTTTCTGCTCTGCTGCCTTTCCCATCGGTGCCACCGCCATCATTGCCACAACGCCAATGATAAGAACCGCAAACCATGCAGCAAACCACGCACTTCTCTTCTTCATGAAAATCCTCCTTCTGTTGTGTTTCAAAGTAATAGTTTTATTCTACCATGAAGTGGTGGTCGTAACAAGTAAGGAATCTCTTTTTTTCAGTTTCTGCGCCGTCTGCCGCTACAGCAATCTCCTCTCCACATACAGATTTCCATTTTTTCTTGCATCCATATACCATTTCACAAGAGAAATTTCATCTCCCTCCAATTCAAGACACGTAATCTGATAAGGATGCACACAGCTTCCCGAATTGATATAGAAGGAATCCGGATACTGGTTCATCGGACGGTGCGTGTGTCCGGTAATCAACGTCTTTCCCCGCTGCGCTGCCCACTCCGAGAGCCGCCGCTCCGTACGCTGTTTAGCCGAATAATTCTTTGCCGCACTTGTGGGATCCAAAACACCAATTTGCTCTAACGGTTTCCACACATAGCGCACAAGGAAACGATTTACCTGCCACAACGTTGAATTCATCAAAGAAGCCTGATGCCCATGCGTCATGTAAATATCCGTATTTTTTTCATAATTTCTTAAAATTAAGCCCGAATAAAATGAAACATTAGGAAAAAGAGGCTCGTGGCACTGCTTTGTCACACTGTAAAATAACTGGCACTTCTTATTACAAAACGAGGCATTCTTTTTCACCATATCATGATTACCGTATACCATATATAATCGGTCATCCCGGTAAAATAACGCAAGCTGCTCAAATGCCCGGTTGTGCACTTCCAAAATCTGCTCCATCTTGCGGTTTTCCCATAATTCGTCGCCATCCCCCAGTTCCACATACGTGTACTGCATCCGGTTATAGTGCCGCAGAGCCGCCAAATACAAATGCTCATTTTTTATAAAATTGTCATTGTTATTCCCACTGCCCCGGTGGCAGTCACTAAACACCACATACTTGTGATTGTCATCCAGAGGCAGAACGGGAACATTTTCAAATGCCTGATCCAATCGTTTCTGATAACTCATCGACATCTCCTTACTTTTTTCAACTGCTTGGAAAAATGACGTAACAAATGCCGTAAAAATCTCGGCAAGTAAAAATATAAATACAAAATCCGGTCTAAATTCGTGCACACACACCTTGTAAGAAAACGGAACAAACGGCAGTACACACGATTTTTAAACTGCATTACACTTCTTATAAACCGCTGCCATAATGTGAAATGTCTGCTTCCTTCCGGCACATGAAAGAAAATCGAGCGGCAGGACCAGAAAATATCCGTTTCTTTTATCCCACCCTCAATCAGTGCTTCGCAAAGTTTTCTTCCAAACTCATAATTTCGGAAATGAACCGATACATCCATGGATAACTCCTGTGGTCTCGAAAAATTTCCGGGGTCAAATACCGTAAGCCACCAGTGCCTTTTATCCAGACCGGCAATCCGCTTGCCGTCTTTCCACAGCGTAACAGACATATCCAGCCAGTCTGACTCACCCACCGCATGGAAAAGTGTTTTCTTATAATCACTCTTTTTCACAATTCCATCTGCATAGTAAAGTCCAATTTCGCATCCGGTACAAATTCCATACTGCCCTTTCCAAATCTGAACTAACCAAGTCCTTCCTTCATAATCAAAATATATTGGATAGGAATCAAATACCATTGACAAATACGGTGCCGCACGATTATAAGCATCCAGATACCCGAACGCCTTCTGCCAGGCATCCGTCCGGCTGCTTATCACATCCCACCGGCTCTCATAATAAAAACCAAGCGGTCCAAGCAGCGAATTCAGCAGATTTTCCTTTTCACATGGATTCATGCACGCAAGCCGGCAGAGAATTTTTTTCTTCTTCCTGCGAGAAAACAAAATCACAAACACAAAACTAATAAGAACCAAAATTCCAAACAAAAAATACATCGTATAACCTCAACTCTTTTGTTAGTCACTATCAATATATGTTAAAATGTCGAAAAACGTCACCTCCACCTCAAAAAAAACTGTAAGTTTTGATTATTTGAAGGGCAGGGAGGCGGTGAAAATTTATTTAGATTCCAGTAATTTAGCAAGAAAAGATTTGTGATGTCGTGGGTTTTGAGTACGTCGGTATGAGGTGCTTGTATATGCGTCAGCATAAGCACCCATACCGCTACGCACTCAACGAGCGAAAGCGCCCACGACACACAAACTTTACTTGCTAAATTACGGAAACAAAAAAATATGACCGCCCCCTGCCCTCCAAACAACCAAAAATTTCCTCTTGACAACCAAAAACGATAGTGCTATATTTTCATGTAAACAAAGAACAAATGCTATGAACAGAACAAAACATCATAAACTTCATGCATTTCAGAGAGCCGTCGGCTGGTGCGAGACGGTATGCAATTTATGTTGTTATCCTCTGCGAGCAGTATACCGAAAACTTTTAAAGCGAGTAAGTATCACCGGTTTTCCCGTTATCGAAAATCTTATTGCTGATAGTGATATCAAAGATAGGACTGAGCGGTCGCCGCAGGCGGCAAACAAAGTGGTATCGCGGAAGTTTCAGACTTTCGTCTTTCGATGTATGAAAAGTACATTAGAGGACGGGGTCTTTTTTTATTGCCGCTTCCGTATCATACAATATAGCTCTTTTGAGCAGAGAGAATGGAGGAATTCTTATGAATGGATTAGTAATTGTATTAATTGGTATTGTTGCACTAGGTGCCGGTTATCTTCTGTATGGTCGATGGCTCGCCAAAAAATGGGGGCTTGATCCAAAAGCAAAAACACCGGCCTACACCAAAGAAGACGGACAGGATTATGTGCCATCTTCCAAGTTCACCGTATTTTCCCATCAGTTTTCATCGATTGCAGGTGCCGGTCCTGTCACAGGTCCAATCCTCGCTTCCGTATTCGGCTGGGTACCGGTTCTTCTGTGGCTGATTGTCGGCGGTTTGTTCTTCGGTGCCGTACAGGACTTTGGTGCTCTTTACGCATCGGTTAAGAATGAAGGAAAATCGATGGGTATGATTATTGAAAAATACATAGGTAAAACCGGTAGAAAATTGTTCATGCTGTTTTGCTGGTTATTTACTTTATTAGTAATTGCCGCTTTCACCGACATGGTTGCCGGAACATTCGTTGGCAAGGGAGAAGGAATCACCGGTACTGCAAAAGCATACGCAGATTCTGCTGCCGCTTCCATTTCCATGTTGTTCATCGTTGTTGCTATCGTCTTTGGTATCATTCAGAAAAGCGTTGGCAAAATGAATGAAATTGTAAAAGCACTTGTTGCTATTGGTTTACTTGTTGTTATGTTTGCCGTTGGTATGCATTTCCCGATTTACGCAAGCAAAGATGCCTGGATTTACATCGTTATGGCTTATCTGTTTTTGGCTTCCGTACTTCCGATGTGGCTTCTCATGCAGCCAAGAGATTATATGACAACATTCATGCTTTTAGGTATGATTGTTGGTGCAGTTGCCGGAGTCATTGTTGCTCATCCGGCTATGAAGTTAAATGCCTTTAATGGTTTCTCCATCACAGGAGCAACCGGCACAAGCACTTTGTTCCCGACGCTTTTCGTAACCATTGCCTGCGGTGCCGTTTCCGGTTTCCACAGTCTGGTATCATCCGGAACTTCTTCTAAAACCGTCAGCAATGAAAAAGATATGCCAATGATCGGCTATGGTGCCATGGTTGTAGAATCTCTTCTTGGTATCGTTGCCCTCGTCGTTGTCGGCGCTGTTGCCGTAAATGGTTCCGCACCGGAAGGTACACCATTTGCCATCTTCTCAACCGGTGTTGCCGGATTCCTTGAGAAATTCGGTGTTCCGGTACACATTGCTACCGTATTTATGACAATGTGTGTTTCCGCTCTGGCACTTACTTCCCTCGACTCCGTTGCTCGAATCGGAAGAATGTCATTCCAGGAATTGTTCTACTTAGATACTACAGACCCATCCGAGATGAAACCTTGGCGCAGACTTTTAACAAACAAATATTTCGCCACCGTTATCACACTATTCTTCGGTTATCTTTTGACACTGGGTGGTTATAACAATGTATGGCCACTGTTCGGTTCTGCAAACCAGCTGCTTGCCGCACTTGTACTGATTGCACTGGCTGTATTCTTGAAAACAACCGGACGTACCGGATGGACATTGTACGCACCAATGTTTATCATGCTTGCCGTAACCTTTACCGCTTTGGTTCAGAAAACAATTGCTCTTGTGCAGAACACATTGGCAGGCAATGCAACCTTCTTAGTGGATGGACTTCAGTTCATCGTTGCCATTCTTCTGATGGTACTTGGTGTTCTGGTTGCATTTAGTTGTCTGAAAAAACTTTTTGGTCGTGAGAAAAAAGCAGAAGCATAATTATAAAAACACAGCCCCTTCTCTTACCTTAAAATTAAGAGAAGGGGCTATTATAATTCTCATTTTACTGCAATTCTTTTTCTAATATCTCATACTCATTTTTGTTAATTGGATGCATTTTTACAATTTTCGGGAATTTTTCTTCCAATTTCTGTTCTTTCAAAACAGCTGCTGCATATACTCCATATTTTTTCAACTGCTTCACCTTAACCGTTTCATCCAGTTTGCTATTTATTAATGCATCTATTTTTTCTTTTGCTGTCTTTTTAAACTTTTTCCAGGAGTCACCAAATTCGCTTACCGTTGCCCACTGTAAATCCTTATCTTCTTTTAAATTACACTCTGTAATATCTTCAATTGCAATTGCTGTAATATATCCCAACAATCCATCTCCGTACTGATTCTCATTAATCTTTTTTTCCAATATTGGTAAAATACTAATTCCCTTGCTAACCAAGCGATCATAATATGAATTGTTTTTTACATACTCGTATGGATTAGAACTCATTGCCAGGTTTTCATTTTTCTCAACCGCTTGATTTATGATTTCCTCTATTCCAGTGTAATCCTCTTCAACTTGCTTTGCCAAAGATTTAGTTGGCTGCGTTTTTCCACTAAATAAAAATATCGCACCACATATGGCAGCAATTAGCACTATACTTCCACCTATCAAAATTCTTTTTTTTCGTTTCATCATTTTATTTAAACCTCCTATTTTTCTATGCAGTTGGACACTTAGACGCACAATTTTGAGTATCTCTATGTGCTATAAATGATATTGTTTTGTCCCTAATATTATATTACAAAGAAAATAATTATGATAACAATACTCATAACAGTTAATGTAACAAATGCGCTTTTTATCTTATTTGATATAAACAAAAAGAATCCACTATAAGCCAGCATTATTATCAAACGAATAACATATCCAAAAACCAACCATAGCCAAATTGGTATTTCCATACCACTTTGTATTCCCATGCATCCTACTGGTTCAGTAATACCCACAAGACCGTATAAACGGTAAAATGTAATAAACTGCGGCAAATAAATAATCCCAAATGAAATTATAATAATGAATACAGAAACCAGTATTTTTTTGTGTGCCATCTTTTTCCTTCCCAGTAAAGTTGCCTGCAACAACATTTTTTGCCCAGTTTCATAATCCTGTGTAAATACACTGCATAACGAAAATGTCAAAAGCAGCAATCCAAGAATCATCAAAATGCCGTTTCCCTTGGAAAAATCCATTAGTTTTACATATCCACCCTCATAGACATATGCATGCAGATTATATTTATTTATGTAATTGTTTCGTTCAACAACTTTTTCAAAGCCATGTACCGGTCGAAGGTCTTCACTAAGAATCATTAGGTCCTCCACCTTATCTTCTTCCATAAATTTTTGCTGTTTCTTTTTTAATGACTGAAAACGCTTATTTTCCCTCTGTATAAAGTTTGTCTTTTCAATCGTTTTCTCTCCTTCTAACTGCTTCATATAAGTATAATAATAATATTCATCTTCATCATCAAATATCAAATGTGATTGATACGACAAAAAACATGAAACAATCAAAAAAAGAAAAAGAATCATGCCAACCCGTCCACCTTTTCTAACTTTATAAAGTTCGTATCGAAACAATGAATCATGGCCTTTCAAGAATCGTTTTTCATTTTTCATAAATGCAAAATTAAACAACCCGCTTTTTCGACTTTCTTCTTTCATCTTTGAAAATCCAATCATTCCGCAAATCATACATATAAGCAAAAGAAGGAAATATACTGCCATAACAACAACTGGATAGGAAACCGGCTCACCCAAAATATTTATGTTTACATATTTTCCGATTATATCTCCTGCATTTAAACAATAAGCCGGATCAATATACTTTAACCAATTCAAATTAGAATTCATTGGTATTTGTACATAAATCAAAACACATCCTATAATACAAAAGAAAAAAATCATTATTGAAATCAATGCTCTTTTTCCTAATATGCATATACAATCAATAAAAATAGCCAAAGCAGTCATGATAAATATTAAAATAATCATGCTAAGAATCAAAAACTGACCAACTGATAATTCACTTCCACACGAACGATACGCAAGAACAGATTGAATGCTTCGACTCAAATCTCCGATTCCATATCGCTCCCTTAAAATAACATAATTACATCCATAAAAAATTAAAGCTGCAACTACTGTTCCCCAAATATGAGCTGCCAGTTTGGCAAAAAAGAGTTTTCTTTTTCCAAATCGTGTAACATATAAAAGTTTTGCAATCCCTGTTTCATTCTCCCTGACAAATAATAAGTATCCTAAATACAAAACAAAAAACAATACGACAATTCCTGTCATCGTCGAAAACATCTTTTCGATTCCTAAGGAAGGCTCTGCAACTACTTTAACCATTTTCATTTTTTTAAAGTGAGCTGCTGTTTTTTCAATATTTTTTTCAGCAAAGCCCCCCTCAGTAAACGTCGAAAACAAAGTTATCTTTTTTGCATTTTCCTGTATTCTTTGCCGGTAATCGTTATAAGTACTAACTGCTTCCAATTCTTTTGCAAATCTTACATATAACTTTTCTTTGTCGGTCATTTCATTTTGCATATATTTTTCTGCTTTGTCTTTTGAACTTGCAATTTCGTCTTGTAGATTTTTTTCTTCAGATAGAAATTGCTGCCAAACTTTTTTATATTGACTAGAAGAAAAATCTTCCGTATTTTCAAAACATAATATTCCACAATTTATCAAAATACAGAACAACAATACACCCCACATATATGGGCTTTTTACTATTTTGCTAATCTCATTCCGAATCATCTAACTACTCCTTATAAAAATGATATAAATATACATCATCTAATGTAGGCCAAACCGTGGTTTCTTCATCGCTCTTTGAATCCAAATAACGTACAACAACCTGATTTCCTTCTTCTCGAATTCCTGCAACCAGATATTTATCCTGAATCTCTTTAAGCTGCTCTACTGTCACTTTCTTTTCATACACAATACCATACAATTCTTTTTCTAGAGATTCCGGATTACCGCTTCCAATAATTTCCCCATGTTTTAAAAGCAAAATTTCTTTTGAAATGTATTCCACATCGGATACGATATGCGTAGCTATCAAAACAATTTTTCCAAGTGCCATTTCCGAAATAAGGTTACGAATTCGAATCCTTTCTTTCGGATCAAGTCCGGCTGTTGGCTCATCCATGAAAACCACCTTTGGATCTCCTAAAAAAGCTTGTGCAATCAAAAGTCTCTGTTTCATTCCTCCCGAATATGTTTTGATTTTTTGTTTTCCCATCACTTCCATGTTAACACACTTTAAAAGTTCCGGAATTTGTTTTCTTGCCACCTCCTTTTTTACACCCTTTAATGTTGCCATATACATCATAAACTTATAGCCGGTAAAATACGGAAACATATTTTGGTTTTGTGGCACATACCCAATCTTACCAACATACTCATTAATGTTGTCATAAATAGACATTTCATCACATAAAATCTGCCCTTTTGTTGGCTTTAGGCTGGCGGTTAAAAGCTTCATCCATGTAGATTTTCCAGCCCCATTGGGTCCTAGAAGTCCATAAACTCCCGGCGTAAAAGAATAGTTTATTTTACGAATTGCACAAAAATCTCCATACGATTTTTTTAGATTCTCACATTTCAAAATCATGCGCTTACTTCCTTTCAAATAATTCTTTCTTTTGGTCTTTAAAAAGAGAATCTCCATATACAACATGAAGAACATTCTTTTTATCATAATATTCGGCAAAATCTCCAAATGTATTGGTAAAAGAAGCAATGCCCTCAAGTTCTTCCCATGCACTGTCTTTCAGATAATAAAATTTTTCTTTTTCCATATCTCCCCTGATTAAATGATTTTTATATGTATAATACAACACATCCGTTTTGTCCGGCTTATATATTTTTTTCTTCTTTTTACTTCCAATTGCTACTTCAAAAACTTCCATTGTTTCTTGATTATATACATATACTGCCTGGTCAATCATGCCTATTACAATACAGCCTTCTAAATCTTTTTCGCTACATACCTGCGACTGTTTTCCTGTTTTTATATTATACTCATATACTTTTGAATACTCCTTCGCAGTACTGTAATCCTTATCTTTCTTTCCAAGTTTTCGATAAGTAGATTCATAATACAATTTTTCGCCGCTTTTTTCTAATAATAACAAACCATGAAACTTTTCTTTGTTTATATCAGAAATTTCTTTTGTTTCACCGGATTCCAGATTGATTGCAAGAAGGACACTATAGCTGCTATGGGAACCGGCACCACCAATATTATCCTCTTTAACAATAGGTATCCCTGCCTCTGCATAAGCAATGCCATTTTCTACATACACGCTATTGTACACCTTCACCTGATAATCCAGGTTATATAATTTCGTTCTTCCACTACCATCTAATTTTTCCCGATAAACAACTCCCTTTGACAAATCCGCCTGTCCAAACAAATAAACATATTCCCCGGATATAACAGGAACGCAATTGAAAAATAAATCCTTATTCAATGCCGCATCACAAGTAGGATCCGGGTTTGTGTTTTCGTCATAAGGTTCATGTTCACAATTTGATTTGTTACATAAAACAATACTTGATTTTTGATTTGGATCAAAAATATGCAGTAAGCCATCCTGCGTTGTAAAAACACTTGCCAGACAGGAAACCGACTCCCCACTTGCACTATGTAAACTTTCCGTAATTTTCATTTTATTTTCTGTACTTTTTTCCGCACCACACCCGGTTATGAAACAGGCACACGCAGCTACAATTAATAACGCTTTCTTTTTCATTTCTTTCCCCGCTTCCATTTATTATATTGTTTTTGAATCTTGTTTAAAATATCCGGATACTTTTCCATTTTTAGCTTTTTTACAAACTGGTCAATCATCTTTTCCGGTTCTTCATCGCTTTCCAGCAGTTTTTGATAAAACACGTCAACCTCGTTCAGTATTTTTTTGTTTTTCTCAACAACCTTCTTATTTGGAACAAAACCTGCTGCTGGCGACATACTATATTCTTTGTTTCCATCATAATAGTATTTGGCTTTGTCTTTTTCTCCATTTGCTTCACATATGCTAAACTTCGTATTTGCAAGCTTTGCGGGACAATAACTTGAAACATGTTTTTCTCCCACGACCTTTCCATTCTTTAATGAGTAATCTTTGCCCTCTTCACCAAAACAGATGAGGTTAGCCAGTTCTTTGTCTGTATTTACAAGCATTAATAAATTTTTTGATTCTTTCGGATGTTTTGTCCATGATGCAATTCCATGAACGTCATTTTCCATTTTATCTATATATCTGGATGATAACTTGCGTGAATAGACAGGAATTTTTCCTCCATCCTCTAAATATAAATAATTACCATCCATTATTTCTCTTGACATTGTTGCAATCATTGCCATGAAATTTCCACTCAGTGCTTCTGAATAATCTTCATTCTTATCACAAGATAACAATCCCTCACGTTTCAATTGCGCCATGGAAATCCAAAATTCTCTAACATCTTTATTTTCCCAAATATTTTGAATTATTCCTTTATCAGACATGTACACTCCATCACATATGCCGATATAACCTAAATTCGTAAAACGATCAGAAAAATATTCACCTGAATCATTCCACAAAAGATATAATGGCAGTTCTGATATATCCTTATTTTCAATAACCCATTTACACAATTTTTTTATATCAAGCTTGTCTGCATTCATAAAATCAGGTTTACTTGCTATCTTCTCTGCATTTATTAAAAGATATGTCGAATCCGCCTGCACTACTTCATTGTAAAAGCCATATATCTTCCCTTTGTAAGTTATCCTTTTCCATACATTTTTGCCATATTCTTTTTTTAATTTTTTCCCATTTTCGCTCTTAAGCCATTTGCTCAGAGAAAGAAGATTGCCCTGTTTTATCTGCCGGATATATGTTCCATCTTTTTCAGGATGATCACCGTCACCATACCCAGTCCACATCAAATCTCCGATTCCTTGTTTTTTCGCTTTATCAATACCATTTTGATAAGATTCATACGACTCAGCATTTAACCCATAAAAAGAAAGATTATAATTATACCCCAATTCATGAATTCTTTCATTAATCGCTTTTTTTCTACTTTCACTCAGATAATCTGTCCATGTACTATCCGTCATCCAAACTAGGTTAACCGGCTTCTCTTTATTCAAATCGTTCGTTTTCTCCTTTGTAGCAGCATTCTCTGTCACAGAAGGACTTTTATTGTCTGTTTGCTTTTTCGTACAGCCGGTAAACACACAAATGATACTTATTGCAAACATTAGATACAAAAATTTTTTACTTACCATACCTTTTCTCCTTTGATAGAATTTATATTTTTTATCATAGCCATAAGAAACTTTTTTGTTTCTTATGGCTAAACTGAATTACGCAATGTTAGTATTTAATGGTATCTTCACTTGTTAAAGTTTTTTTCTTATAAATACCTGTCCATTTTGTCGTAATACTAACGGATTTTCCACCAGGGATTGTATAACTCCAATCAGCTCCTGTTGAATCTCCTTCTCCTGTAAGATCTGTTGGAACTGTTTTCACCACGCCCTTCTTATTTTTGTATTTGTAAACAGACGCAATACTCACATATGATTTCGGCTTAACCGACCCCCAAGCAGATCCTTTTGTCCTTGAAATTGAATGATCTCCACTTAAAGTAAAACCATATTTTGTCTTTGAAAAAGCAGATGCATCTGCTGCTGTTCCTATAAGTGTTACTGTCAATGCCGCTGCTGTGATTAAAGCACCCATTTTTTTAATTTTTCTCATATCCGTTCATCCTCCAATTGATTTTTTGTTTGATCTTTGATATTATTTAACTGTACTCTTATGTATGCGTTCTTTTCAATTATTTCTCTGCACGAACATCCTCTATACATTCTCTCACCACCTTTCCCATTCAATAGCATAAGATTTTATTAATTTTATAAAACTTTATTATTATATTAATATATCTAATTATTTTTGTCAACAATATTTTTTACACCGTAATATTGAAAATTTAAACATAATATGATATTATAAATATACAAGGTGGGTGCTATGGAGGAAAAAATGGCATACAAAAATAACCTTATTACCGGAATTACAGAATTATTGGTACTTAAAATTTTAGAGCAACAAGATAGTTATGTTTACGAAATTCAAAAAATGATTAACAATAATTCCGAACATTTACTATCTATTTCTCTTAATACCATTTACACGGTCACCTATAAATTAGAAAACGAAAATCTGATAAGTGAATACTCAAAACTTGTGGGGAAAAAAAGAACACGAGTATACTACCATCTAGAAGAAACCGGGAAAGAGTATCTCACAAAAATTACAGCTAATTATAATAACATGATTGACGGTGTAAATCACATAATTAATTTTTTGGGAGGCAATCTAAATGAGTAAATTGAAACAGCGCTACTTGAAGGAAGTAAAATCATTCTTTCCGATTATGGGAAAACCGGAACGACGGCATCTAAAAAAACTTTCGGAACAAATTAATGACTACTGCCTAGAAAAAGAAGTATCATCGATAGATGAATTATATCAGGATTTCGGCCGTCCAAGCGAAATTTCCAATACTTATTTTTCAAATATTGATATCAATGATTTTGTTAAAAGAATACAACTTTCCAAATGGTTAAAAAGAGGAATCGCCATATTTCTCTTGATTGCATTAATCGCCGTAACAGTATATAGTATCGACAGTTACTGTGCATATAAAGTTTTTGAACGCGAATCTATTTATTTCGAAGAAACTGAAATTACAGATTAAATACGGGGGAATTATAGCTATGAAAAATTTTACAACAAGATTATTATTTGTTACACTTTTTATTTGTTTTTCTTTTTCTATCTTATCTAGAAAAAGTCAGGCCGCCAGCTTCACATCGTCAAAACAGATTTATTTATTAGAAAATGGAGACTATCTTGAAACCATTATTACTGGTACACCTGCATTTTCTAATAATATTTCCTACCTTTCTTCATCAAAGTCCATAACAAAAACAAAGACCTCAAAATATAAGAGCAAAAATGGTTTAACACTTTGGTCTGTATCAATTAAGGCCACATTCACGTATAACGGTCGCACATCTAAATGTACCTCTTATTCCCATAGTACAACATGCCCTTCCTCCGCATGGAAAATTAAAACTGTTACTTCAAGCAAAAGAGGCTCTTCCGCAACCGCAACGGCAGTTGCAGTTCATTCAGATAACAATGTCCAAAAAAAATTTACAAAATCTGTTACCATTTCCTGTAATAGTAATGGTATCGTATCCTAATTTATATCCCTCTGTCATGAAGAAAAATTGACAGATTAAATATTTCAAGTTAAAATAGAAAAGGCGGCAGGATTTCTCCTGTCGCCACACTTAGGCAGATGTAGTTCATCGGTAGAACGCCAGCTTCCCAAGCTGGAGAGGCGGGTTCGATTCCCGTCATCTGCTTTTTTATTTTTCAACTTCCGGGTCGTTTTCTTCCCACACGATTTCATCTTCAACAAACCCGTGTTTCTTTTTATGTCTCACAATTAATTTGAGAATAAATCCGCTCGCAAACACAAGCGCCGATACAAGCCATCCGGCAAGGCACTCTGCCCACAGAGCATAACCATAATGACCGCCTTTCTGCACAAACAAAACGTACAGATTCCACACAAACAAAATCAATAATGTCGCTGGCGCAATGTAACGAATCGCAAGACGAATCCAGATACGAGGCATTTTAAATTTCTTTGTATTTCGATTAATCTGCTGCCACACTTTATCAATCTGAAAGCACCAGCCAACCGCAATACATTCCAAAATTCCGATTACAATCAAGTTAATCTGATTTGTCCAGTTATCCACAATGTCAAGCCATGCTACACCGGCACGTGTCGCATATAATAAAGAAATAATTGCACTGATTACACAGGCCCATCGTGTCACTTTCTTTGGATTCAAATGGAACTTATCTGCCACCGATGCCGACACACCCTCGATAATCGAAAAGGCTGAATCAATCGCAAGCGTTACTAACATCAGATAGAAAATAGCACCAAACACGGCATTAAACCAGCCAATGTCCGTAAGATTTACAATTGCCTGCGGGTATACGATAAATGCTGTTGCAATTCCGGAATCCGTAATCGAATCAAGCATCCCAACACCACCCATTGTGGAAAACATAACGATACCTGACAAAACGCTGACTGCGGCATCCGAAAGCGCAATAATTACACAGTCTTTTGCCACATTTGCCGACTCGCCAAGATAAGAACCATATGCAAACATAATTGCCATCATAATCGATAAACTGTAAAATACCTGTCCAATGGCATCAATCCACAAACTTGGATCTTCAAAAGCACTCATGCTTGGAATGAAAAACATCCGAAGACCTTCACCGGCACCCGACATTGTACATCCTTTGATTGCCATAATGACAAGCAGAATGACCGGAAGAAATACGGTATACTTTACAACTTTACCCACACTGCTTGCACCATTTCGGATACAATAGTAAATCGCTGCCCAAGCCACGATAACAGAAAGCAGTACCGGAATCGGAATACTAAAACCTTTGATATCCCATGTTGTCTGTGTTAGATCGGCAAAAAGATTCTGCGCCGCATTTACATCTCCTGTCATACCGGCAAATTTTACCGAGCATACCGTCATCAAAATTACCCATGCGAAAACAACTGCATAATAGGTAGAAATAACAAATGCATTTGATGTTGCTGCCCATCCGATAAACTCTGTCTTTTTATTAATTCCCCGCATACTTTCGCCAGCACCGCGGTGGAATTTACGTGCAACGGAAACCTCCATCATCAGAAGTGGAATTCCGACAACAAACAGCGCAACTAAGTAAATTAACAAATATGTTCCGCCTCCGTGCTTTGCGGCAAGTCCCGGAAAGCGCCACGCATTTCCAAGTCCAACGGCGGAACCAATCGCCGCTAAAATAAATGTTGCCTGTGATGACCACTTTGATCTTTTCTCATGTTTCATAACAATCTCCTTTTCTAATCCTCTACAATATTACTAATCCAGACTCCCTTTTGAATCAGGATATATCCCACAGCAAGTTTGATTAAATCTGCTGCCTGTACAATCGCATATACGCCCAGAATGGAAAGACCTGTGTAGTAGCATAATACCGCCGCAATCGGAAGCGGTACAACCCACGAATACACACTGTCAAACAAAAACGTGATAAATGTTTTTCCCCCGGAACGGACGGTAAAATAAAGGGCATTCAAAACACCCTGCACCGGGAAAAACAATGCCGTGATAATAATAAACCACGTTCCGTAATTTCGCACCTGGCTCGTTGTATCATACAAATTCGGAAAAACTCCCGAAATGGAAACTAAAAGTATCGTAAGTCCCACACAAATTACACCTGCAAATTTCATCAGTGAGTACGCATTTTTCTTTGCCTTGTCGTATTCGCCCGCTCCGAGTGTCTGACCGCTCAAAATACCAACGGCAGAACCGAGGGAAATAAATACAACATTTAAAAGGTTGCAAATGGCATTGGAAATCTGAAGTCCTGCCACAATCTCCAAGCCCCGTGTCGAATAGCACTGTGTCAACGCCGCAATGCTGCCCGCCCACAAAAACTCGTTTAAGAAAATAGGAAGTCCTTTTTTTATCATTTCTCCCATAATTGCCTTCGGCACAAGAAGCGTCCGGTACAATCCATTGATAAATGTAATTTCCTTCTTTTTGCAGTGCGTCCAGATAACCACGACTAACATCTCAACCACACGCGCCATCAAAGTAGCAATTGCTGCTCCCCTCACTCCAAGCTCAGGGAATCCAAATTTTCCATAAATAAGAAAATAGTTAAATACTACATCAATTACCACAGATGCAATACCGGCTATCATCGGCTTTATGCTTTCACCGGTCTCTCTCAGACTGCTCGCATAAATCTGTGTCACGCCAAACGGAACAAAAGTAAATAACATAATTGCGAGATATTCTTTTGCATAAGACATCGTAAGCGACGCATTCACAACTTGGCTTTCACCGTGAAGATAAAGACCAATCAAATTCTCTCCCGCCAGCAAAAAGAGTAAAAGTCCGGCTATAATACAAATCCCGCAAATCCACATTTTCATGCGGACTGCATTGCGGAATCCCTCTTCATTTCCCTGTCCATAATACTGGGCAGCATAGATACCGGGCCCCGATATTCCTCCGAAAATAGCAAGGTTAAAAACAAAAATAAGCTGTCCGACAATCGAGACAGCCGTCATCGCTTCTGTTCCAATGCTACCAACCATCACATTATCAATTAACCCGACCATGTTGGTAATACCATTTTGTATCATCATCGGAATCGCAAGTTTCAATGCCCTTTTGTAAATCGTTTGATTTTTCACTTCTTTTGCACCTCTTAGTTCTTCCCATCTACCAGCCGCATCTGCCGCAGTTTTCACAATGCGTACATTCCACTTTGTGAATTTTCGCTTCCCATTCACATAATTCGATTTCCTTATCTTTTAAATCGAATTCCCTCTGCTGATATTTTGTCTCAATCTTTATCCTATCTTCCGCAAGTAAAGTAATCGTGAGCGGATAAATTGTAACCTCTTCCGGCCGCATACAATTTTGAAAAATCACGGGCGAAAAAACTTCCCATTTACCACTTTTTTCATCGAAAATCCGCAACTGTTTCTCTTTCGTAACCATTTTACCATCATACCACAAATCTTTCAGTGTGGAAAGCATAAATTTACCCTTTTTTTGCACACGCTCATATTCGTAAAAAACAGCCTTTTGAGGCACTAAAATTTCACAGCTTTTTTCCACAAATTCTTCCCCCGAAAACATAGGAAAAAAAGTGTCTCCTTCTACCTTTTCCAAAAGTTTCGTTACATATATTTTATCGGTATTCCTAAGCGCTTCTTCATATACCGATGCTCCGCCGCAGATAAAGATATCCCGCCCGGTGTTTTTTTCTTTTTCCCATACTTCTTCTAAACTTTGCACCGTGTGGCAGTTTTCCAGTTCAACCTTTTTCGTTCCGGACAAAAGATACGTCATCCGCCCAGGTAACGGATGCCCGATCTCATCATACGTGCGGCGTCCCATCACAATGGCATTTCCCATCGTCAGCATTTGAAATTTTTTTCTATCCTCCGGCAAATCCCACGGTATTTTTCCCTCTCTGCCAATCACCCGGTTCTCACTCATCGCCACAATAATCGCTATCATCGGTTACCCCTTCTCTCTAACTATATCTATAAATGTATTTTTTCATCATATTATTTCACACTATCGCATCGCATGACATTTGTCAAGTATCGTGACAAATGTACTTATATTTTCAATATACCTTGACAGACGAGGTATATTATGATTTAATAGCACTAACAAACATGAAGGGAGGATTGTTCATGTCAATTGCATCGGACTTGATTCGAGGACATACCGATACCATCATTCTCGCCCAACTTTTGCAGGAGGACAGTTACGGATATAAGATTAATAAACGGATTCAGGAACTTACGCAAAATGAGTATGAACTAAAAGAAGCTACTTTATATACCGCATTCCGGCGGCTTGAAGAAGCCGGTTACATCTGTTCTTACTGGGGAAATGAAAATACCGGTGCCAGAAGACGTTATTATACCATTACACCGGAAGGCCGCAACGCCTACCGGAAGTTATGCAGCGAATGGGAGATTGCAAAGGGATTTATTGACGTCTTAATTCATTCGGAACCGTCAAATCCCAAACAAGTATAATGAAATGGCACAATCTATTTTATAAGGAGGATTTTATGGAGAACAAATTACGAGCTTACATGGACCATTTATTTCAGGATGTTCCAAATACAAAAAAAGCAGTTGAAGTAAAAGAAGAAATTTTGCAAAATATCGTGGACAAATACCACGACCTTGTGGCAGAGGGGAAATCAGAGGAAGCCGCTTACAACATTGCCATTGCAAGTATTGGTGATTTGGATGAACTTCTTGCTTCCCTGAAAGATTCGTCCCAGACGCCAAACCAAATGGACTCGGAAAATTATATGGCATGGCGCAAAAAATCAGCCATCCGCATTTCTGTTGCCATCATGCTTTATATTTTGTGTGTTACACCGCCAATTATTACAGACAGTCTGCATCTGCCGGACGCCATTGGTGCTTGTGGTCTTTTTGTTTTTATTGCCATCGCAACCGGAATTATTATTTACAATTCCATGACAAAACCGCGCTACACGAAAATGGACGACACTTTTATGGAAGATTTCAAGGAGTGGAAGAGTAAAAATGACACGAATAAGCAGGCAATGCGTGCAATTAAAAGTGCTTTGTGGGTATTCATTACCGCCTTGTACTTTGTGATTAGCTTTACTACTATGGCATGGCACATTTCATGGGTCATCTTCTTAATTGGTGCCGCACTTGAATCCATTATCAAAGCTGTTTTTGAGTTGAAAGCAAATTAGGAGGGACCGATTATGAAAAAGAAAACTGCCATCTGGATAAAGATTATTGTACTTGGCATTTTGACACTCGCCCTCATCGGTATTTTAATTGTGGGGATTCTTGGCAACACCTTCCGCAACTTTCCGATATTTGGCTCTTTTTCCAGCTATGACAATGCCGATTTGTATCAGGTGGGAAATGCTGATATTTCTGCATCCGAATTATCCAGTCTTTCCATCGACTGGGTAAGCGGCTCCGTAAAAGTTGATGTTTATGACGGAAATGTTATTCAGATTCGAGAAGATGGTGCAAGCGACCTATCCGATAGTGACAAAGCACATTATTATTACCACGATGGAACTTTAGATGTCCGCTACCGGGAAAGCGGAAGCTTCTTCTCCTTCTTCCACAGCTTAGGGAGAAAGAATCTGGAGATTTTGATTCCACGTTCACTCGCTTCCAATTTATCGGAGATTTCCGGCGATGTAGTAAGTGCTGACACTACAATTAACGGTCTTTCTACAAAAGATTTTTATCTGGATACCGTAAGTGGAAACCTTACTTTTAATGGAAGCGCAGAACGGATTAACAGTGACAGCGTGAGTGGCGACTGCCATATTACCTCATCCGTCACACCTCAAAAAATTGACATGGAAAGCGTCAGTGGTGACATTTCAGTTTCGATTCCAAGTAACTCTGAATTCGAGGCAGAAAACGATTCCGTTTCCGGAGATTTAACTTGTAGTTTTGCCGGAACTAAAAAAGATGATAAGTTTGTCTGCGGCTCAGGTATTAACCGCTATGATTTTGACACCGTCAGCGGGGATGTTGAAATTTTGTCGGCAGGGTGATGTGATATTTTTAGTTTCCAACCAAATACTTGCCGCGCTCAAACTGAACCTTCAGTTCCGAAACAACGCTTTTTCTTGAATTTATCTCATAAGGTTGCATTGTTATTTAATTATCAGGCTTCATCTAGCGAAGTTTAATGACAAAAGCCCCTCTTTCTGTTAATTTGTACCTTTTAGGTTGCTTTTTTCTTATAAATTTACTTGATAAAATTTAAATGCGACACAAAAATGCAACCTTATGAATCAAATCAAGAAAAAAGCGTTGTTTGGAGGTATTCCCCATGATTTCATTTTCAGATATCAATAATTAACTTATTGCAGTTATTACACAAATAAGCTTCCACATATGTTTTTTCCAAAAAACTTGTGAGCTTTATTTTTTTAGCATTAGGTCCTTCCGATTTCCACTTTAATGGATATCTGTCCTGATTAATTATGCCTTTCTCCATTTCGGAATTACAATACGGACACTGCATAAAATCACCTCCCAGTATGTTTAAACAATTCGATTATATCAAATACTCGTTATCTTTTGGCTTCCGGTAAATCAACAGAAAAACTTTGCGCCCAAAAGACGCAAAGTTTTTCTACTGATTTACGGAAACTTGTCAAATGTCACCGAGCATATGACACATCCTACTTCTTAATCTTTACTTTCTTTACCTTACTTGCTTTACCAAATACCTTAACAGCACCCTTTCCTTTTTTGTACGCAATTACTTTAACATAATATGTCTTGCCTTTTTTCAGGCGGGAAATTGTTACTTTTTTCGCAGAAGTCCATTTCGTTTTTGCTTTTTTAAACTTCTTATTTGTTGCATACATAACTTTATATCCGGACGCACCTTTTACTGCCTTAATGGTAACAACCATTTTCTTTTTCGCTTTATTCTTAAGTTTCTTAATGGTTGCTTTGCCGACTGTGATTTTAGGAGCCGGAGTTTTTGTTGCTGTCGGTTTCTTTGTTGGAACAGGTGTCACCGCCGGCTTCTTCGTTGGTGCAGGTGTTGCGGTTGGTTTCGCTGTGCTTTCGCTGGCATTGTAGTCTTTTAATGTGTACTCAATGGAGCCTGAAACAGCAAGTTCCACAGGATATGTTTTGCTTTCCTCGCCATTTAACGCAACATTGATTTGTTTGCTGCCTGTTCCATTGGATATCTTAATACCTTTTTTAATTGCCGTCTCATACTGATTCGTAACCTTAACTGCAATTATCTTTCCATTTTCAATAATTGCATCACAAACCAGCTGTGTATCATAAAGTTTAGACGGTTTGATGATACTAAATGAAGAACTGTTATCTACCACGTTTAATTCATCCATAGCACCGTCACTGCCATAAGCAGCCGCATTCATCGACAAAGCAATTGCATCCGCATCGTCTTTGAATGTTGGTTTATAACCAAACTGAAGAATGTACTCTCCTTTATTCACTGCCTCGATGGCTTCTTTACCGGAAACTACAATCTGTTTTTTGTTACTATCCCATTTTGCTCCGGCTGAAATCGGATTTACCTTTACATTCTTTTGGTCTGCCATTGAATAGTCAATGCGCACACTGTCATTTTCATTCATTGCAGTCGTACCTGCGTTACTGATAACTGCCTGCATGACTCTCTCGCCACCGGACAATGTCGATGTCACTTCCGGATTTGATACGACAAGGTCAGCACCAAGAAGCGTAAGTTTTGCCACCGCTTTTGCACCATTGTCTGCCTCAATATCAAATTCTTCGTTCTTTAATGTCTTGCCTAACGAGTAGGTAAACTGAATCTGTCCGCTTTCACCGCTTTTCAGTGAGATTGGATAATTGTCATAAACTACATTTCCATTATTTTTAATTGTCACATTTTCCAGTGCTTTTCGTCCTGCATTTGTAAATGAAATGGTTACATTCACATTGCTTTCCGGAACAATATTCTGGTCAAATGCATTGGCAGTTTCATTTTCCAGCTCATTCTTAATCTGTTTTTTGGCAAATATCAATCGTGCCGGCTGCTCCTCGTCTTCATCTGAACCACTGCTTTGTTTTTGTGGCTGCGCGCAGGATACAACCGAGAATGAATCACCCTCTTTAGTTACGGTATTTCCTACCATGCTTTCACTTTCTGATGAGGTGCTGTTCATTTCATATTTTGTTGATAAGGTACTATCCTTTTTATTTATGTATTTTACATAAGTATGATTCAGCGAATCATCGCCAATTGAGTACCAGTAAACCGCACTATCATCAATGGTGTCGCCGCCCTTTGCGAAATCAAAGTTTTCTGCCACTTCGCCATTGTCATCAAGGGAGAAATCATTTGCGCTTCCGCTCATATTATATCCCTGAATTTTTACGTATACTTTGCTTGTTTCCTCGCCCTTGTATTCTGACTGCTGCCATGCGGTCAAGAACATGCCGTCATTGTCTGTTACATATTTTACTCTAGGCTGCGTTTCCCCCGCTTCATTACAAGTTACACGGTTTACACTTTTCACCTGTCCATTATCAATCACATAAGAATACAATTCACGATTTTTAAGTAAATCGGAACTTCCCATGCTGGCAAGAATCATTGCAGTTCCATCATCCGACATATCCATATCGTATGCCTGAACACCTTTGATTTCTCCGCTTTCTAAGCACGCCGGGTCTGACCATTTTGTACCGTCATAGAAACTAAAGTACAATTTCTTCTCTCCCTGCATATCGTCTTTGACAGCACTTTCATCCATTGACTCAAGATTATAAGTATCGGACTGCCATACAACCATTGCCTTTCCATTTTTTACGGAAACTACCGGTGCAGTATCTGCTGCCTGATTATCTGTGAGTTTGGTGTGCTTTCCATTCACATACACGTGAATTTCACTGGAATTGGCACTTGTATTAAACTGGCTGCTTGAAATGTCATCGCTATTTTCCATCGCCGAATCATAAGTTACCGCATCAAAAGCTAACACTTCTAACTTGTCATCTTTGGCATAATCAATCGCGTTCACCGTCTGATTCTCGCCTTTTGTCCGCCAGTCAGTCATAACTTTCGGATCCGACCATTTTGCTCCATCATATTCACTTACCGCCGGATTAATGGTTCCCAAATCTTCCAGATTTTCGGTATACACCATCGCCATGCTTTTACCATCTTCTGCTGCAACAGGTGTTATATATGGATTGATATAATTCATCCAGTCTTCATCCGCCTTTGGCGCAATTTTCAGAAGTGATGATTTTGATTTTGTTTTCATACCGGCAAACTCTAACAAGTTTGGTCTGCCAACAGGGAATTTCTCCCAATCTCGGTAACTTCTGCCTTTGTTAAATCCGGTTCCTACAATTTTTTTCTTGTATTTTATAAATAACAGCTTAAATTCAAAATACAATCCAATATCACCAGAGAAATTCAAGTATCCGCCGTCATATGTTTTTGTTTTGTCAAGGTCCTTGAAAATCACGACACGGTGATTATATTCAACCGAAAGGTTACCCTCTACACCAAATTTTAATTTTACTACTTTACCGTCAAATCCAACACCGCCACTGGCACCGACGTATCCTTTTACTCCAACAAGAATATCCGTTACAAAATTATACTGGCTGGTCAGTTTCAGGTTGTTTGTGCTGAAATCAAGTCCGACAAACTGGTTATGGTAAGAGTTTCCACCTGAAACCAGCGCATCAATGTTTGCACTGCATCCAACTTTCATTCCATAATACAATGGAACAAATCCAACAACTACATTGTTATTGAAACTAAATTCATACTGAATGCTTCCGGCAATTCCACCTCCGGTATAGGTCATAACCCATTTACCGTCGATAAAGTCCGCATTACCAAACGCATAACCGGATAATGTTTTTGTCAGTTTATTATCTTTTAAATCATTAATGGTTTCTGTTACTGCTGCCACAATATTATTTTCATCAAGTCCGGCATTGCCAATGGCAATCATAAACGTTTTCTTGAATGGGTCATCGGTATCCTGAAAACTTACCTTCATCGGCAAAACTTTTGGCAGGTTAAACTTTAATGTTCGGTTAATGACTTTTCCGGCAGACAATTTTGGTGTCTCCAAATCACCAACAAAATTAATGCTAGTTGGTTTTTCCGGTGATGGAAGGTCTGTGACATTGGCTATTGTAAATGGCGTTGTCTGCGTTGACAATATATTCTTTTTGCTATCTTTTACAATAACTTCAACCGAATGTCTTCCTGTTGAGGTACTTTTACTGTCAATCTCAAAAACAGACTTTTTCCACTCATTTACCATACCGTCATAATATGTAGTTTCTTCTTTTGCGGCACTCAATTCTCTGCCGGACGTTTTTATCTCAATAAGATGGCCTGTGGCTGCACATGAGTTTACAACAATTTTTTTCGTCTCATTTTTATCAATCAATAAACTATTGATATCTTTTCCATTTTCATCTGTGACATAAACAATATTGTTATCTGTGACACCGTCTGATTTGCTGTTAAGCTGCACTTTGGTACCACCACTGACCTGCTGCCCATCCGAAAATACCGAATATTTCACAAGTTTTGGTTCATAAGTATTGTTCTCTGTCGTAATTTCAAGAAGCACTTCCGCATTATCGAGTTGTTTTACATTGGAAAATGTAACCTCTGTTGAATACGGATTATCGACCAGATTTTTTTCAAAAGTCTGCGTATCCTTCGCAATTTCTTTTCCCTTATCATCGAGCAAATATGCCTTAATTGTAAATTTGCTTTCTTTTCCTTTTCCTGTTGCATCCGATAACGTTATGTTCTGCATATATTTTGAAGAAACCTGACAATTGTTAATCGGATATGCACCTGACGCTTCACCACTTAACATGTCTTTTATGGAAATATCGCTTTTACTAAGTCCATATTTGACACCAACCGAAACATCATCCTGTGCCGGTTTCCACACAATGCAGTCGCCATTGGAAAGCTGTTTGATACTTTCTGCCTTATCATTTTCTGTCGTCCACTCAACTTTATCTGCATCTCCGCCGCTGACATTACATCCTACTTTTCCAATATCCGTAAGGTAATCTTTATAGCTGTTGTCTGTAATTGGACGGATAATATACAATTTATTTGCCAAAGTCTTTACGTCAACACTCATTCGGTAAATCTGTCCGCTGGTTTCATCGGTTACCGTAACGTAAGTAAATCCATCTTTTTTTCCTGTCAGTGTGAGAATGTTTCCATTCATCTCGCAGGACGCTACACTTGCATCCGAAGCAACTGCCTTATATACATCATCCGCTGCATATCCACCTTTTACCTCAAAGGTATGTACGAGATTGATTTCATTGAGTTTTGCATAAAATTCATTGGAATCTTTTGCATCCTTCACTATTTTATCAACTGCATCCTCATTGGACATCAAATAGCTTTGATCCACTTTCTTGCCATTTTCATAAATTTCAAGTGCAGCTTTTTCTTCTTCCTTCCATGTTGCGTAAAGCGTGAGAACACCTGTGCCACTATATCTCGAGCCGGCCGCATACTCCTGTCCGCTTCCGTCTTTCTTTGTATTCCATCCGTTAAACACATATCCTTTTCTTGTTGGCTTTTGCGTTGTTATAATGAATGCATACAAATCTTCCTTCTTCTGTGTAGAAGGGAAATCTTTTACCAAATCACTGGTATTTTCGTTATAAATAATAGCATACTCACCGTCATACATTTCTGCATCTGCGAAGGTGTCAATGGAATCTAATTCGTCAACATCCGCACCATATTCCGGTTCGTTCCAATTGATATAATCTCCTTTTTTATATCCTCGGTTAATGGATACATAATAGCCAAATCCGTTGGTACTCTCAAAAGTTACACCATTTTCATCATACTGGGTAACTTCTCCCTGACACACAAGACCTTTTATTCCATCATCATATGCGGCTTCCATATAATCATAGCCGTCCTCTGTAAGGCAGACATTATTCTCATCGCCAATCAGGGAAGATGCGTAAAGATTTTTCGATTCAGATCTGGTTACCGGCGTGCCATCGGCTTCGTACATATAAAGCGAAACCGGATAATTATCGTCGCCACTATAGCGGAATACAAAATACCGGTCTTTTAACTGGGTACTTTTAAACTGATGACCTGTAGATGCATCTGCTGTTCCCCAAGAAGCATCATAACCATATCCATTTATCATGTTTGTACTGGTAATAACATCAAGAATCTGATCCTTACTTAACTTTGCACCAAACAATCCTTCTTCATAATATCTGTACCAAATGGCATACAAAGTCACTACCTGATTTTTAGAATACGTTGCCCCCGGATCATAGGAAGTTCCTGAACCATCTTCTTTTGTGTTCCATTCTATAAAACGGTATCCTTTTCTTGTTGGAACATTTTCAGAAAGCGTAAGATCAACATCTTTTTCTTTTGTCTGCTCCTCCGGCATATCAAGTACCTGCTGCCCGCCTTCGGAATTATACATAACCGCATACTGGCCGGACTCCAGACTGTTAGAAGAATATCCTGTCATTTCAGCAAGTTCATCCATTGTAACCGATGTATTGGCATCATCTTCCCAAACAATTTTCTCCCCAACATCGCGCCCCTGGCTGCCACTTAAATAATATCCAAATCCGTTCTTACTCTTAAAATAGAGTCCTTTGGAATCTGCCTCGCCCATACTGCAAAGCGCCATTACACCTTCGATTCCATCCGTATAATTTTTTTTCATATAAGCAGATGCTGTTGTGGTAAGACACACATTGGTACTAAGACCTATTTTTGAAGATGACTTTAACCCTTTGTTTCGGCTGCTCACTACCGGTGTGCCATCATCCTCATAAAGGCATAAAGCAAGCGGATAATTTGAATCTCCGGAATACTTTAATACAAAATGTCTGTCCGCCATCATACTCCTTGTAAACTGATGGCCGGTAGAAGCATTCGCTGTTCCCCAGGATGCATCATATGGCAGACCCTTTAATGTGCTTGTCATCATAACATAATCAAAAAGCTGGTCAATTCCATATTCACCGGCAAAAATACCAGTTGTGTACTCACCATCTCTGACAACAGTTCCTTTCTCCTCCGCCTTCGACGACGTTGTCATATCAAACGGTATCGAAGTCAGAAGAAGTGCCGCTGCAAGCAGCAAACACAAACTCCTTTTTCTTGTTTTTTTCTTCATAAACATCCTCCAATCATACTAAGCCTGCTAGTGCCAGTGGGAAATACTACTTTCCCCAAAAAATATATTTATGTTAATAGTTTATCATAGCTTAATACGATTTGTAAATAAAAGGATATCGCTACTTCTCTTGCACTTTTTTCCCGATTGTGCACACTAACTCCTCTTCAGTGATTGACGGATTTCTTCGGCATTCACTATCCATAATTTCAATTATTTTACTAAAATACCATGGTGCGAGTCCTCTTTTTAGCAGTTGCTTAAATACATCGGTCAGATACCCATAAGAAATCCTTTCGGGCACAACTCCTCTAATAAGTGCAGGATATTTTTTCTGCAGATTCTCTACCATGTCTTTTACCAAATCCCGATTGAGAATGTGTGCATAGTTTTCTCTTACGGTCTTTTCTAAACACTCTACGATATAGGAAGCGTCTTCGATTTCTGTTTCTACCGACTCTTTTCGCAAAGTCTGACGATAAGACAAGATTGCAAACTCACGGGAGGCTAACCCTTCATCATCTCGTATCCGTACCAGCGGCATTAAGATTCCCTCACCTGCTAATTTTTTTCTTGCTTCTACAATTTTTTCCTGATATGTCCCATCCAAAAATACAGGAACCAAATCTTTTCCGAAAATACACTCCAATGGCTCCAAACAATTTTGTAATTTGTGCCAGATTTCTTCTTGTGCTAAATCATTTCCATTTTCTGTTATTTTGCGATTTTCTATCCCCAATAAATCGTCTGCGCTGATTTCTAATATTCGGCAAAGTTCCTTGAGCAATAAAATATCCGGTAAACTATGCCCCCGTTCCCATTTGCTAAGTGCCTGTGGTGTAACCCCCATTCGCCCTGCCAATTCTTCCTGTGTCATATTTTTATTTTGACGAAACATTGACAGTCTACTGCTAAAATTATTTTCTTTCATGTGCAATATCCTCCTTTGTTTTTAAGTATAACAAAAGAGAAAAATCGTGTAAAACAACTTTGTGTTGATGAGCGGATCAACGAAAGGTGTAGAGAGTTCTCCAATCAATTTTAATTGTTCTGATTATCTGGCAGGTTTGCAAACTGGAAGTTGTCATTCTACCCAAAATACCCGGTTATCTTTCCTTTTTGCAGCCTTAGGAATCTCACCATCAACATATCCAACGGCACAATGACCTATTCCTTCCCACTCTCCGTCTACCCCAAGTTCTTTTAATAATTCCTGATATTCCGGAAGTTCAAATTCTTCCTTAGCTCTGTGAATCCAAATACTTCCAAGATTAAGAGAATGTGCTGCAAGCATCATATTTCCCATAACCAGACTTCCGTCATAAACTCTGTTTGCCCAGTTTTTATCCGCTAATACAATTAAAATAGCCGGTGCACCATAAAATGGATCAAATCCTTCTTTCCAGCCGCCTATCTTTGCATTGATTGCTGATAATCTGTCTCGAAGTTTTTTGTTTGTTACCGCAATTGTGATGGTTGCCTGTTTTCCCATGCCATTCGCAGCATATAATCCAGCTTCAATAATCTGTTCCAGATCTTCTTTTGCCGGCATATCCGGTTTAAATTTACGAATGCTTCTGCGTTCTTCCATTGCCTTAATAATTTCATTCATTTGTTATGCCTCCTCATAATCAATTCTTTCAATCTTAAAAATGACAGGTCTTGTTCCATCTGAACAACAGGTAATCATTTCATTTTCTCTCTTCATCCACCCCTTCATAATGGAACCGCCTTGTAATCCGGTATAAATATAACGTGAAATAGCATCCCATGCTTCAGAGCAGAATGGCATTTTCGGACCTCCGGCAACGGTATCTGCATCACCACAGGTTTTTACCAAGGTATTCAATCCTATGTGCCAGAAATCATCTCTTTCCTCATCCCGGTAAAAAATAAATTCATCTCCGACATTGTAACAAGGACAGGCACCTGAAATTGGATTATCACAATACTGTTGCTGTAATTCAGGATAAAGCTTTTTATCTAATACTGTTACTTTAACTTTATGTTTCATCGCATTCATCTCCATTTCACTTGATTGGTTACTGAATATATAGTATCATAAGGATGTACTAGCAACAAGTACGATATTTTACAACATATACTATATCTAAATATAGTGTCAGGAGAATTATTATGTCAGATAATCAAAAGCATGAACAACGTCATTTTGCAATAAATGGTATTAAAAATACTGGTTTTTACTATACAAAATCTTTGGTTGACGGTAAATACAAACTTCCTATCCTTTATTGTCTGCAATTAGATGGTCCAACAAGGTATAATGAACTTCAGCGTAAGATGGAAACAGCAACTTTCCGTTCATTGTCAAAAGCATTAAAAGAACTAGAAGTAGACGGTCTTATTATACGCAAAGATTATGGGGAAATTCCGCCACGAGTTGAGTATAGTCTTTCTGAACGAGGAAAATCCTTAGAACCTGTATTAGATGCTTTCTGTCTTTGGGGACAGAAACATCGAGATGACTGATAAGATTATGAATTTGCCTTTTAGACAAATTCATATTTTTTTGAGAGTTGCTGCAAATCAATACAAAAGGTGGACAACAATGTTTAAAAGATTTATGATGAGATACCACAGGAAGCGAAGGCGATACGGAAATCAGTATTCATGAAAGAGCAGGGATTTAAGTATGAATTTGATGAGACAGATCATCTGGCGAAACATATGCTGCTTTTCGAGGACGATATTCCAGTAGCTACTTGCAGATTCTTTTTCTCTGTTGAAAGAGATTGCTATGTGATTGGCAGGATTGCGGTTAGTAAAGAATTTCGAGGGAAGCAATATGGTAAAAAGATGTTGCAGGGTGCGGAAAAAACAGTTAGTGATCTCGGGGGTAAAAGAATAGAATTGTCTGCACAGTGTCGTGTGGCAGAGTTTTACAAGAAACAAGGATATATGGAGCTGAATGATATTCATATGGACGAAGATTGTCCACATACTTGGATGCGGAAGGAGGTGTAATTATTGTCAGAGACGGCAAATAGTAATAATGAGAATTATTACTATTTTTATTGACAACAGGATAATAGTGGTATATAATCCTTATTAAGAACTAATCCTAATAAGGAGGACGAATCGGATGAAATATAAAAGTTTGAGGGGACGAGCCGGACTTATCGCGGCGGCCGTAGTATTCATTCTATCCGGCTGCCAAAGCGGCGGTTCAATTCAGGGTCAAGAGGGTGTGGATCTGCTGAGCCAGATCCAGCAGCGCGGGGTGCTGCGGATCGGTACGGAAGGCACCTATTCCCCCAATAGTTATCATGATGAGAGCGGCGAGCTGGTCGGCTTTGACGTTGAGGTGGCGCGCGGCGTTGCCGAGCAGCTGGGCGTGAAAGCGGAATTTGTGGAAGCGGAATGGGATTCACTGTTTGCGAGCATGGATGCCGGCCGCATCGATACGGTCATCAACGAGGTTGAATATTCCGAGGAACGTGCTGAAAAGTACGATTTCTCCGATCCCTATACCTATGTTCACGGGGCGCTGTTAGTCGCCGCGGACCATCCGGAGATCGCCGACTTTGACGATTTAAAGGGCAGGCGCTCGGCGCAGAACATGACGAGCAGCTGGGGCCGGATGGCGGAAAGCTATGGCGCGGAAGTTGTCAGCGTCGATACTCTGACCCAATGCGTGGAGCTGCTGACCAGCGGCCGGGCCGACGCGACGCTCAACGCGGAAACGGCGTTCTATGATTATCTCAAGCAGCATCCGGAAGCGCCGGTAACGATCGTGGCGATGACCGATTCAACGACCTCTTCCCTGATTCCGGTGAAGAAAAACAATCCGGAGCTGGTGGAAGCGATCAACAACGCGCTGCAGGCGATGCGCGATTCCGGCGAGCTGGCGCGGCTTTCAGAAAAATATTTCGGTTCGGATATTACGAATGCCGACTAGAAGGAAGGCGGGTCTATGAATGAGCGCATCCTGCGGATTCTGATCGAGTCCTTCTGGCAGATTCTGCTTCCGGGACTGACGATGACGATTCCACTGACGATTCTGTCGTTTACCTTCGGCCTGATCCTGGCGCTGCTCGCCGCGCTTGTGCAGGTGGCTGAAATCCGCGTGCTGAAGCCGATTGCCCGGTTTTACATCTGGGTGATCCGCGGCACGCCGCTTTTAGTGCAGCTGTTTGTGATCTTTTACGGTCTGCCCAGTTTGGGAATTATACTCGACGCGTTTCCTTCGGCGGTGATCGTGTTTTCCGTCAATACCGGAGCGTATGCCGCGGAAACGATCCGCGCGGCGATGGAGTCGGTGCCCCGCGGACAGCTGGAAGCCGGCTACTGCGCAGGCCTGACCTACGCCCAGACAATGCGCCGGATCATCCTGCCGCAAGCGATGCGGACCGCGTTTGCCCCACTGAGCAACTCGCTGATCAGCCTGGTAAAAGATACGTCGCTGGCGGCGAACATCACAATTTTAGAAATGTTCATGGCTTCGCAGCGGATTGCCGCCCGGACCTATGAGCCATTTGCTTTGTATTGCGAAGTCGGTTTGATCTACCTGCTTTTCTGCACCGTGCTGACAGCCCTGCAGCGGCGGCTGGAAAAGAAAATGCCGCAGTATTAGAGAGGAAGATCAAATGCTGAAAATTATGGATGTTCACAAGTCTTTCGGAGCGACAGAGGTGCTGAAGGGCGTTTCCATCAATGTGGAAAAGGGCGATGTCATCACGATCCTCGGCCCCAGCGGTTCCGGGAAAACAACGCTGCTGCGGTGCATCAATTTTCTTGAACAGGCCGACCGGGGAACGATGGAATTGGACGGCGAGCGGCTGCCGCTGAACGCGGTTAAGAAGAAAGACAAGATCCGGCTGCGTAAAAAGACGGCGTTCGTCTTTCAGAACTACAATCTGTTTCGCAATAAAACAGCCTTGGAAAACGTTACGGAAGGGCTGATCATCGGACGGAAAATGCCGAAGGCGGAAGCGATAAGCATCGGCACTCAGGCGTTAGACAAGGTCGGGCTGCAGGCTCGGTATGATGCGTATCCGCATGAGCTGTCCGGCGGTCAGCAGCAGCGGGTGGGGATTGCCCGTGCGATCGCGACTCAGCCGGAGGTGATTCTGTTTGATGAACCGACGTCCGCGCTCGATCCGGAATGGATCGGCGAAGTGCTGAGTGTGATGCGGACGCTGGCGCAGGAAGGCATGACGATGCTGATCGTGACGCATGAAATGACCTTTGCCCGTCAGGTGGCCAGCCGTGTGCTGTTGATGGATGAAGGCGTCATCGTGGAAGAAAATACACCGGAGCTGTTCTTCGGCGCGCCGCAGAAGGAACGCACACGGCAGTTTTTAAAGACGCTGCAAAATCGTTAAGCGGACGAAGATGAACGACGAAATAAAGAAGGAGAACTGCGTATGAAAACATCAGACTGCCTGCGCTTAGTCCGGTCAGCGGCGCAGGTGATCGACGCCGGCTGGCTTTCTGCACCGCAGCGGAAGTGTTCAAAATTCAGACCCGCGTCCATTTCAGGCGGAGCGGAAAGGATTGAGCGATGAACAGAGAAAACAAGAAAACCAATCCGGAGAACATCCAGACTGAAAACGTCAGTGAAGAAATCCTGCAGAATTTAAAAGACGCTGGCTGTGACGAAACGACGATCGGCTGTTATATCGGTTGCTGCGGCTGCGGTCAGGATCAGGTAAAAGTTCTGAAAAAACACCGGCGCTGCCTGCTTGATAAGATTCACGAAGGCCAGAAACAAATCGACTGTCTTGACTATCTGTTATATCAGATGGAAAAGGAACAGCGAAAGAAAGAATCGGAGGACAAGCATGAGTGAAATTAAAATCACAATTCACGGCCGCGAATTTAAAGCCCGGTTGAATAACAGCGCGGCGGCGCAGGCGTTATGTTATCAAATGCCGATGACCGTGGTGATGGACGAGCTGAACGGCAATGAGAAATACTGTTATTTAAAGGAAAATCTGCCGACCCGTTCAGTATGTCCGAACACCATCGCGGCGGGCGATCTGATGTTGTTCGGCGGCAGCTGTCTGGTCTTATTCTACAAGTCGTTTACGACGGCGTATGATTATACGGTGCTGGGCGCAATTGAAAACCCGGAAGGGCTGGCTGAAGCGGCAGGCTCAGGTCCGGTTGAGGTTGAATTTGCGGTCGTCAGCGGGTGAAGGAGGAAAACAGGATGAATTTTGATCAGACGCTGGATCGGCGCGGAACCGATTCGATGAAATGGGATGTTGCCGAGGGACAGCTGCCAATGGGGCTGGCCGATATGGATTTTGAAACCGTTCCGGAGGTCAAGGAAGCGATATTGCGCCGGGCGCAGCACGGAGCGTACGGTTATACGCTGGTGTCTGAGGCCTGGAAGCCGGCCTATCAGAACTGGTGGCTGCGGCGGCATCACTGGCCGATTGAGGCGGACTGGCTGTTGTTCTGCACGGGCGTGGTTCCGGCCATTTCCAGCCTGGTCCGCAAGCTGACGACGCCGGCGGAAAAGGTCGTATTGATGACGCCGGTCTACAATATCTTCTTTAATTCCGTGGTGAATAACGGCCGGCAGGTGCTGGAATGTCCGCTGCATTATGATGAAAGCGGCTACGCGGTGGACTGGCTGGCCTTGGAGGCGGCGCTGGCGGATCCGCAGACTTCGCTGCTGATTCTGTGCAACCCGCACAATCCGATCGGTAAATTATATACGGCGGAAGAACTGGCGCGGATCGGCGAGCTGTGCAAGAAACATCACGTGCTGATGATCGCTGATGAAATCCACTGCGACCTGACGGATCCGGGTTATGAATATACGCCGTTTGCCTCGGTTTCACCGACCTGTGCCGAACGGTCGGTCGTCTGTATCGCCCCGACGAAAACGTTTAATTTAGCCGGGCTGCAGACTGCGGCGTTAGTCGTGGTCAATCCC
>ERZ1106941.155-NODE-155-length-106007-cov-7.811226_pt1 | contig 106007 bp, 101 predicted proteins | sample MGYA00403670_ERZ1106941 | MGnify/ENA primary metagenome ERZ1106941 (study PRJEB35170, sample SAMEA104062400) | human gut metagenome | biome: human gut; feature: human-associated habitat; material: faeces | place: Denmark | collected 2012-06-04 ...
AAGCCCCGTGGTTACGGGCTTTGTAGCCCAGCGTCAACTATTCAAACTCAATCGTTCCAGGCGGTTTAGAAGTCAGATCGTAAAATACTCTGTTAACTCCCTTAACCTCATTAATAATTCTGCTCATCACCTTATTCAGTACATCATAAGGAATTTCAGCAGCCTCAGCTGTCATGAAATCTACAGTTGTTACTGCTCTTAAAGCAACAGCATAATCGTATGTTCTCTCATCCCCCATAACTCCGACACTTCTCATGTTTGTCAGTGCTGCGAAATACTGGTTAATATTCTTGTCAAGTCCTGCGTTTGCAATCTCTTCTCTGTAGATGGCATCTGCATCCTGAACGATCTTAACTTTTTCTTCTGTTACTTCACCGATGATACGGATTCCAAGTCCAGGTCCAGGGAATGGCTGACGGAATACCAGTCTCTCCGGAATTCCAAGCTCCAATCCTGCCTTACGTACTTCGTCTTTGAACAGATCACGAAGAGGCTCAATGATATCTTTAAAATCTACATGCTCCGGAAGTCCACCTACATTGTGGTGAGATTTAATCACTCCGGATTCTCCACCGAGTCCGCTTTCTACAACGTCCGGATAAATGGTTCCCTGTGCGAGGAAGTCTACAGCACCGATCTTCTTGGCTTCTTCTTCGAAGATACGGATGAATTCTTCACCGATGATCTTACGTTTTGCTTCCGGTTCTGTTACTCCGGCTAGTTTATCGTAATATCTCTGCTGCGCATTTACACGGATAAAGTTCAGGTCGAACTGTCCATTTGGTCCGAATACACCTTCTACTTCATCACCTTCATCTTTACGGAGAAGACCATGATCGACAAATACACATGTCAACTGCTTTCCGATAGCTCTGGATAACAGTCCTGCTGCCACTGAAGAATCTACTCCGCCAGACAGTGCAAGAAGTACTCTTCCGTCGCCGACTTTTTCGCGGATCTCCTGGATTGTATTCTCTACGAATGCATCCATCTTCCAGTCGCCTGCACATCCGCAGACACCTAATACGAAGTTCGATAACATCTTAGTTCCTTCTGCTGTGTGAAGTACTTCCGGATGATACTGGATTGCATATAATCCTGCTTCTGTATTCTCAGCTGCTGCAACCGGGCAGTCCGCTGTATGTGCTGTGATCTCGAATCCAGGTGCAATCTGTGAGATGTAATCAAAATGACTCATCCAGCAGATTGTCTTCTCTGATACACCTTCAAAAATCTTGGAATCTTTCTTATCTATCAGCACTTCTGTCTTACCATACTCACGTACCGGAGCCGATTCTACTTTTCCTCCAAGTACATGCGTCATAAGCTGCGCACCATAACATAATCCAAGAACCGGAATACCTAGTTCGAACAATTCTTTTTTATATGTCGGGGAATCTGCTTCATAACAGCTGTTTGGTCCGCCTGTCAGGATGATTCCCTTAGGATTCATAGCTTTGATCTTCTCAATATCTGTTTTGTATGAGTAGATCTCGCAATATACATTGCATTCTCTGACACGTCTTGCTACCAGCTGATTGTACTGTCCACCAAAATCAATGACAATTACTAATTCTTTTTTCACAAGAATTTCCTCCTATTTGTTTTCTATATGGCTAATCTCTATTATAAAATAGAAGACCTGTTTTTACAAGAGACTTCTATCTTATACGATCGCCTTTTTCTTCCAGCTTCCTTTGAAATAACGGATCACAAAGCAGAGCGCACGGAATACCCAGTCAATGACCATCGCAACCCAGACACCAAATACACCCATGCCCAGATATTTTCCAAGCACGTAACTGAATCCGATCCGGAATATCCACATGGATATACTTGAAATATACATACACGCTTTCGCATCTCCCGCCGCACGGAATGTTGCAGGCAGACTGAATGCAATCGGCCAGATGAAGATTGCACCGATTCCGTGGAAATGTATGATATCTGCCGTCGTTCTTGCTGTAAGATCCGACAGATTATATGCCTTTAATATAACCGGCAATAATGAAAATATGAATAATACCATCGCTGTCATACTGACATAAGTAATAACCATTAATTTTTTATTATAATATCCTGCCTGTTCATAATCACCAGCACCCACACATCTTGAAATAACCGGTGTGATCGCCAGCGTAACTGCCATTCCCGGAAGGATCTGAAACAATGCGATCGCATTCGACACTGCATTCGCCGCAATCGCATAAGTTCCGAATGTCGATACAAGACTGAGTACGATGATCTTGCCAAGCTGGAACATACTGTTCTCCAGACCATTCGGCACACCAATGCTCAGAATCTTCTTAACCATCTCCCAATTGATCCGGTAATGCCATGTCCGTTCTATATGAAGTATCCGTTTCTCATCACACAACATCACAATTACAATAACCGCTGCCGTTATTCTGGACACCAGTGTCGGAATTGCGACACCTTCCGTTCCCCGATGAAATCCATAGATCAGAAGTGCATTTCCTCCTATATTAATAATATTCATAATGATCGATATCTGCATTGTCACTTTCGAATTGCCCATTGTACGGAAGATTGCCGCTCCTGCGTTATACAATGCCAGGAATGGAATCGATGCCGCCACGATCAACAAATAAACGTCTGCATGATGCATTACATCCTGATCAATCTTGCCGAATACCGTATGCAGGATAAATGATTTTCCTAAATATACAAGTACCGTAATACCGATTGCACATATAGTAATAAACCATACCATCTGAGTTGCCGATTTACAGGCCTCCTCTTTTCTATCCTGTCCCAGAAACTGTCCTGCGACTACTGCACCTCCGGTCGCCAGTGCGGCAAATGCATTAATCAAAAGTACCATTATCTGATCCACCAACGATACTCCCGACACCGCCGCCTCGCCGACGCTTGCAATCATAATGGAATCTGCCATTCCTACCAGGACCGCCAGGAACTGCTCAACCACCAGTGGCAGGATCAGCGCCAGCAGAGCTTTATTGTCAAAGAAATATGCCTGCTGTTTCTCTTTTTTACTCTTTCCCATTTTCCTCTCCTGTAATGTTTATATGCCGAAAAAATTCCCCAACGTATATTCTTATTATACGCTGAGGATTCTTTTCATACAATATCCAGTTACTGCAGAAGTAAACTTATGCAGCTACAAATTTATCCAGTTCTTTCCAAAGATTTTCACATTCTTCTTCATATACTTTCAGTTCTATTTTATGGTCAAATCCAAGATTCATAAGACCTAACAGGGACTTTGCATCTACAATATATCTGCCCCGTTTCATATCCATATCAAAAGGATATTTTTCAACAATCTTTACAAAATCTATTACATCATCTGGATTCGAAAAAATAACACTTTTCGTACTCATTATTGGTCCCTCCTTTTTTCTTATTGGAAATATCTTAACATTCTCCCGTATTTCTACAAGGGGGAAATATTTAAAAAAGGATGACTTTTTTTGACTGAATTTGTGTTTTTTTAACGTTTTTTAATCTAACTGTTCTTTTTCCGGTATTCGAGAGGCAGCATTCCAGTCTCTTCTTTAAATACACGGCTCATATATTTAGGGTCTGTATAACCCACCATTTCAGCAATCTTCGTCAGTTTCCAGTTTGTAACCGTCAAAAGTTTTTTTACGTGTTCAAGCCTGTACCCTCGGATCGTCTCGGTAAATGTCCGTCCTGTTTCTTTTCGGAACTGAGTACTTAAGTACTCCTCTGTCACATGCAGTTTTTCTGCAATTTCTTCCAACGTGATTCCCTGATCATAATACTCCCGGATATTCTCCAGTGCCTTTTGCACCAGAAGACTTATATTATTGTGGCATTCTTCTTTGCTTGTCAGATATTCGAAGAATTCATCTGCTTTTTCTTCTACGTCCGTCCATCCATTGGCTCTCGATATTCCCTGAAGAAAGGCCTGTCCTTTTCTCTGCGCCTGTAGTGCCCCTGCTTCTGCCGCCATCTGGATCAGGACCAATGCGATATGTGTACATCCTTCCTTTGCCTCCTGTGGTGTACATGGAAGTTCCCTGCAATATGCCTGATACCTGGAAAATATCTCTTTAAAACGCTTCAAATCCTTATTCATCAGTGCTTCTTTGGCTTCTATTTCAAGGTGCAGCGGATACTTATATGAATGCAGCTTAATTTCCTGTATCTTTTCCTTACAGATTAAGGTTCCCTTCTTCAGAATCAGATTCCATTCTGCCGCATGATCTAGTTCTCTGACCGCTTCATGCATATTTTCAAATCCATCACTGACCGCCCAGGTACATATCACCCTTCCACGTGCAGTATTACAGATCATCGGAACAATTGTCTGTTCCAGATACCGATACGTCTCCTGTTCATTTCCCATATGATAAAAAAGAACCACAAAGCTCTGACGTCCACGCATCTCTATTGCATACGCACAGAAATCCTGTTTCTGATTAAAAATCTCCAGTTCTTTCAGAATCTGTTTCACCTGTTCTTTATATTTCTCATAATTTGAGCCCATGCCGATTCCCAGAACGCCAATCCTTTCGTCCGGTGCGATTCCATAACCTTCTTTTATGAGTTCTTTTATCTGCAGGTCATCTTTCAGCTTTCCTGCCATCGCATTCGGGAAAATGTAATCCAGATTCAGTATGTGTTTCCACTTCTTCTCGCTTTCCAACTCTCTTCTCAATCTTCTTAGTACATTGCGAACTTCATAAGTTTTCAATGGTTTGACCAGAAAGTCAACGGCACCAAGCTCCATTGCACGTTTTGCATACAGAAATTCTGGACAGGAACTTGTAATCACAATTTTGCAGGATATCTTTCTTTTCTGAAGGGCTTCGATCATCTCGAATCCATCCATCTCCGGCATTCGGATGTCTGTAAATATCACGTCCGGACCAGCTTTTTCCCGGACCAGCTTTTCCACCAGCGCAAGCCCTCTGGCTCCATTGGCTGCACTTCCTATGATCTCTATATCTGATTCTTCCTGCTCCAGACATTGTAACAGTTCATCTCTATACAATTCATTGTCTTCTACGACAACTATCCTCATAAGGAAATACCTCCTTCCAGATTATATCTTACTCTATCCCAGATGATACGCATCCAGTGTCTTCGCCAGATATCTGACTGTCTTATCCACCGCCTCGTCTACCGTCGGCTTGTCCCTGTCACTTCGCATGATTGCAAGCATTCCCCGATAGATCAGCACACTCATTTCATTCAGTTCTTTGATCTCCTGCTCAGATATCTCATAATTTCTTTCTCTGATCACATCTCTTAGCAGATCTTCGTTGCGTTTGAAGAAATCTCCTTCTTTCAAAAATCCTTCGTAATCTTCTGTCTTTTCTTCCTTTTCATTTGGATAAATCTCATAATATCTCCGGAAAACCTCATTCAGGTTCTGTGTCCCTTCCGGACTGAAGAATAAGAAGTTATAGATTCTCGGTCTCTGGAACGAATGTCTGCAAAAGCAGCGCCACTGTCCCAGATACCACTCCTGAAAATCCTTTCCCTCGGCCTTGTGTATCAACGTTTCCTGCATATATTCATCCAGACATTTTACACTTGCAAATAATTCCAGTTCATCCAGATTAGAGAAATAATGATACAGCGTTGCACTGTTGTATTTTGCCTGTTCTGCAACCTTCCTGATCGTCAGATTCTCAATTCCTTCTTTTTCCATTAATTCAATTGTCGCATTGATGAAATACGACATAATCCTTTTTCTCTTTTCCTGTCTGTTTCCTCCAACTGTTGCCACAGTCTGCTGTCCTCCTTCATTCTCTTCCTTAATTTTAACTTTTTGCAATTTTTAACAACATTTCATACATCCGATTTATTTATCTCTTCTATTAATATATCCACTTTTATATTAGCATTTCAATAAAATTTTTTCAATTCTTAATAATTATGCATAATTTATTTTTATTATCTACTATCATTTTATCTTATATGCACAATTTGTAAACAATGATTGACTTCCATTTAATTATATAGTATCTTATTACTATGCGTTTTATATAAGCTGGGAAACTTGGATAAAATACGTGTATAAAATATTGGAGGTTTTTTATGGGAAACAAAAGAACAAAAAAATCCATCAGTCTTGAAGGATTCGTCTTTCTGGCAATCTTTTTAGGAATTTTCGGTGGTATGGGTATGAAAATGGGCGGTGTCAATATGCTGAACACATTGATGAACACCGGCTACCAGCTGCTTCTTGAGACAGTCTTCTATATTATGGCAATCGCGGTTCTTGCCGGAGCCATTTCAGGACTGTTCTCAGAATTCGGTGTCATTTCGATGGTGAATAAATTACTGTCACCGCTGATGAAGCCACTTTATAATCTGCCGGGTGCCGCAGCACTCGGTGTAATCACTACTTATCTGTCCGACAATCCGGCAATCCTGGGACTTGCTGAAGATAAGAATTTCCGTAAATATTTCAAGAAATTCCAGCTTCCGGCTTTAACGAACCTTGGAACATCTTTCGGAATGGGACTGATTGTAAGTACATTCATGATCGGTCTGAAGTTAAAAGGTGGACACACCGGAACTGCTGTACTGGTCGGTAACTTTTCCGCTATAATCGGCAGTATCATCAGTGTCCGCATCATGCTTCATTTCACCAAGAAAGAATATGGAACCGAAGAATACTGCATACAGTTCGAAGAACATGAAGACATGGATGCCATCATGAATACCCGCGAGATCCGTGACGGAGGCATCGGCGGACGTGCCATCGAGGCACTTCTTGAGGGTGGTAAAAATGGTGTGGATGTTGGCCTTGCCATCATCCCGGGCGTTATCACCATCTGTACACTGGTCATGATGCTGACCAACGGCGCATCTGCAGACGGAACTTACACCGGTGCCGCTTATGAAGGAATCGCTTTCCTTCCATGGCTTGGAAAGAAGCTTGAATTCATCTTATCACCGCTTTTTGGATTCACAGATGCATCCGGAATCTCCGTTCCGATCACGGCACTCGGTGCTGCCGGTGCCGCAATCGGACTGGTACCGCACATGGCAGAAGCCGGAACCGTCCTCGCCAATGACGTAGCCGTATTCACTGCAATGTGCATGTGCTGGAGCGGATACCTCAGCACACATGTGGCTATGATGTCTTCACTTAAAGTGAACAAGCTAACCGGAAAGGCAATTTTAAGCCACACGATCGGTGGACTCTGCGCCGGGGTCGCCGCCAACTGGATCTTTAAACTGGTGATGTTGTTCTTATGATTATGAAGGCTGTGTTTTTACAATTCGAGACATCATAATTCTTGGAAATAATTAGTTGTATAAAAACTCCGCAAGGATATTCGAATGAATCGTCTATATATGATGCTTCTCCAGAATATCTGTGCGGAGTTTTTTGTTCTGTTGTTATCTTTTATCCCATGAAATCGACTCGTTGATGTCCGAAATTATAAGAGCTTTTTGTTCTGTTACTCTCTTTATCCTGCGTGCCGATGCTGGTGAAGATATTTCTCCCGGGTGGCAAGTCCGCCGCGGATGTGGCGTTCCTGTTTGTTCACGTCAAGAACTTTGCGGACGCTCTGCGCCAGGGTTGGGTTGATCTGCTCCAGGCGGTCGGTGCAGTCTTTATGTTTGGTCGTCACAATTTAGAACGGTTTCATTTCTTCAATTAATACAGACTCATCTAACCCAAGATCACCAAGCAAGCGTAAATAAATATCTACATTTCCCTCCTTATCTACTTCTATCTTCTGAATCAATCGTTTTAACTGCTGATTGGTCATCTGGTGTACATCTGTGATGTCCTCAATCTCCTTAAATGTATTATTTAAAATGTTCTCTAACTGTTCTCCCTTGGTTAAATGATAAGATACCATCTTGAGTTCATTTTCTATCCGCTCCATCTCCTGACGAGAACCGCCAATCTTCTCATTCAACTCTTCACGGGAGATTAGATCATCCGTGTACATATCCATATATTTTTGTCTTGTCTTTTGTAATTTAGCAAGTTCTGCATTTAATTCTTTTTCGTACTCTACATTTTCATCTTTAGCTTTATATACACGCTGGAATTCATTTACCACATGAGCAATCACTTTTTTCTTTTGTTTCAATACATTTGTAAAATACTCCTGCAAAACTTCAATGAGTTCTTCCTCGTCCACAACCGTTTTATTTGGGCAACTATCTGCTCCCCGGCCGTTTCGCCCAGAACATACCCAACGTACATACGTGTTCTTATAAGTACGAACTGTTCTCCGGAAGGACCAGCCACATTCTTTGCATTTAATCAGTGTCGAAAACAGATGTTTATTACTCTGCCGTTCGTGACTAAGATTAAATGCATCATGTCTGCCTCTTAAAATCTCCTGTGCTTTTTCAAATGTCTCATCTTCTATGATTCGAAGTTCCGATCGCTCCACAACCATCCATTCAGTCCCGTCCTTGTCTCTTCTCTGACCAGTCAGGAAATCACTGACTTCTTGCTTGCCATTGATAATTTTTCCAGTATATATTTCATTTGTCAAAATACGGCAAGTTGCATTCTGACTCCATTTGCAATTTCGTTTTGTCTTATAACCTTTTTCATTTAGCATATTGGCAATCTTAGCAGCACCGTAACCTTCTTCTGTGTACCACTTGTAAATCTGCTGTACAACTTTAGATTCTTCTTTATTGATTGCAAGATTAAAATAATCTCCGATTGTTTTGTCGTATCCATATACAATATTCGGAACTCGTCCTTTTTCTGCGTTCATCTTCTTTCCAAATTTTACACGCTTGGAAGTATTGGCACTTTCTTCCTGTGCCAGAGCTCCAAAGATGGTAAGTACGAACTCGCTGTTTCCCATGCTGGTCATATTCGCTGTAAGAAATTGTGTTTCGATTCCCAATGATTTCAGCTTACGGACATTTTGTAAAAGATCTACAGTATTTCTGGCAAAACGAGAGATGTCTTTTACAACAACCATGTCAAACAATCCATGCTCTGCATCAGCCATCATGCGAAGAAATTCTTTACGATTTTTTATTTTTGTTCCGGAAATACCTTCATCTGCATATAATCTTACTAAAGTGTCCCCTGTGCGTTTTGTGTATTCTGAAAAAAATTCCTTTTGGGCTTCCAGACTGTTGAGCTGATCGGCTTTGTCGGTGGAGACTCGGCAATAGGCTGCTATGTTCATAATGTTACCTCTCTGTTATAGTTGTATCGTTCTGTTATATCTTTTATTATATATCTAAAAAAGAATTTGTAAACAAAAAAAGGAAGTAGCTCACCCCTTTCATTAATAAGTGTTCTACTTCCTTCAACACATACTTTATTATTCTTTCCAAATAAATTTCTTGGGCAAGCCATACTTTTCCACTAATTCATCATTTGTAGAAATCATTTTCTCATGAAAATCTTCCATTCCGCTTGCTGCCTCCAATGTTTTCAGTTCGCGCATAGAAGAATTATAAAAAATTGAAGGATTTACTTTTTCTCCTGTCAAATCATATCTAATACACGATGCTACCAAAGGCATTGAATAGAAATAATATTTATACGATTCTAAATCTCCTTTACCATTTTCAAGTTTCATTTGAATACTATTATAGGAATCAAAAAATAGATTTACAAGTTCAGTAGAACCATACGCCGCAATCTTCCCTTTAATGTTCTCTAACTCTTCCGAATGCATTTGCATATAATTAGGATAATTACTATCTATTTTTATAAGTTCATCAGCTTCGCCATTAGCATCGGCAACTAAATAGAATACTGCTTTACTTCCATGACTTGATAAAGTCATATATTCACTCATTAAATCATCTGCCAATTCTAACCTATTAGAAAATCGTTGTTCGTTGAGAGTTGAATTAATTTGTGCAAACCCCAAATATACACCAATAACCGTACATATTGCAGTTATAAGCTTTATAATTAGTTCTATCAGTTTTTTTGATTTTTCGATCTTATCTATCACATTCTTTAATTTCACTGTTTTCTCCTTCTGTATTCCCTATTCATATTTTCAACAACTACGCAATTGCTCGTTCAAAAATTCATTTCCCATTTCATCTTCCCATTTCGAAATTACCTTAAACTTAGGAGCTGATTGCATATGTATTACAACACCTTCTTCAAAGCTATTTCCTGGTTCAAGATATTCAAATGGCATCTTGTCTTTCATAATAATGACACTATATTCTTCCGGAATAGAAACCTCAACATTATATGCTGTTTCATTACCTGAATTCCACACTTTCAATCTATAACTTCCTTTTGAAATCTTAATAACTCTTGCTTCTATATTAGCTTTTTTCTCCTTATTTTCTTCTGCTTGAATCTTTTCTAATTCACGTTTCTTTAATGCCAATTCATATTCCTTTAATTTTTCTTCCACTTCTGATAACTGAACTTGTACCTTCATCGTATCATTAGAACGTTTCAATGCAATAAGTGAGACAATAAAAGCCGCTATCGGCATAACGTACAATGCTACGCCTTTTACAACTTCTATTACAATATTAAAACAATTCACAATTTCCTCGTTCATCTAAGACTATCTCCATTTCTTTAGTACTTTCGATAACTCTTTTTCAAATTCCTTAACAGCCTCTTTTTTTATATCCTCTATATTAGCCTCTATTACTTCTTGATTTAATTCAATCAACTCAGCTTTTGTGAAAATCTTTCCACAATCCGAACATTGCATCTTTGTTTCATCTGGAGCATCCTTTAATTCACAGTCAATATCATCTATTGTTGAAAATTGATCATTACCGCATACATCACAATATAATTTTACATTTCTACTTAAATCTTTCATTCACACTCTTCCTCTCTAGTCAAAACATTTCTTCTGTTTCTCCGGCAAATATTTCGCCAGTTCCTCCACCAACTCATACACCTTCGTTCCTGGTGCTATCTCCGCCGGTGTCTTTCCTTCTCCATTTTTAATAATCCGTCTTGCATACCGAATTGCCAACTTCGGATTTCCACCATTCATCAGTGTCTCAAATATGTCATCCATATTCTTCTCATACTTCCCAATTCCCAGTTCCTGAAATTTCTCATTCAAAAACTTTTTATACTCAGATCTGTGATTATTTGCCGTATAATATGCAAAATGTAACATGAACCAGAATTCAATACACTCGTTACTCCACGCCGCATGATACTGAATATCCGGATTCTTTTGATTTAATACTTCTGCCCGCTGGACTACTCCATTGACATCACTGGATGGAAAGCTGTCTTTATCATAGACACACCATATCTGCCCTTTTGTGATCTTATTCTCACGCACATACTCTTCAGCCTTTCCGATTACCCGCATCGTCTCAGCCTGGCAGCCCTCAATTTCAATCAAAACCATATCTCGATAAATGGGATTATCTTCAATATAGCGTTTGAATCCTTGAAAATATTTAGGTTCCGTTGCTTGTCCTTCGCAGAAAATATAATAGCGGAATTCTTTCTTTTCCAGATATTCCTGCCGACGTTTCTTCTTCCAGTTGTCTTTCTCTTTTCTGCCTCTTTTAGCCATTCACCGTCCCCCAATCTATAATCTTTCTGAGGTATGGATCTGCACCATATTTCCCTTCCAGATACTGTTTATCGAACTTGGCATCCTTTCGTACAGATTCACCTTTCTTATTTTTAAATTCTACAAGAGAATATAATTTTGAATTCTGACGGTTTCCTTTTGCTACAAACCAGATTTCATCTCTTCTGAATACTTCACTGTTCATAGTAGACAGATCATGTGATGTAAAAATCAACTGTGCACCCTTTTTATTTTTTTCCATATTGCTAAACGTCATAATAAGGTATTTAAGTAATACCGGATGTATCTTTGCATCCAATTCATCAATCACAAGTGTCGTTCCTCTCAATAAACTTTTTGCAATAAATGGGAGCAATCCAAATAATTTCTTTGTTCCACTGGATTCATCAAATAAATTCAATTCTGCTTCATATTCATCTACTACGTGTTTTGTAAATACTTCGATCCGGTCATTCTCCTTTTCTTCTACACGGAAATCTACAATATCCAAATCCATCTCCTGAATCATCTGAAGCATCAGTCTTTTTGCATCCTCTGACTTAGAAATAGCCATTCGTAATTCCTGCATAGGATTTCCATAATTCAAGAAATCAATCTCTTCATCAAACCAGTCAAGCACATCCTGTACCACTTCATTTTTGCTGTAAGTAATTCCAAGATACGATAACAACGGCAATGTATCGGATAATTCATCACTGGTTTTCAATCTTGCAAATGCACCTTTCAAAGTAATTTCATCTTCATCTCGTTCAAAAAGTGCTGATTTCCGCCCTGTTTCTAATTTTATACGATCCAGCCTTTCGTATTCGATTACTTCTTTTTTTACAGTTAATTCATAGCGATACTCTGCCATTGTTGTTCTAAAAAACAGTTCAAATTCTGTTGGCTCATTTCTTGTTCCCTCATCAAAAGCAAATGGCTCTATCACAAGCTTTTTCATTTTCATCGCGATCTCTTCGTTATTACTTGTCGCATATAATGGCCTCAGTATTTTCGTAACCAGACTATGCAATGCTTCAAGGACATTAGATTTTCCTCCACCATTTGGTCCGTATACAGCAGATACCGGTAAATATAATTCCTCATCTACATCTTTTATAATTCTGTCCTCATGCTCAGAAATGGCGGCAGCCTGCATGTCAAATGTTACCTCATCTCGTATACTCTTAAAATTTTTCACTGTAAATTGGCATAACATCTTATTTACCTCCATTAGTCCAAACTTCTTGCCTATATCCTTATTATATTCCGTTTTTTTTATTTTTGCAATGGTTTTATGAGATAAAATCTCATATTTTATATTATAATTTACATTTCAGCAATTTTCGACAAAATTATACATCTTAGACTTCATGTTAATGACTTTCTATTCATTCCTCATCTATCCGCTTTATTCCAGTTCACATTCATTTGTTTCCATCTGCACCATATTCTCCCGCAATATCTTCTCCACTTTCTCAGTATTCGCTTCTATCATCACTTTCAATATGTAATCGGCGGTCACTTCCACCGGATTGGGATTATGAAATCGATAGTTCAGTTTTCTTTTCGCCACGGTAAAGTTTCCACCTCCTCCCTGCTCACTCTTTGTCCATTACTATGAAAATTCCTTCTGAAATAGTCCTAGATTTTCAGAATGTTTTTCATAATCTGCATATTGTCATTTGCCATGGCTTCACGTCTGCTGACTCCATCGATCTTTACCGGAATACATCTCTCCAGAATTCTGTCATAAATTCTTTTCTTGCATTCTGACTTAGCGGTAATTCCAGCAAGAATTTTGGAAACTGATAATACTGCTTCTGCCGCTCCCGCTCATTCATGTACAAATATTTCATTTGTTTCTTCCTTACCTTCTCAATATTTGAGGAAATATATTTTTGAATTTTATATCCACAAAAATTAATCCCTCTATATATCCAAAAGGAAAAGGCATAAAATACAGCCCCCTCATCAGAATTTTTTAATTTTTTCATAATTTCATTACTGTGCATCCCAAAATTCCGCATAATCTTAAAGATAAGTAGAGAACCAATTAAGGTACTATAATCCCTAGTGAATCTCACTCTTTGTTATTTTTTTCTTCTTTTTAATCTGAATTTTTATACAAGAGCAAGATCCACCTGTGTTTAACAAGTTTATTCTTGATGAATATTCTATTTTCATCCTCTTGATTCAATTTCATCTTCATCTAATTAGCTTCCATCAACGATTTCCGCACCATTTACATGATATTTCTTTCAAAATTTTCAAAAAAGCACCCGGCTTCTGCCAGATGCTCTGTAAAAAATATTCAATTTTTACCTGCTTACATTTTCAATGTAGCCAATATAATATTCCTAATTTCTAAATATTATTTTCAATTATTACGATACGGTATTACCCGGGTGGATCTTGCTCTTCTCTTTCAATATCAATATAATTCTATTTTTCGATAATCTATGACAGTGCTGCAGTTAAATGATATACTAATTCTAGTTTATAAATTCGGAGGTATATTATGTCGAACATTCAGATAACAGAAAATGGGGCAGGAAAATATTCTCCTAAATGGTTTTATAGCGAATCTCAGACTCCAGAATGGATTTCATTTGCTCACAAGGCTGATGAGCTACGAGAAAATTTTATAAATCTTTTTGGAATAGAACGCTTAAAATCACTTTCGGGAAAAGATTTGTTAACTTCTTTATTTTATAATGACGAAGGAACTAAAACCAATCTCTGCTATAGACTTGAAATGGACAAAGATATTCGCGAAGTATTTGGAAGTATTTCCGGCGGAGCAGCATATAAATTTGGATTATTCTATCATAAGAAAAATCAAAGTTGGACCTGTGGATCTTCATTAAAACCTATACGTCTTACTGAGGATGAAGCAATACAAAAAGCAGAAGAAATGCGAAATGATCTGGTTGAAGGTGCTGAAATAATATCTTCTTTTGGTCCTTTAGATTCTGAAAAAGATTACGAGCAACTCTATAAACAGCTGGAACATATCCCGGGAATCAATATGGTATGGCGCATGAAATATTATCAAATGCTCTTTCCAACATTATTCGCTCCATTTTATGGACAGGATATTCAGCTGAGAGTATTGCATTTTCTAAATCAAAAACCAAGTGATATTCCTTTCATTCGCATGGGACAAATTTCATTATATGCAAGAAAATGCAATGTTCCCGGAGTTGTCTTTGCTCATATTTATGGGAAAAATGTAGGATATACTAATGAGACTAATGATTCTGACACAAATACGCTTTCCGATAAAAAACATAAAACGCACTACTGGATGTATACCGTCTTTGATGATAAAAGTTGGAATGAATGCCAACAAAAAGGAATCATGGTTTTAGGTATGGACGATATTGGTGATTATTCCCAATTTGCTTCCAAGGAAGCTCTCCGTCAAGAACTGATAGATGTGTACGACAGTAGTACTTCACGAAAAAATCAGGCTTTGATGGCATGGAATTTTGCAAATACCGTATCAGTTAACGATGTGATTTTTGCGAAACGCAGCAACACTCTTGTTGGTAAAGGTATTATCACTGGAGGTTATGTCTTTGATGATCTTCGGCATGAATATAAAAATGTCCACACTGTAAAGTGGCTTCAAGTTGGTGAATGGGAACATCCTGGTAATGCAGTAGCTAAACGCTTAACTGATATCACTCCATATACAGATTATATTGAAAAACTTACCGCCATCTTTGCTCCAGACGAATTGGATGATGTAGACACACAACCAGAAATAGACTATCCAACTTACTCTTCTGTAGATTTTCTCTCAGATGTGTATATGAATGAACAAGATTATAAAACACTGGTAAATGTCTTAAAAATGAAGAAAAATATTATTTTACAAGGCGCACCTGGAGTTGGAAAAACTTTTACTGCCAAACGACTTGCTTATTCCATTATTGGCGCAAAAAATCCTGACCGTGTTCAAATGATCCAATTCCACCAGAGTTACTCCTACGAGGATTTTATTGAAGGATACCGACCAACAGAAAATGGATTCACAATTAAGAAGGGTTCTTTTTACAAATTCTGCAAAATGGCCGAGGATGATGATGAAAATGATTATTTCTTTATTATTGATGAAATCAATCGTGGTAATTTAAGTAAAATATTCGGTGAATTATTTATGCTGATTGAAAAAGATAAGCGGGGGATTGAACTGCAATTGTTATATTCTGATGAGAATTTCTCTGTACCTGCAAATGTATATATTATTGGTATGATGAATACTGCTGATCGTAGTCTTGCTATGTTAGATTATGCTTTAAGACGACGTTTTTCATTTTTTACTATGAAACCGGGTTTTAATACGCCTGGTTTTCAAGCTTACCAAGATTCTCTAAAAAGTGATGCCTTTAACAAATTAATTGCTTGTGTGAAACAGCTCAATTCTAAGATAGCAGAAGATATCTCACTGGGTGAAGGATTCTGTATTGGTCACAGCTACTTTTGTGGTTTAACACCAGACGCTGCCAACACCCAAACTTTATCATCCATTGTAGAATATGAATTGATTCCGCTTTTAAAAGAATATTGGTTTGATGAGCCCGCAAAAATCGTAGACTGGTCTGATCGACTAAGGAGTGCTGTAAAATGATTCCTGTACAAAATATTTATTATATGCTGTCCTACGCTTTTCAAGCATTACAAGCACAAAACTATAAAGATCTGGCTACAGAAAAATTTCATAATACCGCTGAATTATGTGCAGCCATTCTTGATAAGGGCATTAGCGTACAGCTAAAACGAGGCTTAGGAAGAGATTATCTGCCAAAACCAGAATCTCTTTCCACGCTACAGGGAAGGCTTAATATTTCTGAATCCATTAAAACTCAGACTCTGCTGAAGAAGCAAATGATTTGTACATACGATGAATTTTCAACTAATACACAATTTAACCAGATTATTAAATCTACAATGTTAATGCTTCTTAAGGCCAATATCACAAATACACGAAAAAAGAGTCTTCGGAATTTATTATTATTTTTTTCTGATGTTAATGAAATTGATTTACGTTTTGTAAATTGGAACCAACATTATAATCGTTCCAATCAAAGTTATCAAATGTTAATTGGAATCTGTTATCTGATTTATAACGGACTTCTACAGACACAGAACGACGGTACCACAAAAATAATGGATTTTTTTGACGAACAACGTATGTGCCGTTTATATGAAAAATTTTTGCTCGAATACTATCGTAAAGAACATCCAGAACTATCTGCCAATGCCTCACAGATTGCATGGCAACTTGATGATTCTGAGAACCAATTGCTTCCCAAAATGCAAACTGATATTATGTTGTCTCAGGGAAACAATATACTTATTATCGATGCAAAATATTATTCACATATGACTCAGCAACAATACGGAACAAATACCTTGCATTCCAACAACCTCTATCAGATTTTTACATATGTGAAAAACAAGGAATTTGAATTAAAAGACTGTGAACATACTGTCTCTGGAATGCTTCTTTATGCACAGACTGATGAAAATGTTATTCCCAATAATACATACCAAATGAGCGGAAATCAGTTTTCCGTGCGTGCATTGAATTTAAATCAGGATTTTTCCGGAATTTCTGAAGACTTGGACTCTATTGTTAAAGATAACTTCACTTAATTTTTGAGGGGAAATAATACTTCCCCTCAAAAATTAATCTGAATTATAAAATATGCGAATATACAAATTTCATCATTGCTTTCATGTCCATGTCTCCCTCGTTGTTATCCCATTCTTCCATATTTTTTTGAACTTTTTCACATTCTTTCAAATATTTCTTGTATGCATCATCTGTCAATTGTCCCCCTTCAACTATTACCAGTGTTAAGTATTCCACAAAAGTTCTAAAGTTATCAACAAGGCCTAAAATAATAACAAATAATTCTTGTAAATCCACACAAGTATTCGGTACAATTGGCATTTCTGATATCCAATCAACGTGCATTCGTTCATCTTCACTTTTCTCTTTCTTTTGCCACTGCTCATCTTCTCCTAGCGGAGCATTATAAAATTGATACTTCCTTTTTCCACGAAAAGAATATCTGGCGAAATCAAAATTAGCATTTACACGTTGCAATTCTTTTATCAGTTTAATCAATTCCGGTAGCGCAATATCTATTGTCTGCTCCATACCCAATTTTTTCATTTCTTTTTCTAAGACTTCTAAATACTCATAAATCTTGTGGTTTTTCTTTACTTCATTATCCATCCCTAGAATATAATATATCGCATCTACACTACTTTTTAACCAAAGTTCTACTCCATGCCAAAGATCAAACATAATTGGAAAAATAAGAATATCTGCCGTTGAACAATAATTTCCACTACACAAAATCGAATATAGACTTAATACTGCATTTCCCATATATGCATTTCCCATTACAAAGTTATCTTGTATAAGTTGAGAAACATTATTTTTCCCACCAAGTGAATTGTCAAAATTCCAGTTTAAAAAAGCATAGTTACTTGATTTTGTATAATCTATATCCTTTTCACCATAAAAAATCATGTGACTTGTATTTTTCTCTTCAGCATTATTCATATCTACTTCGGCCTTTCTTCATGTAATTTTCCTACAATTAATTCTATTCCTCCATATTGCGTAAGTAAAGGGACAAAAAACAATTTTTTTGCCCCTTTACTTTCTCATATTATTCTCCAAATAAAACATTCTATTTTGTTACAACCGCATGTATCGTACTCTTACTAACCCCAAATTCCTTCGCGGTCTGACGCACAGTGGCTTTATGTTCGATGATATAATATGCGATTTCTACTGCCCTCTCCTCAATGTAATCTTTCATAAAAATAACCCCTGCATAAATTGTTTTTTACAATCTATGCAAGGGCATTTTGATGTATGTCTGCATTTTCCTTTTGTACTTTCGGAGTTTCCCTTATATAAGCCTTATAAACCAACTCTTCCCAGACACACCAGCAATCCTATCGCTCCGACAGCCACAAACATTAACCCGATACCGGCTGCCTTTTTCCTTTTTTCCATAACTACTAACTGTCTGCTGTCTATGGAATTCATCGGATAGTTTCTTCGACCTATTAGATATAGTAACAACCCACTCGAATTATTCCCGTTCGCAGCAAGCAGTCCCCATAATTTTGGATGTTTTAATCCACGGGCGGCTGCATCCATCACCGTTAACCGATAGATCTGATATACCGTTTCCATAGCTCCGACAACTGCGGCCGCACCAAATATCACAGCCAATACAATATTTTTGTCCATTATAATTTCTCCCTTAAATACGTCTGATAATCTGATAAAGCAATACTGCTGAGCTCACAATAGCCAGACAAAATACCATAATCAGATAATAGTTCTTATCCGGCAGGAACATACTTAAGGTAATTAACAGAATGACCGTGATAATATTAAGTATGATCGCTCCTATCAATTTTTGATTGCTTTTGACTACATTTGTGCTTTCTTCCAGATGTTCCATCATTCTTTCGTCCCCTTTCAATAAATCATCAAGACTTATGGAATAAAGGCTACTCAACTCAATGACGCTTATAATATCCGGATAGGATTTTTCATTTTCCCAGTTTGAAATAGTCTGTCTGGACATATTGATCTTTTCTGCAACTGCTTCCTGGGTAAATCCGGATTTCATACGAGCGTCTTTTAGTTTTTTTCCAATTTCCATATCTGTATTTCTCCTTTCGGGAACATCTTTCCACATTGCGTGTCCAATGTCTATCAAACTTCCTTTACATGACCGTTTTTTTGCATCAATTTTCGTGTCAAAATTATTTTACACAGCGTATTTACGCAGCCTGCCACCGGGGACAGAAAAAAAGTCACATTCCCCGTCCCCATGACACAATTCCGATTCCTATCAAGATTACACCTCCCAGAACATCTGCCTTTCCTGACAGCTTTGTTCCCAGAGTCTTACCGAGGCACAACCCTGTCTCACATATCACAAACGTTACCACTGCCACGATCAGTGAACAGACTACAGCCATAACCAAACCATACCCGGCAGTGGTAAATCCTACCGACAACGCATCAATCGATGTTGCAATCCCCTGCATCATAAGCACGGCAAAACTTAATCTTTTCACTTCTTCCTTTTCCTCTTCACTCTGCATAGATTCTTTGATCATGCTTCCTCCGATATACAAAAGCAAAATCAATGCGATCCACGGAATGAACTTCTGAAACTGTCCAAAGACCTGTACGATCGTATGCACACATATCCATCCTATCATAGGCATCAGGAACTGAAAGAATGCATATACTCCCGCAATATAAGCCATTCTTGATTTCTTCATATTTTTTTCATTCATTCCATTTGCCAGCGAGACCGAAAATGCATCCATTGCCAGTCCCACTCCAAGTAAGGCACTGTTCATAAAGAATAAAAAATTCCACTCCATTATCATTTCCTCCAAAATTAAGTTCAAACGCATGACAACAAAAAACCAGATACAGCAGCTGCCTGCCATACCTGGTCTATACTTTCTTTATAGGATAGAGAGAGTCCACGCATAGATATTACAGCTACACATGAGTCTCACAAATTAAAACAAGCCAGATCCATCGATCAGTATGTTGACTTGTTGCGTTATACGCCTGTTACTCCCCCATCGGTCATTTATCATCTAAAAGAAAATATCATAATTAATAAATTTTGTCAATAAGCAATCATTTATTCCTTTTTCTGTGGTATGCTTTACACAGAGATTTTCCCCGGAACAACTCTGAAAAGAACCAATAAAGGAGTCACAACAATGCCTCACTACTACATGTTTCACAAACCTTTCGGCTGTGTCACTGCCAGACGCGATGACCGCTATCCGACGGTTATGGACTATTTTGAAGAATTACAGAATGACAGGCTTTCTCCTGTCGGACGCCTTGACCGTGAGACGACCGGACTTCTCCTGATCACGGATGATGGTATCTTCAATCAGAAGCTTACTCATCCTTCCTATCACAAAAAGAAAACTTATGAATTCACCCTTCTCGGCAATCTGACACCGGAACTGGTACACAAGCTGGAAACAGGTGTCATTCTGAAAGGCGCCGATACCCCGACCGTCCCGGCTGAAATTACCGTAACAGGACATGCGGTAATGTCCGATATTCTTTCCACATTACCGGTGGAGATTCAGAAAGATATCCACAAAAACCGTCCTGAACACCCTGTTACCTATGGAATAATTACCATTTCCGAAGGGAAGAAACGTCAGATCCGGCGCATGATGAAATCGGTCCACTGCTGCGTGATTGAATTGAAACGCATTTCCATCGGAAATATTGTACTTGATGAATCGCTGCATCCCGGTGAGTGGAAAGAAATCTTTCCGGATAATGCTTAAGATAAAAAAACTCCCCGTCTATTCTGCCGCACCAGAATGGTGCCATGCCAGAAACTCCGGGGAAGTTTTTTATCTTTATATTTTCTTTTGCTTTCAATTCAGTCCGGCTTAATTGCCTGAGTCTGAACTACTTGAACTTGATGAATCACTCGAGTTTGATGAACTGCTTGAGCTTGATGAACTGCTTGAGCTTGCCTCAACCTGAATGCACTGGTTAGCCAGCCATTCTTTTACAAGATCATTCAGTGCGATCTCTTTCAGCTCTGACTTGGATGCGGCTTTCTTCAGAGCCTTCACACTGTCGTATCCGTATGCATCCGCAATCTTCTTAAGCTCTGTCTTATAAGTCTCATCATCTAACTTAATGTTCTCTTTATCTGCAATTGCCTTTGTTACCAATGTCTGCTTTACACTGGATTTTGCAGCTTTTGTTACCTGCTTTTCGAATTTCTCAACAGTTGTTCCCATCTGCTGTTCGATCAGATCATCGTATGACATATTGTAAGCTTCTGCAACAGATTTGTACTGAGAGATCAGGGAATCTTCGATCTTCTTTACATCTTTCTCCGGATATTTCTTAACTTTTGTATTATCAAGAACCTTCTGCCATGCTGCCTGCTGTAAAGAATCATTATATGTCTTCTCGTTATCTTCCTCGAGAGACTTCTTCACTTCTTCTTTATATTCTTTTACTGTCTTAGATTCCTTTGACACCTTCTTTACGAACTTGTCCGTAAGCTTTGGTGTCTTCTTTTTGGAAATAGATTTTACTGTAATTGTAAATGTAACATCTTTTCCTGCCAGGTCAGAGCTTCCGTAATTCTCCGGAAACTTTCCGTTCCAGTCAAAGGTATCACCTGCATTATGTCCGATGATACTGTCTTCAAATCCATCGATGAAAGAGTTTGAACCTATCTCTAATGGATAATCTGTGGATGATCCGCCGTCAAATGCTTCTCCGTTCATCTTTCCGACAAAATCAATTGTCACTGTATCACCTTTCTTTACTGCACGGCCTGTTACTTCTTCTGTTGTTGAATTTTCATCCAGTACTGATTGAATCTGTGTATTCACATCATCATCCGTTACTTCACTTGGTTTGTCAACCTTATCTACTTCAACGCCTTTATAAACAGAAATCTTAACATTCTCTGTTTCCAGACCTTTGGCAGACTGGCAACCAGTCATCATAAGAGAGACTGCCATAACACCTGTTAATAACATTGCCACTTTCTTTTTCATAGTGCACCTCGTTTTATTATTCATTTTAAGGTGGGCATCATAATCCCATCTGATTTCTTGGTATACGTTTACGCATACTACTCTGTTATATCACATTTAGAAAAACTTTCATAGCATTTTCACATATATTTCATTCTTTTATCAAATTTTTCATTTTGAAATCGTCTACTTTTCCCGTATACTTCTTGCACTCCCACCAAAACAATGTTAGAATATTTGTTATGGAATATAGAATATAGGAGGTTTATTGTGAAGACATTTACAATTGTATTATTGGTAATCCTTGTGATTTTGATCGTTGCATGTGTTGTATTATATTTCGTTGGAAAGAAAGCCGAGAAGAAACAGGCAGATCAGCAGGCACAACTTGATGCAGTTGCACAGACTGTTTCCATTCTGGTTATCGATAAAGGTCGTATGAAATTAAAAGAAGCCGGCTTACCGGATATCGTAATCGAAAATACACCAAAGTATCTTCGTCGTTCTAAAGTACCGGTAGTAAAAGCCAAAGTCGGACCAAAGATCATGACACTTATGTGCGACGCACAGGTTTATCCTTTGATTCCGGTTAAGAAAGAAGTAAAAGCTACTATCAGCGGTATTTACATCACAGCAGTAAAAGGTGTAAGAGGTCCGCTGGACGTACCGGAAAAGAAAAAGGGATTTTTTGCAAGATTAAGAAACAAATAAGTACTTAATAAATAACAGCATTGGAACCTATCGACCCAATGCTGTTATTTTTATGTCTATATTACAATCTGCAACCGGATCTCCGTTGATATCCAGCGCATAGTTCACATGTACCGTGATCTTTTCATCCTGTTCTTCGAACCGGATATCTTTTGTAAAGACCCCGATCATCATCTCACCGTATGGTGTCTCATACTGTGTCATATTGATCTTGTCTTTCTCGAATACCATATGCGTATTTGTAATTCCACTCTTAATGATCTCAACCTTCTGGTCATCCATAATTCTGACCTTATTCTTGATCGTTCCCGGAATTCCTTCTACCAGTTCATCATAAATCACATAATGTTTTCCATTTTTTTCATAATAATTCGCAGGTGCGATCACTTCGATCGGTTCATTTCCCGGCTCATCACCCTGCGCTTCTATCCCGGTCACATCCTGATGCAGACCGGATATACTTAATAATACGTCTTTTGTCATATATTCTCCTAATAATCTTCAATATCAATTGCCTGTGTCTTATCTACATCATATGGCAGGATTGAATTGGCAAATTTCTTAAACTTTTCTGCTGCATCACTGACATAAAAATCATATGCCGCCGGTTCTCCCGATGTATTGGCAATTTTCTGCTCTTCCAGTATCTGCTTCAAATCCATCGCTGTCTCGTACGCCGGATTTACAATATGTACAGACTCTCCAAAATATGCCATAATCCTGGATCTGAGAAGCGGATAATGGGTACATCCCAGAATCAGTGTATCAATCTCCGACTTTCTCATATCGGACAGATAGATATCGATCACTTCTTCTGTGATCTTATGCTTTGCAAATCCTTCTTCTACCAGCGGAACAAATAACGGACATGGTTTTCCTATAACTTCCGCTTCCGGCATAAGTTTTCTGATCTCTTTGGTATAAGTCTCGCTCTTGATCGTTGCCTCTGTACCAAGTACGCCGATCTGACCGTTTTTCGTCTCTCTTACGGCAGCTCTTGCTCCCGGTACGATCACTCCGATGATCGGAATATCAAATTCTTCCTTCACCGTCTCCAGCGCCAGTGCACTGGCCGTGTTGCATGCGATCACGATTGCCTTTACATTCTTTGTCTTCAGGAAACGGATGATCTGTCTGGAAAAACGGATAATGTTATTCTTTGACTTACTTCCGTATGGAACTCTTGCTGTATCCCCAAAATATACTACATTTTCATTCGGCAGCTGACGCATGATCTCTCTTGTGACGGTCAAACCGCCGACTCCCGAATCAAACACACCGATTGCTGCAGTGTTCCTGTTTTTATTTTCCACGATATTAAATCTCCTTTTATAAATACTCCACCATATTTTACTATTGTACCGTCTTGGACGTGCATTTTCAAGAGATTTTATGTCGAAACCTCCCTTGTATACTTTGCTATAAAAAAAGTTACCTGCCATAAAACAGATAACTTTTTATTCTTTATTCCGGTTTTAATTACAGAGCCAGCTCTTTTGCAATCTCATACTGGTAAGCAGGAATTCCTTTTGTCATTCCAAGTGCTTCATCAATATCGAAGTCTACATACTCGCCATGTTTGTAACCTACAACACGGTTTGTCTTTCCTTCAAGCAGAAGATCTACGGCTTTTGCTCCCATGATAGAAGCGTATACTCTGTCTTTACATGTCGGGCTTCCACCACGCTGCATGTGTCCGAGAATGGTAGCTCTTGTCTCCATACCTGTTGCTTCTTCAATTCTCTTAGCCATGTTCATAGAATCTCCTACACCCTCTGCATTGATGATGATGTAGTTCTTCTTTCCACGTTTTCTTGATTCCTGAATATCTTCAATGATCTTCTCTTCGTCATAATCATGCTCTTCAGGCATCAGGATCTTCTCTGCTCCGTTTGCAATACCGCACCACAGTGCAAGGTATCCTGCATCTCTACCCATAACCTCGATGATAGAGCATCTCTCATGAGAAGTTGATGTATCACGTACTTTGTCAATAGCCTGCATAGCTGTATTAACGGCTGTATCGAATCCGATTGTATATTCCGTACAGGCAATATCCAGATCGATCGTTCCCGGAAGTCCGATTGTGTTGATTCCGAAGTTAGCAAGTTTCTGAGCTCCGGCAAATGATCCGTCACCACCGATGACTACCAGACCATCAATACCATATTTTTTACAGATAGCTGCTGCTTTCTGCTGACCTTCCTCTGTACGCATCTCTGCACAACGGGCTGTCTGAAGAATTGTACCTCCGCGCTCAATTGTATCGGATACGTCTCTGGCTGACAGATCGATAATTTCCTCGTTTAAAAGTCCCTGATATCCTCTTCTGATACCTCTTACTTTCAGTCCTTTACTCAGTGCTGTACGAACAACGGCACGGATTGCTGCGTTCATTCCAGGAGCATCTCCACCACTTGTCAATACACCTATTGTACGAATTACTTTTTTGTCTGCCATGATTCATTCCTCCATTGTATTAGTTTGTTCCAATTATCTTTTAACCATTATCATTTCTCTCCGATGATATTGTACATGAATTAATGCACGCTTTCAATGGATTTTTCTATAACTTTTACACAACTTTCGCCAAGATAATTCGTCAATTTGCTCAACAACACCTCATCTGCTGTCACATTCCAGCCTTTCGACAGGCGTTTTACTGCTTTTTCTTTTTTGCAATAAATGATAACTTCATCCATTCCTTCGGAGACTTTCAAAATATCCTGCAGCATTCCTTCCTGCTGAAGATATGTCTCTTTATCCGGATACTGCAGCCATAATTCCTTTCTCGTCTGAGCAAATGGAATCACCTGTTCGCAGATCAGTTTGCTCGCTGCATCATCTTCCTCTGATACACGGCCCTTGATGAATACCTTGGCTTCCTCATTCAGATACATCTGATTCTTTTCAAAATCTCTCGGGAAGATCACGACTTCTACCGATCCAACCAGATCTTCCAGTGTGATAAATGCCATCACTTTATTTGTCTTGGTATACTTGATCGTCTTATTCGTAATCATACCTCCGACAATCTCTTTTGCGCCGTCATGCACCTTCGTTCTTCCGGTTTCATCATCCAGTTGGAAATCCAACGTCGTCCTGGATATATTTTTTCTCCATTTTTCTTCATAGTCTTCCAGTGGGTGTCCGCTCAGATATACTCCGAGCACTTCTTTTTCAAATGCAAGCTTTGTCTCTTTTTCATACTCGCCAACATCCGGAAGTGGTATATCGAATTCTGATTTCTGATCATCACTTACGATATCGAACAGTGAAAGCTGTCCCGTCATAGAGTATTTCCGCTCCCGGTTCACCTGATCCAGAATCTGCACATAGACCACCATGAACTGCTTTCTTGTACCACCCAGACTGTCAAATGCTCCGGACTTGATAAAGCTTTCTATCGTACGCTTATTGACCTCTTTTCCGGACAGCCGCTCGATAAAGTCTTTCAGGTTGCTGAATGGCCCTCCGTTTTTTCTTTCTTTGATGATCGATTCTATCACCGGCTTTCCGATACTCTTGATCGCCGCCAGGCCATAACGGATGTTACCGCTGTCAACAGAGAAGCTTCCCTCTCCTTTATTGATATCTGGCGGAAGGATCTTAATTCCCATCTGCCGGCAGCTGTAAATATACTCTGACACTTTCCCCGGATTATCGATCACGGAAGTCATAAGTGCTGCCATAAATTCTACCGGATAATAATATTTTAACCAGGCTGTCTGATAAGATACCACCGCATATGCCGCAGCATGCGATTTGTTAAATGCATATTTGGCAAAATCAATCATTTCATCATAGATCTTATTTGCCGTCTTCTCGTCGATTCCATTGGCAATACAGCCTGGTACGCCCTCATCCGGATTCCCATACACGAAGTTCTGACGTTCTTTCTGCATGACGTCGCCCTTCTTCTTGGACATTGCTCTTCGCAGGAGGTCACTTCGTCCGAGTGTATAACCTGCCAGATCACGCACGATCTGCATAACCTGCTCCTGATATACGATACAGCCGTAAGTCGGCGCAAGGATCGGCTCCAGCTGCGGGCAGTCATAGGTAATGCTTTCCGGGTTATTCTTGCCTTTGATATACTGCGGGATGAAGTCCATCGGACCCGGACGATATAATGAAATACCGGCGATAATATCTTCCAGATTCTGTGGCTTCAGTTCTTTCATGAAGTTCTTCATACCGGCGCTTTCAAGCTGGAATACTCCGTCCGTCTTTCCTGTTCCGATGGATGCAAGGACTGCTTTATCATCATAATCTATCTTATTGATATCAATCGTCTTTCCACTGCTGATACCTGCCAGACGTTCTGCATCCTGGATAACTGTTAATGTACGGAGTCCCAAGAAATCCATCTTCAAAAGTCCCAGTTCTTCCAAGGTTGTCATGGTAAACTGTGTTGTCACAGAGCCATCGGATCCAAGTGAAAGAGGCACAAACTCCTCTATTGCCCTCTGACCGATCACGACACCTGCCGCATGCATGGATGTATGTCTCGGAAGACCTTCCAGTCTTCTCGACATATCGATCAGTTCCTTTACCTGTTCATCTTCCTGATACAGTTTTTTGAATTCCGGATTCATCTTCAGGGCTTTATCTAACGTAATATTCAGCTCTGTCGGCACCATCTTTGCAATGCTGTCTACAAATGCATATGGAAGATCCATCACACGTCCCACATCACGGATGACTCCGCGGGCCGCCATCGTACCAAAAGTTACGATCTGTACCACCCGGTCTGCACCGTACTTTCTTCCTACATAGTCGATAACTTCCTGCCGCCTTTCGAAACAGAAGTCCACGTCAATATCAGGCATGGATACTCGTTCCGGGTTCAGGAACCGCTCGAACAGCAGCTGATACTTGATCGGATCAATACTTGTGATTCCCAGACAATACGATACGATACTTCCTGCCGCCGAACCTCGTCCCGGTCCGACCTTGATCCCCTGTGTTCTTGCATAATTGATAAAATCCCACACGATCAGGAAATAATCCACATATCCCATAGATTGAATGACCGACAATTCATACTCCAGACGTTCTTTCAGCGAATGATCCCCGTCCGGATAACGTTCTTTCAAGCCATCAAAGCAAAGCTTATTCAGATATTCCCAGGAAGTATATCCCTCCGGCACGTCATATTTCGGCAATTTGGTAACACCGAATTCAATCTCCACATTACAACGGTCCGCAATCTTCTGTGTATTCTCAAGCGCCTGCAGTGCATATGGAAACAGCTGCCGCATCTCTTCCTCAGACTTAATATAATACTGACCGCCCTCATACCGCATACGGTCTTCATCTTCCAGTTTCTTTCCAGTCTGGATACACAGCAGAATATCATGTGGCTTTACATCTTCGGCATAGGTATAATGTACATCATTCGTCGCAACAAGCTCAATTCCCGTCTCCTGAGCCATACGAAGGAGCGACTGATTCACGATCTGCTGTTCCTGCATCCCATGATCCTGCAGTTCCAGGAAAAAATTTCCTTTTCCAAAAATGTCCTGATACCTAAGTGCCGCTGCCTTTCCTTCTTCATACATCCCACGCAGGATATTCTTCTGTACCTCACCGGCCAAACATGCACTGAGCGCAATGATCCCTTCGTGAAATTCCTGCAGTACTTCAATATCTACCCTTGGTTTATAATAATAACCTTCCGTAAATCCTCTGGATACGATCTTCATCAGATTGTGATATCCGATATCATTTTCTGCCAAAAGTACCAGATGGTAGTAACGGTCATCACCGCTTCCGACAGCCTCTTTATCAAATCGGGATCCCGGTGCAACATAGACCTCGCATCCAAGAACCGGTTTGATTCCTGCTGCTTTTGCCGCACGGTAAAAATCAATAACACCATACATCACACCATGATCCGTAATCGCCACACTGTTCATCCCGAGTTCTTTTACCCTGGCTACACATTCTTTAATTTTATTTGAGCCATCCAACAGGCTGTACTCTGTATGGACGTGAAGATGTGCAAAGCTCATAGCTTTCTCCCTTTCTGTTAAATATATTGAAAAAAGGTGCTCCCTTCAGGGAACACCCTCTCAAACATTCATGTTTGCCTTAGTCTTCTTTTCCAGTTCCAAGAAGCATGAATTTTACAAGTTTATCGATATCCTGTGGCTCATGAGCAACGACTTCCAATTCCGGAATTTCTCCGTTAGAGAAAATATTTGCCATAGATACATACTGAGATAATTTTGACTTTAAGTTCAGTCTGTCACCTTCACCTGTTACAAGTTCAACTTTTCCTTCACAAGAATCAACTACTTTGAAAAATCCTTCGATATCTGTAATATTCTGTACTTTCATTTCTCATTCTCCTTTTTATTCATTTTATTATTAACAATCTTAATGCTTTTATTATACCTTATTTCTTTTTCATTTCAATATTCTTTTCTGAAATTTTTATACGACCTTCTTTAAGAAGTCTTCCGACAGCACGTTTGAACGCATTTTTACTCAATCCGAATTCCTGTTTGATCAGTTCCGGATCCGCCTTGTCATTAAACGGAAGCTTCCCGCCATATTCTTCCATGCGTTTCATGATCAGCGCTGCATCCTCATCCATCTGAAGAAATGCTTTTTCTCTGACACTTAAGTCTAATTTTCCGTCCTCTCTTACTTTCAGGACTCTGGCAGATACACGATCACCGACTTTTAACCTGCCAAAAGCTTCTCTCTTTGGAATTAATGCACTGTAACAGTTATCCACTGCCACAAACACGCCAAAGTTATCACTCGTCTCGTAAATGATTCCTTCTACATGATCATCCTTTTTATATGGAGAATCTGTACGAAGCTTCTCATATACTTTCATCGTTGCACAAAGTCTTCCGGACTTGTCCACGTAAAGTGCAACCAGAACTTCATCACCTTTTTTCACTTTCGCAGTCTGCTCTTTGAATGGAAGAAGAAGATCTTTCTCCAGTCCCCAGTCAAGGAATGCACCGATTCTTCCTGTGTCTGCAACCTTCAGTACAGCCAGTTCATCCAGCGTGATCTTCGGTTCCTGTGTGGTTGCGATCAGACGGTCGGAGGAATCTTTGTATAAGAATACTTCTACCGGATCTCCGACTTCTACATCTTTCGGCACCTGTTTTTTCGGAAGCAGAACTTTGTCATCTTTGTTTCCCAGATATACTCCGAACTCCACTTCTTTGACGATCATCAATCTTCTTTTCTTTCCCAAATAATCTGTTAATCCCATATATTTCCTCTCTGTTTCCTTCTCTTTTTAATGTACCTGTTACCTGCTTACGCAAATCTGAATTCAATCACTGCATACGGCTTTGCATTTTCATCACATAATTCAACGACTGTTCTGTCATCTTCTGCTGCAATCCGCGGATAGATCATATCACCATATACTGCAGATTTCTTATATTCCACTCGCATCTGGTGTACTTCTTTGTCTTTCGGAAGCGACTCCAGTGCCATCTGCACATACTGGCAGTTATTAACATGCTCATTCGTGTCGATATGATATCTGCGCACCGGAAAGCTTTCCAGTTCTTCCGATTCTGTTGGAAGAGGAATCTTTCTGGATTCGTATATCATCTCATATGGCTCTCCGGTTCCATATGGGGCAATCTCTGATTCATCCGGTCTTGCCGGGCGTCCTCTCTCTATATCCATGTATACCCACAGGGAATTGGCATATGCGACATCATTTCCATTCTCATCTGTCATGCAGAAATTACGCTCCCCGAACAATCCCTTGAAATCTGTCGCCCAGGTACTGGTCTGTATCTTCTCTCCTATCTCCGGATACCGTTCTACGACTACCTGCCACGACGACAGGATCCAGGCTCTTTTCCGCTCGCTGCAATGCATGATTCCCAGTCCGAGATCTTCCGACTGAAATGTGCTGCAGTCCTGAAAATAATTCACGATCCCCGGCAGTGTGATTCTTCTGGTATGATCCACTTCACTGAACCGGATTCTTCCCTCTGTAGTATATTGATTGTCTCTCATAGTTAGTCTGACTCCTTTGTATGCTCTTCTTCCGTATTCTTATCGGAATTCCCGAAGAAAAACCATTTTATCTTGAATTCCGAAGCAGCAGTTACCATCTCATATTCTTCTGCACTGAGTGCTTCTTTCAGTTCTTTTTTTCCGTCTTCATCAACCACCGCACAGGTCGCATTGGTAAAGCACAGGCTCGGGTACAGCACGCACCACCAGTTATGTCCTTTTCCGCTTCCGAGAGTGATCCTCAGCGCCTCATACTCTCCTTCCGGAAATATGATATCACCATATCGTTTATCCGGGAAATAGCAGCTCGTCACCTTTGCCTGTGCCCGGTATGACACGCCTTCTTTTTTTAACACTTCATCAGCAGTCTTCACCAGTTCCTTCTGATGCTTTTTCACCCAGTCTTTTGTTAACTGTGCGCTTTTACGCTCCGTTTCCGGCATCTGTGATTTCATATAGCTAAGTACCGTATCCCGGACGTGCAATTTAATCCGCTGATCCTTCACACTGTTGCTTTCTGCGATCACATGAAAGCGGAACACTTCCTCTGCCAGCGTTTTCTGCGTCTGTGCAATCTCCGCATGAACAACTTCCATACGCCGTTCCATAATCCCGGTTGTCAGCGCAAATGACAGCAGACATGCTATGATCAGGCAAATTCTTTCCCGTTTCATTTATGTATCTCCTTCCTGCCTCTTACCGTTCACAGATACTGCATGAACGGTAATTTTTACTGATACAGGAAGTCTCGACACAATGGTTCTTATCTATACACTCCTGGCATACTTTCTGAATTTTTTGTTTTCTAGCTCTGCTTTGTACGAATCACATCGATCACGGTCGTCACCTGATTATCGATATGTTTACACATAACATCTGTTGCAGCTTTCTTCTCACCTTTGCTGATATACTCGATAATTTCCGCATGTTCTGCAATGAGCTGTGGATGTGCTTCTTCACGCTTCAGATATTCCACACGATAACGGTACATCTGTTCACGCAGGTTATTCAGAAGCAGAATCAGTTTCTGATTATCCGTTGCCATGTAAATGATATCATGGAAACGTACATCTGCTTCGGCAATCTCTGTGATATCCTTGTTTTTTAATATCATCCTGAACTCTTCGGCCGCTTTCTTCATCTCTTCGATCTCTTCAGCCGTAATCTTCTCACATGCAAGCTGAACCGCCAGTTCTTCCAAAGCCTTTCTGACTTCCAGAACATCCCGCATATTCTTCTCTGTGATCTCTGCAACTTCTGCGCCCTTTCTCGGGATCATCAGCACAAGTCCTTCCAGCTCCAGCTTACGGATGGCTTCACGGATCGGAGTACGGCTGACTCCCAGTTTATTGGCAAGCTGGATCTCCATCAGTCTTTCTCCCGGTTTTAACTCGCCTCGAAGAATCGCCTGTCTCAAAGTATTGAACACGACATCTCTAAGTGGCAGATACTCATTCATGTTTACTTTAAAATTCGGTTCCATGCCTATTTCCTCCTTGCATTATGTATGCCGGTCACATACACCTGCTTTGCTAATTGCTTTTCTCTTATCTTTGCTGCTGCTTTTCTTGCTTTCTCTTTTGTCTCATAAAGGCCGAATACCGTTGGACCACTTCCGCTCATCATCGCATTCAGTGCTCCCTGCTCCTTCATGACATTTTTAATCTGTTCAATAACCGGATATTCTTCGATTGTTACTTTCTCCAGTACATTTCCCATCCGGGATGCTACCTTTGTAATATCCTGGTCATACAGCCCATCGATGATTCCGTCAATATCCGGATGATTCTCAATCTCATGGGAATCCAGCTTCTCATAGACCAGTTTTGTCGACACACTGATCGGCGGTTTTGCGATCAGCACATGGCATTTCGGACATGCCGGAAGTGGTGTGAGGATCTCTCCTATCCCTTCTGCAAGAACGGTTCCGCGCATAACACAATAAGGAACATCTGCTCCCAGTGTCACGCCTCTTTCCATCAGTTCTTTCTGTGAAAGTCCAAGCGAAAACATACGGTTGATCCCGAACAGTACGGCTGCCGCGTTCGAACTTCCGCCTGCCATTCCTGCCGCTACCGGTATATGTTTATCTAATGTGATCTTCACGCCTTCCTTTACATGAAACTCCTTCATCAGAAGGTCTGCTGCCTGATACGCCAGGTTATTCTCATTCACGGGCAGATAAAAAAGATTCGTCAACAATTCTATACCCGGTTTTTTCGTCTTTTCCATCCGGATCTGGTCATACAGGTATACCGTCTGCATCACCATCCGCACATCGTGATAACCGTTCTCTCTCCGTCCCAGAACATCCAGACCCAGATTAATCTTTCCAAGTGCTTTCAATTCCATTTTATCCATCTTATTTATCTCCTTACATTTTGTATACAATGTTCTTACAGTATACCCAAATTTTGCTTAAAAATCAATATTTTATCGCCTTTATTTATACCTTCTTTTTCCATATAATTAACTTCTTTTATATTTTCCACCGTTGTGTTATATTTTTTCGCAAGATTCCATAATGTATCCCCCTGTTGTACGAAATATCCGACAATTCCGGGACGGCTTTCCAACTCTTCGGTATCCATCGGGCAGAATTCCGCAGATTCAATATTCTGTATCTGCACCGGTTCTTTCTGAAAACAGTTGAATGCCAGAACGGCTTTCACTTCTACTTCACCGCTTCCCATGAGATTTACCGAAAGCTGCTCGACCGTACAATCCATATCTTCCATATCCGGTTCGCCGCCCCCGTTTTCTAGGAGATAACTGAACGGAACCATTCCATTCCATACGCCAAACGGCGTCTGATCATCTTCCCGCACATATAAAAACTGCAAGTGCAGCACACCGTCGATATGTACACCATCCGTCTCTGCTTTTACTGTTTCCATCTGAATCTTTCCTTTACAGTGACAGATCTGCAAGATATCCTCTTTCAGTTCCGGCAGTGTTAATTCCTCACTGATTCTGCATTTGGAATGATTCTGGAGTTTTAATCGGAAGAACCTCTTTTCTTTTATCTCCGGAATACAGATATGATCCAGCATATACAGATCTTCCAGTATCTGGATCTTCTCTTCCTCGTAGACAATCAGACGGACTTGCAGCGTTGCTTCTATGCCAAGAATACGCATCTCGCCGTTCTCATCCATCCGCGGCTCTACATTGATATCCGTAAGATGTAATTCTGACTGATGATACATTCCGGGCATCACGCCCATACATTCGATCTGCCCTTCATACGGAACTGTCCGGCTTATCCAATCCGTCTTTCCTTCTGCCGTTTCGTACAGGCAGAACATGTTAAGTTCACCACTAATCAGCAATTCATCTGTTCCTAACTGTGTATCCGCTTTTCCACCTGTCACATCCGTCCACAAAAGTGTGCCGATATGCTCCTTTGTACCGCTCAATGTGACCTCTTCCTTAATCCTGTAAGTATCTTTTCCGGTAGCAAATACTTTTAGAATCTCTTCTTCTTTCATTTTCTTAAAAACCGGAACTTTCTCTTCTACATCGGTTGTAATCTCTTCACCGGTACACTTTTCGGTTCCGATGGAAATCTCTGCCAGTGTCTTGATGTTCAGTTTTCTTGAGTGGATCATCGTTACAGTAACCTCGGTGTCAGACGTCTGAAGCACCAGGTTTCCTTCCGGTTCCTGCTCCAGATAGATCATCTCTTCAAATGGGATCCGCCCTTCCAGGCTTGCCGGTACCGGAACCATCTCATCTGCCATATAGAGAACTTTGAACTCCAGTTTTCCCGATACTTTCAGATAGCTTTCTACCTGTTTCATCTCCTCTACCCGCAACATCCCATTGCTTAATATAATCTTTCCCACATCCCGTTTTGCCTCCGGAACATTATAATCCCCGTCAATATAGAACTGGTCATTTACTGTCCTTCCATTTTGAAATATACGGATCTCTTTTTTCTGATATTCCATTGTTCCTGCCTCCTTTTACAACATCTTTTATTCATATATAATCTGCTTTTCCGTGTACGGCATCTTTATGACAATGTATGGATATGTCTTTTTCTTGTGTATTTTTTCCTTTTTCTCCGGGCCCTGAAGCGTTGTACGGATAACCACTGTATCCACTGTCTCATAACATGCATTTACTTCAATGCTGTAGCCGGTCGTCTGCTGTGTCCCGTACCCCCGCACTACATACAGGTATGTTTCTTCCTTTCCTGTATCTGCATAACTGATCCACATTTCCTTTTTTCCAGCTTCTTTTATCTCTTCTTTCAGTTGTTCCGGAATCTCTTCTTTCTTTACAATCTCATATGTAATATCTCCTGTTTTCTGTTCTTCTATCGTGCCAAAACTACAACCGGAAAGCAGCGTTGTAACTGCGATCACGGTTAAGAACATTTTTATTCTCTTCAATACAGCCTTCTTCTATTTTCTCTCTACTATCTTACACACTATGGGTGTAAAAAATGCGGATTTTATGCTATGATAAAATAACTAGAATGAAAAGGAGTATTCATTATGAGAATTATACCAGTTGCCTTATTCGTGATCTTATTCCTGATTATCGGCATTCCGGTTCTTGGAATTGAATGGCTGATTGGGAAAATCAGCAAAAAGACAATGGATTATTCCAGTCTGCGGATCGTCCAGTGGGCATTTAAAGTGATTGTCCGCCTTGCCGGGATCGAGCTCACTGTCATCGGTGAGGAGAATGTTCCGAACGAGCCGGTTCTTTTTATCGGAAACCACAGAAGTTATTTTGATATCGTGATCACGTATGCAAGATGCAAAAACCTGACCGGTTACATTGCAAAAAAAGAGATGCTCTCTATTCCGCTTCTCCGCACCTGGATGAAGCGTCTCTACTGTCTCTTCCTCGACAGGGAGAATCCGAAAGAAGGCTTAAAGACTATCCTTCAGGCAATCGATTATGTAAAACACGGTGTATCTATCTGTATCTTTCCGGAAGGTACCAGGAACAACGGCGAAGAATTATCTTTACTTCCGTTCCACAACGGTTCCTTTAAGATTGCAGAGAAGACCGGATGTCCGATCGTACCGATGAGTCTGAATAATACCTGTGATATTTTTGAAGGTCATATACCTTTCATTAAGAAAACACACGTTATTTTGGAATATGGCAAACCAATTTATCCGAAAGAACTGGACAAAGACGAGAAAAAACGTATCGGCGAACATTGCAGTAACATCATCCGCGAGACTATTCATAAGAATCAGGCACTTGTTTAGTGCCTGTTTTTTTCTTTTACATTTATTCCCTTAAGTGCTATAATAAAACGGTATAACTAAAAAAAGAAATGTACTGCAAACAGCAGTAAAAAGGAGTTTGAAAATGAGCAAACGCAATCTTACCTTGCTGACCGATCTGTACGAGCTCACCATGATGCAAGGGTATTACGAAAAAGGGCAGAATGAAAAAGTTATTTTTGATGTATTTTTTCGTCAGAACCCTTGCAACAACGGATATTCTGTATGTGCCGGTCTTGATCAGGTAATTGATTATATAAAGAATCTGCATTTTACTTATGAAGATGTAGATTATTTAAGAGGTCTTGGGATTTTTAAAGAAGACTTTCTTCATTATCTGAGCGGTTTCCACTTCAGTGGTGATATCTATGCCATCCCTGAGGGAACCGTCATATTTCCGAAGGAGCCTCTTCTGAAAGTGATTGCTCCGATTATGGAAGCGCAGCTTGTTGAGACAGCGATCCTGAATATCATTAATCATCAGTCACTGATTGCAACCAAGACTTCCCGTATTGTATTTGCCGCTAACGGCGATGGTATTATGGAATTCGGTCTGCGCCGTGCACAGGGTCCTGATGCAGGATTATATGGTGCAAGAGCAGCGATGATCGGCGGATGTGTCGGCACATCCAATGTGCTTGCCGGACAGATGTTTGACGTCCCTGTTATGGGAACCCACGCACACAGCTGGATCATGAGTTTTCCGGATGAATACACTGCATTCAGGACTTACGCAGAGATGTATCCGGACAACTGCACACTCTTAGTTGACACATACGATACGTTAAAATCCGGTGTCCCGAATGCCATCCGTGTATTCCGGGAATTCAAAGATTCCGGAAAACCACTGAACAAATACGGAATCCGCCTGGATAGCGGTGATCTTGCATACCTTTCAAAAGAAGCACGGAAGATGCTGGACGATGCAGGCTTCCCTGAAGCTACCATCTGTGCTTCCAATGATCTGGATGAATTCCTTCTTCACGATCTGAAGATGCAGGGCGCAGCCATTGATTCCTGGGGTGTCGGTACCAACCTGATCACATCCAAGGACTGCCCTTCCTTCGGAGGTGTGTACAAGCTGGCTGCCATCCAGAATGAAGAAGGCGAATTCGTTCCGAAGATAAAAATATCTGAAAATACCGAGAAGATCACCAATCCTGGTAATAAGACGATCTACCGTATCTATGAAAAAAAGAGCGGTAAGATCAAGGCAGACCTTATCTGCTTTGCCGATGAAGTCATCGATACCGAACAGGATCTGCTTCTCTTCGACCCGATAGAGACATGGAAAAAGACGAAACTTTCCGGTGGCACCTATACAGTACGCGAGATTCTTGTACCTGTCTTCAAAAACGGCGAATGCATTTACAAATCTCCGACATTAAAAGAGATTGCCTCATATTGCTGCTCGGAAAAAGACACTTTATGGGATGAGACCAAGCGTCTCTTCTATCCGCACAGAGTTTATGTGGATCTTTCCAAAAAACTCTACGATGTTAAAAAATCACTGCTGGATCAGATGAATATGACAGATTAAAGGAGGACTTATTAATCATGAAAATTATAGTATTAGCAGGCGGACTCAGTCCGGAAAGAGATGTATCCTTACTTTCGGGAGCAGGAATCTGTAAAACTCTCCGGGAGATGGGACATCAGGCATTTCTTCTGGATGTGTTCTTCGGCCTTCCATACGATTCCGATAAATTAGAAGAAATATTCGACCGTCCGGATGGCGGGCTTGAGATTTCCAAGGGAATCTCAACATCTGTACCGGATCTGAGTGCACTTCGCAAATCACGCCCGGATCAGTCACCTTCCGAAATCGGACCAAATGTTATTGAACTCTGCCAGATGGCTGATATCACATTTATGGCTCTTCACGGTTCCATCGGTGAAAACGGAAAACTTCAGGCAACTTTTGATAACCTGGGAATCAAATACACCGGACCGAACTCTCTTGGATGTACATTATCCATGAACAAACTGGTCACAAAACAGATTTTCAAAACCAGTGGTGTCCCGACTCCAAGAGGAACTTCACTGACAGTAAAAACGAAAGATACCCGTCTGGATGAACTTGGATACTACCTTCCACTGGTTGTAAAGCCATGCTCAAACGGATCTAGTATCGGTGTATACATCTGTCACACAGAAGAAGACTATTATGATGCGATCCACAAATCTTTTGATATAGACAACACAGACGAGGTTGTCATCGAACCATTTATCAAAGGCCGTGAATTCGCCTGCGGTATTCTTGCCGGAAAAGCACTTCCGCTCGTTGAAATTGTTCCAAAGGACGGACTCTTTGATTATGCGAACAAATATCAGGCAGGCGGTGCTTCCGAAATCTGTCCTCCTGTATCACTGGATGCAGAGACACAAGAACTGATCCAGCGTGCCGGAGAACGTGCCTTTGAAGCACTCCGCATGGATGTATACTCTCGTGCAGACTTTATCGTATCCGATGCAGACGGTGAATTCTACTGTCTGGAAATGAATGCCCTTCCGGGAATGACCGCAGCAAGCCTTCTTCCGAAAGCTGCCAAAGCTGCCGGATATGAATACAGCGAACTTTGTGAGGCCATTATTCAGGAATCCATGAAAGCCCGCTATTAAGGAGGATGAATATCCATGAAAAATCTTTCAATTGAAAATATAACCAGAGCCTGCAAAGGGACTTTCCACGGCGATGAGAGTATTCTCAACCAGGAAGTATCCGGTGTCGTGATCGACAGCCGGAAAGTCCAGCCTGGTTACTTATTCGTTGCCATTGACGGAGAACGTGTCAACGCACACAAATTCATCCCAGACACTGTAAAAGCCGGTGCTATGTGTGTTGTCTCCCACGAAGATCTCGGTGAGACGGATTTTCCTTATATTCTGGTAGAATCCACAGGGCAGGCACTGCTTGACATTGCCAAGCTTTATCGTGATTCTTTCGATATGAAAGTTGTCGGAATTACCGGAAGTGTCGGAAAGACCAGTACCAAAGAGATGATTGCCTCTGTTCTGGCTCAGAAATATCATGTACATAAAACACTTGGAAACTTCAATAACGAATGGGGACTTCCGATCACAATCTTCGATATGCCGGAGGATACAGAGGTTGCCGTACTTGAGATGGGTGTCAATCACTTTGGTGAGATGCGCCGCCTTTCATCTGTATCCAGCCCTGACATCTGTGTGATCACCAATATCGGTATCGCACATTTGGAGTTCTTCAAGACAAGAGAAGGCATTCTTCAGGAAAAATCACAGATGATCCAGGATATGAAAAACGGCGGTTCCATCATTCTGAACGGTGATGACGATCTGCTTTGCAAGATGAGTCCTGTCAAAGGTGTCGCTCCTGTATTCTTCGGAACAGGAAGCAACTGTGCATTCCGTGCCGACAACATTGAACCTCAGGGACTCCGCGGAACTTCCTGCACGATCACATTAAAGGATGGGACTTCTTTCGACTGTCTGGTTCCTGTACCCGGCATCCACATGGTAAGCAATGCGGTTGCAGGTGCTGCTGTCGGATATACACTGGGACTGACTGCCAGCGAGATCAAAGCCGGCATCGAATCCCTGCCGTCTATCCCAGGGCGTAACCATATCATAGAAACAGACCATATGATCATCTTAGACGATTGCTACAATGCCAATCCGATCTCTATGAAGGCTTCCATCGATGTCCTTAATATGGCAATCGGACGTAGGGTTGCAGTCCTTGGTAATATGGGAGAACTTGGTGATACTGCTGAAGTTCTTCATGCAGAAGTCGGTACTTACGCAGCACAACAGAATGTAGACCTTGTCTGCGGAATCGGAGACCTGACACACGCTCTGGTAGAAGAAGCATCCAGGGGCACACATACCCAGGCACTTTGGTTTGCTGATAATGAAAGCTTCATTCAGGCTATACCGGACATCATCAAAGATGGGGACAATGTTCTGGTAAAAGCCTCCCACGGAATGAATTTTCCACAGATTGTTCATGCTTTGGAAGAATTATAAAATAACAAAAAAGAACGAAACAAACGAGATATTTAAGGAGATTATTATATGGCTTATCAGATTCTCGCCCTTGATCTGGACGGAACTCTTACCAACTCCCAAAAAGAAATTACAAAGCCGACCCTGGATGCTCTGATCGAGATTCAGGAAGCCGGTAAAAAAGTTGTTCTCGCCAGCGGACGCCCGACAAAAGGTGTCGTTCCGCTGGCAGAGCAGCTTCATCTGGAAGATTATGGAAGTTACATCCTTTCTTTCAACGGTGGACGTATCACCGACTGCCGGACCAAAAAAGCAATCTACAATAAAATACTTCCGGCTGACTGTGCAAAAGGTGTCTACGAAACGGTGATAAAATATGCCGGACACGGCGTAGACATCCTCACTTACACATCTGAACATATTTTATCCGGCATCCACTCCAATCAATACACAGAGCTGGAGTCCCGCATCAATCAGATGCCGATCATTGATGCCGGTGCTGACTTTCTGGATGTCATCCCTGATGATCCGAATAAATTCCTCGTAACCGGAGATCCCGATATCTTAGACCAGATACGCAAAGAACTCAGCAAACAGTTTCACTCTTATCTGTCCGTCTACTGTTCGGATCCTTTCTTTGTAGAGGTTATGCCGGCCGGAATCGACAAGGCACATTCTTTATTAAAATTACTGACAAGTATCGGTCTTACTGCAGATGAAATGATCTGCTGCGGAGATGGATACAACGATCTGACCATGATCGAAACCGCAGGACTTGGCGTAGCCATGGCAAATGCACAACCAGCCGTTCTTGATAAGGCGGATTATATTACGAAGTCTAATGATGAGGATGGGGTGCTGCATGTGATCAATGAGTTTATGCGGTAATTTAATTTATTAACTGGGAAGCGGCCTCTCAATCCTTGAAGGAAACAATAGATAAGGATTATTGTTTCCTTCAAGTCGTGACTGGCAGCGAATGTTAATAAATAAAATGCCCGGAAGTGTAACCCAGCGGAAGCCACTACGGTTACGCATTTGTCATTTAGTACCATAAAAGTGTAGTTGTTAGAGAGTAATTAACTCTAACATCTACACTTATTTTATTATAATAAGGGAAGTAGTTGGTATGACATATTGCCATTAGGATTTTCACATCCGTGAATGAAACCGTCAGCCATCCCCTTATTATAAACATTCATTTAAGCAGGTTGAAACTCGCAGGAGCTTTCGCGTAACGAACTAAACTGAATCATAATAAGTGTAGATGGGATAAACAACTGCAATTCTATAAAAAGAAAAGGAGTATATTATGATCAGCGTAGGAATTGATGTATCAAAAGGGAAAAGTACAGTATGTATTTTGAAACCATATGGAGAGATTGTTAGTAAGCCTTTCAATATTACCCATACCCAAAAGGATTTAAGCGAATTATCTTCCATGCTTTTCAGACTAAATGATGAAGTCAAAATCGTTATGGAAGCAACCGGAATTTATCATCTTCCAGTTCTTACATATTTACAGGAAAAAGGATTTTTTGTTTCTGTAATTAATCCGTATCTTATGAAAAGTTATCGTAACGAAAGTCTGCGAAAAGCCAAAACCGACAAGATTGATTCCCGTATCATTGCTAATTATGGAATTGATCATTGGTTTAAAATGAAAGAATTTCAAACTTCTGGAGAGATTTATGAAGAGTTGAAGTTGCTTGGACAGCAATATCGGCATTATATGAAGCTTCATCTTTTATCTCTCGCTGAATTGACCCATCTTTTAGATTTGACCATGCCTGGAATAAAGAATCTTCTTGCAAGTTGGAATGAAACAAATCGGAAAGATAAAAGAAGTGATTTTGTGGAACGTTTTTGGCATTATGATGTAATAACATCTATGTCTGAACAGGAATTTACTGAAGAGTATATACTTTGGGCAAAAGAAAAGAAATACGTCCCAAGCCAGGAAAAAGCCAAAGTTATATACACCCTGGCTCAGGAAAGTATTCCCACATTACCTTCAGAAACCTCATCGATCAAAATGCTGGTGACTGAAGCAGTTCGGGTGCTCAAGGAAGTTGATGCAACCCTTGGTCTAATTTTATCACGGATGCAGGAAATAGCCAAGACTTTGCCAGAATATTCGGTTGTAAGAGAAATGGGTGGAGTGGGAAATACATTAGCCCCAAAGTTAATTGCAGAAATAGGAGATGTTCGCAGATTTCGCAACGGGAAGGCATTGGTTGCATTCGCAGGAATTGATCCACCACCGTATGAATCTGGTCAATTTGTAGGTTGTAATAGGAAAATCTCGAAACGTGGTTCAGCATCATTGCGCAAAGTAGGATACGAAACAATGAGAAGTTTAAAAATGCGTTCCAGACCAGAAGATCCGGTTTACCGATATGTTGTAAAAAAGGAATCAGAAGGTAAAAGTAAAAAATCAGCAAAGATAGCCGGATTAAATAAGTTTTTACGCATTTATTATGCTCGAGTAACCGAACTATATAAAAATATATAATCTTATATAAAATAAATAATTTTTTAGACTGCCAATCAGACAGTCTATTTGTGGTACGCAAATATATTTTGTGACAGAAAATAAAAAAGATAAAAATAATTATTGACTTTTCTTAGCAGGTTTCATTCGTAAGGCATTTGACACACACGCCCTTTTTGTATACCTGTAGATTCTATCTACTACTGAATTAACTCTTCCGCATGTTTAAGCGCGGCTGATATATTTGGACAGAAATTCTCACGCCCAACCAAATCTACGAATCCGGATTTTTTCATAACATTCAGAGGCTGTTTATTTACATGCGAGAATACCAGCGTAATTCCTTTATTTTCACATACCTTTGTAAGATTGAATAATGCGTTCATAGCAGTACTGTCAATTGCAGGAACGCTTCGCATACGAAGAACCAGACAGCGTGTAAAGTCTTTGACAACAATGTGTTCGATTGCATCTGCAGCGCCGAAGAATAATGGTCCGGTGATTTCGTAGACACGGATCTGCAATGGCAGTTCCTTCAGTTGTGCATCAACATCCGGGGTGTCATCATCTACATAGACCCAGCTGTCTACATGAGTTTCTTCGCTCATACGTTTGATGAAGAGGAGACATGCAAGTACCATACCGATCTCAATCGCAACCACCAGATCAAACAGGATGGTCAGAAGGAATGTGGTGAACAATACAATGATGTCGCTCTTCGGAGCGGTGCGCACCAGATGGGTGAATGTACGCCACTGGCACATATTATAGGCAACGATGAACAGGATCGCTGCAATAGTCGGCATCGGGATCATTCCGGCAAATGGCATCAGGACAACAAGTACGATGACCAGTGTGACGGAGTGGACTATTCCGGCAACGGGTGTACGTCCGCCGTTTTTGATATTGGCAGCAGTTCTTGCAATTGCACCTGTGGCAGGGATTCCTCCAAATAAAGCAGAAGCAATATTACCTGCACCCTGTGCAACCAGTTCCATGTCGGAACGGTGTTTCCCGTTGATCATTCCGTCTGCAACAACGCAGGAAAGAAGTGATTCGATGGCAGCAAGTACTGCAATGGTAAATGCATTTGGAATCGCATTCTGGACAATCTGTACATTAACCTCCGGCAGATGGAATGAAGGAAGGGAATTGCTGATCGTGTAAAGATTCCCAATCGTGGAGACCTTAAGCGGCAGGAATTGTACCATCAGGCTTCCGACAATAACGGCGATCAGCGATCCCGGAATTCTCTTTAAGAGCATCGGTGAGATGATCAGGATCGCGAGACTTACGATTCCGACGATTAAGGCATCTGTGTTTATCGTAGAGATATTTTCTGCAAATGCTTTGAATTTTTCGGTCGTTTCGATTGGTTTTACGCCGTCGGGATAAGTTATGCCGAAGAAATCTTTCAATTGCCCGATCACGATCGTAACTGCAATTCCTGAAGTGAAGCCCGTTGTGATCGTATATGGAATGAATTTGATCAGGCTTCCAAAATGGCAGAGTCCCATCAGGATCAGAAAGATACCTGCAAGGATGGTTGAAATCACAAGTCCGTCCAACCCGTCTTTTGCAACGATACCTGCAACGATAGTTGCAAATGCAGCAGTAGGTCCGGCAATCTGGACACTGCTTCCGCCAAGTGCAGAGATGACAAATCCTGCAACAATCGCAGTGAAGATTCCGGCTTCCGGTCCGACACCAGATGCAAGTGCAAGTGCTATGGACAGCGGAAGTGCAATGATTGCGACAATGATTCCTGCGGTCACATCTTTTACAAACTGGGAACGGTCGTAAGATTTCAGTGAAGTCAGTAACATTGGTTTTAATGAGTTCATGTGTTGATTTTACCCTCTCTCTCTTTTTTATTCCTCTAATCTATAAAAACAACAATTCAGTATAACATAGGAAGCAATTTGCAAAAACCGGGAACTGAGATGTTTATATTTATGTACAATTCCGGAAAAGTAAAATCTCCGGAAACATTATGTTAGATTAAGGAAAAGTATCGGGGAAAAGCTTGAAATTCATATTCTGAGCGTTTATAATATGTTGCGGGCAGTTATATGCCGCACAAAATAGTTAGAAAATAAATAATAAAATTCAAAGAAAAAGGCAGGTGAACAGAATGGACGGTTGCGATAGTCATGGGCGAAGTAGCAGCATAGGATGGGAACAAAAAAGTTTATTAAGCAACAGTCGGTTCTGTTGGATGTAAGTATCGCTGCGATATACATTATAGATTTCTTTTATTTCTTATCCTATTTCCCAATGAGTATGACAAGTGAATAGTAGCAGTCGTTGATGGAGGATATGATCGTTACATATCCTGCAGTGTATTTGTGGTGAAGAAAACCGGGCAATCTGTGCCATGGTTATATTTCACGTGAGGAAAAAAGGGTAGGAGGTAAAGGTATGGAAAATAAAGATTACACAGTTGAAATACTGGAAATCATCAGAAGCAATACATCACCGGGGATTATGAGAAGCAGACTGGAAGATTATCATGCGAATGACCTTGCTGAAGTATTTCCGCAGCTGAAGATCACCGAAAGAAGAAAAATCTGTAGAATTCTGGATCTGGACATGCTTTCAGATATTTTTGAGCATATTGATGAACAGGCAGCAGCCGAATATCTGGACGAGATGGATATCAAGAAAGCAGCAGCAATCCTGTCTGCGATGGAGACAGATGCTGTAGTAGACGTTCTGCAGATGATGCCAAAGGAGAAGAAGAATCTTCTGATAGAATTAATGGATGACGATGCCAGAAAGGATATGGCAATCATCGCTTCCTTTGATGAGGAAGAGATCGGAAGCAGAATGACAACAAACTGCATCATGATCCGTGAGAATCTGACGGTGAAGCAGGCAATGAGCAGTCTGGTTGATCAGGCGGCAAAGAATGATAACATTTCTACGTTATTTATGGTAACGGAAGATAATACATTTTACGGAGCAATGGATCTGAAAGATCTGATCATTGCGAGAAGAGAATCCCTGCTGGAGGATCTGATCGCAACATCGTATCCATATGTATATGGTAATGAGCTGATCGATGACTGTATTGAGAGACTGAAAGATTATTCCGAGGATTCGATCCCGGTACTGGATAATGATAACAAGCTCCTCGGAGTCATCACATCCCAGAGCATGGTAGATCTGGTCGATGACGAGATGGGTGAAGACTATGCGAAGTTCGCTGGTCTGACCGCAGAGGAAGATTTGAAGGAGCCGTTAAAGGAGAGTATCAAGAAGAGACTTCCATGGCTGCTGGTATTATTAGGTCTTGGAATGATCGTTTCATCTGTAGTTGGTCTGTTTGAAGAAGTGGTAAGCCAGCTTACAATTATCATGTGCTTCCAGTCACTGATCCTGGATATGGCAGGTAACGTAGGTACCCAGTCACTGGCTGTAACAATCCGTGTACTGATGGATGAGTCTCTGACCGGAAAGCAGAAGGCAGAACTGGTATTTAAGGAAATGAAGATTGCATTCTCGAACGGTTCGATCCTGGGAATTCTGTCGTTTGCACTGATCGGGCTATACATTGCATTATTCAAAGGAAAGACGTTCGTATTCGCATATGCGGTATCCGGATGTATCGGAGTCTCACTGCTGCTGGCAATGGTAATCTCGGGAGCGGTCGGAACACTGATTCCACTGTTCTTCAAGAAGATCCATGTAGACCCGGCGGTAGCATCCGGACCACTTATCACAACGGTCAACGACCTTGTAGCAGTTATATCATATTATGGACTGAGCTGGATATTCCTGATCAATATGATGCATCTGGTTGGATAGAAGACACATAGCAAGAGCGAAGAGAAACGAAAATGGACATTAAAGATTTAAAAGTATTTCAGGCAATTGCAAAAGAAGAAAGCATTACAAAGGCATCCCGTATTCTCTATATGACGCCTCAGGGGATCAGTAAGATCGTAAAGAACCTGGAGGCAGAGATGGGATGCCGTCTCTTTACACGCAATAAAGCCGGTATGCTGCTTACAGAGAGTGGAAAACGTTTTCTGGAATATGCGGATAAAGATATTGCAGATTATTATCAGGTGAAGAAAGATATCCTGCATATCGAGCAGAGACAGAAGAAAGTGGTAGATCTGTTGTCTGCTTATGGAATCATCCGTATGGTGACACCGGACTGTATTGCAGAATTCTGCAGGAGATATCCGGATATAGAGTTTCATTACAGAGAATATCCGGATCTTCAGACAGAGCATCTGTTTGCAGAGAATGAAGGAAATGTAGCCTTTTCTATCGGAGAATTTGATGAAGAATTATATCATGTGGTTCCTTTGGAGTCATTTTCTGTTAAAATGTTAGTGAATGAGCAGGATCCTTTAAGTAAATGTGAAAGTGTTACGATAGAAGACCTGAAGGACAGGCCGTTGTATATAGAGAGCAGCCAGTTCACAATCTACCATATGATTATGCAGAAATGTAAAGAAGTGGGATTTCAGCCGGATATAGCATTCCAGACCAGTGGTTTCAGCCTGTGTCATAAGATGGTGAAAGCAAATAAAGGAGTATCTGTGACGGTGGATTTTGTGTTTGACGATATGAAAGAATCCGGGATGAGGTTGATTCCATTTTCCGATGGAATATATGAGTGGAAGGCATGTATGATCACCAGAAAAGAAGAGGCGGAAAATGAAGCAGTGCAGTGTTTCCGGCAGTTTATACAGGAATGGATCGAGAAAATAAAACGTGGAGAGATTGTACGATAAGATTTGAATCGGACAATCTGTGGATACAGGATAAGAAAAAAGTTGATAGAAGGAAACTAAAAGTTGAGGATAAGCCATATGTTTGACATTATTAACAGATAAACAGTGTCGAATATATGGCTTTTTTGTATAGAAATTTTGAAATATAGAGAGAATGAATAAATAACAAGTATTATAGATTATATCACTTTAACAAATAGATTACTGACAGATATAATATAAATATATGGGTATTAGGGATGCCTGAGAATTATTTGTATTAGGAGGAATTACTTATGAACATCGGAGTAACAGAAATCAGCCCAAGAGCGGTGCAGAGAGCAGCAGAGAAGAATTTTAAAAGCGGGTATTACTGTTGTGAGGCATTGATGTGCACCATCCGTGATGAATTTAAACTGGATGTACCAAAAGAAGTCATTGCAATGTCATCCGGTATGGCTGTCGGAGCAGGCAAATCGGGATGTGTCTGTGGCGCATTCAACGGAGGTCTGCTTGCACTTGGAATGTTCTTCGGAAGAACAGAGCAGGACGGGCCAACCAATCCAAAGAGCGTAAAATGTATGGAACTGGTTCACGAACTGCATGACTGGTTCAAGAAAGCTAATGGGAAGAATGCAATCTGCTGTAGAGTTCTGACAAAAGAATTCAACATGGGACAGGGTGAGCACAAAGAACAGTGTATCTTTTTCACAGGACTGTGCGCATGGAAAGTAGCACAGATTGTCTGTCGTGAACTGGGAATCAAGAACCTGGATGAAATTGATGAACCGGCAGAACGTCGTGCAATTGCAGATATCTAGAATACATAGATCCAGACTAGAAAGGAAGACAAGATATTATGAAAGATGTAATCAAAAAAATACCGATTCCAATCTGCGGAGTCATGCTTGGAGCGGCAGCTTTAGGTAACCTGCTTCAGAGCTATTCAGAAGCAATCCGTTATGTGTGTGGAGTGTTCGCAGCATTTCTGCTGATTCTGGCACTTCTGAAGCTAATTATGTTTCCGGGAGCTGTGAAGGAAGATATGAAGAATCCGATCATGGCAAGCGTATCAGGAACATTTCCGATGGCACTTATGATCTTAAGTACCTATGTAAAACCATTCATCGGACAGGCGGCTTATTATATCTGGCTGTTTGCAATCGCATTACATATCGTGCTGATCATTTATTTTACAGTGAAATTTGTATTTAAATTGCAGATGCCAAAGGTATTCGCAAGTTATTATATCGTATATGTTGGAATTGTCGTTGCATCAGTCACGGCACCTGCTTATGAGAAACTTGCAATCGGAAGTGCAGCATTCTGGTTTGGATTTGTGACACTGATCCTGTTACTGATCCTGGTTACATACCGCTATGTGACGGTGAAAGAAGTACCGGATCCGGCAAAACCACTGATCTGTATCTATGCGGCACCGACAAGCCTCTGTATCGCAGGATATGTACAGTCTGTCATGCCGAAATCTTACGGATTCCTGATGGGAATGTTTGTAGTTGCAACGGTGATCTACATCTTTGCACTTGTAAAAGCAATCGGCTATTTGAAGATGCCATTCTTCCCAAGCTATGCGGCATTCACCTTCCCATTTGTCATCAGTGCGATCGCTTCAAAACAGACGATGGCATGTGCAATGAATATGGGACATCCGATGCCGTTCCTGAAATATGTGGTATTGATCGAGACGATTATTGCGGTTGTTCTGGTTGTGTATACTTATATCCGATTTATGGGATTTATCTTTGGCGGAAAGAAATAAATAAAATAATAAAAAATAATAAAGAGTGGCTGCTTGTTGTAGGGCAGCCGCTTTTTATGTTACACTAAACAAAGACAATTTACAGAGACAGGGGTGAAAGGAGGAAAACGGCTATGAAATATAAATTTGATGAAATCATTGACAGAAGCAGGACAAATTCGTTTAAATGGAAAGCCAGAGAATTGAAAAATAATGGGCATGAGATGTATCCAATGTGGGTGGCGGATATGGAATTTGATGCCTCTCCGGCAATTCAAAAACGTTTGGCCGACAGAGTGAAAGAAGGCGTATTTGGCTATGAACTGTTGTCAGAAGATTATTATAAGGCAGTACAATATTGGTTGAAAAAAAGGCATGGCTGTGAAATTCCGGAAGGACAAATAGTATACTGTGCGAATATGATGAGCGGACTCAGTATCATCCTTCAGGAATATACAGAAGAGCAGGATGAAGTAATGATGAATGTTCCAACATATGGAAATTTCTATCATACGATTGAGGGGTGTGGACGTGCGGTCAACGGCAGCAAGCTGAGAGAAGTGAATGGAAGATTTACATTTGATCTTGAAGATATGGAGCGGAAAGTGACGAATAGAACAAAAGCATTTTTGTTGTGTAATCCGCATAATCCGACAGGAACTGTATGGACAGAACAGGAACTGGAAGGAATCTGTCGGTTTTGCAAGGCACATGAACTACTTATTATTTCGGATGAGGCGCATTATGATTTTGTGTTTCACGGACAGCATACAATGTTGAGAAAGATTGTTGAGAAATATGATGTATCATCAGTTACGATGATATCTCCGGGAAAGAGTTTTAATGTGGCAGGCGTACAGACAGCAGCATTGCTTGTAGACGGAGATACGATGAAGAAGCAAATTATGAGCCGGATGAATGCAATGGCTTATCCATTTGAACATGCATTTGCGGAAGGAGTAACAGTCGGAGCATATATGGAAAGTGAAGAATGGTTCGAGGAAGTCTACCGTTATATTAAAGAAAATAAAGAAATGACAGTTCAGTATATCAGGGAAAATATTCCGCATCTTAGAGTGCCGGAATCGGAAGCTACCTATTTGTTATGGGTGGACTGTAGCGCTATGAAGATGACAGATGAAGAGATTATTGAATTCTGGAAAAATGAATGTGGTATAATCCCAAGTGGCGGTTTGGAATTTGGTGAGGCAGGAAGTCAGTATGTCAGATTGAATCTGGCCTGCCCGAAGAAAATACTGCTTAGAGTATTGGAGAATATGAAAAAAGGATTTGACGGATTGAAAAGCTAAAGCCTATAAATAAAAAATAAGTGTATGAAGTATAGAAATGTTTATGCTTCATACACTTATTTTTGTTGTGGATTCTGTTGTAGTATTATTTTGTGGATGCAAGTTCAATGGCTTTGGGCAGATCAAATCTTTATTATAAGTATAATAGAATATCAGATGAATGGCTTATAGATTAAAATGATACATCGGTTAAATTATAGAAATATCAAATTTGATAGAAGAAATTAGGTGATGGTATAATTAGTTAGAGTAGCAAAAAAGGAGGAATGGACATGACAAAATATTCATACACATTAGTTGTTGAAGATATAGAAAAATCAGTAGCATTTTACCAGCAGTATTTCAACTGGAATGCAGACAGAAAAGGGAAAGAGTCTGCGTGGATAAACACAAAATCTCCACTTGTATTCAGTGTGGTTGAAAAGACTTATCTATATGCCGGTCTTGGAATTTCAGAAGAAGAATTACCGGAGCAGTCTTTCTGTACCTGGCTTTACGGATCAGAAGAAGAACTTTTGGCTGAAAAAGCGGAGCTGCTGAGAAAAGGGCTGGTACAGATTGGAGCATTAGGTCACTTTCTGAGAGATGAAAATGGCAGAATCTGGGAGTTGAGAAAAGAAGGAGATTTAATTTAATGGGAAAACATACAGCACATGGATATTTGGTAGAAGATGTATATAAAGAAGCGGAAAAATTCACAAAACTGTTTGGTTTTAAACCAGCGAGGATTGATGAGACATTTGCCGGATTTCCGATGGAAGGAAAGGTGGAGTTTTTTCTGTGGCAGTGGAAACATCTAGAGGATAATCTTGGAAAGGAAGTAATGGCAAAGGTAAAATATCGGGATCAACAGGCAATTCGATGTGACACACCGGAAGAAGTGGACGAAGCATATGAACAGCTGAAAGCGGAGGGGATGGAATTTATTTCAGAACCAAAAGACTATGAGTGGAATGCCCGCTGTGTATATTTTTTGGATGCGTCAGGACATATGTGGGAAATATATTGCTGGACAGGTGCAGTGCCGTTAGGAGATCTGGACCCGGCCAAGGAAAAGAATGGATTATAGAAATGAAGACGAAATAGTTGGATGGTGCATAGAATGATTGCAATAAAAACATAGATGATATCTATGAATAATGCAACATATAAAAACAATCAATTTGAGTTATTTGATGGAAAATGAGACAATCAAATAAGTGATTAAGAATGGAGGATTAAACAAATGAAAAGAAAAATTATAAGCACATTGTTATGTGTATCTATGTGTGCTGCATTGATGATGGGGTGCGGTCAGTCAGACAAATCGGACACAAAAGAGAACAAGAAAACAGAAGAGTCAAAAGATGAAGCAAAAGACGACAAGTTGGACCTTGGTCTGGATGTTGATTCTGTAACAGTTGCAACATCACCGGGATATGAGCCGTTTGAGTTTGAAGAGGATGGTGAACTGAAGGGTTATGATGTGGATATCTGGAATGAATTTTCTGAGAGAACAGGGATTGAAGTAAAATGGGAGTATGCTGATTTTAGCGGGCTTCTTGGATTACTTTCTTCGGGAAAGGCAGATGCAGTATCTGCGCAGATGTCCCCAACAGAAGAAAGAAAGGATTCATATTTATTCTCTGATCCGGTTGATTATTATGGTTCTACAGTGGTAGTTGGGAAAGATAATGACGAGATTAAGAGTGTAAAAGATCTGTCTGGAAAAACAGTAGGTGTTGGTTCCGGAAACTCTATGCAGCAGGCTGTAGAAGACATGTATCCAAAGGGTGATGTTAAGTTTGAAGTATATACATCTGCAACTTTGGAAGCAATGTTTGATGATATTGCTTATGGACGTATCGATGCAGTACTTGCTCAGGACATTCAGACATACATGGCTATGAAATCAAATAAGAATCTTAAAATCAAAGTTTTGGAACCATTTGCATATGATACAGCAACTATTGTATTTGCAAAGGATAATACAGAGTTGTATGATGCTATGAACAAATTTATCAAGATTATCAAAGAAGATGGTACTCTGCAGGAAATCTCTGAGAAATGGGTTGGTGCAGATATTACTACTAAGAAGGAATAACTATGACTTATTTAACAGAAACGTTTATCCCATATACAAAAGTATTGACCCCACTGCTTTTAGAAGGATTATGGATTACGATATATGTTTCGGCTTTAGCCTTTCTGCTTAGTATTATATTGGGAGCTATATTGGCAATTATCCAGCATTTTCGCGTAAAAATATTAAGTCAGCTTGCAAAAGTCTATGTATCATATTTCAGGGGTACACCGCTGTTGATTCAGTTGTTTCTGTTTTATTATGGATTACCAATGGTATTTGATATAATGAAACGGTGCCCGAAGACATTTGCGTTGGTGCTGTGTTTGGGACTTAACAGCGCAGCGTATATATCTGAGAGTATACGTGGAGCAATTGAAAGCGTAGATAAAGGACAGTATGAAGCGAGTATTGCATTTGGACTGACACATCCGCAGATGATGCTGAAGATTATACTTCCGCAGGCAGCTGTTGCAGCAATCCCTCCAATTGTGAATTCATGTCTGGATATTATCAAAATGTCTTCTCTTGGAATGACGATTGGTATTCAGGATATTATGGGTGAAGCTCAGTTGACAGCAGCTACATATTACAAGACATTTGAGACATATATACTGGCAGCAGTATTTTACTGGATACTGGCTATTGTATTGGGAGTAGTACAGAAAAAGGTTGAAAAGATAATAAGCTCTGCTTATCAGAAATAGTTATGAGGGGGTGTGGATAACATCCCCTTATACATATAGGAGAAACATATGCTTGAAATTAAGAATTTGTCAAAAAGGTTTGGGAATCAGCAGGTACTGGATCATATTAGTCTGAAAATTGAAAAAGGAAAAGTAATTGCGGTTATTGGTCCATCGGGAACTGGTAAATCAACACTTCTTCGCTGTATTAATGTACTGGAAAGACCGGAAGAAGGAACAATCCAGCTGGATGATCAAATATTCGATTATGAAAAACTTAGCAAGGCAGATATTCAGGTGTTGCGTACACGGACATCCATGGTTTTTCAGAATTCAAATTTATACCGGAATAAAACAGCACTTGAAAATATTACCACTCCACTGACATTGGTAAAGAAGATGCCGAAAGAAGAAGCAGATAAAATTGCATTAGATTTGTTGGAAAAAGTAGGGGTACTGGAAAAGAAAGATGCATATCCAGAGACACTTTCAGGAGGAGAAAAACAGCGTGTAGGAATTGCCAGAGCACTGGCGGTTAATCCGGATATTATTTTATTTGATGAACCAACATCTGCGCTTGATCCAGAATTAGTTGCCGGAGTGTTAGATGTTATCAAAGATCTGGCAAAGCAACATACAACGATGTTGATCGTGACACATGAAATGAAATTTGCAAAAAATGTTGCAGATGAAGTTGTTTTTATGGAAGGTGGACACATTGTAGAGATGGGATTGGCGCACGAAGTGTTTGAAAATCCGAAAGAAGAAAGAACCAGACAATTCCTTTCAAAAAATAATGAATAATTTAAAAAGCGAAAAAGGAACTTAAATTTAACATTCAAGTGTTGGAAGAGATTTGAGTTCTTTTTTTGTTTTTAAAGGATGGACCTATGTCAAGATTTCTTGCATAGCCTTGAAAAAAAGGTTATACTTTATAATATGTTTTTTGTCTGACATGACAGTTAATAATAAGATGTATATGGAAGCATCGCTAAACCGGAATTAGGGAATTGCAATTTGCGGGAAAGAAAATATTCGAGGTAGCAGGGTGAAATGGTAAAGATAGATCTGATCACAGGATTCTTAGGATCCGGAAAGACAACATTTATAAAAAAATATGCAAAACATCTGATCGACAGTGGGGCAAATATCGGAATACTGGAAAATGATTACGGTGCAGTCAACGTAGATATGATGCTGTTAAAAGATCTGGAAGGCGAGAACTGTGAACTGGAGATGATTGCCGGAGGATGTGATGCGGAATGCCACAGAAGACGTTTCCGCACAAAACTGATTGCAATGGGAATGTGCGGCTATGACCGTGTGATCGTAGAGCCGTCGGGTATCTATGATGTGGATGAATTTTTCGATGTATTACGGGATGATCCGATCGACAGATGGTATGAGATAGGAAACGTGATCACAGTTGTTGACGCAAAATTAGAACCGGAATTATCCGATCAAGCAGATTACCTTCTGGCATCCGAGGCTGCGAATGCAGGGTGTATCGTACTTAGCAGAAGCCAGGAAGCAGAAGATGCAGAGATAGAAAATACGGTTGCGCACCTGAATCATGCAATGGAAAAAGTACAGTGTAAGCGGAGATTTCAAAATGACATTATAATAAAAGACTGGGATACATTCGACAATACGGATTATGAAAAGTTGTTATCCTGCGGATATGTATCGGAGAGTTACCGGAAAATGCATATCGAAGAGGGAGAGACATTCAAATCGCTGTATTTTATGAATCTGGATAAGACAAAGGATGAGATTACAGAAGCGGCAAAAAAAGTCCTGGAAGACGGAGAATGCGGCAAGGTATTCCGTGTCAAAGGATTCCTGAAAGATAAAGAAGAAAAATGGCTGGAATTAAACGCAACGCATCAGGAGATAAGGACTGCTCCGATTCCGGAAGGACAAGAGGTTGTGATCGTAATCGGAGAAGAGATGAATGAGGCGAAGATACGTGGGTATTTTTCCTGAAAAATTAATTCGTCAGAAATACAACGGGAATGTTAATAAAATAACTAAAAATATTTGTTAAAAAGACACAAGAATAATGCATAATGACGAAAAGAAAATAGAGAATAATTGTGTAGATTAGCTGAAAAGATGGAAAATGACTAAATGTCATTGAAATGATTTGTGCATCATGATATAGTAGATGCAGTTGAACAAGCAAGCTGAGATAGGAGAGCGAATACAAAGTAATCGGACGATTACTTTTTAGGCGCACTCTTTTTTTTTGAAAATTAATTCAGAGTGTAATAGAATAAGTGCAAAGCAAAAAAGTTTAGCAAAGTAGAATGAGGACAGATAAAATGAATCAGATATTTTATGATGCGGTTGGCAATAATCCGATTATTGCGGCTGTGAAGAACATGGAAGACATAGAAGTAAGTTGTGCAATAGAAGAGATACAAGTGATTTTCATATTATTTGGAGATGTCTGTTCGATAGACAGGATTGTAAAACGGGTGAAAGATGCCGGAAAGGTTGCGATGGTACATGTAGATCTGATCAGCGGACTCAGCCCGAAAGAAATTTCGGTAGAATATCTGAAAGAACATACAGAAGCAGATGGAATCATATCAACAAAGCCGTCACTGATCAAGAAAGCAAAAGAACTTGGAATGTATACGGTTCTCAGATATTTTCTGCTGGACTCCATGGCATTTGAAAATATCAGACAGCAACAACATATGGTGAGACCGGATTTTATAGAAGTACTTCCGGGTGTGATGCCAAGAGTGATCAAACGGATCTGTGGTTCAGTGAAGACACCGATCATAGCAGGAGGATTGATCACAGATAAAGAAGACGTGATGGCTGCATTATCAGCCGGAGCAATTGCAGTGTCATCAACCAATCATCAAGTATGGAAGATGTAATAACTGTATAAGAGAAAACAGAGTATTTAATTGCTTGAGGGAGCAATTTAAATAGAACGCATGCGAAAAAGTAACAAATAAAATGAAACGAAAATCAGGAGGAAATGAATATGGCAAAATATGTAATGGCGTTGGATGCAGGAACTACCAGTAACAGATGTATTCTGTTTAATGAGAAAGGTGAGATGTGCAGTGTGGCACAGAGAGAATTCACACAGTATTTCCCAAAACCGGGCTGGGTAGAGCATGACGCAGATGAGATCTGGGCAAGTATGCTTGGTGTTGCGGTAGAAGCAATGAATATGATCAATGCAGAGGCAGAAGATATTGCAGCGATCGGTATCACAAATCAGCGTGAAACAACAATCGTCTGGGATAAAGAAACAGGAGAACCGGTACATCATGCGATCGTATGGCAGTGCCGCAGAACATCAGAATATTGTGATTCCTTAAAAGAAAAAGGATTAACAGATAAATTCCGTGAAAAAACCGGACTGGTCATCGATGCATATTTCTCGGGAACAAAGGTAAAATGGATTCTTGATAATGTGCCGGGAGTAAGAGAAAGAGCAGAAAGAGGAGAATTATTATTTGGAACTGTTGAGACATGGTTAATCTGGAAACTGACAAAAGGTGCAGCACATGTGACAGATTATTCGAATGCATCACGTACGATGTTATTTAACATTAATACACTGGAGTGGGATGATGAGATTCTGGAAGAACTGGATATTCCAAAATGTATGTTACCGGAACCAAAACCATCAAGCTGCATCTACGGAGAGGCAGATCCGTCTTATCTTGGAGGTCCGATCCCAATCGCAGGAGCAGCAGGAGATCAGCAGTCAGCTTTATTCGGCCAGACATGTTTCAATGCAGGAGAAGCAAAGAATACATACGGAACAGGATGTTTCCTTCTGATGAATACAGGAGAAAAGCCGGTATTTTCTAAAAATGGTCTGGTTACGACCATTGCATGGGGATTAGACGGCAAAGTAAATTATGCGCTGGAAGGTTCGATCTTTGTAGCAGGAGCAGCGATCCAGTGGTTGAGAGATGAACTTCGTATTATTGATTCTGCACCGGATTCTGAATATATGGCAAAGAAAGTTAAAGATACGAATGGATGTTATGTGGTACCTGCATTTACAGGACTTGGAGCACCACACTGGGATCAGTATGCAAGAGGAACCATTGTAGGAATTACACGTGGAGTGAACAAATATCATATTATCCGCGCAACACTGGAATCACTGGCATATCAGGTAAATGATGTTCTTGTTGCAATGAAAGCAGATTCAGGAATCGATCTTGCTGCACTGAAGGTTGACGGCGGCGCAAGTGCCAACGATTTCCTGATGCAGACACAGGCGAATATCATTAACGCACCGGTAAACCGTCCGCAGTGTGTAGAGACAACGGCAATGGGAGCTGCTTATCTTGCAGGTCTTGCAGTCGGATACTGGGAAAGCAAAGAAGATGTGATCAAGAACTGGGCAATCGATCAGACATTCGAGCCTAAGATTGATGATGAGCAGAGAAGCAAGATGATCAAAGGTTGGAACAAGGCTGTAAAATACGCTTACGGCTGGGCAAAAGAAGATTAAAAACTGAATAAAGAAAGATAGATAGAAAAAGGGGGAATTTTCTATGTTACCTTATATTGCTGAATTTTTAGGAACAATGATACTGATTATTCTGGGTGATGGAGTGGTTGCGAATGTAAACCTTAATAAATCCGGAATGAAAGGTGGGGGAACAGTTCAGATCACCATCGCCTGGGGACTTGCGGTTATGCTGCCGGCATGTATATTTGGAGCTGCATCCGGAGCATCCTTTAACCCGGCACTGACACTGGCGCTTGCAATCGACGGAAGCTTTGCATGGTCTATGGTTCCGGGATACATTGTGGCACAGTTTGCGGGAGCATTTGTGGGAGGTGCAGTTGTATATCTTCTGTTCAAAGGACAGTTTGATGCAACCGAAGACCAGGCAACAAAGCTTGGAGTATTCTGTACCGCACCATCGATTCCGAATCTTGGTTTGAATATTTTCAGTGAGGCAGTTGGAACATTTATACTTGTATTTGCAATCAAAGGAATGGCAAATGTTCCGGAACTTACAGACGGACTTGGCAAATTTATCGTATTTGGAATCATCGTTTCTATAGGTATGTCACTCGGTGGTCTGACAGGATATGCAATCAACCCGGCAAGAGACCTTGGACCACGTCTGGCGCATACAGTACTTCCAATCAAAGGAAAAGGAAGTTCAAACTGGGGATATGGAATCGTGACATTAATAGGTCCGGTAATAGGAGCTGTTGCTGCGGTATTGCTTTTTGGTGCTATTCCGTGGTAAAATAACGAAGAAAATAGAATAAGAGGCGTGAGAGAAGAGAGCCTGACAGGATAACCGCATATTCGTGATGCGTTTACTTGTCAGGCTTTTTTTCAAAAAATCATACAGATATTAGATAAGGAGAGATAAAAATATGTATGATGTGATAATAATTGGAAGCGGAGTCTCAGGCTCGGCAGCAGCAAGGGAGTTGTCCCGTTATAAAGCAAAGGTATGTGTATTAGAAAAAGAAGAAGATGTCTGCTGTGGAACGTCAAAAGCCAACAGTGGAATTGTACATGCAGGATATGATGCAAAAGAAGGATCATTGATGGCAAAGTTAAATGTCCGCGGAAATGCAATGATGGAACAGTTATCGAAAGAACTGGATTTCCCATTTCAGAGAGTTGGTTCGCTGGTAATTTGTCTGAGAGAAGAAGATATGGATAAATTGCAGGCATTATACGACAGAGGAGTGGCAAATGGCGTGTCGGGACTTCAGATCCTGAACAGAGAAGAAGTGCTCGAGATGGAGCCGAATATTGTAGATAATGTATATGCAGCACTTTATGCACCATCAGCCGGAATCGTATGTCCATTTGGATTGAATATTGCGATGGCAGAAAATGCCTGTGAAAATGGTGTGGAATTCAAATTTGATACAAAAGTACAGGAATTGGAAAAAAAGGATGATATCTGGGAAATTCACACAAATCAGGGCGTATTCAAGACGAAATATGTGGTGAATGCGGCCGGTGTTTATGCAGACAAATTCCACAATATGGTCAGTGAAAAGAAGATACACATCACACCAAGAAGAGGTGATTATTGTCTGTTGGATAAAACAGCAGGCACACATGTGAGCAAGACAATATTTGCTCTGCCAAATGAATTCGGAAAAGGAATTCTGGTTACACCGACTGCACACGGCAATCTCCTTCTTGGACCGACAGCGATCGATATAGAAGAAAAAGAAGGAACGAATACGACAAGAGAAGGACTGGATCAGGTACTTACAAAAGCAGGACAGAATGTAAAAGATATACCGATGCGTCAGGTAATTACTTCATTTGCAGGACTTCGTGCACATGAAGAAGGACATGAATTTATCATAGAAGAAGTAGAAAATGCGAAAGGATTTATTGACTGTGCAGGAATTGAATCTCCGGGACTTACCAGTAGTCCGGCAATCGGGGAGATGGTTGCGGGAATTTTGAAAGAAAAGCTTCATTTGGAAGAAAAAGAAAATTTCATTGCAACAAGAAAAGGAATCCTGGATCCAAACACTCTGACTAAAGAAGAAAGAGTGACATTGATCAAAGAGAAACCGGCATACGGTAATATTATCTGCCGATGTGAGATGATCACAGAAGGTGAGATTATCGATGCAATCCATAGACCACTTGGAGCAAAGTCATTAGACGGCGTAAAGCGCAGAACCAGAGCAGGTATGGGGCGGTGCCAGGCCGGTTTCTGTTCCCCTAGAACGATGGAGATACTGGCAAGAGAACTGGATATTCCGATGTCAGAGATCACGAAATCCGGCGGAAAATCCCAAATTATCACAGGAACGAATAAGGATCAGCTGTAATAGAAAAAGGAAGATAGATTATGAAAACATACGATATAGTAATTATTGGCGGAGGCCCGGCAGGACTTGCGGCGGCCGTATCAGCAAGAGAAAATGGGATTCAGGATATTCTGATCCTGGAAAGAGATAAAGAACTGGGTGGAATTCTGAATCAGTGTATTCATAATGGTTTCGGTCTTCATACATTTAAAGAGGAACTAACAGGACCGGAATATGCCGGAAGATTCATCAAACAGGTAATGGATCTTGGAATCGAATACAAATTACATACGATGGTTATGGACATCAGCTCAGATAAAATTGTAACAGCGATGAACCGGGAAGAAGGATTATTTGAAATACAGGCAGGTGCAGTTATCCTGGCTATGGGATGCCGTGAGCGTTCCAGAGGTGCATTGAACATTCCGGGGTATCGTCCGGCAGGCATTTATTCAGCAGGAACAGCGCAGCGGCTGGTCAATATGGAAGGATATATGCCGGGAAGAGAAGTTGTAATCTTAGGCTCTGGCGATATCGGGCTGATCATGGCAAGACGTATGACACTGGAAGGTGCAAAGGTCAAAGTTGTAGCAGAACTGATGCCGTATTCCGGTGGTTTAAAGCGTAATATTGTACAGTGCCTGAATGACTATGATATTCCTTTGAAATTAAGCCACACGGTTGTAGATATCAAAGGAAAAGAAAGAGTTGAAGGAATCACACTGGCAGAAGTGGACGGTAAAGGAAAGCCGATTCCGGGAACAGAAGAAGAATACACTTGTGATACGTTATTACTTTCCTGCGGACTGATTCCGGAAAATGAGATATCCAGAGGTATGGGCGTAGATATGAATCCTGTGACATCCGGACCGAAAGTCAATGAAAGCCTGGAGACTAATATCGAAGGTGTATTTGCATGTGGAAATGTACTGCATGTACATGACCTGGTGGATTTTGTGTCGGAAGAAGCGAAGACTGCGGGAAGAAATGCAGCAGAATATGTGAAGAACTCACAGGCAGATACCGACGATAGAGATAAGCATAGTAGGGAAGAGGCAACGGAGATTGTATTGAATCCGGTAGAAGGCGTGCGTTATACAGTTCCAAGTACCATTAATCCGGTTCATATGGATGAGAATCTTACGGTGCGCTTCCGTGTGGGCGGTGTATACAAGAACTGTTATGTAAGTGTATATTTTGATGAAGAACGTGTGATACATAAGAAACGTCCGGTTGTTGCACCGGGAGAGATGGAGCAGATTAAACTTACGAAAGAACAGCTTATGAAGTATCCGGGTCTGAAGACAATTACAGTAAAGATAGAGGAGGCGTAGAGGATGGGAACAGTAACAACGAGAGAACTGACATGTATCGGCTGTCCGATGGGCTGCCCTCTGATCGTGACAATGGAAGCCGGCGAAGTGATCAGTGTAACAGGAAATACCTGCAAACGAGGAGACGTATATGCAAGAAAAGAAGTGACCAATCCGACCAGAATCGTAACTTCTACGGTAAGAGTATCCGGCGGTGATGCGGATATGGTATCGGTGAAGACAAAGGAAGATATTCCGAAAGGAAAAATCTTTGAATGTGTGAAAGCACTGAAGAGTGTGGAAGTTCCGGCACCGGTACATATCGGAGATGTACTGGTGAAGGATGTGGCCGGTACCGGTGTGGATATTGTGGCGACGAAAAATGTAGAATCTATATAAAATTTACAACCGCTACAAAATACATAATGGATATGAAATATACAAAATATGTGAAAATTTGCTATAATGGGTTCAGATTTAAAAAGATAAAAATGGAGAGATGATCGTGGAACCATATTATTATAGCAAGATGAACAAAGTACAGCAGGCAGCCTATCATGCCATCCGGCAGGGACTGCTTGAAATCTCAGATTCAATACAGATTCCAGGAATGGAGGCGGAGGAACTTTATAATGTATTCTTCCGCCTGCGTCTGGATCATCCGGAAATCTTCTGGGCAACCGGGTATAAGTACAAGTATTATCCGGATTCGCCCAATTTCATTTTTATCCCGGAATATTTATTTGATAAAAACAAAATAAAGGAACATCAGAAAGCACTGAAGTCCAGAGTAGAAAAGCTTGCAAGACCGGTAAAAGATAAATCCGAATGGGAAAAGGAAAAATATGTACATGATTTCATCTGTGAAAATGTACACTATGATAAATTAAAAAAGCCATATTCCCATGAGATCATCGGACCGCTCGGACAGGGTGTCGGGGTCTGTGAAGGAATTGCAAAATCAGTGAAAGTGCTGTGCGATGCACTCGGGATCTGGTGTATGATCGCAGTCTGCGGTAACAATCCGGAGAAAGGGATCAAATACCGTCATACTTGGAACATTGTGAGAATTGGTGGAAATTATTATCATCTGGATGCGACATTTGACAATACACTCGGAAATGACAAAAAAGAAATCCGCTACGACTATTTCAACCTGGATGATAAAAGCATTTTCAGAGATCATGAGCCGCTGATCGCTCCGGCACCAAAGTGCGAAGAAGGGGACCATTTCTATTATAAAGAGAAGAAACTGTCGTTTACAAAGACAGAAGATGTATATAGAAGAGCATTACAGACCGCAAAAAAAGGAAGAGTATTTACGTTTCACTGGCGGGGCGGTTATCTGACGAAAGCTGTTTTGGAAGAACTTCTGGAGCTGATCCAGAAAGCCGGAAAAGAGAAGCGGAAGAATGCAAGGATCAGTTTGAACTGGCCGCAGGCGGTATTGCGATTTGATTATGTAGAAGATCATGGGGAAGTGGAACCGGAAGTTGTGGTTGAAGAGGCAAATGAAGGAGAGAAAGAATAGTGGATGCATTTGTAATGTTGCAAGAGCTTCTGGAACAGGAACAGTTTGAGCTGATTTTTCCGGAGCGATCAATTTCAGGGCAACCGGATATCCGACTGGTATATCTGATGAATGATGCGGTGGAAAGCTTTCTTGTATTTCACAATGCCAGAATGACAGGGGAATACAGACCGGACTATGAAGGAGAGATATCGGCATCGATGAGTTTTGAAGATATGGAGTACATTCTTGTGGTCCATCAGGGAGATTCGGTCGTCACGATATTTTTCGAAGATCTGCTGACAGATGTCCATCTGTATAATTATGGGGAGATCGGACATTTCTGGATGAAGGATTATGAATATCTGCGGCAGCTGGAATACCGTCTGGCAATCATGAGAGACAAGTATGATTATCTGGGAGAGGAATACTGTACACCAGAGGAACGAAAGCTTGCGATGCTGGTGGATTTTCCGCCGCTTAATTACTGCTGTTATCCTGCAGTGCCGGAACAATACATCGTCCCAAGAGTAGAGCCATGGGTGCCGACAGAAGAAGCAATTGCAGTGATGGAGAAACTGGCCGCAGAGGCGGATGATAAAGGATTGCTGAAGATATTAAAGAACTACCGGAAACATCCAAAGCCATATATTGCAAAGAAAATTGCAGCAATGCTTCACCGGAATGCGCATGCAAAAGTGGTCGATCTGTTGGATGAAAAGTTGAGAAAAACAGTTTCAGTCTACAAGAAACGTTCATTCGGAGAAGAGATGGATGTAAGATGTCAGCAACTGATGCACAAGGTGGAAGAAAGAAGACAGCAATTGCAAAAGGAAGGAAAAGATTCTGTTATTTTAAGAGAAGAACCATTCGAGATTGCAAAAGACAGTATCGGTTATCAGATTCATCTGATGATCTGGGAGAAGGGAATCTTAAACAGGAAAGTGAAAATAGAGAGTTATTCGCTGGAAAAGAATAAAGAATAGCAGATGCTTGTCCGCATGCCAGTATTAAAAATGGGCATCCACACCGGATGCCCAAAAGGAAAAAAGTTATGAAAAAGAAAAATGATATATATAAACTCGGTTGTTGTCTTTTATTAAATAACCGAAGGATTTTTTAGGCGAAGCCAGACCAGATAAAAGTTGCTTCATATTTCTGATACCTGAGTGACTTCTTTGTTGTTGATGATTATATAATACATGGTAAATGTTTCTAATTTGTGTTATAGAGCTAAAGAAAATATGAAAAATCTTAAGATAATCTATAGGAAATCTAAAGTGAGTAATAAGACTTCCGATAGAAGAGGTTGAGAAAGTGTTAGCACAGTAAAAGCCAAAAAATTATCCCTGTGTAACTGCTGCTCTGCTGAGTTTATTCAACTTTCTGATAGATCAGGCGGCTATCACCGCTTTTCAATGTAGTATGCCCACAGCATGTGAAGCCTAATTTGGCGAGCAGATGCTGCATCGGGATATTATCATCGTGTGTATCAATCTTAATATTCGGAAACTGTTCATAAGCCCAGTTCAGGCAGAAGGTGGCAATGCCTTTCGTGTCCGGTGCTGTGGCAACTCTGTGAACAACGGCATAAGGGCAGGAATTCAACCAGGAACCGTCAATATTCAGATAATCAGGATCTTCTTCCGGATGAAAATAGAATACACCGCCAATCCGTTCCCGGTCATTTGCCCGGATGATACAGACATGTAAGCAGCCGGAACGGATGTCCTGTGTAGTCAGTTCTAACGGAGGATAGTTGTCCTTCCACTGGTTAGGGTTTCCATGTTCTTTCATATATTCCCGGGCATAGGCATAGATTGCAAGGATATCCGGGAGGTCATTCATTGTCGCTTTTCTGATCTGCATAAAAATCTCCTTTATATATAAAGCGTTCGTTTATTTTCGTAATTGTGGGAATATCTCGATACTCCGTTCCAGAATTCCCTTCATGTATGCAATCGCAGTGCCATAATTTGTGATCGGGATATCTGCATCATCGGCACATTTCAGGCGGTATTTCATCTCACGCTCGTTCAGCATACATCCACCACAATGGATGATCATCTTATATCGGGTCAGATCCAGAGGAAATTCGGTTCCGCTGGTAAATTCAAAGGACACGTCTTTTCCGGTATATTCGCATACCCAGCGAGGCAGTTTGACAGTACCGATATCGTCACACTGACGATGGTGGGTGCAGCCTTCGCTGATCAGAATGGTATCTCCGTCTTCTAGTGTGTCTAATGCACGTGCGCCTTTGACAACTGTTTCCAGATTCCCCTTGTATCTTGCAAAAAGGATAGAAAATGAAGTTAAAAGGATATCAGAAGGTGTATCTTTGTCAACTTCTTTAAATGCCTGACTGTCGGTGATCACAAGCGCAGGTTTTTTGCCCAGTGAGTCCAGAGTGCTCTTAAGTTCCGTCTCTTTTACCACAATGGCAGTTGTACCGGCATCGAGAAGATCACGGATCGTCTGCTGTTGCGGAAGAATCAGTCTTCCCTTTGGTGCCGCCGAGTCGATCGGAACCACCAGCACGACAAAATCCCCGGGTTTTACAAGATCACGCACAATGAATCTGGAAGAATCCTCAGAAGGAACCAGAGATCCGAGCCGTTCCTTCAGTTCATGAATATGAAGATGTTCTGTGGTATTGGTCCACAGAATATTTTCCAGAGGAATCTTATATTTCAGGTGTGTGGATACGATCATTTCCTGGTGTACATGTTCGGATACCAGATCAGCTTTATTGAGGACGAGCAGGAGAGGAATTTTTTTATCCTGTATACGTGTAAGAATTGCATTGTCCTGTGGGGTGATTCCTGTGGTTCCATCAACTACAAGTACAGCAATATCTGTCTTGTTCAAGACCTGATAGGCTTTCTGGATACGAAGTTTTCCGAGTTCTCCTGTGTCATCGAGACCTGGAGTGTCAATCATGACAACCGGACCAAGCGGAAGTAGTTCCATGGCTTTGAACACCGGATCGGTCGTGGTTCCGCGTACATCGGATACGATTGCCAGATTCTGTCCGGTAAGTGCATTGATCAGGCTTGATTTTCCGGCATTACGCCTGCCAAAGATTCCGATATGTGTACGTTCTGAAGAGGGGGTGTTGTTTAAACTCATGATGTATTCCTCGCTTTCTGACAGCTATGTGTAAAGCTGACCATATAAAAATGTTAAAACTGTATGAATCTGCGGTATTGTTTCAATGATTAAATATTCAGGGAATCTCCACGGTCTGTTACAACCTGATATCCAACGGATTTCATCCGCATTTCCAGACAATGTCTGCACTGGGCGGATTCATCTCCGGTACAGATTTTATTATCATATAGAAGATAATCTTTCCGGACTTCCGTCGGTGAGAGATTTGGCATTACGACATTGGCTCCGGCAAGGATTCCGAGTTCACGTCCTTTCGGATGGATGGTTCCAAGTGCAGTTGTGGCCGGAAGCAGAACCTTTGGAATCATCAGACGAATCAGACCAAGCATATATAAGGTAAGCTCCAGTGTTCCCGCAGCTTCTCCGGCAAATGGGGTATCATGATGTGGGATGAACGGACCGATTCCAATCATGTGTGGATTCAGTTCTTTCATGAAAAGCATATCTTCCGCCAGATGTTCCGGTGTCTGATAAGGCGATCCCACCATGAATCCGCAGCCGACCTGATAACCGATGTCCTTTAAGTTACGCAGACACTGCTGTCTGTGGCCGGGACTAAGGTTTGATGGATGAAGTTGTCTGTAATGTTCGTGATTATAAGTTTCATGACGCAGAAGATAACGGTCGGCGCCTGCATCGAAGTAAGCCTGGTAACTTTCTTTTGATTTTTCACCGATGGAGAGGGTGATGGCGCAGTCGGGATATTGCTCTTTGATCATCCGGATCAGATGGATGATACGTTCATCTGTGTAATATCCGTCTTCTCCACCCTGCAAGACAAAGGTACGGAAGCCAAGGTCATATCCTTCTTTACAACAATTCAGGATGTCTTCTTCTGACAGACGATACCGGTGTGCGTTTCCATTGCTTTTCCGTATGCCGCAGTAGAGACAGTCATTTTTACAATAGTTGGTAAATTCGATCAGTCCGCGCACGTAGACGTCGTGTCCGTAATAGCGGTGGCGCTCTTTGCGTGCCAGGGAAAAGAGATATTCGGAAAGTTCCGGAGTGCGTCCCTCGATCAGTGTGATCCATTCTTCTTTGGTAAGTGTATGTTCCTTGTGTAATTTATCAATGAAACTTTTTTGATTTTGGTTATCTGTATTCATTTATAGTTGTCCTTTAATTGCTGGTTGTTGATAATCATCTCCATATAGTATATCATACTAATTAATAAGAGTAGACAATAAATTCATTGGAAACTTTGGAATGTAGTGTGGCAGCATAAATAAAAAGGAAAGGAAACAAATTATGGGAATTGGCAAAAGAATATTAAATGTACTGATCGGACTGTTGTTTATCATAAGTGTAACGGTATTGGGATCAAGTTTTCTGGCAAAAAAGGTATTGGTGGATGCAATCAGTCAGGCAGGAGTCGATACTGCAATTTCACACCGGATGATGGATGCGGTATTCGGTTATGCAGGAGCGGATGATACGGAATGGATCGCAAAGATACAGAACAAGATCGAGAAAAACGGAGAAGTACAGGCAATTACACAAAAGGTCATGAACGAGATAACAGAGGATCTTTCCAGCGGAAAAGCGTACAAAGACGTAGATGTAACAAAAGAACTGAATCGGATTCTGGATGACAGTATGCAGGAAATTAAGGATACGAATCCGGAATTAAATGACGATATGCTGGCAATGATGAAACAGCAGTTGAAAGAAGAACTGGTTGACGTGCAGGATGTGCTGAACAGCTATGCTTCAAACCTGTATGATAATATGAATGATACCAGTACGGTACAGGGAAAGGTTGTAAAGCTTTATACTGTATTACTGTCCATACCGTGCCGGGTGGCAGCGGGAGCAGCAATCCTGATTCTTGCGGTTCTGACGATTCTACTGGGCTATCCAAGATACAGAGGTCTCTTTTCGCTTGGTGTAGAAGGTCTGATCTGCGGTATTATCTTTGCTCCAGGAATCGGATTTATGGGAAATAAGGTACTCAGCTTACTGACGGACAGAATACTTGGACGTACGATTGATGTGAATCTGAAGGCATTCCTTTGGATGGGATGTATCTTTGCCGGAGCAGGAGTGGTATTCCTGCTTGCAGGGCTGATCGTGAGCTGGAAAGATGACAGATAAAAATCCAAAATTTTGAAGTATGGAATTGCATGTTATAAAAAGACATGTAAAGCTGCATGAAAGATTGAAGAATAGGAGCTGATTCAGACATGGAAATACAACATATCATCCACAATTTCGAACCAATCTACAATGAACATTCCAAAATCCTGATGCTCGGAACCATGCCGTCTCCGAAATCCCGTGAAGTCGGCTTCTACTACGGCCATCCAAGAAACAGATTCTGGAAAGTTGTATCGGATGTCTGTGGAGAAGCGTATCCGGAGACAAGAGAAGATAAGATTACATTTGCATTAAGAAATGGTATTGCAGTATGGGATGTGTTGGCGGGATGTGATATCAAAGGAGCAGATGACAGCAGTATCCGCAATCCACAGCCGAATGATATGAGCAGGATACTTGAATGTGCTGATATCAAAGCAATCTTTACGACGGGAACGAAAGCGTTCCAATTATATAAGAAGTTCTGTTATCCGAAGACTGGGATTATGGCAATCGGGTTACCATCCACCAGTCCGGCAAACTGCAGAACATCGTATGAGCAGCTCTATGAAGCATATTTTGAAATCAGAAAATATCTGGAATAAGGAGTCAGATATTTTCTGATATCAAAGCAAGAGAGGATATAGTATAATGGACAATCTTGTGTTTAGTTTAAATGCAACAGTTCCCATTTTCTTAATGATGGTATTGGGACTGTTTTTCAATAAGATTGGGTGGATGGACGAAGAGTTTGCCAATAAGATGAACAAATTCGTCTTCCGGATACCACTGCCGGTATTATTATTCGGCGATCTGGCGGTCGTAGATATCAAGGAAGCGTGGGATACGAAATTCGTAATTTTCTGTTTTATTATTACATTGATCAGTATCACGATCGCAATTGGAATCTCCTGCCTGTTGAAAGACAGAAGCATCCAGGGAGAATTCATCCAGGGAGCGTACAGAAGCAGTGCGGCGCTTCTTGGAATTGCATTTATCCAGAATATCTATGGTAATTCCGGACAGGCACCACTTATGATCATAGGAAGTGTACCACTTTATAATATTATGGCGGTGGTTGTGCTGTCGTTTTTCAAACCGGGACAAAATGGTATGGATAAAGCACTGCTCAAAAAAACATTGATCGGCATCATTACGAATCCGATCATTATCGGTATTGCAGCAGGTCTGTTATGGTCAGCGCTGAAACTTCCGATGCCTGTGATCTTACATAAGGCGGTCAGCAGTATCGGCGGCGTAGCAACACCGATGGGACTGATGGCAATGGGAGCAACCTTTGATATTAAGAAAGCGTTTGGCAAGATCAAACCGACCGTGATCGCCGCATTTATCAAATTAGTGGGATTTGTAGCAGTGTTCATGCCGTTTGCGGTAGTAATCGGATTCCGAAGAGAGAAACTGATCGCAATCTTAGTCATGCTTGGTTCAGCAACCACGGTCAGCAGTTATGTCATGGCTAAGAATATGGGACATGAAGGTGTCGTGTCATCAAGTGTAGTTATGCTGACGACGATGTGCAGTGCATTTACGTTAACGGGATGGCTTTTCATCATGAAATGTTTCGGTCTGGTGTAACTCCTTAAGAGTTTCTGAAAAATCCCTAAAATCCTTGACAAATGGGGATTCGATGGCTATCATATTCAGTAGTTTATACGTAAAGGCATTGATGAAGAGGAGTACACGTAAGTTCGTCCATACCAGAGAGAGTGATCCATCGGCTGAGAGACACTTAAGGAATACGAGACGTAGGAAGGTAGCTTCGGAGCCGGATGAGTGAACCTGAGACATATGATAAGACGGTAGTAGTTCATCCCGGAGTCGTTCCCGTTAAAGAATAAGATGAGATATATGGGGAAGAGTTTTCCTGTATAATGAAGGTGGTACCGCGACTACAATCGCCCTTTACGTAATGTAAAGGGTTTTTTCATGTAATAAAAAAATGTGAAAAAAGTGTGAAATGAGGAGGAAACTATGAGCGAAAACCTGGAAAAGACTTACAATCCCAAAGCGATTGAAGCAAAGTTATATGAAAAATGGTGTGATAACAAATATTTCCACGCCGAAGTTGACAGAAGTAAGAAACCATTTACCACAGTAATGCCGCCACCGAACATTACAGGTAAGCTTCACATGGGACATGCCCTTGATAATACACTGCAGGATATTCTGATCCGTTATAAGAGAATGCAGGGATACAATGCACTCTGGATTCCGGGAACAGACCATGCAGCTATCTCGACAGAAGTTAAGGTTACAAACCAGTTAAAAGAAGAAGGCATTGACAAGAAAGAATTAGGAAGAGAGAAATTCCTGGAAAGAACATGGCAGTGGAAAGAAGAATATGCCGGAACGATCGAGGGACAGCTTAAAAAATTAGGTGTATCCTGCGACTGGGACAGAGAGCGTTTTACAATGGACGAAGGATGTTCCAAGGCGGTAGAAGAAGTATTCATCAAATTATATAACGAAGGATATATTTACAAAGGTTCCAGAATCATCAACTGGTGTCCGGTATGTAAGACTTCTCTTTCTGATGCAGAGGTTGAACATGAGGAGCAGGACGGATTCTTCTGGCATATCAAGTATCCAATCGTTGGAACAGATGACTATCTGGAGATCGCAACGACACGTCCGGAGACATTGCTTGGAGATACTGCGATCGCAGTTCATCCGGATGATGAAAGATACAAAGACATCGTAGGAAAGATGTGTAAACTGCCTCTGACAGACAGAGAAATCCCAATCGTTGCCGATTACTATGTAGACAAAGAGTTCGGAACAGGTGCGGTTAAGATCACACCGGCACATGACCCGAACGACTTCGAAGTTGGAAAACGCCACAACCTGCCAGAGATTAACATCATGAACGATGATGCAACGATCAACGAGCAGTACGGTGGAAAATACGCCGGAATGGACCGCTACGAAGCAAGAAAAGCGATGGTAGCTGATCTAGAAGAGCAGGGATACCTGGTAAAAGTGGTTCCACATTCACATAATGTAGGAACACATGACCGCTGCCATACAACCGTAGAGCCAATGATCAAGCAGCAGTGGTTCGTTAAGATGGAAGACCTTGCAAAACCAGCGATTGAAGCGATCAAGAACGGCGACTTAAGATTTGTTCCGGAACGTTTCAATAAGATCTACCTGCACTGGCTTGAGAATATCCGTGACTGGTGTATTTCCCGTCAGATCTGGTGGGGACACAGAATTCCGGCTTATTATTGCGACGAGTGTGGTGAAGTAGTAGTTGGACACGGCGCACCGGAGAAATGCCCGAAATGCGGATGCACACATTTTACACAGGATGAAGATACACTGGATACATGGTTCAGTTCAGCACTGTGGCCATTCTCAACACTCGGATGGCCGGATAAGACAGAGGATCTGGATTACTTCTATCCGACAGATGTTCTGGTAACAGGCTATGATATTATCTTCTTCTGGGTAATCCGTATGGTATTCTCAGGATATGCACATACTGGAAAAGCACCGTTCCATACAGTATTTATCCATGGTCTGGTCCGTGACTCACAGGGACGCAAGATGAGTAAATCCCTTGGAAATGGTATCGATCCGTTGGAGATCATCGATCAGTATGGTGCAGATGCACTTCGTATGACATTAATGACAGGTAATGCACCTGGTAATGATATGCGTTTCTATAATGAACGTGTAGAAGCAAGCCGTAACTTTGCAAATAAAGTATGGAATGCTTCCAGATTTATTATGATGAATCTGGGCGATAAAGAACTGAAAAAACCGGCTGACTTTACTGTCCGTCCGGCTGACAGATGGATCATGTCCAAGTGCAACAACCTTGTAAAAGATGTAACAGAAAATATGGACAAGTTCGAACTTGGTATCGCACTTTCCAAGATATACGACTTCATGTGGGATGAGTTCTGTGACTGGTACATTGAGATTGCAAAATACCGTATCTATCATGCAGAGGAAGATCCACAGGGGGCAAACGATGCATTATGGACATTAAAAGAAGTATTGAAAAAATCATTGAAACTGCTTCATCCATATATGCCGTTCGTTACAGAAGAAATATACAGCAAATTGGTACCGGAAGAAGAGTCACTGATGATGTCTGACTGGCCGGTATATGAAAAAGACTGGAACTTCCCAATTGCAGAGAACATTGTTGATCACTACAAAGAGATCATCCGCGGTATCCGTAATGTACGTGCAGAGATGAATGTTCCAAATTCAAGAAAAGCAACTGCTTATGTTGTATGTGAAGATGAACAGCTCGGATCAGGACTTGCAATGTTAAGTAATGCAGCTCAGAATATGGCAGCATTGAACAAACTGGTACTTCAGAAGACGACAGAAGGCATTGCGGAAGACGCAGTATCTATTGTGGTTCCGGATGCAACGGTATATCTTCCACTGGAAGAGCTGATCGATTTTGAACAGGAGATCGAACGTCTGACAAAAGAAGAGGAAAGACTGACAAAAGAGATCGCACGTTCAAACGGAATGCTGAACAACGAAAAATTTGTAAGTAAAGCACCGGCTGCAAAGGTTCAGGAAGAAAGAGAAAAACTGGAAACTTATCAGCAGATGATGGCTCAGGTAAAAGAAAGGCTGGAAGGATTAAAAGCAAAACAGTCTTAAGAGAAGAAAGTTATAAATATTAAAACCTATAGACAACCATATATTTCCGCAGTTATCAGTAACAGGATAGCTGCGGATTAGATATCAAAGGGGATTATATGAAAAAATTTCAGTTAAAGAAACCGGATATCAAGGGAAAAATCCGCAAAATAAGAAATTTGAAGAAAGAGGATGTCATTGCATACTGGAAAGGCAGACATGAACGACGCGAGAGAATACTGGAAGCAAGACGTAACAGTGCATTTGCAAAGAAGATGCAGCCGGTCTATGCATTCATGAACCGATTCTCTTTGATATTTCATGCACTGCTTGCGTGCATCATTAACTTTACAATAGAAGCAATTTCCAGACATTCGCTCGCTGCTGCCTGGAACTATATGACAGGAACACCGTTGGTATTTTTGTACAATGCGTTTATGATCTTCGTAACCTTTTCTATTGTATATCTGTTCAAGCGAAGGATATTCGTCCGTATCATTATCAGCGCATTGTGGATTATCCTCGGAATTGCCAACGGATATATTCTGCTAAAGAGGGTTACACCGTTTAATGCACAGGATCTTAAGATCGCAGGAGACGGAATCGCGCTGATCAATAACTATTGTAATGGCTTTGAAGTCGTTGTGATCGCTATCGGAGCAGCTGCGCTTGTGGTCTGGCTGGTCTCGATGTGGAGACGCGGCGGACAGTATACAGGAAAGATACACCACGTAGCATCGCTGTTGGGAATTGTTGTGTGCTGCATACTTTACACATTTGTCACGAATGCAGCAATAGACAAAAGAGTAGTATCTACGTATTTTGGAAATATTGCATTTGCCTATGAAGATTACGGTCTTCCATATTGTTTTTCGGCGAGTCTGTTCAATACCGGAATCAGTGAGCCAAACGGGTACACAAAGAAAAAAATGGCAAAGATCAATAAAAACGGAGAGCTGAATAAGAGCACAACAAGCCGTTCTTCCGATGAACTTCCGAATATTATTGTAGTACAGCTGGAGTCATATTTTGATGTGGCAAATGCAGAGTTCTTTACCACATCTGAAGATGCGTGTCCAAACCTGCATAATTTGTACCAGAATTATTCATCCGGATATTTCAAGGTACCGTCGGTGGGAGCCGGTACGGCAAATACAGAGTTTGAAGTACTGACAGGAATGAATCTCCGTTACTTCGGACCGGGAGAATATCCATATAAGACATACTCGAAGAAACATCCGACAGAGAGTGCTGCAACCGCACTTGCCGCACTTGGATACGGGACACATGCATTGCATGATAATACAGGTAACTTCTATAGCCGTGCCAATGTCTTTAACAATATGGGATTTGATACATTTACCAGTAAGGAGTTCATGAATGTCCTTCAGACGACAGAGAACGGCTGGGCGAAGGATGAGATCCTGACACAGCATATCATGGAAGCCATGGATACATCAGATCAGGAAGACTTTGTATTCACTGTCAGTGTCCAGGGACATGGAAACTATCCGGAGACGCAGGTGATCGAAAATCCAAAGATCAAGGTTGAAGGAATTGAAGATGAAGCACTAAAAAATAAATGGGAATATTATGTGAATCAGGTCTATGAGATGGATCAGTTTGTTGGTGATCTGATCAAGGCAGTGGAAGCAAGAAAGGAACCGTCTGTAGTTGTATTTTATGGGGATCATCTTCCAACCATGGGACTGAAAGCAGAAGACTTAAAGAGCCGTTATTTATATAATACAAATTATGTAATCTGGGATAATGTCGGACTTCAGAAACAGGACAAGAATATTCCTGCTTACCAGCTGATGTCAGAGATCCTGAACAGACTGGATATTCATTCCGGTACAGTGTTCAATTACCATCAGCAGAGAAAAGGAACGAAGAATTATCTTTCAGACCTGGAACTTTTGCAGTATGATATCCTGTATGGAAAGCAGTACGTTTATAACAATCATCCTCCGATCACGGAAGGGCATATGGTAATGGGAATCCGTGATGTGTCATTGAGCAGTATTGTTCCGCAGCTTAGCAGCGGATATAGTCTGTACGGCGAGAACTTTACAAAATACAGCCGCGTATATGTGAATGGAGAAAAGCAGAAGAGCAGTTTCCTGAATAATACACGTATTAATCTATCAGAGACAGAATTGCAAGACGGAGATGTAATACAGGTCGGACAGGTTGGTTCCAGTGATACAATCTTCCGGATGTCCGATAAATATATTTATCAGAACGGACAGCTTGTAAAACAGGAAGGTACAGCAACCGATAAGGACAAATCTTGGGTGGATCAGGAATATGATGTTAAATAAAAAAGAACCAGAAGTGTTCACATATGAAGAGGCAGCCGCGTATATCGAAGAAATTCCGAAATTTACAAAAAAACATACGCTGGAGCACACAAAATTGTTTTTAAAAAGATTAGGGAATCCGGCAGTGGACAGGAAAATCGTCCACGTTGCCGGAACCAATGGAAAAGGGTCTGTATGTGCATACTTACAGGCCATACTTATGGCAGAGGGGAAGAGAACCGGGTTCTTTACATCCCCTCATCTTGTATCTGTAAATGAAAGGATACGGATGGATAATGTACAGATAGATAATAAGACATTTCTTGAAGTATTCCGCAAGGTTTTAAAAACAGTCCGCCGGATGGTGGAAGATGGAATCGAACATCCGTCTTATTTTGAATTTTTATTCGGAATGGGGATGACTGCATTTGCAGAAACAGATGTAGAATATATTATCCTGGAGACCGGACTGGGCGGAAGACTGGATGCAACAAATGCGGTTGAGAAGCCGGCACTGTCCATCATTACGTCTATCAGTCTGGATCATACGGCGATTCTTGGTGATACGATCAGGAAGATCGCAGTTGAAAAAGCCGGAATCATTAAGCCAAAAGTTCCGGTATTCTTTGACGGAAGTAATAAAGAAGCGGCAGAAGTAATCCGGACAAAGGGAGAAGAACTGGGCGTATATTGTAGAGAAGTCACGAATCATGCGTATGAAATCCGGGAAGTTCACCGGAAATATATTGCATTTTCCAGACGGAGTGCGTATGATAAAGATGTTATCTTTCAGGTGCCGATGTGCGGATGCTATCAGGCGATGAATGCAGAACTTGCACTGGAAGCGTCGGAATATCTGCTTGCGGGAGAAGAGATACATATGGATCGGTGGAAACAGGTACTTGCACAGCTTCACTGGGAAGGACGTATGGAACGGATCGGAGCACATATCACGGTAGACGGTGCGCATAATCCGGGTGCAATGCAAGCGTTTGTAGAAAGCGTAAAGGCACTGGATGAGTCTGAACGCGGTGAGATGATATTATTATTTTCCGCAGTATCGGATAAGAAGTACGATGAGATGATAGAATACCTGTGCGGGAATCTGGATGTGAAAGCATATATCGTCACACAGATCGAAGACGAGAGAGGTGTTCCGGTTGAGGAACTTGCAGATATTTTCCGCCGGTATACAGACAGACCGGTGTATTGTAAAGAACGATTGGAAGATGCCGTCAGAACGGCACTGGATAAACGGGGGGAGTCAGGAGAGATATACTGTCTTGGTTCATTATACCTTGTAGGGATGATAAAAAAGTTACTGGCAGGAGGTGCCATAGATGCTTGATTTTGAAGAAGAATTAAAGAAATTCCAGCCTAGTCTGGAAGTAGAGGAACTAGGAGATGCGATTTACCAGGATGATCTGACAGATATGACAGATCTTTTAAGAGAAGTGATCGAACAGACGAAGCAGGACGATCCACAGTAAACTGCGGCAAAGAAAAGCGGTTACAGTTCACAGGGAAGAATTCCGGAATGGAAAGTCTCAGCGCTGTATGAACAGTAACGGAAATATAGAGGGAAGTATATGGATTATACAACAAAATTGGCGTATCAGTCGAACTACTGGTATAATGACGGGCTTAAAAGAGCGAACATCCGGGATCTGACCGGAGCAATCACATCGCTGAAAAAGAGTTTACAATATAACAGAGATAACATCGCATCGAGAAATCTTCTGGGACTTGTCTATTACGGAAGAGGTGATGTGGTAGAAGCACTGACGGAATGGGTGTTAAGCAAGAATCTCCAGCCGAAAGAGAACATTGCCAATTATTATATTATAAAGATAAAAGAGAAAAAAGACGAGTTGGATCAGATCAATCAGGCGATCAAAAGATACAATCAGGCACTGGATTACTGTTACCAGCGCTGTGAGGATCTGGCTGTACTCCAGCTTAAGAAAGCAATTGAGATGCATCCGACATATGTGAAAGCATATCAGCTTCTGGCACTGCTTTACATTATGGATGAACAGTATTCCGAGGCGAGAAAGAATATCCGGATCGCACACAAGCTGGACAAGACAGATGATATCACCATGCGTTACATGCATGAACTGAATCAGGTGCGGAAGTCAAGGAATGTGCGCCTGGTCGATGATAAAGATACGGGAAAGAAGAAAAAAAGAAGACAGACGGTAACTTATAATATCGGAAATGAAACGATCATCCAGCCTGTCGCATCCGGTCTTAAGGATAATGTCGGATTGCACACAATGATAAATATTGCAATTGGTGTAGCTGTCGGAGTTGCGGTTATGGCTTTCTTGGTCATGCCGGCAGTATCTGCATCCAGACAGAGCAAGGTGAACAAGCAGACGGTGAAGTTCAGTGATCAGATTGCGACGCAGAAGTCACAGATTAGTGCACTGAAAAAAGAACTGGAAACATACCGTACAGATACCAAAGCTGCAGAGGAACAGAAACAGACTGCAGAGGTAACAAAGTCAAGTTATGAGTCACTGATGACGGTTGTATCGCATTATTCAACCGGAGATATGAGTAATTCTGCGCTGGCAGAAGAACTGCTGAAGATTAATGCAGGTACACTTGGCACATCTGGAAAAGAAGAATATGACAGTTTAACAGAGAAGATTTATCCAAAAGTCTGTGAAAGCCTGTATGCAACATCCCAGAAGAATTATCAAGTGGCAAATTATGACACGGCGGTAACAAATCTGGAGCAGGTGGTACAGATGGATGAGGGATACCAGGACGGAGAAGCCATGCTTTTGCTTGCGCAGTCTTATGAAAAACAGGGTGAGCAGGATAAGGCGAATGCGTATTATCAGAAAATCATAGAAGAGCATGAGGGAACACAGGCTGCGACCGATGCACAGGAAGCACTTGATACGCAGAATGCACAGAAGAGTAAGAAACATAATAACTAGGATATGGATTGTCCTGGTATAGAAATGGCAGAAATACAAAAAGAGAAGGATATACACGTAAGAGGTGTATGTCCTTTTTTGTTTATGCACTATGCAAAATAATAGAAAGATGTAAATGGGGAGTTATAACATGAAGTATCAGGTACAGGAGAATTATCTGACTATATTTTTACCGGGGGAACTGGATCATCACAATGCGGAAGAGATAAGAAAGGAATCCGATCATCTGATTGAACATAATCATATCCGGTATGTGATCTTTGATTTTGCAGATACGAAATTCTGTGACAGTTCGGGAATCGGAGTGATCATGGGACGTTACCGTAAAATCTATATGCTGGGCGGCGAAGTCTGTGCGGTACATACTAGCGAACGGATCCGTAAGATCCTGACTATGTCAGGGGTAACAAAAATCATGCAGATATATGAGGAGGAGAAATAAAATGGAAAATACCAATGAAATGCAGATTATTTTTGACAGTTATTCCTCGAATGAATCATTTGCCAGAGTTGCCGTTGCAGCATTTATGACATCACTGAATCCGACAGTTGAGGAAGTTGCAGATGTAAAAACAGCTGTGTCGGAGGCTGTGACGAATGCGGTGATTCATGGCTATGAATGCCGGGTGGAGAAGATATTCCTCCGATGTACAACCTGTGAAGACACATTGGAGATAGAAGTGGAAGACCATGGAAAAGGAATCGAAGATGTGACAAAAGCGATGGAGCCGTTATTTACCACCAGGCCGGAACTTGACCGGTCAGGAATGGGATTTTCTTTTATGACAGCATTCATGGATCAGGTTGAAGTGAGTTCCGAACCGGGAAAAGGAACCATTGTGAAAATGAAAAAGACAATCGGAAAAGGACGAAAGATATGGACCACACAATCGCTTTAATTCAGAAATCTCACGAAGGGGATGACGAAGCAAGAGCACAGATTGTGGAGGAAAATACGGGACTGGTCTGGTGTATCGTAAGACGCTTTGCAGGGCGCGGAACAGAAATGGAAGACTTGTTCCAGATCGGAACGATTGGACTGCTGAAAGCAATTGACAAGTTCGATCTTAGTTTTGAAGTGAAATTCTCAACTTATGCAGTCCCGCTGATCAGCGGTGAAATCAAGCGGTTTCTGAGAGATGACGGAATGATCAAGGTCAGCCGTTCACTGAAAGAGCTGTCATACAAAGCGTATCAGACGCAGGAAAGGCTCGGAAAAGAGCTGGGAAGAGAGCCGTCGGTTGCAGAGATTGCAGAAGATTTAAAGGTCGCACCGGAAGAACTGACGATGGCAATGGATGCATGTACGGATGTGGAATCACTGCACAGACCTGTCTGTAAAAAAGAAGGACAGGAAATGTCATTGATGGAGAAAGTCGGTCAGGCTGATGCGGCAGAAGAAAGAGTTGTAGATCATCTGCTATTGAAAGAACTGCTGAAAAATCTGGATAAGGACGAGAGAAAGCTGATCTATCTACGATATTTTTCGGAAAAGACACAGACACAGGTAGGAAAAGAACTTGGAATTTCACAGGTTCAGGTATCCAGAATGGAAAAGAAGATATTAAAAAATTTAAGAGAGAAGTTATAACAGGCACGTCAGGGATCGATTCTATGTATGGAATCCATGCATAGAATTGTCAGAATCCGGCATACTAACTCATGAGATCCGGTAAAAGAAAGCATGGGAAGAAAGGGTGAGAATGTTGGAAGAAGGCAGAAAGAAGATCAGGATGTGCCTGATCTTTGTTATTACAGCAGCAGTGATCATAGGATTTATTTATTATTTTCATGATGTAAAAGGCAGTCACGGAGTAAATGAAGGAACGTTGGTAAAGAAGACGGTATACTATCAGGATGAAAAAACGGAGGTGAAGAAAGATGGCAGGGAAGGCAGGCACTGTATATATAAAGGCAGACCGGAATGTTGAGGTGGCAAAGACATCCGTGATGATCGGTGATGTGCTGAAGATAGAGTGTACAGACCCGGCAATGCTTGCCAGGATCCGGAGCATTCATCTGCTGACCTTTCATCATCCGAATGATAAGAGACAGCGTAGAACAGTGGTATCACTTCTGAAAGTGATACAGAAGATCCATGAGATCTATCCGGATGCAGCAGTAGAAAATATCGGAGAAACGGATTTTATCGTGACGTATGAGGAACAGGATGGAAAAGGCGGGATCATCCATGGCGTTAAGATTGTGGCTGTAGTACTGATCAGTTTCTTTGGCGCAGCATTTTCAACAATGGCATTCAATAATGATGTAGGTGTGACCAGAATGTTTGGACAGGTATATGAACTTTTAACCGGTACAAAGTCAGATGGATTTACAATCCTGGAGTTCACATACTGTATTGGTATTGTGATAGGAATTCTGACATTCTTCAATCATTTCGGAAAAAAACGATTGTCGGTAGATCCGACACCGATGGAGGTGGAGATGCGTCTTTACGAGAATGATATACAGACAACGCTGGTAGAGACATATTCCAGAAAGGAGAAAGAACTGGATGTTGGCGAAAAACATATGTCTGGCACTACTGGGATTTAGTGCAGGGATTACGGCGGCAGGCGGACTTTTTTCTTTTATCATAGGCCTGGGTGTGATATCGGACTTTGCCGACCGGACACATACAGGAGAACAGGTTATGTTATATGAAGATGCGGTTGCAGCCGGAGGAAGCCTGGGCGCCGTTATTTCTGTGTATCATCCGGCGGTTCCGTTCGCAGGCTGTCTGCTTCCGGTTATGGGACTGTTCGGAGGAATCTTTGTGGGCTGCTGGGCAATGGCTTTGGCGGAAATGCTGGATCTGTTTCCGATTTTTATCCGGAGAATCCGTATGGTAAGAGGGATTGCAGCGGTGATGATTGGAATCGCATTTGGAAAAGGTCTGGGCGCATTATTGTTTTTCTGGAAGAGGTGGTGATGATATGGAGAAGAAAGAACAACAACAGTCATATGAAAATTATGTCAGGCAGAAAACACCGGTGCATAATCTGCCGGTAAATATGGCGAAAGCATTCGTTACAGGCGGTGTCATCTGTGTGATCGGGCAAGGCATTCTGAATATCTGCGAGAAAGCGGGACTGGGCAGGGATATGAGTGGAAGCTGGTGTTCGATGCTTCTGGTGCTTCTGAGTGCAGTGCTTACCGGATTCAATCTGTATCCGCAGATCGCAAAGTGGGGCGGTGCAGGAGCGCTGGTACCGATTACGGGATTTGCCAATTCAGTGGCAGCACCGGCGATTGAATACAAGAAAGAAGGACAGGTTATAGGAATCGGGTGCAAGATATTTACCATTGCCGGACCGGTGATCCTGTATGGGATATTTACAAGCTGGCTGCTTGGACTGTTCTATTGGCTTCTAAAAGCGGCAGGAGTTGCGGGATAATCTGTATGGAAATATAGCAGGAGGATATAAGAATATGATAAAAGGAAAGCAGAGTATAGCATTTAATGCATCTCCGTATATTGAGGAAAGTGCATCTGTCGTCGGTAAGAAAGAAGGGGAAGGACCACTTGGCAGCAGGTTTGATATAGTGGGTCTGGATGATATGTTCGGGGAGGACACCTGGGAAAAAGCGGAAAGCAGTATGCAGAAAGAAGCCTGTCAGCTGGCACTTGGTAAAGCACATCTGACGGCAGGGGCCATCCGGTATCTGTTCGGAGGCGATCTGCTAAGGCAGGGAGTGGCAACATCACTTGGAGTTGAACAGCTGCAGATACCGATGTTTGGTCTGTATGGTGCATGTTCAACGTCAGGGGAAGCACTCGCCCTGGCATCGATGTGTGTGGCGGCAGGATATGGAGAGCGGATGCTCGTAGTGACATCCAGCCATTTCGGAAGTGCAGAAAAGGAATTTCGTTTTCCGCTCAGTTATGCGAATCAGAGACCGCTGTCTGCACAATGGACGGTGACCGGAAGTGGAGCATTTATTGTTGGAAAGAACAGGAGTCATGTGAGGATCACCGGAGTGACGGTCGGTAAGATTGTGGATTATGGCTTGAAGGATTCGCAGAATATGGGAGCCTGTATGGCTCCGGCAGCCTGCGATACGATCATCCGGAATCTGGAAGATTTTGAAAGAAAAGAAGAAGATTATGACCGGATCATTACCGGAGATCTCGGATATGTGGGACAGAGTATATTATTTGATCTTATGCGGGAAAAAGAATACGATATCAAAGAAAGACATATGGATTGTGGGATGACAATATTTGATCAGAGCAGGCAGGATACCCATGCGGGAGGAAGTGGCTGCGGATGTGCTGCAGCAACGTTATCGGCGTATATCCTGCCTGCCATTGCAAGCGGTGAGTGGAAGAGGGTACTGTTCGTTCCGACAGGAGCACTGATGTCGACGGTCAGTTACAATGAGGGAGCAAGTGTTCCGGGAATTGCACATGGAATCGTGCTGGAGCACTGTTAGACAAAAACATACAGGGAGGAAACATAATATGGATTATATCAATGCATTCTGGGTGGGAGGTCTGATCTGTGCACTGACACAGATATTGCTGGACCGGACAAAGCTGATGCCGGGAAGGATTATGGTGCTTTTGGTGTGCAGCGGCTCTGTATTAGGAGCACTGAAGATATATCCGGTGATTCAGGAATATGCAGGAGCCGGTGCCAGCGTACCATTATTGGGATTCGGTAATCTTTTGTGGAAAGGTGTCAAAGAAGCTGTAGATAAAGAAGGATTCATCGGGATATTTATGGGCGGATTTAAGGCAAGTGCCGTTGGAATATCTGCAGCACTTATCTTTGGCTATCTGGCATCGCTTGTCTTTGAGCCGAAGATGAAGAAATAATGTTCAAAGGTAGTTCATGTATTATAATAAAACTCCCGCAGAAGCTGTCAGAGTGGCAGTCCCGGCGGGAGTATTTATACTAAAATATGCAAGAGAAACTGCCGGTGGCAGATCCTCTGCATTGCTACCTGATCAGATGATCGAGAAAACAGCAAGGAGTTCGTTATCTCTGAATACAGGGGAATTAAGCAAGTTCTTCACCTGTGATCATCTTGTAGCACTGAAGATATTTGTCAATTGTTTTCTGGACAATATCATCCGGAAGGTTCCAGTCATTATCCGGGTGAGAAGTCAGCCAGTCACGTGCAAACTGTTTGTCGAACGACGGCTGTCCGTGTCCCGGTTCATAACCTTCTACAGGCCAGAAACGGGAGCTGTCCGGTGTCAGCATCTCATCACCGATAACCATATTACCATTTTCATCAAGACCAAATTCGAATTTGGTATCTGCGATAATGATACCACGGCTTAATGCATAGTCTGCACATTTTTTATAGAGAGCGATCGTACAGTCACGAAGCTTGGCTGCATATTCTTCGCCTTTACCAGGGAAATATTTCTCAAGGTGGGCAATGCTCTGCTCGTAAGAAATATTTTCATCATGATCTCCGATCTCAGCTTTTGTGGATGGTGTATAGATTGGCTCTGGAAGTTTATCCGATTCTTTTAATCCTTCCGGAAGTTTGATGCCGCATACAGTACCATTCTCCTGATAACTCTTCCATCCGCTTCCTGTGATGTAACCACGTACGATACATTCGATTGGAAGCATCTCAAGCTTTTTGCACATCATGCTGTTACCGTCATATTCTGGTTTCTGGAAGAATTCAGGCATATCTTTCACATCAGTAGAGATCATGTGGTTTGGAAGAATGTCTTTTGTCAGGTCGAACCAGAATTTAGACATCTGCGTCAGAACAGTTCCTTTCTTGGAAACAATATTCTTAAGAATTACGTCAAAACAACTGATACGATCAGTGGCAACCATAATCAGGCTGTCTCCGTTATCATAAATTTCACGGACTTTACCTTCTTTTATTGGTTTCATAACAATACCTCGCTTATTTATTATTTTTTTTAATATGTCCTCACTAATAGTCAAACAGATTTTTCAGGAAAAAACAATAGTAAATTGCAAAATTATGAAAAAAAGTACAAAATATAAATTATGATGTATAATAAGAATATCGTAAAAAAGAATACTGATAAGTAATGGTAATAGTGACTGATAACGACAGATAATAAGGAAAGAAATTATGAAACATATTACAATTGGAATCCTGGCTCACGTAGATGCCGGGAAAACAACATTATCGGAATGTATGCTTTACTTAAGTGGGCAGATCAGAAAGCTCGGAAGAGTGGATCATAAGGATGCATTTTTGGATACATACGAGCTGGAGCGGGAAAGAGGAATCACGATCTTTTCCAAACAGGCAGAATTAAAGATGGGTAATCTGGGGATAACTCTTCTGGATACACCGGGACATGTGGATTTTTCGGCAGAGATGGAACGTACCTTACAGGTGCTGGATTATGCAATCCTGGTGATCAACGGCGCAGACGGGGTACAGGGACACACGCGTACGCTTTGGAGACTGCTCAAAAGATATCAGATACCGACGTTCATATTCATCAATAAGATGGATCAGTTGGGAACGGATAAGGCAAAGGTACTGGCAGATCTGCAGAACAGACTGGATGAAGGATGTATCGATTTTTCGGAGATAACGGAAGAAACGTATGACAGTCTTGCCATGTGTGATGAGAAAGCGATGGAAGAGTATCTGGAGTCAGAGAAAATAGAAGAGGATACAATTGCTGAGATAATCGGTAACAGGAAAGTATATCCGTGTTATTTTGGTTCGGCGCTGAAGATGGAAGGCGTACAGGAATTCATGGATGGGATGACTGCTTATGTTGAAAAGAATGAACAGATAAATAGCACAGATACTAATACAAGTAATTTTGGCGCGAAAGTTTTCAAGATATCCAGAGATCCAGCTGGCAGCCGGTTGACGTATCTGAAAGTGACATCCGGAACTTTGAAGGTAAAAGATACATTGACCGGAATAGCAGGAAAGCAGCAGAGTAAGAAGGAATCCGACCTTGCACAAGATAGATCTGAGACAGTTATGAACAGCTGGGAAGAAAAGGTCAATCAGATCCGCATTTATTCCGGTGAAAAATATGAGATGGTACAGGAAGCGAAAAGCGGCATGGTATGTGCAGTAACCGGATTGAATTATACTTATCCAGGTGAAGGCCTTGGCATAGAATGCGATTCCGAAGCACCGGCACTGGAGCCTGTCTTAAGCTACAAGATCGAACTCCCGGAGGGGTGTGACGTCCACAAAATGCTCGGGAATTTGCGCATACTCGAAGAAGAGGACCCAATGCTTAAGATCGTATGGAATGAAGAACTGGGAGAGATTCATGCAAAACTTATGGGAGCAGTCCAGATCGAGATATTAAAAAGTCTGATCAAAGACAGGTTTGGTGTAGATGTGGAATTCGATACGGGAAATATCGTATATAAAGAGACCATCCGGAATACAGTGGAAGGTGTGGGGCATTTCGAACCGCTCCGGCATTATGCGGAAGTACATCTGAAGATGGAACCGGGAGAAAGAGGCAGCGGTATTGTGATCGGAACGGATTGTAGTGAGGATATGTTAGACAAGAACTGGCAGCGTCTGATCCTTACCCATCTTCTGGAAAAAGAACACAGGGGTGTGCTGACAGGTTCTGTGATCACGGATATGAAGATCACACTGACGGCAGGACGGGCACATCTGAAACATACCGAAGGCGGGGATTTCCGGCAGGCGACCTACCGTGCGGTGCGCCAAGGACTGATGCAGGCCGAAAGTATGCTGCTGGAACCGTATTATGATTTTCAGCTGGAAATTCCATCGGGAATGATCGGACGGGCACTTACAGATATTCAGCGGATGAATGGGGAGACCGGTACACCGCAGACAGAAGGAGAGATGACGACGATCGAGGGATATGCACCGGTTACAGGTATGCGGGATTATCAGATGGAAGTGAATTCTTATACAAGAGGACAAGGACATCTGACCTGTACGTTCCGTGGCTATGAACCTTGCCGGAACGCAGAGGCAGTGATCGAAGAGATTGGTTATGATCCGGAGCGCGATATCGAGAATCCTACAGGATCCGTCTTCTGTTCCCATGGTGCAGGATTTAACGTTCCATGGAATCAAGTGCCAGAGTATATGCATTTGGAGAATCAGCTTGAAAAAGAACAGGCATTAGAAGAAGCAAAGAGGCAGTCCGAGCAGGCAGCAAGACAGGTACCGAGAGCGGCCAGAACACCGGGAGTCTATTCTAAAGCAGCAGAAAAAGAACTGGAAGAAATCTTTATCCGCACATATGGAAAAGTAGAAAGAAAAGGTGGACTGACACCAAAAACTTACGAAAGTGAGTATGCGAAAAAGCAGCGCAAAAAAGAAGAGGCTATGCAGGAATACCTGCTGGTTGACGGATACAATGTTATTTTCGCATGGGAAGAGCTGAAAGAACTGGCAAAAGTCAGCATCGAGGCTGCCAGAGACAAACTGATGGATATCCTGTGTAATTATCAGGGGTATAAGAAATGTGTCCTGATTCTGGTATTTGACGCATACAAGGTAGAAGGCTATGCACTGGAGATTCAGAAGTATCATAATATCCATGTCGTATATACCAAAGAAGCCGAAACTGCCGATCAGTACATTGAAAAGGTCGTTCATCATATCGGAAGAAAGTATCATGTGACGGTCGTGACTTCCGATGGGGTAGAGCAGGTAATCACGATGGGGCAGGGTGGAACCCGTATTTCTTCCAGAGATTTCTTAAAAGAGATTGAATATACAAAGAAATTGATTGAAGAAGATAATGAAAAACAACGGGTCAGTGACAGGAACTATCTGTTTGATCATGCGGATGATGAATTTGTGAAGAAAATGGAAAAAATCAGGCTTGGAAGAGAAAGTGAATAAGGATAAGTAAAAAATAAGCACATAGAAAAATCTTAAAGATCCGATTTTTCTGTGTGCTTTGTATTGTTATCCGGTAAAAGCGGGGATTTGATGAAAGTATACATATATAGAAATAATATATAAATGATGAAAACATATCAATAAACACAATTAGACAGATAGATTATTTATTGGTAAAATAATATTTAATGATAGCATGCAAGTCATGAATGAAGGGGGAATATATGAAAAAGAAAAATGATTGGATAAAAAAAGGAACCCTGATTATAGTTTTACTGGTATGTATTGCCTCATATTTATGGGTACCGGAGATACATAAGACAATGAACCAGATATTTAAGATGTTTGCAAGCGGAGACTTTACAGTTGTAAGAGATTTTGTTGCGTCATATGGGGTATATGCGGCACTGATGTCTTTCTTGTTGATGATTTTTCAGTCAATCGCAGCACCGCTTCCGGCATTTTTAATTACATTTGCCAATGCCAGCCTGTTTGGATGGTGGAAAGGTGCGATCCTTTCATGGAGCAGTGCAATGGCGGGAGCAGCAGTATGCTTTTATATTGCAAAAATATTAGGACGTGACGTGGCGGAAAAATTAACAAGTAAAACAGGTCTTGAACAAATTGATACATTTTTTGAACGTTATGGAAAGAATACGATTTTAATCTGTCGTCTTCTTCCGTTTGTATCATTTGACATTGTTAGTTATGCGGCAGGCCTTACTTCGATGTCATTTGTTTCATTCTTTGTTGCTACGGGAATCGGACAGTTACCGGCAACCATCGTCTATTCTTATGTGGGCGGTATGCTGACTGGCGGAGCGAAACTTCTTGTAACAGCACTATTGATTTTGTTTTCTCTTTCGGCATTAATTTTTATGCTGAGAAAGATATATATGGACAGACAGTCCGGAAAATAAAAAAAAGGGAGGAAAAAGAATATGGAAACATATTACAATCCGGAGGATCTTGCAAAGTTTGGGACAATCGGGGAAAAAGCATCAGAGTTGGCAGAAAAATTCTTTGCTTATTACAATGCGGTATTCGAAGAGGGTGCGCTGACTGCAAGAGAGAAATCATTGATCGCACTTGCAGTGGCACATACCGTACAGTGCCCATATTGTATTGATGCTTACACGAACGACTGCCTGGATAAAGGTGTCAGCGAAGAACAGATGACAGAGGCGGTACATGTAGCAGCGGCGATCCGCGGCGGAGCAAGTCTTGTACACGGGGTACAGATGAAAAATATTGTAAAGAAACTGGAGTTTTAATTAAAAAAGAAGAAAAGAGGAAAAATAAGATGAAAAAGAAAATTGTGACATTATTACTGGTAGCTGCAATGACAGGTACAATGGTTGTTGGATGTGGATCAAAGGCTGATGATAAGACAGCAGATACGAAGACAGAACAGACGGATGATAAAAAGGATACAGAGGAAAAGAAAGAACTGGCAGATGATGAATACCAGTATGTATCCGCGGCAGATACAGTAATTGCAGACGGAGTTCACGTGTTAGATGTAAGAGAATGGGAAAATTATTCCAAAGGAAGAGTTGCAAATTCAGAGTGGTGCCCGATCTTCCCATTGGAGGACGATTCCCTGGTAGATGAGATGACAACTTATGCCAAAGATCATCTGAATGACGGAAAAGATATCTATGTTATCTGCAACAGTGGAAAACGTGGAGCTGAAAAAGCAACAGCTGTATTAAGAGATGCAGGAATTGAACCAACATCCATCTATACAGTAGAAGGTGGAGCAGAAGCACTTGGTAAAGAAAATGGGGCATTGACCACAGACCGTACAGAAGAAAATATCGATTGGAAATATGTATCAGGAAAGGATGCCGTTGACAAGGTAGGAGATAAAGATGTACAATTTTTAGATGTTCGTGATGATGATACCTATAAAGCAGGTCATCTGAAAGGAACACTTCAGTGCAGCCTGAAGGAATTTGATACACCGGAAGCACAGACAGAGATGTACAATCTTGCAAAAGACAAGATGGACAAGGATGAGCCTGTATATATTCTCTGCTACAGTGGTAATAAATGTGCAAAAACAGCAATTTCAGTAATGAAAGATGCAGGATTTGATACAGATAATTTGTTTATCATTGAGAATGGAGCAAAAGACGGTGATGTATCCGCAGCTTTTGTAACAGAGTAAAGATAGGTGTTCGAAAGAATCTGTTATGGTTTACAAATGATGATGGAACAGTAAAGAACCTGGACGGATTCAAAGAAGTATGGAAAGACTGTGATTTCACATTAGACAACCATCTTGCATTCTACTGTGGAACAGGCTGGAGAGCAACCGTACCATTTCTTGTACTTTATGAAAATGGATATGATAACATTTCTGTGTATGATGGTGGATGGTATGAGTGGCTAATGCATGATGACTATCCGGTACAGGTTGGTGATCCGGCAAGTGATGAGTGTGTTCACACAACAGTTGGAGAACTTCCTACAGGAAAAGCAGCAAAATAAAACAAAGCAGAGAGTGTAGAGAATTTCTGCGAAAATATAATACAAAGATTAGGGGCGCTGTCACTGGATATCAGTGACAGCGTTTGGTAGTATTAAGGAGAAAAATGAAAAAGATCATTTATACATTTTTAGATTTATTAACCATAGCGTTTTTGATCGGAGGATAGGTGTTCCAATATTTTACAAGAAAAAAACTGGGGATGCTCCGGTGGGTGAATTATCAGAATATGCAGATCCAGAAGAACCCTGTTTATGATATACTAAAATATATTACAGTTGCTGCTATTGTACTTATCGTATTAAGTATTGTGGGATATAGGAAGAAAAAAGAATTGTTGGGAAAGATAGATTTTGTAATGATTGTGATCATGCAGATATTAGGAATTAGTTATTTGGGAATTACAGTGTTGAAATCTATAGAATCGTTTCCTGCATATTACTTTTTAATGCCGTTTCTTGGGGCAGCGACACTGATGCAGATTATCCGAAATGGAATTGCAGTGGGGACAAAAAAGAATGAAAAATAAAAAATTGTGGATATTTATCGGAATGATCGTTCTGATTTTGATATTAAATCACATATTTGGCTGGTCTTCTTATCTGGGAAATACAGAGAATCTGAAATTCCTGGAAAATATGGTACAGGAAAATTTAGTGTTGGCGATTGGCATCTATACCATACTTACCATCATAAGCTGTGTGGTACTTGCACTTCCGGGGGTGACATTTGCAATCGTTGCAGGTCTGGTATTTGGACCGGTACTTGGAACCATCTGTTGTTCCGTAGCGACTACACTTGGGGCTATGGTAGCATTTGTTGTAGGAAGATTTTTCTTACAGGACATTATTAAGCCGATGGCGATGAAGAACAAATATTTAAAAAAATGGTTATTTGATGAGTCTGGAAATAATGAAGTATTTATTCTGATGATCACAAGACTGGTTCCATTATTTCCGTATAATCTGCAGAATTTTGCTTATGGTGTGACAGATATTAAGTTTTCAACATATTCCATTTGTTCTTTGATCTTCATGCTTCCGGGAACAGCTATGTATACGGTTGGAATGGCAGGACTTGCAGACAAAGAGAACCGTATTCTTTATATCGGGATAGCAATTGTTCTGGCTGGGATTGTAATAGGGCTTGGTGCGTTCCTTAAGAAGCATTATGTGCAGGAGGAAAAAAATGAAGGATAACAATACAGTAGAAGCGTGTACCCATTGTCACGTCTGCCAGAATCAGTGTGAATTTTTGAAAAAGTACGGAATAGATATCGGAGATACAGAGAAGTTAAAAGAGCTTTCTTATCATTGTTTCCTGTGTGGAAAGTGCACAGAGGTATGCCCTGAGAATATTGATGGAAGAGAGTATATTCTAAATCTCCGGAGAGAAAAAGTAGAAAAATCCGGTGGAACTTTGGAAGAAAAAGGATATGGGATGCTGTTAAAAGAAAAAAAAGATTATATATACCGGAATTACAGACATGCACAAGGGGAAAGTATTCTGTTTCCGGGATGTAATTTTCCTTCTTTTTATCCAAAGACGACCAAGAGGCTGGTAAATGAACTGAAAAAATATGGTATAGGAGTGGCATATGACTGCTGTGGAAAGCCGATTGTAGAACTTGGCATGAAAGAGGATGAAAAAAGGATTATAAGTCAGATACAATCAGAATTGCATAAAAGAAAAATCAAAGAAGTAATCATGCTTTGTCCGAACTGCTATGCATATTTAAAACCAAGAATGGAAGAAGTAAAGGTTGTAAGCATTTATGAAAAGCTTGAGGAATTCGGAATCGGAAAGAAGAATCTGCTTCCGGCAAAGGTGTTCCTTCCATGTCCTGACAGGGAAAAGAAAGAACTGTTAGGAGAGATAGAGCAATACATAGAAGGAAAGCTGACTCCAATCGAAGAGGTACAGTGTTGTGGCTTAGGTGGCTGTGCCCCTGTAAAAGAACCAGAACTTGCAAAAAATATGGGAGCAGCGTTAAAAAATAGTGGCGGGCAGAAGATTTACAGCTATTGTGCGTCCTGTGCAGGCAATCTAAATCGGAACGGATGTAAGAATGTCACTCATATTTTGACAGAAATATTAGAAACAGATGAAAAAGCCGATACAGGGAAATCGATGTTGAATAGGATGAAAACAAAATTTATATAAGGGGATAACGACGGAAATGAAATGGGCAGTGATCGTATTTACCAGAGTTCCCATTCCGGGACAGACAAAGACAAGAATGATGCCATATTTTTCGCCGGAAGAATGTGCAAAACTTCATGAAAATTTTCTGAAAGATATTGCACAGGAATGCGAAAAAGTAAATGCTGACATATTCGTATGCTACACACCGGAAAAAGGGAAAGCATATCTGGAAAAATTATTCAGGAAAGCAAAAGAATATATTTCCCAGACAGGGGAAGGTCTGGGAGAAAGGATGTATCAGGCAATCGAATATGTACTGGAAAAAGGGTATGATTCCTGTGTATTAATAGGAACGGATATACCGGAACTGAAATGTTCGGATTTGGAGTATGCGTTCAGGCTTTTGGATGTAAATGATGTAGTCTTTGGTCCCACCGTAGACGAAGGGTATTATCTGGTCGGAATGAAAAAACCGGTATGTGAAGTGTTTGAAAAGAAGACATATGGAACAGGAAATGTACTGGAGCAGACCGTGCAGCCATTACAGGAAATGGGACTGACAATCGGATATGTAAGAAGATTGCAGGATATGGATGACAGAGATGATATTACGGCGTATCGGAGCCGGATGAGGAGGCAGAAGTTACTTCAGAACACACATACTGGACGTTACCTGCTAAAAAAACAGAAGATTTCTATCATTGTGCCGATCTATAATGAAGAGACAACGATAGAGAAACTGCAGGAGCAATTAGAAAACTTACAGGGAAAGTGTGAGATCATTCTAGTCGATGGTGGGAGTACAGACGCAACATTGTCGATGATCAGACCGGGATTTAAAGTACTGCATTCGGAAAAAGGCAGGGCGAACCAGATGAATCTTGGCGCAAAAGAAAGTACCGGAGATATTCTTTTCTTTCTTCATAGTGACAGTGAACTTCCGAAAAGACCGCTGGAAGAAATCAAAGCAGTGATAAAAGATCATGAAGCAGGATGCTTTGGCATTGCATTTCATTCCAGACAGTTTTTTATGTGGACATGCAGAGTTATTTCAAATCATAGGATAAAAGACAGAAAAGTGATGTTTGGAGATCAGGGGATTTTTATCACAAGAGAACTGTTCTTCAAAGCGGGGATGTTTCCGGCTCTTCCGATTATGGAAGATTACCAGTTTTCGCTTACGTTAAAGGAAATGGGAGTAAAGCTTGGCATTGCTAGGCACAGAATCTATACGTCAGACCGGAGATTCCCTAAAAAGGTGATTCCGCAGTTAAAAGTGATGTGGAAGATGAACCGGCTAAGAAAAATGTACCGGGATGGTGTGCCGATAGAGACGATATCAAAGTTATATAAAGATGTAAGATAAAATGTCAGGAAACAATATAGCCAATAGGGGATCGGGATTATGGAACGTATAAAAGGATTAAATGAATATGTGAAAAATGAAAAGTACAGGAAAGCATTAAATCTTCCGAATGAACAGGAAGAAGAATATACAATGCTTGCACAGGGAGAGTATAATATTAATTACAGCTTCACGCATCCAAAGACAGGAAAAAAACTTCTGTTACGTGTCAATTGTGGGAGTCAGATGCATCTGGAAAATCAGATCGGGTATGAATGTCATGCACTGCAATTGCTGGAAGCATCGGGAAGAACGCCAAAAGTGCTTTATGTAGACGGGAGCAGGAAATTTTTAGATCACGGAGTACTGGTAATGGAATATCTGCCGGGAAAAGCATTAGACTATCATACGGATTTAAAATATGCGGCAGAGTGTCTGGCTGATATACATAGTGTCAGAATACCGGAATCAGAATCGGGTTTGATTCGGCCAGAGAATCCACTGACCGCAATATTGGAAGAGTGCGAAGAGATGGTGAAGATATATATGGATTCACCGCTTGGAAAAGACAGGATGAAAAGGAAGATCCGAGATTTGCTTGATAAGGCATGGAAAAAGGCAAAAGAATTCCATATGGAAGATTCACCGTATCAATGCTGCATTAATACAGAACTGAATTCCACGAATTTCTTGATTGGAGGAGAAGGAAAGCCGAACTATCTCATTGATTGGGAAAAGCCGTTATTTGGAGATCCGGCACAGGATCTGGGACATTTCCTTGCACCGACAACGACGTTTTGGAAAACGGATGTGATATTGAGGGAAGAAGAGATAGAAAATTTTCTGAATGAATATCTGAAATATGTGGGGGTGCGTTTTGATATAACGGGATTAAAAGAACGAACAAAAGTATTTATGGAGATTACATGCTTAAGAGGAATCACCTGGTGCGCAATGGCATGGGTGCAGTATCAGCAGCCGGATAAACTGATTATAAATGAATCTACATATCGGAAGCTGGAGGATTATCTGAGTGATGGATTTTTAGAAAAAATAGAAATATTTTTGGAACAATAATGTAAGTGAGAATAAGGAGAAAAGAGATGGAAAAAGAAAAAATTGCGGAACTTTTTATGAAAGGGATTGACTGTTCTCAGGTTGTAGCAGGGGCATTTGCAGAAGAACTGGGGATCACACAGGAAGAAGCATATAAGATAGCTGCAGGATTTGGTGGTGGAATGGGAATCGGTGAAACCTGCGGTGCAGTAGTTGGTGCAATGATCGTACTGGGACTGAAATTTGGACATTGTGATACAGAGCATATGGAACAGAAAGATATCATGAATGTCAAAAGAGCAGAGTTCCTGACAAAATTTCAGGAAAAATATGGTGTCTGTAGCTGTAAAGGATTATTAAAACATGATATTGCAGATCCAGAGGGCATGCAGAAGATACTGGAAGAGGGACTTTTGTTTGATTTCTGCCCGGAAATAGTAAGAGATACCATTGAAATATTGAATGAGGTTGTGTAATGAATGATATCATCAAAGATTTTCATGAGCTGACAGAGATTCCGGTATTCCAGGAGATGGTGCCGGATAAGAAGTATATGGATACAGAAGAGCATCTGGATGTATTGCAGATGAATATCGGACGGAAATGTAATCTACTTTGCAAACACTGCCATGTGAATGCCGGACCTGCAAGAACAGAAGAAATGTCAAAAGAAGTGATGGATGCCTGTCTTACATTTGCAAAGGAACAGAATATTGCAACGATAGATATTACCGGAGGTGCACCAGAGATGAATCCACATCTGGAATATCTGATAGAAGAAAGCAGTAGAATCTGTAACCATGTAATCATCAGAACGAATCTGGTCATATTATTGGAGGAAGAATATGAACAGCTAATGGAAGTGTATGCAAAGAATAAAGTAGAAATTGTGTGTTCTCTTCCGTATTATCGTGCGGCAGAGATGGATAAGGTGCGCGGAGAAGGATCATTTGATAAGGCTATTGAAGTAATCAAACACCTGAATGCGATAGGATATGGAAGAAATCCAGAACTGGTATTGAATATGGTCTATAATCCGGCAGGTGCTTTCTTCCCACCTGATCAGGAAGCAATGGAAAAAGAATATAAGCAGAAATTGTTGCAGGATTTTGGCATTGAATTTAACAGCCTTTATACATTGTATAATAATCCAATGGGAAGATTCGGTGCATTTCTTCAAAGATCGGGAAATTTAAAGCGTTATATGAAAAAATTATTCGATGCATTCAATGCAGATACAGTGGGGGCATTGATGTGCAGGACGCAGATTTCCGTGGATTATGATGGACAGTTGTATGATTGTGATTTTAATCTTGCGGCAGGAATTCCGGTTGTTGGAAATCAGAAAATTTTTGATGTGACAGGAAAGCCATATCAGGTTCGTAAAATACGGATGGATAAGCATTGTTATGCATGCACGGCGGGAGCCGGTTCCAGCTGAGGTGGCGCAACGAGTTAGGCAGGCTGCCTGACAAATACTTCTGGAAGAAGAGCGTGTATTATGTTACACTAATGCAGTATGAACAATAATTATGCATGAAAATGTAAGAATATACAAAAGGAGAAAAGAATATGCCAGTTTTTGATTTTAACGCAACACCGGACGAGAAGAAACCAGCGGAATGTACATATACGGTAATCCGCTCTAATGAAAATGAAGCAACTATAGAAAAACCAATGATGATCCTGGATAATAAGCAATGTAAATGGGAACATCATTCCTGCGGCGTATTTACCAATCCGATCAAGAGGACATCATTCGAGTTTCAGCAGGAAGACGGAACCGTAAGTGCAGACATCTTAAAGATCGATGCAAGATTTGTAAGTCTGTTAAAATGGCTCGGAGAGAATCATATTAATGTGCGTCTCTCAGGAGAGAATACAGAAGAAGGATATGCAGTATACAAGATCCGCGAGATTGCATTTGGCGGCGGTACAAAGTTATCTGCAGAAGATGGATTCCTGCAATTTATGATCGAACGTCTTCTGGCAAGTAATGCACCGGCAGAAGAGGAGAATGATGAAGATGAAGACGAAGCAGGAGATGACATGAAGCTTACCAGTCTTCAGAGTATCACAGACTTCATGAACTGTGCGGGAAGAACCCTTCCGGATAATATCCGCCTTTGGGCAAGACGTAATCTTGCCGTGGCACGTTCTCATGAAGTATCACCGGAAGAAAGACGCCATGCACAGAGAGCGCTTTCTATTATGATGAATGTACAGTGGAAGAGCAATTATTTTGAAGCGATCGATCCGGATGAAGCGCGTAGAATTCTTGATGAAGAACTTTACGGAATGGAGCGCGTAAAGCAGAGAATCATCGAGACCATAATCCAGATCAACCGTACACATACATTGCCGGCATATGGACTTCTGTTAGTGGGACCGGCAGGAACAGGTAAATCACAGATTGCCTATGCGGTGGCACGTATCCTGAAGCTTCCATGGACGACTCTGGATATGAGTTCGATCAATGATCCTGAGCAGCTGACAGGAAGTTCTCGTATCTATGCCAATGCAAAGACAGGTATCATCATGGATGCATTTGCCATGGCAGGAGAATCAAATCTGGTATTCATCATTAATGAGCTGGATAAAGCAGCATCCGGAAAAGGAAATGGCAATCCGGCCGATGTACTTCTGACATTACTGGATAATCTTGGATTTACAGATAACTATATCGAGTGTATGATTCCGACCGTAGGAGTATATCCGATTGCGACTGCGAATGACAAGTCTCAGATCAGTGCACCGTTGATGTCACGATTTGCCGTGATCGATATCCCTGATTACACACCGGAAGAGAAGAAAGTGATCTTCTCCAAATTCGCACTTCCGAAGGTATTAAAGAGAATGAGCCTTAAGGAAGACGAGTGTATCATGAGTGAGGAAGGATTGGATGAATTGATCAAGTTATATTCTAATACATCCGGAATCCGTGATCTGGAGCAGGCGGCTGAACACATTGCGGCGAATGCCCTGTATCAGATTGAGGTAGATCATGTGAAATCTGTTACATTTGATGCAGAAATGGTAAGAAATCTGTTGAGATAATGAAAACTGCAAGAACAACATTTTTTACAAGAGATAAAAATTTTTATAAGACATTTTTCCGGTTGATGCTGGTTGTGGCACTTCAGAATCTGGTGGCTTACAGTGTGAATATGCTTGATAATATCATGCTTGGAAGTTACAGCCAGAATGCATTGTCCGGTGCGGCAACGGTGAACCAGATATTCTTTATTGTGAACCAGTTGGCATTGTCTGTTGGAAATGCACTGGTAGCAATCTGTTCTCAGTACTGGGGAAAGCAGGAGACTGAGAAAATCCGGAAGCTGACAGGAGCAGCACTGGCACTCAGTATTCTGATCGCAGCAGTGGTCGTGACAGCCTGTACGTGCATGCCGGAGCGGCTCCTGGGAATATTTACGACGTCACCTGAGATTATTGCGGAAGGAAAGGCATATCTGGGACTCCTGAAGTGGACATTTTTACTTTTCATGATAAGTAATCTGCTGATTGCTATGCTTAGAAGTGTAGAGGTAGTGAAGATTTCATTTGTCATATCAGTAGTGTCATTGATCACAAATGGTTGTATCAATTACACATTGATTTTTGGACATTTTGGATTTCCGGAGATGGGGATCAAGGGAGCAGCAGTGGGAACGTTAACTGCAAGAATGCTGGAACTATTGATCATTGTGGTGTATGTGTGGAAGATAGATACGAAAGTCCGGTTATTTGACGTCAATTTGATCAGAATCATATTTGCGCCGGAGAATAGAAAGATATGGAGGGCATTCTTAAAAGTTGCATTTCCAATCATGTGCTCAGGGATGATCTGGGCAATCTCAGTACCGATGCAGACGGCAATTCTCGGACATTTGTCCGCAGATGCAATTGCTGCAAATTCTGTATCCAGCACATTCTTCCAGTATCTGAAGGTGATCGTAATCGCCATATCATCTGCATCTGCAGTTGTGATCGGGAAAGATATCGGAGAGGGAGATATAGAAAGAGTAAAATCTGATGGAAGAACGCTTTCTGTGATTGATCTTCTGATCGGTGTAGTGCTTGCTTCTCTGCTATTTGTATTGAGAGGACCGCTGTTATCCATGTATAAACTGACAGATACGGCAGCAGTCCTGGCAGATCATTTCATTATGATCATGAGCATAGTTATGGTAGGAATGTCATATCAGATGCCGGTATCGGTAGGTGTCATTCAAGGCGGGGGAGATACAAAGTTCTCTATGTACACGAATCTGATCTCTACATGGGGGATCGTGATGCCGCTGTCATTTTTGGCGGCATTCGTGTGGAAACTCCCGGTGGAACTGGTCGTGATTGCAGTGCAGTCGGACCAGTTGTTCAAAGGAATTCCGGTATTTTTACGATTTAGGAGCTATAAGTGGATTCACAAATTAACATAAAAAGAAGTATGGAATGGAAAGAATTTGAAACAACATTTTCGGTAAAATTAAATCAACAGCAAAAAGAAGCAGTACAGAGCACAAAAGGGCCGGTACTGCTTCTTGCCGTACCCGGATCAGGAAAGACCACGGTACTGGTGACACGTCTTGGTTATATGATCTACTGTAGGTATATTCCTCCGGAGAGCATACTTACGGTTACATATACGGTGGCAGCGACAAAAGATATGTCCGAAAGATTTGCAGTCCGTTTTGGCGAGGATATGGCAAAGAGACTGGAATTTAGGACGATCAACGGAATCTGTGCGAGGATTATCCAGTATTACGGAAGACGGATTGGAAAGACACCATTCGAACTGGTGAAGGATGAAAAGACAACGACAGGGATGCTGATCAGAATCTGTCAGGATCATGGCATGGGATATCCGACGGAGAGTGATCTTAAGAATGTAAGAACGTTGATCACATATATAAAAAATATGATGCTGACCGAAGAAGAACTTCAGAAGTTAGAAGAAGAGTCGGATATCCGGATTGCAGGAATCTACCGTGAATACTGTAGTCAGATGCGTGCGCAGAATCTGATGGATTATGATGATCAGATGTTGTATGCATATAAGATGCTGAGAATGGATCCTGGACTTCTGGCGTATTTTCAGAAATTGTATCCGTATATCTGTGTAGATGAAGCACAGGATACATCAAAAATTCAGCATGCGATCATTGCTTTGCTGGCGACAGAATCGGGAAATCTGTTTATGGTCGGAGATGAGGATCAGAGTATCTATGGATTCCGGGCGGCTTATCCGGAAGCGTTGTTGTCGTTCGAAAAGAATCATAAAGGTGCAAAGGTACTTCTGATGGAAGAAAATTTCCGATCGAATGCGAAGATTGTGGAGGCAGCGGATAAATTCATCCAGAAAAATACGCTTCGTCATGAAAAACATATGAAGCCTGCAAGAGAGGCAGGGACGGATATCAGAGAAATTTCTTTAAAATCCAGAAAGGCAGAGTATGTATATCTGATGAGGGTAGCACAGGAATGTATGACCCGGGAAAGCAGCCTGCAAAAGAACGGTATGGATGCACGGAAAGCGGAGACGGCGGTTCTATACCGGGATAACGAGTGTGCTATTCCGTTGATAGATCTTTTGGAGAGGAAGAATATTCCGTACAGGATGCGGAATGCAGAGTTGTCTTTTTTCACACACCGTACGGTTCTGGATGTAGAGAATATCATACGGTTTGCAATGAATCCGAAAGATACTGACAGATTCATGCATATATATTACAGATTGAAATTGTTCTTCCGTAAGGAAGATGCTTTAAGATATGTTAACTTGAGCAAGGAGAAAGATATGGCGGTTCTGGATGCGGTACTTAAGTATGATAATCTGGAAAAGTATCAGGAGGATAATATCCGTAATCTGAGACGGCAGATGGAACGCATCTTAAAGATGACAGGGGATGAGGCGGTTGATCAGATACTGACATATATGGGTTATCAGGATTATCTGAAGAAAATGGGCATGAATGCAAATAAATTAGAGATTGTCAAGATGATTGGAAGCAGGGTAGACTCTCCGGAAAAATTACTGGAACGTCTGGAAGAGCTTAGAAAGGTCATCCGGGAAAAGAAGACGGAAAGCGACTGTCCATTTATTCTGTCTACCATGCATGCGAGTAAAGGACTGGAATATGATACCGTCTATCTTCTGGATGTTATGGATGGGATACTGCCGGAAAAAGTTCTGGTAAATCCGCGGACGGCATCGAAAGAAGAACTTGAAACTTACGAGGAAGAAAGAAGACTTTTCTATGTAGGTGTGACCAGGGCAAAGAATCAGCTGAATGTATTTACGACGAATAAGCCGTCTAAATTCTGCAGTGAGCTGCTGGGAAAGAGGAATCTGAGAGAGAATCGGCAAAAAGAATATGCAGGAATAAAGAAATGGGGAGATTATAGTCCGGCGGAAACATATGGCGTAAAGGAAAATGGAATGTATCATGGCTCTCAGAAGCAACCGGGAAAAAGCTATCAGGAACTCGCAGATGCACTTGGAGAAGGCATGATTGTAAAGCATAAGAAATTCGGTGAGGGTGTCGTGGTAGACATGGAGGATGATCACATCCGGATACAGTTTGGAGACAATGTAAAGAACATGGATCTGAAGGTTCTGGCAAGATTTGGAATGCTGGAAATATAGGAAAATGTCAATCCGAAAATGCAGCGATACAATCTGAGAAAATTGTATAAGAATAAAAATGACCAATAGTCAAAAACTGTATTGACTGTTGGTCTTTTTTGATGTATATTGCAATTAGGTACAAAAAAATGACCAATAGTCATAAAGGAGGGGCGGTTATGAATATGGTCGCATTTGGCAAAAAGGTAGTAAAGTTCAGAATTCCGATACTGATCATCAGTATCTTACTCCTGATTCCGGCAGGGCTTGGATATGTGAATACAAGAGTCAATTATGATGTGCTGACGTATTTGCCGGAAGATATAGAGACGATGCAGGGACAGGATATTCTGGTAAAAGACTTCGGAACCGGTGCATTTTCCATGTTTATTGTGGATGGAATGGAAGATAAAGAGGTATCGGCCCTGAAAGCAAAGATTGAGAACGTGGAACATGTTCAGAAAGTTTTATGGTATGATTCGCTGGCAGATATCAGTATGCCAAAGAGCATGATCCCAAAGGATGTCTATGAGGTGTTCAATTCCGATACAGGAACGATGCTGGCGATTTTTTTTGACGAGGGTACTTCATCTGACGGAACAATGGAAGCCATTGGGGAGATCCGTAAACTGGCAGGAAAACAGTGCTTTTTAAGTGGTATGTCAGCAATTGTTACGGATACGAAGAATCTGGCTGAGAAGGAGACACCGTTATATGTACTGATCGCAGTCGTATTGGCAGTGATCGTATTAGGTCTTACGATGGATTCCTATTTTATTCCTTTACTTTTTATGCTGAGTATCGGAATGGCAATCGTGTATAATTTGGGAAGCAACTACTTCTTTGGAGAGATCTCGTATATTACGAAGGCACTGGCAGCAGTACTTCAGCTCGGAGTGACACTGGATTATTCGATCTTTCTGATGCACAGCTATGAAGAACAGCAGGTCCGTTACAACGGTGATAAAGAACGGGCAATGGCACATGCGATATCGCAGACATTCTCATCTGTAATCGGGAGTTCGGTTACGACAGTGGCAGGATTTATTGCCCTGTGTTTTATGACATTTACACTGGGTATGGATATCGGTGTAGTTATGGTAAAAGGTGTCATCCTCGGAGTGATTGCCTGTGTGACAATCCTGCCATCTATGATCCTGTGCTGTGACAAATGGATCATGAAGACGATGCATAAGCCTTTCCTTCCGGATATTGGAAAGATATCAGATAAAGTTACAAAGCGGTATATGATCTATGTAATCCTTTTCCTTGTACTTTTGTTCCCGGCAATCTATGGAAATAACCATACAGCCGTATATTACAATCTGGATGAGACACTGCCAAAAGACCTTCCAAGTATTATTGCAAATGAGAAGCTAAAAAAAGATTATGACATGAATACAACGCATATGATTCTTGTGGACAGTTCCGTAGAATCGGCAGATGTTGCAAAAATGATTGATAAGATGGATGATGTCGATGGCGTTAAATGGGCACTTGGAATGGATGCACTGATCGGACCGGCAATTCCGCAGGACATGATCCCGAATTCTGTAACAGATATGTTGAAGAATGATAAGTATCAGCTGCTATTGGTCAATTCTGAGTATAAGGTTGCATCGGATGAACTGAATGCCCAGATCAAAGATCTGAATAAAATATTACATAAATATGACAAAGGTGGCATGTTGATCGGTGAGGGCCCGTTGACAGCAGATCTGATCGATATTACGGATACGGATTTCAAGACAGTCAGTATGGTATCGATCGGTATCATTTTCGTGATCATATTGATATTATTTAAATCCATTTCGCTTCCGGTTATTCTGGTTGGTGTTATTGAATTTGCCATCTTTGTAAATATGGGAATTCCGTATTATACAGGAACGAAACTGCCATTCGTCGCATCGATTGTCATCGGCACGATCCAGCTTGGATCAACGGTGGATTATGCGATCCTTATGACAACGAGATATAAGAGAGAACGCAATCACGGAGCGGAGAAATACGATGCGATCACTACCGCACACCGTGCATCAGCACAGTCGATCATGGTAAGTGCGCTGAGTTTCTTTGCAGCAACAATCGGTGTCGGATTATATTCAAATATTGATATGATCAGCTCGTTGTGTATATTGATGGCGAGAGGTGCAATCATCAGTATGATCGTAGTCATCTTTGTATTACCGTCGATGTTCATGGTATTTGATAAGGTGATTGTGAAGACAAGTAAGGGATTCTTACCTGCGAAATAAAGCATATAAGGATTGATTTATATAACCAGAATAAAAGCAAGCCCCGTATTTTTGTGGGGCTTGCTTTTACTCGATAATTTTCCCGTCGATACTTATCGTTACAACCTGCCATGGAATGAATTTTCCGCTATTCTGAAGTGCTTTTTTTGCTGCCATCTCAAGACCGCCGCAGCATGGAACTTCCATTCTTACAATTGTCACACTTTGAATATTGTTATTTTGGATTATCGCAGTTAGTTTTTCACTATAATCTACCTGATCTAATTTAGGACAGCCGATTAATGTTACCTTATTCCGAATAAAATCCTGATGAAAGCTTGCATATGCATAAGCAGTACAATCGGCTGCGATTAATAGTTTTGCGCCGTCAAAATATGGTGCACTTACAGGTGCCAGTTTAATCTGTACTGGCCAGTTCTGAAGTTTTGATAGCTGCTCTACGCTTGGAGTTGATTTTATGGTTTCAGGTGTTTCGGATCGCTGAATCTGCATACTTCTAGAACCAGGACAGCCGGTGTGTGTAGACATTGCCTGATTTTTGGCAAATACTTTTTTCTGCGCTTCTTTTACGGCTTCTTCATCATATGCAGGAGCCTCTCTTTCTTCAAAAGAAATGGCACCTGTAGGACATTCCGGGAGACAATCGCCAAGCCCGTCACAGAAATGTTCTCTTACCAATTCTGCTTTTCCGTTAATGATGTCAATGGCACCTTCATGACAGGCATCGGCGCAGGCACCGCATCCATTACATTTTTCTTTATCAATTCGAATAATCTTTCTTATCATTTTTAACCTCCATCAATAGCATTTAACTTTTGTTTCTGTCAAAATTGTAGTATGATAAATACAACTTGTATGTTTGATTTCCAACAGGAGGAATGATTTTGGAAAAATATTTACCGATTTTAAGAAACAGTTCATTTTTTAAAGGTCTTACTGATGAAGAGATATTATCTATATTGCACTGTGTGGAGGCAACAACAGTTTCAAAAGAGAGGGATTCTTATATTTTCAGAGCTGCAGATTCTACAGAAGTAATGGGACTTGTGGTGTCAGGCTGTGTTCTGGTTATTCAGGAAGATCTGTGGGGACATCGAAATATTTTATCAAAATGTCATGTCGGTGATTTCTTTGGAGAACCGTATGCAGCAAGCCCGGGGGCTGTTCTGAATATCAGTGTGGTAGCAGACGAGGATTGTGAGATTATTTTGTTAAATATCCAGAGGCTTCTGGTTACTTGTCCAACTGCATGCGAGCATCATCAGAAGTTGATCCGTAACCTGGTCAGTGTCCTGGCAAATAAGATACTGATCTTGAACGATAAGATTACACATGTTGGCAAGCGAACGACAAGAGAGAAACTGTTGTCATATCTGTCAGCCGAATCTATCAGACATTCATCGCTATCCTTTGACATTCCTTTTGACCGGCAGCAGCTGGCAGATTATCTATGTATTGATCGCGCGGCAATGTCTACGGAGATATCGAAGTTACAAAAAGAAGGTTTTATAAAAACAAATCGAAAGCATTTTGAATTAATGGTTTCTAATGATGTGGATTCAGTAAGGAAAATGTAGATAAGAAATGTTTGTTTACCATTGAAGCAGCGGCTTTGACACATGATATTGGAATTCATTTCTGTGAAGAAAAATATGGTGATTGCAATGGAAAACTACAAGAAAAAGAAGGTCCTGCAATAGCAGAAAAGCTGCTTAGAAAATTAGGATTTGAACAAGAGGTATCGGAGCGGGTGCAGTATTTGATTGCACATCATCATACGTATAATAATATTGATGGTATAGATTATCAGATATTGGTAGAGGCTGATTTCCTGGTGAATATTATGGAAGATGGTTTATCGAAAGAAGCGGCTTTAAAAGCCTATCATAATATTTTCAAAACATCATGTGGAAAAATGATTTGCAGGGAAATGTTTGATATAACAAGATAGAGCGTGATAAACAAACAGTAGATAAATGTTTTGCAGAAGAATGAGAATGGATGGAGGTAAAAATGATTATCAGAAAAGCGAAAGAAAAAGATATTCCGAGAATTTTAGAGTTATTAGAGCAAGTGTTACAAATTCATGCAGATATAAGGCCTGATATTTTTATTCCGGGCACGACCAAATATACGATAGACGAATTGAGAGAGCTTTTGAAACATAAAGAAAAGCCAATATATGTTGCGGTGGATGAGGATGATGTTTGTGTAGGGTATGCATTTTGTCAATTACAAGAGCAGCCTTTTTCAAACAACATGGTTCCGTTTAAGACGTTTTTTATTGATGATCTTTGTGTCAGTCAAGAGGTTCGAGGTCAGCATGTTGGCGAAAGTCTGTTTGAATATGTAAAAAATGAAGCGAAACAGATAGGGTGCTATGAAGTGACATTGAATGTATGGGCAGGAAATACTTCAGCAGAGAAATTTTATGAAAAAATGGGAATGCGAACGAAAGAAAGACAAATGGAATATATATTGGTAGAAAAATAATATGCAGAAATAGAAAACATTGATGAAATATGTAAATTTTCAGTTAGATTTTGAGTATTCTATGGTACACTGATATAGCATATCAAAAATGGGAGGATACTCAAAAATGAGCAAAAAAGAAGGAAAAGGGTTAAAGTCTTTTAACAAGGGATTTCAAGTGCCTGACACCTACATTATTATTTTTCTGGTAGTTGTTGTCGCAGCACTTGTTGTTGCTATGGCTCAGGGTATCATGCAGGTTCTTGGAGGATCTGATCCGACAACACCTACAGTTATCAATACAATTATGTATAATATTTCAAATGCACTGTCTGGAGTTTCCGGAGCAGTTGCAGCAGTACTTATGTATCTGTTCCAGTCCGTATTCAACTTCTTCGTTGTATCCGGAACAGGACAGGCTGCGATCACAATGCCGATCATGGCTCCACTGTCAGACCTGTTAGGTGTTTCACGTCAGACAGCAGTAGTTGCATTCCAGCTTGGTGATGCATTTACAAACCTGATTGTTCCTACATCCGGATGTCTGATCGGATCTCTTGCAATTGCAAAGATTGAGTGGTCTAACTGGATTAAATTCATGTGGAAATTCCTTGGCGTCTTAATGATTGGTGCAATCATTACAATTCTTATTGCAGTTGGAATTGGATTCTAAAACATACATTTGATAATTGAGAGAGATTTATGATGAAATTAATTCAGAATATTGATGTCTATGCCCCACAGCATCTTGGGAAAAAAGATGTACTTACAATCAATGATAAGATTGTCAAGATTAAAGATGCAGGTTCTATATCCGCAGAAGGATTTCTTTCTGAGACAGAAATAATCAATGGAGAGGGGTTACTTTTAACTCCGGGATTCATTGATAGTCATGTTCATGTAC